>Ga0137410_10002992_pt1 | contig 11455 bp, 14 predicted proteins | sample CZODoug1_16funga_FD_108878 | JGI IMG/M metagenome (GOLD analysis project Ga0137410, IMG submission 108878) | Vadose zone soil fungal communities from Angelo Coast Range Reserve, California, USA - CZODoug1_16fungal (Illumina Assembly) | ecosystem: Environmental > Terrestrial > Soil > Vadose zone... | reverse complement strand
TCCCGCACCCTTTCCCACAGCTTCGAGTCGAATACCGAGAGCTTCTCGAAGCCAAACGAACGCTTCGCCCCGGGGGCGCGGCCGCGCGCCATCGCCGCGGCTTCGGAAAGGAGCGTGCCGCCGCCGCACATCGGATCGAGCAGCGGCTGGTCGAACTTCCAGCCCGAGAGCAGGATGATCCCCGCCGCCAGGTTCTCGCGCAGCGGCGCGTCGGCGATGTCCATCCGCCAGCCGCGCTTGAACAGCGCCTCGCCGGAGGTATCCAGGTAGAGGACCCCCTTCGCCTCTTCCAGGAAAACATGGATGCGCACGTCGGGCGCGGCGCGATCGACGTCGGGCCGGCTGCCGAGCTTGTCGCGGAAGCGGTCGCAGACCGCGTCCTTCACCTTCAGCGTCGCGAACTCGAGACTCTTCAGCGGGCTCTTCTGCGCCGTGACGTTGACCCGGATCTTCTTCTGCACGGCAAAGTATTGCGGCCAGTCCACCGCCTTTGCCGCGGCGTACAGGTCGCTTTCGTTCTTGTAGGCGAAGTCCGCGACTCGCCACAGGATCCGCGAAGCGATGCGCGACCAGAGGTTGGCGCGATAGCAGGTCTCCCAGGTGCCGCTGAAAGCGACCCCTCCGGGCGTCTGCTTCAGCTCTTTTCCACCCAGGGAAGAAAGTTCCTGGAGGAGCAATTCCTCAAGGCCGCGAGGGCAGCTCGCGAAGAAGGCCTCAGAACGGCTTGAAGACAACGAGCAGCACCGTCGCGACCAGCACGATGACCGGGAATTCGTTGAACCAGCGGAACCAGACGTGGCTCTTCGTATTGCGCTCGGCGGCGAAGGCCTTCAGGAGCCGCCAGCACCAGAGGTGATAGACGACGAGCAGCGCGACGAGAGTGAGCTTGGCGTGGAACCAGCCGGTGAACGCGCCGCGGAACCAGCCGAGCCAGAGCCAGAGGCCGAAGCCGATGGTGAGCAGCGCGCCCGGGGTCATGATTCCCCAGAAGAGCTTGCGCTCCATCAGCTTGAAGCGCTCGATCGAGGGGCGGTCTTCGGCCGTCGCGTGGTAGACGAAGAGCCGCGGCAGATAGAACAGCCCGGCGAACCAGGTCACCATGAAGATGAGGTGCAGCGATTTGATCCACAGGATCAGCATGACTTCCAGCTCCCTTCCACCAGGGCGCGCAACACGTGCAGCTTACGATGGAAGAAGTGGTCCGCGTCCGGCACCAGCGTCACCGGCAGCTCCTGCGGCCGCGCCCAGTCGAGCACCGCGGCGAGCGGGATCGTCTCGTCGCGCTCGCCGTGGATCACCAGCGTTCCCGCGGGGACCGACGGCACCTGGAAGTTGGTCACCGCCACGCCGACGAGAACCATCCGCTCGATCTTGACGCGCTTGGCAAGCATGGCTTGCATGGCCGCACCGAAGGAAAAGCCCGCCAGAGCCGAGGGGTGCGTTTTCTCGTAGACGGCGAAGAGATCGTCGACTTCGCCACGACCCTCGTCGTAAGAACCTTCGCTTTCGCCGATGCCGCGAAAATTCGGCCGCCAGGCCTCGTAGCCCAGGCCGACGAGCGCCCGCGCCAGGGTCTGCACCACCTTGTTGTCGAGCGTGCCGCCGAACTGCGGATGCGGATGTGCAATCAGAGCCCGGCCGCGGGGCTCGCCTTCGGGGCTATCGACTGCGCATTCGATGCGACCCGCGGGACCCGCGACGAGCTCGCGCCGCGTGCTGGCGCGCATTACATCCGGAGCCGTTCGACCACGCGGCCGTTCTGCAGATGCTCTTCGATGATCTCGTCGATGTCGGATTTGTCGACGTAGGTGTACCAGACGGCGTCGGGATAGACGACGATGCTCGGCCCTTCCTCGCAGCGATCGAGGCAGCCGGCCTGGTTGATGCGCACCTTGCCTTCGCCGGCGAGGCCGAGCTCTTTCACCCGCTTTTTGGCGTAGTCGCGCATTGCCGAAGCGCCCTTGGCGTTGCAGCAGGGTCGGTCAGCGCCCGCGTCGCGCTGGTTACAGCAAAAGAAAACGTGCTTGTCGTAATAGGACATACCGGATTCTAACCGTCGGCGGCATCGCGCCGCCGGGCTGCGAGGTAGATCAGGTAGGCGAGCGCGGCGAACACCCAGAGCGCGCTCACGAGGCGCGTCAGGCCGTTGAAGTTCAGGAAGTGCCCTTGCTGCCACAGCTTCAGCGACGCGACGAGATAAGGATTGGGCGGCGCGAGGTTGACGAGCACCGTCGCGGCCATGAGCAGCACCGCGGCGACGGCGAGGCGCACCGTGCGCGGCATCCGGACGGCGAACAGGGCCACGGCGAGGCCGAGGAGCAGGCCGTACTGCCCGCCGGGGGTGAGCCACGCGAGCACGTTCTCGGCGCGCATCAGCACCGCGAAGGCGGCGATTTTCACCATCAAGGCGACGCCGACCAGCGCGCAGATCAGCGCCCGCACCGGCTGGCCGGGCCGCGCCAGCGCCGAGAGCAGCAAGCCGACGCCGGCCAGGTTGGCCGCGGCGGTGAACGCCTCGATGCCGACGAAGAACTCCGGCCGCCGCGCCCGCCCCGGCGCCGCCGCCACATAATCGCGCAAGTCTCCGGCGGCAAAGAGCAGTGTCGCCGGATTGAGCTGCGTGAACAGCCACAGCCCGACCAGCACCAGGCCGATGTCGATGTCCACGCCCGGCAGGAAGAGCGCCGCCCGCGCGCGGCCGACCGGCCCCTCGCGCATCCAGTGCGGCACCAGCGCCGCGCCGAGCGCCGCGCCGACGACGGCGCCGACCAGGTTGCAGAGCACGTCGAGGTTCACCGCGACGCGCGCCGGAAGATAGCTCTGCGACGCCTCCATCAGCAGGGAGAGGAGCAGCGCGGAGCCTGCGGCGACGCCGACCGCGCCCGTGCCGCGCAACCGCGGCTCGAGCGCCGCGACGCAGAGGAAGCCGTAGGGCATGTAGCCCAGCAGATTGACCGCGAGATCGAACGTCGTGATGTAGCGCGGCCAGGGCGCGTCGAGGAAGGCGAGCGGCGAGAGGCCGTGGTTGTGCCAGCCCTCGAGGGGGTACAGCGACGCGTACACGGTGAGCACCACGTAGAGCGCAAACAGGATCCGCGCCGTCGGCGAGGCGCGCAGCCAGAGCGCGGGTTCAGTGGTGGCTGGCGTGACTGGGTTGCGCTTGTGGAAGAAATGACCCGAGCACCATGCCCAGGACCGAGAACGCCAGACCGACGAGCGGCGGCGGGACGACCGTGGCCGAGCCCGAAATCATCTCGGCGATGCCCCACGACGCGAGGCCGAACACGACCGACAGCATCGCGCCGGCGTTGCTCGCGCGGCGCCAATAGATGCCGGCGGCGAGCGGCACGATGCAGGACACCAGCGTCACCTTGTAGGCGTTCTGCACCATCTCGTACATGGTGCTCTTCGAGTTGAGCGCGAACAGCAGCGCCGCCAGCGTGAACACCACCAGCACCACACGGAGCAGCAGCAGGAACTGCCGGTCGCCGAGCTTCGGCGCGAAAGGCCGGATCACGTTCTCGGTGAACAGCGCGGTCGGCGCCATCAGCGCGCCGCTCGCGGTGGAAAGGATTGCCGAGAGCAGCGCGCCGAAGAACAGCACCTGCGCCCACAGCGGCGTCCGCTCCAGAATGAGATTCGGCAGGATGCGCTGGATCTCGCGCGCGTCCTCGCTGGCGAAGAGCTTCGCGTAGCCCGGGTCGATGACCAGCGCCGCGTAGCCGATGAAGATCGGCACGAACGCGAACGCGAAGTACACGCCGCCCCCCAGCAGGCAGCCGCGGATCGCGGTCTTCTCGTCCTTCGCCGAGGTGACGCGCTGGAACACGTCCTGCTGCGGGATCGAGCCGATCGCGAGCGTCATCCACGCGGCGACGAAGAAGAGCCAGTCCTTGAGCTCCGCCTTGGGAAAGAACTCGAACTTCCCCGCCGCCGCCGCCGCGGCGATCACCTCCGACGCGCCGCCGGCCATGTCGCCCACCAGCCAGGCCACGGCCGCGAGGCCGATGAGGATGATCACCGACTGGAACAGATCGGTCATCGCCAGCGACCACATGCCGCCCCAGATGGTGTAGCCGAGCACGATCACCGCGCCGATCACGATCCCCGCCTCGAGCGATAGCGCGCCGCCCGAAAGAACCGAGAACACCAGCCCGAGCGCGGTCATCTGCGCCGAGGTCCAGCCGAGGTAGGACGCGGTGATCGCCACCGAGGTGACGACCTCGACCGGCTTCGAGTAACGCTTGCGGTAGAAGTCGCCGATCGTCAGCAGGTCCATGCGGTAGAACGCGCGCGCGAAGAACAGCGCCACGAACACCAGGCAGAAAGAGGAGCCGAACGGATCGGCGATCACCCCGCCCATGCCCTCCTTGGCGAAGGTGGCCGACACCGAGAGCACGGTCTCGGCGCCGAACCAGGTGGCGAACACGGTCGCCGCGCTCATGTACAGCGGCAGGCTGCGGCCGGCGAGGAGGAAGTCCCTGGAGTTGCTGACCCGCTGCGCCGCCCAGAGTCCGATCGCGATCGTGATCAGGAGGTAGAGGACGACTGAGGCGATCAGCATGCGCGCGCCATCATACTATCTACGGCATGACGCGATTCTGCCTCGCCCTCCTCGTCTTCATCTCCTGCGGCGCTCACGGCCAGGGCGCGTCGCCCGAGATCAACGAGCAATACCGCAACCCGGACTATTCCCGCTGGCAGCGCAGCCTCGAAACGGAAGGCCGGGAGGTCTACGAGAAGCGCCTCGCCATCGTCGACGCGGTCGCGCCGCAGCTTGGGCAGATCATCGCCGACGTGGGCGCGGGTACCGGGCTCTTTACGCGCCTCTTCGCCGCCAGGGTCGGCCCGCAAGGACGCGTCTATGCGGTCGACATCGCGCGCGCGTTCGTGGACGGCAACGTTCGGCGCGCACGCGCGGCGCGGCTGGAGAATGTGATCGGCATCGTTTCCACTCAAGCCGAGACCCGCCTCGAGGAGAACTCGGTGGATGTCGCGTTCATCTGCGACGCGTATCACCACTTCGAGGAGCCGAAGGCGATGCTGGCTTCGCTCCGCCGTGCGCTGCGCCAGGGCGGCACGCTGGTCGTGGTCGACTTCGAGCGCATCCCGGGCACGAGTCCCGACTGGATCCTGAAGCACGTGCGCGCGGGCAAGGAGGATTTCCGCCGCGAGATCGAGGCTTCCGGCTTCCGCTTCGCCGGGGAAGTGAAGCTGATGCGCGAGAACTACTTCCTGCGCTTTACCAGAGACTGATCAGCGCCACCAGCAGCGCCACGGCGAGCAGCGCGGCGACAAAAGCAGTGACGTCGTTGCGGCGCGCGCTCTCGTCGGCGAGGCGATTGACGGAGTCGCGCAGCTCGCCCAGGCGGTCGTCGGCGAGCGCGCGGTGGATCAGGCGCGGCAGCTCGGGGAGCGTCGTGGCCCAATAGGGCGCCTCGTTCTTCAGCGTCCGCAGCAGGGCGCGCCAGCCGACCTGCTCGTCCATCCAGCGCTCGAGGTAGGGCTTGGCGGTGCGCCAGAGGTCGAGCTCGGGATCGAGCTCGCGCCCCAGGCCCTCGATATTGAGCAGCGTCTTCTGCAGCAGCACGAGCTGCGGCTGGATCTGCACGTTGAAGCGCCGCGAGGTCTGGAACAGCCGCAGCAAGAGCTTGCCGAAATAGATGTCGCGCAGCGGCCGGGCGAAGATCGGCTCGCACACGGCGCGGATCGCCGCCTCGAACTCGTCGACGCGCGTGCCGGCCGGCACCCAGCCGGCCTCGATGTGCGCGAGCGCGACGCGGCGGTAGTCGCGGTTGAAGAAGGCGAGGAAGTTGTGGGCGAGGTACTTCTTGTCCTGGTCCGAGAGCGTGCCCATGATGCCGAAGTCGAGCGCGACGTAGCGACCCTTGGTCTCGCCCTCGACGGAAACGAAAATGTTCACGGGGTGCATGTCGGCATGGAAGAAGCCGTCGCGGAACACCTGGGTGAAGAAGATCTCGACGCCCGCGCGCGCCAGCACAGCAATATCGATTCTCTTTTCCAAAAGAACATTTTTTTGGGAAACCGGAACGCCGCGCATCCGCTCCATCGCGATCACGCGCTGCGAGCAGAGCTCCCAGTGCATCTCGGGCACCGCGAGCAGGGTCGAGCCGGCGAAATTGCGCCGCAGCTGGCTCGCGTTCGCCGCCTCGCGCATCAGGTCGAGCTCCTCGTCGAGGTGGTGGGCAAACTCGGCGACCACCTCACGCGGCTTCAACCGCTTGCCCTCCGCGGTGCGGTCGATCAGTCCGGCCGCGGTCTCGAGTAGCGCCAGGTCCCGGGCGATCGCCCTCTCCACGCCCGGCCGCAGCACCTTGATCGCGACCTCGCGGCCGTCCTTGAGGGTGGCGAAGTGCACCTGCGCGATCGAGGCACTCGCCTCGGCCTCGCGCTGGAAAGTCGCGAATACCTCGCTGATGCGGATTCCGAGGCTGCGCTCGATTTCGGCCGCGGCCAGCTCCGCGGCGAACGGCGGCACGCGGTCCTGGAGCTTGGCGAGCTCGTCGGCGACATCCAGCGGCAGCAGGTCGCGCCGTGTGGAGAGGATCTGCCCGAACTTGACGAAGATCGGTCCGAGCGCCTCGAGCGCCTGGCGCAGCCGCACCGCGCGCGGCGCGCGCCGCTTCGAATCCGCGCCGAGGTCATGCAGCCCGAAGCGCAGGCCGATGACGAAGATGCGAGCGAGGCGAACGAGTCTACGCAAGGCGCTCGATCCGCTTTTCCAGCCGCGCCAGTGCGTCGCGCAGGTCGGCGACGGCGCGCGCGTGGCCGGCCTGCTCGTCTCGTCGCACCAGGATGCGCGCTTCTTCTGCAAGGAAATCCGCGGCAGCGCCGGTGACGCGGCGCGCCGCATCGATCTGCCACTCGGCGAAGCTGCGCGCCGCGCCGGCGATGCGGTGCGCGGCAACGTCGCCGAAGACGCGCGACAGCTCTTCCTCGACGTCCCAGCGCAGGTGGCGCGCGAGCGAGGCAATCTCTTGTGCGAGACGAGCATTGCCCTTGATCTCGACGGCGCGGAGAAACTCCTCCTCGCCGCGCGCGAGGGCGATCAGCGCCCCCGGTCCGACTTGCAGGGTGAGGGCCGGCGTCTCGCCGCCAGCCTCGAGGCGACCGTCCTCGAGGATCGTGACGCGAAGCGGCGGCAGCGGCAGCGGCACCAGCTCGATGGTCTCGCCCGGAAAGCGGGCCAGGCGCTCGCGCGCCCAGGGTTCGCTATCGAGCAGCCGGTTGACGAAAAAGCAAAAGGCCACCGCGGGGGTGGCCTTTTCATTGAACAAAGGTCGCTTCAATGCATCTGCTGGATGCCGGCGAGGAGCCAGCCGCTCGAGCCGTTAGCCGGCTTGACGAGGTTCCAGACTTCCTCGAACCCGACCGGCGCGCTGCTCGGCGTCTCGCGCACCATGCCGGAGAAGCGCACGCTCGCCCAGTGGGCGTCCTGCTCGGTCGCGACTTCGAGCAGGTCGGCGTTGAGCGACACGACGTCGGTCGCCTGCCCCTCGGAGCGCGCCATGACGTCCTTGCGCAGCTCGTCGAACAGCTCGCCGGTGGTGAACTCGCGGATCTCGTCGAGCTTGCCCGCGTCGTTGGCGAGCTGCAGCTTGACGAAGTTGAGCTTCGCCGCGCGCAGGAACGTCGCCTGATCGAAGCCCGCCGGCACCGCAGAAGCCGCTGGCGTGGTCGCCGGGGCGCCGCCCGCTGGCAATTGCACGCGCTCGCTGCCGCCCATGCCGGCGAATTGCACGTTTTCAGGAGCAGGCTCCGCGCGACGACGACCGAAGGCGCGGAACGCCATGAAGGCGACGATCGCGAGCAGCGCGACGAGAAGGATCGTGGAAAGGCCGGTGCCGCTCAGCGCCCACGCGAGCAAGCCGCCGAGCGCGAGCCCGCCGAGCATGCCCCACTTGCTGCCCTGCTGCGCCGGCGCGGCCTGCTGTTGCTGCTGCGCGGGCTTCGCCGGCGTCGCTGCCGGCGGCGTGGTGACGTTGCGTTGCGTGCCGACAGAACGGCCGCCGCCGAGGCGCTTCGCGGCATCCGCATCGGTCGCAAACACGATGGCGCCAAGCATCAAGGCCGAAAGCACAGAGACCAGCTTATTCATAGGCAATCCTCCAGAAACCCATGCTATCAAATCCTGAACCCCCGGTGCACGGCGACCACTCCGGCAGCAAGGTTGAAAACCTCGACGCGCTCCAGCCCTGCCGTGCCCATCATCGCCGCGAGCATCGCCTGGTCGGGATGCATGCGGATCGATTCGGCGAGGTAGCGATAGGCCGCGGCGTCGCCCGCGACGCGCTCGCCCAGCCACGGCAACACCTTGAACGAATAGAGGTCGTAGGCCGGCTCGAGCGGCTTCCACACCCTGGAGAATTCGAGCACCACCAGCCTGCCGCCGAGCTTCAGCACGCGCCGCATCTCGGCGAGCGCCGCGTCCTTGCGCGTCATGTTGCGCAGGCCGAAGGCGACCGTGACGCAGTCGAAGCTCTCGGCCGCGAATGGCAGCCGCTCGCCATCGCACTGCACCGCGGGCGCGAGTACGCCGGCGTCGAGCAACCGGTCGCGGCCGCGCTCGAGCATGCGGCGGTTGATGTCGGTGAGCCACACCTCGCCGCCGGGCCCGACGCGCCTGGCGAGCGCGCGCGCCAGATCGCCGCTGCCGGCGGCGATGTCGAGGATGCGCTCGCCCGACCGCGGCCGCGCGACGCCGACCGCGAACGCCTTCCACGCGCGGTGCAGGCCGAGCGACATGAGATCGTTCATCAGGTCGTAACGTTCGGCGACTTTGTCGAACACTTCGCCGACACGGCGGGCCTTGTCGCCTTCCGGAACCCGCTGGTAACCGAAATCCGCGTCCTTACTCACGGCTCGCGCCCGCAGCCTTGAGCCTGGCGAGATAGTCGCGCCACATCTTTTCCTGGTTCTGGCCCAGTTCGTAGAGGTAGTCCCACGAATAGATACCGGTGCCGTGGCCGTCGGAAAACTGCGGCTGCACCGCGTATGAGCCGACCGGCTCCATGGTGCGGATCTCGACCGCCTGCTTGCCGGTCTGCAGCACTTCCTGGCCCGGCCCATGGCCGCGCACTTCGGCCGATGGCGAATAGACGCGCAAATACTCGTACGGCAGGCGGAAGATCTTGCCGTCGTCGAAGGCGATCTCCAGCACGCGCGACTTCTGGTGCAGTTTGATCTCAGTCGGAGTGGCGCTCACAGGGCGGCCATGATAGCTCGCGCGAGCACCTCGTCCGTCACTGCAGGGCGCGGCTTCGCAGTCCGTCGCGCGGGCGCCCAGATCGCATCCGGGAAATGGGCGTCGTCGGCGAAGCGCGCAATCACGTGCCAGTGCACATGCGGCACGACATTTCCCAGGCTGGCGAGGTTGACCTTGTCCGGGCGGTAGAGCTGGCGCAGCGCTGCTTCGCAGGCGAACACCACCTGCATCAGGCGCGCCCGCTCCGCGAGGTCGGTCATTTCCTTGACGTGACGATTGACGATCACACGCAGGAAACCCGGATATCCCTCCACCGCGGGACGGACCACGCGGCAGGAGTCATCGCGCCAGAGCACGGCGCCGCCGTCCGCATCGCAGAGCTCGCAGCTCATTCCGGCGAAGCGAAGACGTCGCGGTAGCTCGCGTAGAAGCTGGCGAACAGCGTCGGCAGCAGCACAGCGAGCAGCGGAAACGCGAGCCAGCCGAACGAGGCGCCGGCGAGCAGCGTGCGCAGGGTCACCACCAGCACGAAGGGGACGATCAGCGTGATCAGCGCCGCGGCGGCGCCGTAGGCAAGGAAGGCGCGCCAGTTCATCAGGCAGGCGAAGAAGCTGTAGAAAATCGCCTTGACCGGGGTCGCCGAGTGCCAGGCGGCGAGCGGCGGCGCGAACCAGAACATCATCATCACCGGCGTATAGAGCGCCGCGCAGCAGACCAGGGCGGCGAGGAATTCTTCGGACTGCAGCACCTCGTTTGCCGGACGGCGGCCGGTCAGCATCCAGCGCGCCAGCGCGCCGTCATCGGCAAGCGCGCCGCCGCCGAGCACCAGCGCGAGGCAGACGGCGTAGACGACGCCCAGGATCAGTTGCGCGCGCTGCGCGTGGCGGAACCCGTCGAACAGCAGCGATAGCGCGACGCCGCCCCGGCTGCTCGCGGCGCGCGCCGCAGCCATGAAGCCGACCGAGAACGCCGGCACCAGGATCGACGCCACCGCCACGCCGATGAACGGCGCGAGCGAGATGAGCGTCATCAGCAGCCAGTACGCGAGCAGCAGCGCCAGCCAGGCGAGCGGCGCGGCGCGGAACAGCTTCCAGCCTTCGAGCAGCCAGGCCGGGCCGTGCGCCGCGGCGACGATGCGTGCGCGCATCACTGGGGGCGTGCTTGCATCATGCGAGCCAGGGCGCCTTGGCGCGCACGCGATCCTCGAGGATCTTGCGGAAATGCTCCGGATCGTGCGCGTGCACCAGCATTCCCGGCCGCGGCAGGTGATGGTCGTGCAGGCGCGAGAGCCAGAAGCGAAGCGCGGCGGCGCGCAGCATCGCCGGCCATGCGGCTTGCTCGAGCGGCGTGAACGGCCGCACGCTCTGGCAGCCGGCGAGCAGCGCGCGCGCCCGCCCTGCGTCGAGCGCCGCGCCGTCCTCCGCCAGGCACCAGTCGTTGGCGCACACGGCAATGTCGTAGAGCAGGCAGTCGACGCCCGCGAAATAGAAATCGATCACGCCGGAGATGCGCCCTTTCTCGAACAGCGTGTTGTCGCGGAACAGATCGGCGTGCACCGGCCCGCGCGGCAGATCGGGGAAACGCTGTTCCGATTGGAAATGCAGTTCGTCCGACAGTAATTTTTTCTGTCTTGGATCAAGAAACGACATGACCTCCCTGGCGGCGGTGCGCCACCACTTCGGTCCGCGCGGGTTCTCGAGGTAGGCGGGATACGAGCGCCCGGCGAGATGCAGGCGCCCGAGCAGCGCGCCGAGCTCGCCGCACTCGCGCTCGCCCGGCTTGTCGAGCGAGCGGCCCGGCAGCCGCGTCACCAGCGCCGCCGGCTTGCCGTTGAGATGCTGCAGGTAGCGGTCCTGCAGGTCGGCGACCGGCGCCGGGCAGGGAATGCCGTGGCGCGCGAGATGCGCCATCAGGTCGAGATAGAACGGTAGCTCGTCCGCGGGCAGGCGCTCGAACAGCGTGAGCACGTAGCGCCCCTGGCTGGTGGTGACGAAATAGTTGGTGTTCTCGATGCCGGCCTTGATCGGCTCGCTCGAGACGAGCTTGCCGACCGAATAGCCGCCGAGCCACGCGGCAAGCTCGGCTTCGGCGACAGGCGTGTAAACCGACAAGTTACTCGAATTCGAGAATGGGAAACATCGGCACGGCGAGACCCGTATCGAGCGAGTCGCGCCGCATCCAGTTGCCGTTTCCCGAGGTGTCGATGAGGTAGTAGGGCTTGCCGCCGGG
>Ga0137410_10002989_pt1 | contig 11457 bp, 10 predicted proteins | sample CZODoug1_16funga_FD_108878 | JGI IMG/M metagenome (GOLD analysis project Ga0137410, IMG submission 108878) | Vadose zone soil fungal communities from Angelo Coast Range Reserve, California, USA - CZODoug1_16fungal (Illumina Assembly) | ecosystem: Environmental > Terrestrial > Soil > Vadose zone... | reverse complement strand
TCGGCGATGGCGGTCGACTCGTCCTCAGCGAGGTAAAGGTAGGCGATTCCGCGCGGGTTTATGCGCCCGTCCCCGACAAGCTTGGCGTCGGGGATCATGCGCTTCGCGGGAAGGGGATTTACGAACTCGAGTTCTTCCCAGATTTCCGGGTCGAAGCTCTCGGACCCGATTTGGGCACGCCACAGTTGATGCCCCGTCGGCAGCGTCTTTGCTCGGGCCCTTGCGGCCTGCTTCACGTCGTCAAGGAACGCGCGGCTATCGGAGTCGAAAGCGTAACGGCGCTCAACTCGCACGTGTCTCGCGAACATGTCATACGCCTGGAACGACTTGAAGATAGGCAATGCGCCTCCTAGATCGAGGATGACAGGTCGGTTGGTCGGGAATCTACGCCCCGCAGAGTGGAAGGATCTGCAAGGACTCGACGCCACCGGAACATTGGAGCCCCCTAGTTGTGTTGGATGTGAACTGGCCCCAGCGAGGGCCTAGTCATACGCCTGGCAGTGTGTCTTTGCAGTTCTTCTTCCCCATCTGACGCTGCGCGGCACGCCGCCGACGGTCGTTGGCTCGCGACATCTTCACGGATGGGCTCAGGTATCTCGTACCGTCGGCCAGTGCGCTTATCTTCTGACGCATCGCGGCCGTTCGTGTCAACTCGTGATAGACAGCGGGCTCGCAGTTCTTCTCTCTCTTCAGCCATTTCAGGAGCCAGATGAAGTCATCCTCGGGGACCTCGAGCAGCCCGCTCCTCAAGTAACGCATCTGATCCGAAGCGATCATGGTCAATCTTCCTCCACTCGATTCTATGAACCGAAGGGCGTCGCGCGCATCCCAGGAGCTGCCCAAGAATCGAACGTAGAACGGACGGAGAAAGGCAACGATGATTTCGGACCAGCCCGTTGGGGGTCGGAGTGCCACTAGCTTCTTCAGTATGGTCGAATCGTGGGCGTGCGGGATCTGCGCCTCTAGGTCTGGCATCGTTGCGATGCGCATCCGATCCAGCAGCTCATGCCTCCCAAAGGCGATCGCTGCCTCGGCGCTCGACATCAGAGCTTCCTGATCCCACTCGTCAGAGGTACCGAGATCCCGGACCATCGGAACCTTCCGGTGCGGATCGGCCCCCGCCCACAGGAGTAGCGCGGCCGGCAGTTTCCTGTCCTCGATGACACCCTCAAGTAACCCGATGTCCAGGGCATCCTGAAGCCGCTGGTCCGAACGGTTCTGCCGTAGCCACCCATAAAGCGGCTTGTTACCAGTGCGTGCGAGGTAGGCCGGGAGCCCAAGATCGCGCGTGTAATCGACGCCTGCCCTCCAGAACCTCTCGATGAGGTCGATCCTGTAAGTGTCCAGCACGTTCTGGCCGTTGACCTTGGTCATGTTGGCTCCCCACTTCAGGAGTAGTTCCATGCTCTCAAACGCACGGTTCGTGAGAGCCTCGTCGAGTACGCTGCCCCGATCGTTCTCTTCAAGATCGAGCCTGTAACCGTTGCAGAGGAGGAGCAGGATCACATCGGGGTTGTGGTCACGGATGGCCGCTCGGAGAGGGCTTAGGAGTGCGGGCTTCTTCGGACGCTTGTAGGCAAGCGCCTGGATGGGTCTGCCCTCCTGAATCCATCGCTCGGCACGATAGACGCGCCCCGAGGAGCATAACCCGATGAACTCGACCAGCTCCTCTCCATGAGCTGCCGGCTCGCGGCGAGTTTGCGGCGAGGGTTCAGGATTCATGCGTGGATCCACGAAGCGGGCCATTTTTGATCAGAGCGCTAGCAGGTGGTCGTCCCAGCAGTGCTGGTTAGTACTCACCGAGTTTGACTTTCGTCACCAGGGCTGGATGCCCAAATCGTAGAGCACCGATCGCGTCCGTATCCCACCACACCTCGGAGACGAGCCGACCATTCCTTCCATACCAGAAGGAAGCGACAAGCCGGCCTCCCGACCATTGCTCGCTCAATGCAAATCCATCCTCGGATCGCCAATTGTGTACTCGGTAATGACAGGGCCCACAGAGCCAAATGACGGCCAGTGGACGATGGTACCCAGAGTGATGATGAGCGATGAGTTTTCTCCGACGGTTGGGCACCCCGCACATCGAACAACGACTGCGCCGAACGATACGCCCAGCTCGTATAGCATGGCTGACCACCCTGTGGGCATGCTTTTGACCATTCAGATATTGTCTTAGCGGGCTATGCCCTCGACAGTGTCGGCACGTCCCACATTTGGCTGGAGCGTTCCTGGGTGACTTGTGCCGGCGAAATTCAGGAAGGCCCTTGACGTATCCACAACGCGTGCACCTACGCATCACGAGTTCGGTTCTTCCTCTCAGTCTCAGGGCGGTAAGGACCGCCTCTCCCGGAATTGCCTCTGGAGTATAATGCGGGAAGGCTACCTGACAGGCGGAGGCCCAAGCAAGGCTGGTGGATCAGGCTGCTAGTTCACCCCGGCAACCCTCCGACGCAGTCAGACCTCCGACACCTGACTATGGCACGAACAACCAAGAAGACTGCCACCCCCGTCCTTCAAAACGATGAGGTGCGGGAAATCATTCTTCGATACCTTTACAACCGAAACGAGAACGCGACGAGCCGTCGTGGTAAGGCTGGTGCTGCCGTCAAGATCAGCGACATGCGGAAGGATCTGAAGGCCAGTCGTGGCCTGAGCGCCGAAAAGATTCACAGTAACCTCACCTATCTTGAGAGCATGGGATGGGTCGAAGACAAACCGGTCGCTAAGAGTTTCGCTACCGGGCGCGGGGGCGTCGTCCCGGCAGAGACGAGCTACTACATTATCACTGCTGCAGGTATCGACCGCATCGGGGGGCCAAGCGCGTTCAAGAGGGACCGTTTCGAAGGGATCAAGATCGAAGCAACTGGACAGAACATAATCACCCTGGGCGACGGAAACCAGGTTGATGCACGCTTCGAGAACCTTGGGAAGTCACTCGCCGAGCTGCGCCGCGCCATCACAGGGTCCGAAAACCTCGACGACACCCAGAAACGTGACCTGGTCGTTGACGTCGATACTGTACAAACCCAACTCGCGAGACCGACTCCGGACCAGACAATCGTTGAACGACTCTGGGAAGGAATCAGTCGTGCAGCCTCCGTTGCTGGCCTCACCGAAGCAGCCGCTCAAGTCGCCCCCTGGATTCACAAGTTGCTCTCGCAGAGCTGAGCCCTCCCCCCGGGCCGGGTTTACCACCTTCGCGACCTTCGCAAGGTTTGGTGAACGCTTTTCATCGGGCCAAACTGGCAACAGCTCAACTCATCACTTCTCCTTCTGGGCGAAGTCGCATCCCACTCGCACGAACTGAAAGTCCTCAGAACGCAGGATCGTTGAGTCGGGTTTCCAAATCTCTTCGGGATCGGGTTGCGACGCGTAGTACGTGTCGCCAATCGTAAGGCTTTCGCCCGGATCCAGGTAATTGAGTTTATCCCCGCGTAGGTCCGCAGCATCGCCTAGCATCATGATTCGTCCGAGCAGAGAATCCGGTCTTTCTTCTTTGTCCTCTGGGGAGGTGAAGACCCACCCGTGGGGGCCCTCATACTCTAGGTCCACAAATGAAACATAGCGATCGCCGGTATTTCTCACCGTCGTCGTGAAAGCGTAGAGCGGTCCATGGCCAAGCATGCTCGATCCGTCCGCGATCCTGATCGCCTTTAGAGCTCCGACTTGAATGTAGCGACGGGCATAGACTGACTCGAGCGCGAGCTGTTGATCCAAGATGCTCTTCTTGTGCCTTTCGTACGCCACGTATGCCAGCGCGGCAATCAGCACAACGGCTGCGATGGTAAACTTGATGCTCGGCCTCACGCGTTGTCACCCCTGCACCCCGGGACCATTGGCCTAAGATTTCTTCGTTCCTAGGACGAGGTGCGCCGCGCCCCCCACGATACAGGCGGCCAGAATCTCCAAAGCGAGAAGGCTCACGTTTACGGAACCCAGCCTGCCCTCGCGGAATGAAGGAGGTGCAAGCAGGAATCCATAGCCGAGGTTCACCACCGCCCCATATCCCGGCCGGAATTCGAACGGTGGGAAGAGAACCATGAGCCCAATCAGGCCTGCTACCCCTGCTAGGGCCCTGCGCTGGACGGGATTCATATGCCCACTTTCGCTCTGACGATCAGGCACCGTGAATTTCCCTGAGGTCCCCCGATCGCGGCCATCCTACCCGGATGTCCTAGGATCCGGAACCTGTAGCTTGTGAGCAATGGGGAGAAACCGCGTCAAGTACTTGGTGTAGTCGGCGTAGTATTGATCCCAGTCTGCGTCCTCATATTCCTCAGGATTAGCCTGAACAACCTGACCGACCAATCGGGCGCACACGGCTTCAGCAACTACCTCGGCGACGAGAACTCTGAAGTGCCTGCTTTCCTGACCCTCTTGCTTCTCACCCAGATAGCGTTTCAACGCTGGATGGCGCGCGGCGATCTCGAGCACATTCTTACGCCAGCGATAACGCTGGTTACCATGAGCGATATCCTCGAGCTTGATAGAGAGCCCCGCGCCGGGAGGGGTCACCGTTGAGATAGTCGCCGTGGCCTCGTGCCCGTTCATCTTTGCCTTCAGGGTACCAGCAACTTCCCGGCCGTCCGACCGAACCGCGAGGTCGCATAGAGCAATCTGACGGGGTTCGTCACGCTTCAGAAGTTGCTGTCCGGAGATTTCGAAATTCGCCGCGTCGACAGTGACCTGGATCGGGGTAGCTCTGTCGACGAGGTGAAGCGGCGCAAGGATCCTGATCTTCTTCTGGTTCTGATCCGTTCGAATTCTATATCGCTTGCTGGAAAAGCGCAGCTCAGTCACATCCGCATATCGGTCCGCCTCGGATACGAGGATCTCGACCGCGGTCTCTGCTGTGATCGGGCCAACACGTACGCGTACACCAGTAGCGGCTGTCGCGGCAACTGCCTTAACTTTCCATATCGTCCGGAGGACGCCTTCGCGAGTCGGGTGGGGCTCGAGGCCGGAGAATTTCTTGTCAGCCTGAACGTCTGGAGAGAGGCATTCGATCTGGATGGTCGAACCCACCTCGAGCTCTGGGAAGGCCTCCTGGCGAACGCTGAACCAGAAAAACCGGGAGTGACCGACAATCATTTGGGCGAAAGGCGGCGAAAGGGCATACCCCCTATCCATGAATCGACTTTCAGAATGGGTGTCGTCTGGGTCCCGTGAAACGTCGTCCTCTTCGCCGAAATCATGAAGGAAATCGACCGCCGCCTTCTCGAGGGCATTCAATCGCTTGCGAGTTGCCTCGCTCTCGATACTTGCTCTCTCCGCCTCTCGACGTTTGCGCTCCTCTTCGACCAATGGCCTGAAGCGCTTCAGTACCTCCCCAAAGAGGGCCTTCACGAACGGATGCTCCCGCGTAAGGCCCGATCGGCGAGACGGATCCAGAAGATAGGTTGGATTCGTTTCCACGGGAGGGCACTTAGATTCGAACCGCTCGTCAAAATCGTTGCACAGATCGTCGATGTAGGAGCACTTCAGACGGCCATAGAACCACAGCGCGTGGGGATCCGATTCCAGACCGGGGTCAAAGAGTGTCGCCTCATGGACCGCATGCTTCGACTCGATCAGAATTCCACCCAATCTGAACCGATCGGGGTCCCTCTCGAAGGGCTGGCGTGCTCGCATGATGACAAGCTTCGCAGAGGCCTTCGGGTACCCAGGAATCGACAGCGTCTCCTTAACACGCTCCGTGCCCTCGATCCTTGGTTGCCGGAGCGTGTCCTCTCTGTCCTTCCCGAGATCTCTCAAGACCAATTTCCGCCTGTCGTCGGCCAGAATCTCCCGCAGACTGACCAGTCGCTCAATTTGGTCACGCAGGTTATCGTGCTGAGGCACCCTTTGTGTGTCATCGAGTTCAATCGTTACCAGTGTTCCAGTTCCTCGCGGTACGCGAATGCCCCGGCGTAGTGCCGCCGTGACCGACTCGGACTCGTGGGGGATGTAATCTAGAAAGGGTGAGATCTCACAACGATGGTAGCGCCCGTCCTGTGCAATCGATTCAAAGACGACCCGGCCCAGGGCGGCGACGTCCTTCGCCCCTCGCGAATGTGTTCCTCTCACTTCCTCGCCTTCGGCCAGGCCACTGTCCCTGCCACCAAGAGCGGAGAGCTTCTTCTCCATCGTAACGCTGTCCATCCCATCTGCGAAGTCTCTTACGCGGAGGATGCTGGCGGTCTTCCCCCGGCGCCGTTCCACTTCGATCTCGATCCTGCCTTCTTGTTTCAGGATCTGGTACCGATCGTCTGCATTCGTCACCAGCTCCACGACGGCATCGTAGACGTCCCGAATTGCATGCTTCGCGGTTTGGATGAGTGCTCGAGCGTGAGCCTGAAGCGGACGTGCCTTGGTGCTGACCATTGTCACCCCCAACTTAACGCTGATCCATGTATGAACTCTCGCAGCGCGCGATGAAGTCGATAACGTCCCGCTGCTCAGCCGACTCGGCCTGACGCCTCACCTGTTCGAATCTCCGCGCCCAAACTTCGTGTCCCGCATCGACCCTGCAGCGCAACATATCCGCCAATTCTCCGATCGCCGGAACGAACTCGGTCGGATTCTCGGAGTAGGAGATAAAAAGCGGGTGTTCACGCACCTTCTTTATCTGGCGAAGAGTTTGCTGCCTGTGCTCCTTAGCCTGACCCTTAGCAGATAGCTTCTCGAGATCCTCCCGGTTATCTTGAACCCAACGGATTCCATTAGTCGTTAAGATCCACCCGTCATCAGCGGGCCCACGCTGAGTCTTCGCGGACTGCCCGCGATTCTGGCCCGCGCGCCCCTCGACGAGCGCTCCATACCGCTGCTTCCTTGCGTCGGTGAGGGCCACACGAACGATGTCCTTGTCGGGGTATTGTGTGTGCTTCGCCCATGAGAACGAGGACGGAAACAGGTCGAAGCATCTCAGCGCGATGTCCTCGGTGTGCATCCGACGCGTATCCCCTCCAAGAACGAACAGTGCGAACACGACAAGCTGGCGATTGGGGTACGCTTCGGCCTCTTTGCTCGAGTCGGCCCTAGGGGTCAGCTCTTCTCCGTCAGTCATCTAGTTCCTGCCCCCTCGCCATCTACGAGTCGGGATCGGGGCCGAGAGTCACTTCTGGCCGTCGTCCCGAGCCCGTTTGAATCCATTCTTCTTGCCGTTCTTCAGGACCGCCTCGCCTTCCTCTGAGAGTTCCCACACCCCACGTGGAGAGTTGCGCTTCAACAGACCACGCTCGAGAAGGCGCAGGCGCACAAATTGTATTCTGCTTTGCCAACGCAGCCCGCCAGATCGGAGATGGGACCGATCGAGCTCCGTGAGCCTAGAGCCGAGCTTTTCTCCGACTGCGCTGATGACCTCGCCGACGTGCGCTGAGCCGCCTCGCTCATGGAGCGTTTCGAGCAGTGGGACAATGTATTGACTTTCAGGGAGCAGCACTCCGGACGGCGTACGCGTGCGCTTCCCCCGATGTGCCCTGCCACTCGCACCGCGGCGTGTCATGGGGGATCCTGCTCTCCGAGCAATGGCTGGAGATCCATTCGAGGAGCCCGCGGCTGGCTCCCTCTCGTCGCTCTGAACCTGGGACTCGAACGATTCCTCCTGCGTCGGCCCAAGACCCAAGAGGCGACGAATTACGCTGTTCGGCGTATCCACAAACGGTGAAGCTTGAGCTTGGAGTGATGCATAGACCTCGTCGTCAATTCGTATCGTGGGACTCATGGTGGAGAACCTCCTAGGGATCAACGATTGCCCTTCTTGTTACTATGTAACAGGCGATGTCCTGTGTCAAGTGCGATTCCCGCGACCCCCAGGCGGCCCCGGGGCCACCTGGTTCGTGCCCCTAGATCCCCTTCCATGAGGACCAGATTTCGGCTAATCTTTAGCCGCCCCAGGAATTTGGGGCAGCCAGCTGCCAACCTTGCCTGACTCCTCGTCGCCGGCTAGCCTCCTCAACCTACATTAGGGATGGCTCGGATGAACGATGCCCAAGCGTTGGCCAAGTGTGTGACCTGCCTACTGGACAACGCCACCTCTCAAGGCAAGTGGGAAGACTTCCAAAGCGAGTGGGATCCGATCATTACGGGTCTTACTTGCGATCTGCTGCTCTCTTGCGGGATGACCCCAGACACACCATGGGTTGTTGCCCGCCCCGGCTCTGTCCGTTGCACATTGCTCCATTCGATCCACTGGCTGAACAACTCAATCCAACCGGATGGTCAATTCGGAACCGACTTCTGGGATGCGGCTCGCCTCGGCCTGCTCATTGAGAAGCATGCACTTCACCAATTCTTTCCGGCCTACAGCTCACTGAAGTCCCGTCTTCTAACTACGATCGACCACGACTGCGAGGCGTCTAGCGATTCACAATGGCGAGGGCCGGGCTTTAGTGCTGCGGCTCTCGAGTACGTCTTGCTCACAGGGGACACTGAGCGTGTGAACAACCTCGCTGCGCGACTTGCTAGGACGCAGACCACGGATGGCAGCTGGAAGGGACCTGTGAATCCGGACGGCCAAACCACCATCTCTCCGGTTTGGCATACAGCCCAATGCGTCTCCGCCCTTCTCGGGAGCGCTGTAGCCGCATACCAGCAACCCGTGAGGTCGGCTCTCGACTGGTTGAAGCGCACACAAGACCCCGCCGGACATTGGGCCTCCGTCCAGCAGTACGAAATCTACTTCACCGCGTACGCCGTCATAGCCCTGATGCACGATCCGGCTGGTCCCAGTGCCGAGCTCCGGAAGGCTGTTGGCTATCTCAAAGCCCGCATGGGACCGGATGGCAAGTGCAGTGACCTTGGAGGCACGCTCATGTGCGGCCTCGCGCTCCACGCAGTAGTGGGCCAGACGGTGGGCGCAAACCTGACTATGGCCGATTTCGTATTGGCTAGGAAGAATCTCGCCCGCGCCGAAGCCGCGGAAACAGCTCTGAAGGACAAGGAATCGGCATTATCTATTGCCGAGGCCGAGGTCGCGCGCTATGAGAAGAAGTATGGAGACGCCGACATCGTTTTCACAAAGCGCCACCTCCTACTTCTCTCCCTGGTGGCCCTCCTCGTGACCGTGATCGGAACGGTTGCAGGCGTATACGGCCTCAACGCGTTCATTTCAAGTCACGCTGGCGTACCAGTGCCCGTGGGTACCGCTGCCCCGTCATCTTCACCAACTCAAACTGACAGCCCGCCCGACTCACTGCGAAAGGAGGCTGTAGCGGCCTCAGTCGGTCCACGCGTCGACTCAACATCGACCCCGGCGCGAAAGGCAGGGAGCCCATAATGCCTGGTCGGCTGCCCGTCCTCCTCTCGCTTCAGGAATCTGTCGCGTATTGGGGCCAATATCAGCCCCAGAAAGCAGCGCTGGTCAGCGATACCGTTTCTCTGTCGTATGCCGAAGTCCTTCGACACGTGATCCAGCTGCGGTCCCAATTGCGCGACCTCTCGCTCGATCGGCAGGCCGGCATTGGCCTTTGCTTCTCGTCCAAGATACCTCTACTCCTCAGCCTTTCAGCCGTGCTCAGCGAGGGTCATACTGCGGTGATCCTCAACCCCAACGTGGGCCCGGACACACTCGCCTCGATGATCCGAGATGGCAACTGCCCTGCTGTTATGACCGATCGCCCTCCAGGCCAGGCCACGTCGGAGTGGGACCACTGCGCTACCTTATTTGTTCCAAAGATCACACTGATCACGGACGAGGGGACTGCACGCCAGCGTCTCCTTGAGCCCGTCGTGAGGTACGCAGACGATACGTGGGGAATCATCTACAGCTCAGGAACCACAGGCCGTCCAAAGGGTATCGTCAGAACCGATTTTTCCATCCTAATGGAGCTTGTCGGTTGGTGCCTTGAACTCTCCATAATGCGCTCAAGCACGGTCTACATAGGAAGACCCGTCTATTACACGGGGGGTCTGGTCCTCGCTGCATCCACCCTTCTCGCCGGAGGGACCGTACTCTTGCCTGAAGAGCACTCAATCGAAGGCTATCTGGGCTGGATGGAGTCGTGGTCGGTTGATCTAGCCTTCTTGATTCCCGACCAGGTGCGTCCTCTTGTTGCGATCGCCAAGGAAAGACCTCGGACCTTGCCCGCCCCGCGAGTGTTGCTAACCATGGGCGCGCCGATCGATGTCTCGACGAAGGTAGCGATACGTGAATTACTAAGGTGTAAGTACCAAGAGTCGTGGGGTAACTCAGAGGGCCTTGGGACTATTACCGACCCCGATGATCTGACGTTCCGTCCTCAATCAGTCGGCAGGCCGTTCTTAACCGACCGCATGACGGTGCTCCGCGATGACGGTTCACCGGCCGAAACGGGGGAGGTCGGTCGGCTCGCAGGCCATGCTGATAGCCTGCTTAGTGAGTACAAGAATAGAGAGGATCTCAATGCTGCCCTGATTCGGGGCGACCTCGTGCTCTCTGAGGATCTCGGCTACAGGGACAGCATGGGCTATTACTACCTGGCTGGGAGAGTGACAGAGCGCATCGTCCGTCGTGGCATTCCAATATTTGCGCGAGACCTCGAGGAGACGCTCTTACAAGTGCCTGGGGTTGCAGAAGTCGTGGTCGTGGGCCTGGATGACCCGGACGAGGGCCAAGTTCCCGCCGCATTGATCGTGTTGAATAACTTCGGGGATTTCGTGGACCGACCTTTGCTACCCGCCCTCAACAACGCACTCTCCGAGCTGCAGAGGCTTCGCACGGCAGTTGTTGTTCCCGTGTTACCTCGCAATTCCTCCGGCAAGATCGACGCCGCCTCAGTCCGCGCTCTCCTTACGAATGCTCTCGGGAAGGCCAAAGATGCGCGTACGGGCACTTTAGCGCCTGGAAGCTAGCTCGTATGTTCTAGTCGCATATGATGATAGAGGGGCAGACCTAACCTTGAGAGGTGAATGTATGAACACGGCACTCCTTGTGATCGACGCACAGCGAATCTACACTGACAAGAGCTCGGAGATGTTCTCAGAAGGCTCCGACGAGACAATGGCGAAGATCAACTCACTTATAAAAGCCTTTGAAGCCACGGGCGATCCGATCATCTACGTTCGACACGTGCACAAAGCCGATGGCTCCGACCTTGGGCGGATGTTTGACTACACGGGTGAGGTGTCCGAGGACTTCAACTTCAAGGCCGATTCAGATGAAGTAAAGTACAGCGCTGAGCTTCGTCTCTCCAAGGATCGCCACGAGATCAAGAAGACCCGATACTCGGCCTTTGCTCGAACGGATCTCGATTCCCTTCTGCGAAAGCTGGAAGTGGATACGCTTGTGATCTGTGGATTCATGACTAACTTTTGTTGCGATTCCACGGCACGAGACGCGCACGACCGCGATTATTTCGTAGATTTCATTCTTGACGCAACAGGCACCCCGGGCACTGAGAATCTGGATCAAGCGCGTATCCGTGAGATTGTCGGGGAGCTCCTTGCCGCCGGGTACGCCCGCGTAAGCACCGCAGGTGAGTATCTTGGAAGCGGAAT
>Ga0137410_10002988_pt1 | contig 11458 bp, 7 predicted proteins | sample CZODoug1_16funga_FD_108878 | JGI IMG/M metagenome (GOLD analysis project Ga0137410, IMG submission 108878) | Vadose zone soil fungal communities from Angelo Coast Range Reserve, California, USA - CZODoug1_16fungal (Illumina Assembly) | ecosystem: Environmental > Terrestrial > Soil > Vadose zone... | reverse complement strand
CTTACGTTGTATCGCTGTTGCGTCCGGAGATTATTCGCGAGCTCGATCTGGCGCGGCATGGGCTGGAAATCCTGCCGCTGGACGGCACCTTCACGCCGATGGCGAATGGCGACTATCTCTGGCGCGTCAACGATCACGCCAAAACCCGTCGCGAGATCGCGCGTCATTCGAAGCTCGACGCCGAAGCTTATGACGAATACGGCAAAGCCATGCTCGAGATGGCCCACTTCGTGAAGCCGATCATGAGCATGACGCCACCCGATCCAACTTCGCTCAATCCGAAGGGACTAAAGGATCTACTGTTCCTCGGCCGGCGTTTCCAAAAACTTCCCGAAGAAGATCGTTACAACCAGGTGCAGTTGATGACGATGAGCGCGGTTGACTTTCTCGATCAATGGTTTGAGACGGACGTGCTCAAAGCCACAATGTCGGCGTCGGGAATTATTGGCACGTTTCTCGGTGTGCGTTCGCCGGGCACAGCTTACGTTCTGCTGCATCATTACATGGGTGAGATTGACGGCGCGTTTCGCTCGTGGGGATTGTCGCGCGGCGGCACCGGCGCGATTTCAAACGCGATCGCCGATGCGGCGCGCGAAGCAGGCGCGGAAATTCGTACGGAGGCGCCGATCGAAAAGATCATCCTGAAGAACGGGCAAGCGAAGGGAGTCACACTAAAAAACGGTGATGAGATTTATGCGGACGTGATTTCTTCCAGTGTCGATCCTCGGTTGACGTTTATGAAGATGGTTGGCGAGGAACATCTGCCCGCGGACTTTGCCGGCGATCTCAAGCGCTATAAATATCGCGGCTCGTCGGGCAAGGTAAATCTTGCGCTCGATGGTCTGCCGAATCTCAAATCGCTGCCGGGCGCGGGCCCGCATTTGCGCGGCGCGATTTCGATTTCGCCGAGCGTCGATTACATGGAGCGCGCTTATGACGAAGCCAAGTATGGCCGCTTCTCGCGGCGTCCCTACATCGACATTGTGATTCCCAGTTTGACTGATCCTTCAGTGGCGCCGCCGGGCAAGCATGTGATGTCGTGCTTTGTGCAGTATGCGCCTTACAACTTGAAAGAAGGAACGTGGGATGAGAAGCGCGAAGAGTTTGGCGACACGGTGATTGACACGATTGCGGAACATGCGCCCAACATCAAAGACTTGATTCTGCATCGTCAGGTGTTGACGCCGTTGGATCTGGAGCGTGAGTTTGGTTTGTCCGAAGGAAACATTTTTCAGGGCGAACTAACGCTCGAACAACTCTTCTTTCTACGCCCCGCGCCGGGCTGGGCGCAATACCGGACGCCGATTCGCAATCTCTACATGTGCGGATCGGCGACGCATCCGGGCGGCGGCATCATGGGCGCGCCGGGACGCAACGCGGCGATGCAGATGCTGAAGGATAAGAAGTAAAACGCGCATTACTTTTTTGTTGCCTTGCGGCTTGCCGCCTTCCGTGCGGTAAGGCTCAGCCTTACCCTTAGCCATCTCTACAGGGGAGGCTGCGCCTCAAGTCTGGAGGCGCAGCCTCGAAGCGTTAAAGTGAGTCCCTTGGAAAGGCATAGCCTTTCCGCACGGAAGGCGGCAAAGCCGCTATCAAGCGAGAATGAATTCAAACGACATCATCATCATCGGCGGCGGCCACAACGGGCTGGTGGCTGCTTGCTATCTGGCGAAAGCCGGACTGAAAACGCTGGTGCTGGAAAGGCGCGAGGTTGTCGGGGGCGCTGCGGTCACCGAAGAGATCCATCCTGGTTTTCGTTGCTCGACTCTGGCCCACTCCGCGGCCCCGTTTTTTCCACAAATCGTAAAGGATCTGCAACTCGCGCGTCACGGTCTGGAGTTTATCAATCCTGACGTTCGCGTGCTTGCCCTCGCGCGCGCCGGCAACCCGATCTGTATCTACAACGACACTCGCCGAACCGTTGAAGAACTGGAAAAGGTCTCCGCGCGAGATGCGCAGAGCTATCCGGAATTCGAACGTAGCTTCGCGCGCATTGGAAAGGTGCTCGCGCCGTTGTTAACGTCGACTCCGCCGGCGATAGAACATCCTTCGCCGGGCGAGCTCTGGAACCTGGGCAAACTGGGCAAGTCGTTTCGCGGCCTGGGCAAGAAGGATGCTTATCGTTTGCTGCGCTGGGCGCCGATGGCGGTTGCTGACTTAGTTGCGGAATGGTTTGAGACTGAAACTCTGCGGGCGACGATCGCGGCGCGTGGAATCTTTGGAGCATTTGCAGGACCATGGTCGGCGGGCACAAGCACGGGACTGCTCTGGCAGGCAGCGATGGACGGCCATGCGATAGCGCCAGCTTCATTCGTCCGTAGCGGCATGGGCGCGCTGACCGAAGCGCTTGCCAAAGCGGCGCGCAACGCTGGCGCTGAAGTCAGGAGCGGGACGCAGGTTGAAAGAATCGAGACGGCTGACGAGCGGGCCGCCAAAGTTATTCTCAAAACCGGAGAAGAGATCGCGGCGCGCGCGATAGTTTCCAACGCCGACCCGCGCACGACGTTTCTCAAGTTAGTCGACCCTGCCGATCTGGAACCAAATTTCCTCTTGAAGATTCGCAACTACCGGGGCGTGGGAGTCTCCGCGAAAATTAATCTCGCGCTTTCCGGGTTGCCATCATTCACAGGGATCGGTGACGGTGATTCTAAAGAGGTCGCGGCCAAACTTTCCGGGCGAATACATATCGGGCCGGACATTGATTATCTCGAACGAGCCTTCGACGCCGCGAAGTATGGCGACTATTCACCCCAACCCTATTTCGATATCACGATACCTTCGCTGCTCGAGCCTACTCTGGCGCCGGCCGGCGCTCATGTAATGTCCGTTCACGTGCAGTACGCGCCTTACAAGTTGAAGAAGGGCGATTGGAATTCGCGGCGCGAAGAGTTTGCCGATAACGTACTAGACGTTGTGGCTGGTTACGCGCCAAACTTGAAGCAGATGATCGTGGCGCGTCAGGTCATCACGCCGCTCGATCTCGAAGAGACTTACGGGTTGAGCGGCGGACATATTCATCACGGCGAGCAGTCGCTCGATCAGTTCTTTACTTTTCGTCCGATCATTGGCTGGGCACAATATAGAACTCCGATCAAGGGACTTTACCTGTGCGGCGCGGGCACGCATCCGGGCGGCGGCGTCACGGGAGGGCCGGGCGCCAACGCCGCTCGGGAGATTATTAGGGACTTTAAGGCAAGCCGCATTTAGCTCCGTAGGAGCAGAATGTTTATAGCCATAACGATCGGTAAAGAACGAAGCTCCATAGGAGCGAAATGTTTCTGGATTGCCATACGGCACTTTATGACGTTTCGCTCCTACGGAGCTAACGAGACAACGTGAACTCTGGTAGATAAACATTTTGTCCCTCTGGGACTTAGGAATCAGAACGTGAGATATGAGGAACTCAAAACCATCCCGCAGTTTTGCCAGCGATAACAACGCCGGCGTTCATCCTGAGATTATGGCGGCGATCGCTGCTGCCAACGACGGCCACGTCATCGCCTACGGCGACGATCATTACACGGCGCGCGCCGTAAAGCTTTTTCGCGAGCAGCTTGGTAGAGACGCGGAAGTTTTTTTCGTTTTCGGAGGCACGGGAGCGAACGTGCTGGGCTTGAAAGCCGCGACCGAGTCGCACCACGCAATCATTTGCGCTGAGACGGCACACATTAACGTCGATGAATGTGGCGCGCCGGAAAAGTTCACTGGCTGCAAACTCCTTTCCGTGCGCACGCCGGACGGAAAGATCCGAATGGAACAGATTAAGCCGCTGCTTCATGAGGTTGGTTTTGAACACCATGTGCAGCCGCGAGTGATTTCAGTTTCGCAGGCGACGGAAATGGGCACGGTCTACACGCCGCGCGAACTGAAAACGCTGGAAAGCGTCGCGCACGACAACGACATGTTCTTGCATGTGGACGGCGCGCGCATCGCGAATGCGGCGGCCAGCCTAAACGTCAAACTCAAAACGATAACCAAAGATGCCGGCGTCGATATTCTTTCTTTTGGCGGCGCCAAAAACGGAATGATGTATGGCGAAGCGGTCGTGTTCTTCGATAAGAACCTGGCGAAGGATTTCAAGTACACGCGCAAGCAAGGCACGCATCTGCCGTCGAAGATGAGATTTATCTCGGCGCAGTTTGAAGCGCTGCTGTCAAACGATCTCTGGCGCCGCAATGCCGAACACGCGAACCGCATGGCCCAACAATTAGCCCGGGAGCTGGCGCGGATTCCGCGAATCACGATCACGCAGAAGGTCGAAGCCAACGGCGTGTTTGCGTTGGTGCCCAGACAATATGTGCCTCTGCTTCAGAAGCAATATTTCTTTTATGTGTGGAACGAGGAAACTTCGGAAGTCAGGTTTATGACTTCGTTTGATACCACCGCAGAAGACATCGCTGACTTTGTCGGTTTGGTAAAGAAGACTGTTAAGTGATTGGCTTATCCGCAGATTGCGCCGATTACACAGATTTGAACGTTAAAAGCCATGATTGTAGGGGCGACCCTCGTGGTCGCCCGAGTCGGGCAGGGACAAGCCCTGCCCCTACAATACAGGCCCTTAACGTTCAAATCCGGGTAATCGGCGTAATCTGTGGATTAATCAATCCAGCAGGAACTTTAACAGCCCGCGCGCGGACGCGATGCCCGTCAGTCGATGATCGTCGGCCGTCCGCCTAAAATGCGCTGACACCTGACTATCAACGGCCGCTTGCTGCTCCAACAAACGCCGGCGCTCTTCCTTAATCTCGGCCTTCTCTCTTTCGCGTGAAGCCTCCAGCCCGCCCTGGCGAATGAACTCAACGATGCGGCTCAACTCATCGCGGTCAAACCAGGTGCCGTGGCCCCTGCAAACGTCCACAATCACTCCGGAGCAGCGAGCAAAATTGATCCGATTCATCAACTGCGAACACTCTGGACAAGCAACGTATTGAACTTTGCTGGTTTCACGCACTGCATGCGTGGGCGCGGTTGCCGCAACCCCGAGCACCGCTGACTGCTGTTCGCGATCGGCGCAGATCTTTTCGAATGAACTTACGTCGAGCCAAAGCCCCAGGCATCGTTCACATTCACGGACCGTCGTTGCGCCGATTGTCACTGACGGCATTTCACTCCGGCAGCGCGGACACTTGCGCGCCTCCGCATTTTTGATCTCAGGGACAGCCGCTGCCGCGCCACATCGTGGGCAGTGTTTACTGCCGCTGAACATCATCGCGAAGCACGAAGGACAGGCAACGGTCGCCAGGCGCGAACCGCAAAACTGGCACAACGGCGCGTCAGTGGCAGTAGCCGCGCCGCAATTTGGGCAGTTGAGTGTTTCCGGCTGCATGGCCGGCATTTTAGCAGGTGAGTTAAAAGTGGACTACCAGATCGCGCCTGTGCGATCCTTTGCGGCGAAAAGCGTCCAACGTCCAATCCCGAACGTCCAACATCAATTCCGATCGGCGGGTTTGGACATTGGACATTGGACCTTGGACTCGAGACGTCGAAAATGAGCAGTGTGCTTGACGAGGTTGTTGAAGGATTGGAGCCCTTACCGACCCTGGTCTCGGTAATGCCGGGCGCGAAAACGCCGGTCTTGCTTGGGCTTGATATCGGCACGTCCGGCGTGCGCGCTGCCCTCTTCGACGAGCGCGGCGACGAAATCCACGGCGCGAGTGTCAGACTCGATCGCCGCGGACCAGGCGCTACAAGCTTCGGGATCCTCGACGCAGAGATGTTGCTCGAGCAAGTTACGGAAGCGCTTGACGCTTTGTTCGTCAAATTCTACGACGCGACTGCGCGAATCGAGTTGATCTCGATCTCGTGTTTCTGGCACAGCCTGATAGGCGTTGATGAAACCGGACGCGCCACCACGCCCGTGCTTGGTTGGGCGGATTCGCGAGCTGCTGCTGCCGCTTACGAACTGCGCGCCGAACTTGATGAAGCAAAAATTCACGCGCGCACCGGTTGCCGCATTCACCCCAGCTACTGGCCCGCAAAACTGCGCCGTCTGCGAAACGAAGAGCCGGAAACTTTCCGCGCGACGAGTCAGTGGCTCTCGTTTGCCGAGTATCTGACCCTGCATTTCTTTGGCCAGACGGCTATGAGCGTTTCGATGGCTTCAGGCACCGGACTGCTGAATCAGCGCAGTTGCGAATGGGACGAGGAGTTGCTCGAGAAGCTCGCTGTCAGCGTTGAAAGCCTACCGAAAATCGCCGCGACGAACCAGTCGTTTCACAGATTGAATGAACGTTACGCCATGCGCTGGCCACAACTCAGCGAGGCGCGCTGTTTTCCGGCAATCGGCGACGGCGCGGCCAACAACATTGGCGCGGGATGTAATTCAATTGAAAAAGTCGCACTAATGATTGGAACCAGCGGCGCGATGCGCGTGTGCTTTGCAGGTGAACCGCCTGATCGCATCGGTCCGGAGTTGTGGTGTTATCGCGCCGACAGAAAACGGATTCTCATCGGCGGCGCCTTGTCAGATGGCGGCGGGCTGTGCGCCTGGATCAAAGAAGCGCTGCTGTATCAGGAAAACTTTGAAACGATCGAGAGCGAGTTGGAGTTGCTCAGTCCCGACGCTCACGGACTAACAATCCTTCCATTCTGGTCAGGCGAACGAAGCACGGGTTGGACGCCTGACGCGTGCGGCGCCATTCTCGGGCTCACCCTGCAAACGCGTCCCATCGAAATTTTGCGCGCGGCCATGGAAGCGATCGCGTATCGCTTCGCGCTGATTGCGAGAGCGCTAGAACCTTTTGCGCCCGGCGCGAGGCTGATTGCATCCGGGCATGCGCTCAGATCTTCTCCGACCTGGGTGCAAATCCTCGCTGACGTTCTTGGCCGCAGCGTGCTGGTGTCAGAACTGCCGGAAGCGTCAACGCGCGGTGCGGCCTTGCTTGCGCTCGAAGCGGCGGGCAGAATAAGCAGTATCGAAAAACTTTCAGTGCCAAAAGACTTCAATGCCGAGACAGTGTTTGAGCCAAACATGTCGCATCATGCGCTATATCGGCAAGGGCTCGAACGTCAACAGCGAATGTACGAACGAGTAATCACCAAAACATAAAACAGGACGGCGAAATGAGCGCACCAGTGCAGCAGGAAAACGTCAACCCAACTCCCGACCTCGACCAACTTTGCATCAACACAATTCGGACGCTCTCGCTTGACGCGGTTCAGAAGGCTGAATCGGGTCATCCGGGTTTGCCGCTGGGCGCCGCGCCGATGGCTTATGTGCTTTGGACGCGCTTCCTGCGTCACAATCCGAAGAATCCAAAATGGGAAAATCGCGATCGCTTTCTGCTTTCCGCGGGCCACGGCTCGATGCTGCTTTACTCGCTGCTGCACCTGACCGGCTACGATCTGCCGCTCGAGGAAATCAAAACCTTTCGCCAGTGGGGCTCGAAAACTCCGGGCCATCCTGAGTATGGACTGACGCCCGGCGTTGAGATTACCACCGGCCCGCTGGGCCAGGGCTTTGCAAACGGGGTGGGCATGGCGATGGGCTCGGCGCATCTCGGCGCGAAATTCAACAAGGAAAGTTTTCCGCTGATCGATCATCACGTCTACGCGATTGTCTCCGACGGCGATCTGATGGAAGGCGTCGCTTCGGAAGCAGCTTCGCTCGCCGGCCACCTCCAGCTCGGCAAACTGATCTATCTCTACGACGACAACAACGTGACCATCGAGGGTTTTACTAAACTTGCGTTTAGCGAAGATGTACCGAAGCGGTTCGAGGCCTACGGTTGGCACACACTCACTGTTGATGACGGTAACAATCTCGACAAGATCGAAGCGGCGATTCGTGAAGCGCAGTCGGTCGGAAACAAGCCGTCGTTGATTTCAGTGAAGACAATTATTGGCTACGGCATGCCGACGGCCGGCACGCGCAAAGCCCACAGCGACGCGCCCGGCGAAGACGCGGTGCGCGAAACCAAACGGCATCTTGGCTGGCCGGAAGACAAACAATTTTACATTCCCGACGAGGCGCTGAAGCATTTTCGCGAAGCCGTGGACCGCGGCGCGCGGCAGGAAGCGGAATGGAACGCGCTGGTGGAAAAATACACGCAGCAGGATCCCGAGCTGGGCCAACTCTGGCGTTCGATAATGAAAGGCGAACTGCCCGCCGATTGGGAGACGCACTTGCCGGACTTTAAAGACGCGAAGCCGATGGCGACGCGAGTGGCGAGCGGCGAAGTCATCAACGCGCTCGCGCCACATTTGCCGATGCTGATCGGCGGCTCCGCTGATCTGGGCGTCTCAAACAATACGGACATAAAAGGCGGCGGCGATTTTGAGGCCGGCTCGTACGACGGACGGATTCTTCACTTCGGCGTGCGCGAACACGCGATGGGCTCGACGCTTACCGGTATCTCTTTGAATGGCGGCTTGATTCCGTTTGGCGGCACGTTCCTGACGTTTTCGGATTATATGCGCCCGGCAATTCGTCTCGCCGCGCTTTCGGAAGTGCAGGTGATCTACGTCTTCACGCACGACTCGATCGGACTCGGCGAGGATGGGCCAACACACCAGCCGGTCGAACACCTGGCCGCACTGCGCGCGATTCCGCATCTGTTTGTAGTCCGTCCTGCCGACGGTCCCGAGGTGAGCGAAGCCTGGCGCCTGGCAATCCTGCGACGGCACGCGCCTACAGCACTCGCGCTGACGCGGCAGAAGCTGCCGGCAATCGATCGCACGCGCTACAACTCGGCTGAAGGCTTGCGCCGCGGCGGCTACATTCTTGCCGAGGCAGAAGCCCCACCGTCAGGGCGGGCTCCACAATTAATTCTCATCGCCACCGGCTCGGAAGTCTCCCTCGCGCTCGAAGCTCGCGAAAAACTACAAGCCGAAGGCATCGCGACGCGCGTTGTTTCATTGCCTTGCTGGGACCTTTTTGAAGAACAATCCGAAGACTATCGCAATGAAGTGTTGCCACCCGCCGTGACCGCGCGTCTGGGACTTGAAGCCGGCGTTTGCCAGGGTTGGGATCGTTACGTTGGCCCACAGGGCGACGTCATTTGCCTCAATCGCTTCGGCGCGTCCGCTCCGGGCGACGTGGTGATGCGCGAGCTGGGCTTCAACGTGGAAAATGTTTTGAGCCACGCAAAAGCGCTGCTTTAAGCCATGCGAATTACAATCGGTGCGGACCACGGTGGGTATCCGCTCAATGAACGCGTGATTAGGGAACTCGACGCGGCCGGACATGAAATTCTCGATTTCGGCACGCACGTCGGTTCGCGGCCGGACGACTATCCCGACTATGCCTTGAAGGTCGGCCAGGCTATTCAAAACAATCAGGCTGATATCGGCATTCTCATTTGCGGCAGTGGCGTTGGAGCTGCGGTTGCCGCAAACAAGCTCGACGGAGTTCGCGCCGCGCTCTGCGGTGACACTTACTCCGCACACCAATCACGCGAACATGACGATTGCAACGTGCTCTGTCTGGGCGCGCGCGTTACCGGCGAAGAGCTCGCGTTGGAGATTGTGCGTGCCTTCGTGGCGGCGCGCTTCACAGGCGAAGAACGACACGTTCGGAGACTAGCAAAGATTGCTGAGATCGAGAAGTTGTCTTAAACCACAAACCGCAGCGCTCCCGGCATCACGCGAAACTCAACCGGCGTCACGCCGCGCACGTTTCCATCCACCTCTATCGGCATCGCGTCTTCAGTTGAGAAGGTTTCGATACTGACGCCTTCGCCTTGCACAATTCTCACCTTCGGATTCCGCACGTGTCCGCCTTTATGTATACGCGCGAGCTCGCGCACCACGTGCGCGCGATTCAAGCCTGACGCAGTCACAACATCGAGTCGTCCATCATCGACTTTTGCTTGCGGCGAAAGCATCATGCCGCCGCCTGCGTAACGCGCATTGGCCACTGCCGCGAGGTTCATGTTGCCGTCGATGACTTCCAGATCGTCAATGCTCACGCGCACGCGGCGCTCGCGCCAGCCGGCCAGGGCTGCCAGAGCCGCGGCGGCAAACCTGGCTTCGCCGGAAAATTTGCGCATGAATTTTCCCTGGGCCGCCACACGCGCCGCCGTCTCGCCGCCGATTCCCATCGTCGAAGCGTTCAGGCAAATGAACGGCGTCTGGTAGCCGTCGCAGATGCCATAGAGAACATCGATTAGACGGCCGCGCTCCTGTTCCGGCCCGCGACAGTGGGCGATGAAAATATCGATCCACTTCTGTAACGACACTCGCTCTCCCATTCGGCTGCGAGCGAAGTCGTCACCAGTGCCGGCCGGAAAAATTGCCAAATGGGCCTTTGAGTTTACTGGCGCCGGAAGATGTTCGAGGTTTGAGCTAAACTCAAAAAACCCCTCGGCTGCTTCGCTCAGGGTGCCGTCGCCGCCGAGAACGGCGATTGTTGTCACTCCGCTCTTCAGCGCGGCACGCGTTTGTATCGTTGCATCGCCGGGTTGAGTAGTTGCGTAGACGTCGATGTGAATGCCGGCGGCTGCGAGTTGCTTCCGAACAATCGGCAATGCTTGTCGCGCATTGGCCGCGGCGTTGTTGACGATGATTAAGGGCTTGTGTCCCATCTGAGTTGGTAGATGGTAAATGGTGAAAGGTGAATCGTAAATGGTAAATGGTAAGTCGCATGTTAATAGTCGTCTTTGCCACGGCTTCGCCGTCTGATGTGCGGTGGCGGCTCTGCCCCACCGGCATGGTCGGGAAGAATTCAATGGGGCTGCGCCCTAACCGGGGCATAGCCCCAAAGAATTAGAAAGGCTTGCGGAAGGTCAGAGACCTTCCGCACATCGGAGGGCAGAGCCCGGTGCGCTCGAAGGAATGGAGAGAGGACTTTTGGGAATCTCGTTCAGGTCAGCGGATCGGTCCGACGTTTACTAACTACGATTCAGCCTTTACCATCCTTCGCATGAAGGCAGCAGTCATCACCGCCCATGGCGGCATTGAGGGGCTTGCGGTGCGCGAGGTCGAAACTCCGGCGCAGCCAATCGCAGATCGTGTGCGCGTACGCGTGCGTGCCGCAGGACTGAATCGCGCGGATGTGTGGCAGCGAATGGGCCACTACCCCGCCCCACCCGGTTACCCGTCGGATATTCCGGGTTTGGAGTTTGCGGGTGAAGTCGACGAAGTTGGCGAGGAAGTACGCGCGTGGAAACGAGGCCAACGAGTCTTCGGCATCACTGCCGGCGGCGCGCAAGCGGAGTATGTTGTCGTCCCGGAAAATCACCTGGCCGAGGTTCCCGCGAATCTCGACTGGGCCGAGGCCGCGGCCGTGCCCGAAGTTTTTATTACTGCTCACGATGCGCTATTCACGCGCGCAAACCTCCGCCCCGGTGAAACGATGCTGGTGCACGCGGCGGGCTCCGGAGTGGGCACGGCGGCTATTCAACTCGCGCGCGCAGCAGGCGCCCGCGCTTTTGGAACCTCGCGCACCGCCGACAAACTCGAACGGGCGAAGGCATACGGATTGAGCGGCGCGGTTGTCGTTGGCGCTGACCGGCAGGTG
>Ga0137410_10002984_pt1 | contig 11465 bp, 7 predicted proteins | sample CZODoug1_16funga_FD_108878 | JGI IMG/M metagenome (GOLD analysis project Ga0137410, IMG submission 108878) | Vadose zone soil fungal communities from Angelo Coast Range Reserve, California, USA - CZODoug1_16fungal (Illumina Assembly) | ecosystem: Environmental > Terrestrial > Soil > Vadose zone... | reverse complement strand
TTGGGACCGGGCGGGAACCAGCTTCCTCCTCTATCACGTCCATACGGCCCGCGGGCGGCGCGCTTCCGAGATCCACTTCATCCCCTCCCCGGAGGGTCTATCCATCCACTATCGCACGGACAGAGGGCTTGAGCCGCAGGGTGTCGAGCGCCCCGAGACCTCGGGATACCTGCGCCAGCGCCTCGCGCACCTCGGCGCGCCCGACTTGGCGGAGGGCGACTCCGCAAGCGCGTTGGGCTCGATCGGAGTCGACGTCGCGGGGTCGCGGGTCCATGTCGGCGTCTTCCACTGCCGCACCGAATCGGGTGTAACCACGGTTCTCCGGTTGACCCCGGTGCCCGCGGCGGCACCCGACCTCTCGACGCTCGGACTCTCGCCGATCGGGGAGGCGGAGATCCGCGACTTCGTGGATGGACCGGAAGGGCTGGTCATCGTCCACGGCCCGCCGCGCACCGGAGGCTCCACGGTGCTTGCCTCGCTGGCCGCGCTCGCCGCGCGCCCGGGGAGGCGGACGCTCGTCGTCGAGCCGGCATCTTCGGCTCCGTACCCGCCGGAAACGACCCGCGTCCGGTTCACGGCGGCGGACGCCGCCGAGAGCGGCTGGGAGCGGCTCGCGGTCGGCCTCGGGGCCGACGTCGTGGTGCTGGACGACGTGCTTCGGGGCGGCGCCATCGAAGGCGTCCTGGGTGGCGCCTCGGTGGGGCGATTGGTCTTCGCGAAAACCGATTGGCTCGACGGCCGCCGGCTCCTGGCCGACCTCGCCCGCAGCCGGAACGGCCGCGTCGTGCTGCGCGACCGGCCATTCGCGATGATCGCCCTCCCGGCGGCGCGGCGGGACGGCTCGGCCGTGTGGGTCACCCCGGCCGAGGCGGAGGGTCACGCCGGAATTCTCGAGGCCACCATTCTCACCGATGAGGATCGCGCGGCGCTCCTCGTGGCCGGAGCCCGCTGATGCCCTTCCAGATCCAGGCGCTGCTCCAGGCGATCGTCAACGCGGGGGCCTCGGACCTTCATATCTCGACCGGCATGCCGCCGATCGCCCGGCTGCGCGGGGAGATCGTTCCGCTCCAGTCGCCGCCGCTCGATCCCGAGCAGACCCGCGAGGCGCTCTACCAGCTGCTCACCGACGCGCAGCGCGTTCAATTCGCCGAGCGCCTGGACCTTGATTTCGCCCTCGAGATACCGGGCCTCGCGCGGTTTCGCGCGAACTACTTCGAGCAGCGCCGCGGCGTCGCCGCGGTCTTCCGCGTCATCTCCTCGAAGATCCCCACGCTGGAGCAGCTGGGAACGCCGCGCATCCTGAAGGACCTCGCGCTTCGCGAGCGGGGGCTGGTGCTCGTCACCGGTCCGACCGGGAGCGGCAAGTCCTCGACGCTCGCCGCGATGATCGATCACGTGAACGAGACATGCCAGAAGCACATCATCACGATCGAGGACCCGATCGAATTCGTGCATCAGCCGAAGAAGTGCCTGATCAACCAGCGCGAGGTGGGGGCGCACACGGGGAGCTTCTCGGCGGCGCTGCGCGGCGCGCTGCGCGAGGATCCGGACGTGCTGCTTGTCGGAGAGCTCCGCGATCTGGAGACGACGGCGCTCGCGATCACCGCGGCCGAGACCGGGCACCTCGTCTTCGGGACGCTCCACACCAACTCGGCGTCCAAAACGATCGACCGCCTCATCGACGTCTTCCCCTCGGCGCAGCAGGCGCAGGTTCGAACCATGCTGAGCGAGTCGCTGGAAGGCGTCGTGGCCCAGACACTGATCCCGACCGCGGACAAGAAGGGCCGGGCCGCCGCGTTCGAGATCCTCGTGGGGGTCACCGCCCTCAGAAATCTAATCCGCGAGGACAAGACGTCGCAGATCCAGAGCGTGATCCAGGTCGGCGGGGCCCAGGGCATGATGACCCTGGATCAGTCGCTCAAGGAGCTCGTGATCTCGGGCAAGATCACCCGCGACGCGGCGATGGCGCGATCGACCAACCCGAAGCTCTTCGAGCAGGGCGTCGCGCAGACCACGGACCCGGCATCGCTTCGCCCCCGTCCCAAAACGCCCGTCGTCGGCGTGGGATCGGAGTCATCCGCTCGTTGACCTCTCTCCGGGGGCGTGGTATCCGTTGAGAACAAGATGAAGCTCGCACCCTTGCTCTGCTCCCTTCTTCTCTTCGCGCCTTCGGCGCTCGCCGAACCCGGCGTCACCGAAATACGGCTGGGCGCGCCTTCGCCGGCCCCGGCACCGGTCGACAAAGCCAAAGTGAAGGCGGTCGAGCGATTTCTCGCCGCCCGGCAGACCGGAAGCATCGACCGCGGCCTGGCGTCGAGGGCGCGCGCGCTCCTGAGGACGAAGGAGCGGCTGGACGACGCGGCGCTCTTCGGACCCAAAGGGTCGAGTCTCGCGGCATTCGACTTCCACGACGAGGCGATCGAGCCTGCGGGGGCCGGCCGGTTCCGCGTCTCGGTCTTCCTCCTGTTCGCGAACGCGACCGGCCAGGTCGTGGAGAGCCGGGATGAAGAGCTGACCTTCGCGAAAGCCGGCGATTCGTACGTCTGCGGGGCGATCCGCGTGACGAACGTCATCGCATGGAGCCAGGCCGAGGTGCTGGAGACGGCACGGACGCTCGGCGCCTCGAAGGAGCTGGAGGAAGCGCAGCGCTACCTGCGTGAATCGTCCCCCGGGAAGAACGCGCAGGTCGCGTATTCCCTCGCGGATATCCAGAAGAACGCTGACGGAAGAATCGTGGTGCAGTGTCTCCGGTTCAAGTCGGATCCTGGCCGGCGGGGCTTCGACGTGACCACCGCGCCCATCGTCCTGTCGCGCAGCGACGATTCGATCCGCGTCGAGCCGAACTGAAGCGATCCGTTACACCCCGGGTCCGTACGATGCGTCTCATCCTGTTCGACATAGACGGGACGCTTCTCCGCGACGGAATGGCGTCCAAGATCGCTTTCGCCCGCGCGCTCCGGGAGACCTACAATGCGACCGGTCCGATCAACGGCTTCAAATTCGCCGGCATGACCGATCCCGAGTGCGTCACCGAGATCATGCGGCTCGCGGGGATCGACGAGCAGACGATCCATCTGCGGCGGGACGAGTGCCTGCGCCGCTATGTGGAGCTGCTCCGAGCCGAGATGCCCCTTCACGATGACGCCCGGCTCTATCCCGGCGTCCGGGAGCTCCTCGAGCGGCTGAACAAGCTTGACGACGTGCTGGTGGGACTCCTCACCGGAAACGTCCTCCGCGGCGCCGAGCTGAAGCTGAAGCGCTGGGACCTGGAGCGCTATTTCCGCTTTGGCGCCTACGGCGACGACCACGAGAATCGCGCGGTGCTGGCGCAGATCGCTCTCGAAAAGGCCCGAGCCCTGTCGGGCCATCCCTTCACGGGCGGCGACACCACCGTGATCGGAGACACGCCGAAGGATGTGGCCTGCGCGCGCGCGATCGGCGCCCGGGCCGTGGTCGTGGCGACCGGCTCCGTGAGCCGGGATGAGCTCAGCGAGTCGAAGCCCGACGCGCTTCTCGACTCCTTCGAAAACCACAACGCGGCGCTCCGTGCGCTCTTTCCGTAGCCGGTTGCGCCTGCGGCTACCCGAAATTGTGACGTGGCTCTTGCTTGGCGCCGTGCCCGCGTGCGCGGGTGAGCCGGCGTCGCGCCCCTCGATCGCCGCGAGGCCCGACCCGAAACCGGAGCGCGTCGTGTGCGCGCGCGGAGATCGCTTCGAGATCGTGACCGCCGCGGGGGCGCGGCCGTTCTTCGTCCGCGGCGTCAATCTCGGAGCGGGGAGCCCCGGACACTTCCCCGGCGAGTTCGCGCTCACAAAGAGCGACTACGTCCGCTGGATACGGTTCGCGCGCGAGATTCACGCGAACGCGATTCGCGTCTATGCGCTCCATCCTCCGGCCTTCTATCAGGCGCTGCGGGAGGAAAACCGGGTGCACCCGGACGCGCCGCTCTGGCTCTTCCAGGAGGTGTGGACGGAGCTGCCCGACGCCAACGATTTCTGGGATCCCGCCTTCACGCGCGGCTTCGAGGACGAAGTGCGGCTCGCGATCGACGCGGTGCACGGGAACGCGACCGTTCCGAGCCGGCCGGGTCACGCGTCGGGGAGCTACGACGCCGACGTCTCCCCGTGGCTCGCGGGCTGGCTCCTGGGGCGCGAATGGGAGCCCTATGCCGTGCGCCGGACGGAGTCGCTCCACCCTGACTCGACGCGCTTTCGCGGATCGTACTTCACGGTCGACCGCGGCACGCCGATGGAGGTCTGGCTCGCCAGGATCTGCGAAACGGCCGCGTCGTACGAAGGAAGTCGCTACGGCGTCGCCCGCGCCGTTTCGTTCGTGAACTGGCCCACCCTCGATCCGATGCGCCATCCGACCGAGACGGAGCGGGGCGGCGCGCAGGCGGAGCACGACGAGGACGCCTACTCCGTCGACCCGACCCGGATCCGCCCCGCGCGGCGGGCCGATCCCGCCTCGGGCTTCCTGGGCTACTTCGCGAACTATCACGTCTATCCGTACTACCCCGACTTCATGAACCTCGACCCAGGCTATGCGCGGCACCGGGACCTCCACGGCGCGTGCAGCTACGCCGGGTACCTGACCGACTTGAAGGCGCACACGCGCGGCCTGCCGCTCTTGATCGGCGAGTACGGGGTGCCGTCGAGCCGCCGGATCGCGCACATTCAGGCACAGGGGATCAACCACGGTGGCGCCTCCGAAGAGGTGCAGGGCGAGCAGGATGTGCGGCTCTTGGAAGACATCGCCGGCACCGGCTGCGCGGGATCGCTCCTCTTCGCGCTCTTCGACGAGTGGTTCAAGGTGAACTGGCTCGTGCAGCGCGTCGAACGGCCCCGGGATCGCGATCCGATCTGGCACAACCTGCTGGACGCGGAGGAGAACTACGGCCTGAGCGCCTTCGATCCGCCGCCGGCCATCCGGATCGACGGGGAGACCGACGACTGGGCCGGCGTGGCCCCTTACGCGAGCTCCGCCGGACGCGCCGCAGAATCGTCTCCACTCAAAGCCCTCTACGCCACGTCGGACCAGACCCAGCTCTATCTCCGGATCGACCTTTCGCCCGGCGCGCTTTCCGGGCGGGCCGGGGTACGTCCCGCGCCGCGCGGATCGCAGCCCCCCGGGACTCCTCCGTCCGCCCCTGGAGGGGCCGTGCGCGCGATCGGCGTGTCGCTCGACGTGCTCGACCCCGCGCGAGGCGATCGGAGGCTCCCGGCGCCGCTCCGGGCCACCTGGTCGCGCGGCGCCGAGTTCGTCCTTCTCATCGTCCCGGCGGCGGATGGAAGCCCCGGCCTCGGCGTGTTTGACCGATCCCGCCGGGCCGAAGGCCGCGCCGAGCTGTTCATCGACCGCTCCATGAACTACTCGACCTACGCGGTATTCCAATCCGCGCGCGGATTCGAGTGGAGCGACGCCCCTTTTCGCCCGGTCGCGAATAAAGACGGCCTCTACGCCCCTCTCTTGATCGAGACGAACCGGGAGCGGATTTCCCGCGACGGAACGCTCTACCCGGCGCAGCACGTCGATTGGGGCCGCCTGGCGCCGGCCACGGAATGGGCGCTCGCGCCGGGGGGCTCGACGATCGAGGTCGCGATTCCATGGGGGCTCTTGAACGTCGGGGATCCATCGAGCCTGGCGGTGCTGGACGACAAGCCGGGCACGCGCGAAACCGAGACGTCCACGACTCGAGGGATCGGGTTTTTGGCGTGGGCCACCACGGCGGCCGGATTCGCCGCCGACTCCCTGGGGCCCGCCCGCGCCGGCGCGCGCGCGGCGCGTCCGGGGGAGAGCTACTTCCTGGGCCCCGACGGCACGACACAAGTAACTGAAGGGAATGAAGTTAGGGTCGAATCACCGGAAGGCGCGTCGTACTCATGGAACGCCTGGAATGAGCCGATAACGGGAGTGCGCACAAAACGTTCCGCGGTACGGATCCGAGAAGCCTTTGAGGGAATGGAAGCCCGCGATGAACCTCGACAGACCGGACGGGATGCGGAGAGACGCTAGCCGCCGAATGCGGCTCTACTCGACCGCCCTTTTCCCACTCATTCTGCTGTTGCTTGCCCCGACCGATCGCGCGTCGGGCCAGCCCGCGGAGGACAAGCTCGAAGCGGCGCGGGAAAGCGTGAGCGCCCACCGATACGTCGAGGCGATCCCGATACTCCAGTCCGAGCTGGCCGACCACCCCGAGAACGACGACGCCCGGCTCCTTCTGGCGCGCGTCCTCTCGTGGCAGCGCCGCTACGATGAATCGCTCGCCGAGTTCGGCAGGCTGCTGGAGAAGAATCCCAACGACGCGGGACTCCGCGCGGATCGCGCGCGCGTGCTGGCCTGGTCCGGACGGCACGAAGAGGCGATCCGGGAATACCGCGCCGCCTCGGCCGCCGACCCAACCAATCTCGAGACCAAGATCGGTCTCGCCCGCGTCCTTTCTTGGAGCGGAGACCTCGCGGGCGCGTCGATCCTGTACGAACGCCTCCTGGCGCGGAACCCCGGGCTGGGGGACGCGTGGCTTGGACTCGCGGCGGTCGCGCGCTGGCGGGGGGCCCCCACCGCCTCCGACCGGTTCCTCGGCAAGGCCGAGCGCAGCGGCGCCGACACCGAGGGCGTCGCGGATGAGCGGGCCGCGACGCGCGACGCGCTCCTCCCGTCGATCGGCGGCGGCTGGACCACGGCCAAGGAGCGGCAATACGTCGCCGGTCCCGACTTCACCCTCGAGACGGAGGGCCCGTTCGCGCAGGCCCGCGCCACGATCGGACGCGCCGCGCAGGTCTCCGCGCGCGTTGCCTGGCTCACGCTCACCGAGACGCCGGCGGTCGGCGACTCGCTCAACTACGACGTGGAGAGCGTCGACTACCGGACCGACGTCTCGCTGTTGCGCGGCTACCCGTGGCAGGCGGCGTTCGGCGTGGAGTACCAGACGTTCCAGCCGGGGAACCGCGCCGCGCTGTTCCCGGTGGGCGGGGACGATACCTTCTTCGGCTGGAACGGCCGCCTGTGGCGCTACACCGGACGGCTCACACCTCGACTCGGCGCGGGGCGGGAATACGTCGCGATCAAGGAAACCCGGCCCAGCGGCCTCAGAGAATTCAAGCCGGGGCGTCTCGACAACTACGAGGCCGGGCTCGCCTGGCAGTGGAACGGCCGCGGGACCGCCGATTGGGCCGCCTCGCGCGGCTTCTACTCGGACGACAACCGCAATTGGATGGCGACCGGCGGCGTCAGCTACCGCGTCAAGACCCGCGTCCCCACGGTCGCGTTCGACGGGAGGCTGACCTACCGCGACTGGGACGCTCCGTCCCAGAGCTACTTCACGCCGCTGCAGAGCGTGCGCGGCGCCGCCGGCGTCACGCTGGGCGGGTATGTCGAGCGCTCGGCCGTGGATTACAGCGTGCGATACGAATTCTCGGGCATGAACTCCTCGAATTTCAGCGACATCTGGACCAACGCCTGGAGCGGGACACTCAACCTGACCGCGTTCGGCCAGCTCCCTGTAGGAATCGAAGGAGCGTATTCGGTCGACAACCACTCATACGAGACCTGGTCCCTCGGTCTCTCCGCGTCGGCGCGCTGGTGAGGAGGCGGAGATGATCCGTTTCGAGACCCTGATCGGTACCCTCGCTCTCCTGCTTTGCATCGTGGCGGTGACGACGATCGCGGCGATCGCGAACAAGGTCTATACGGGCCGCGAGGCCGATTCCAAGAGGCGGTTCCTCGATCTGTTGCGGCGGAGTTTTCTGAAGCTTCGATCCCCGGAAGGCCAGCGCGAGGCGATGCCGGTGATCGTGCGCTCGATGAGGGGGCGGTGGTCGGAGCTCGCCGCCCAGGAGATCAGCCAGCTCGAGCTCCCGCTGCGCCTCGACGTCCTCCATGCGCTCGAGGAGGCCGGCATCATGGCCCGACTCCTCCGCGACGCGAAGGGCCGCCTCAAATGGAATCGCGCGCACGCGCTCCAGATCCTGGGCGAGCTCAAGCTTCCGATGTCGATTCCCACGCTGCTCTCCGCCCTCGAGGACAAGGATGCCGACGTGCGCAATGTGGCGGCCCGTTCCCTCGGAAGAATGAAGCTCCAGGCCGCGGAAGAGGCGCTGATCGCGCTCCTCGGCAAACACGATCAAGCGGTCTCCGCGCGGATCGCGGCGATCTGCATCGAGATGGGACCGCGGACCGCGCCGCTCCTGATCAAGACGCTGCGCGACGGCGGTACGAAGGCCCGCTTCTGGGCGGCGCGAATTCTGGGCGAGATCGGAGATCCTCGCGCGATTCGTTCGATGAGCGAGTCCCTTACCGATCCCGACGCGGACGCCCGTTCGGCCGCAACCTGGGCGATCGGGAATATCGGCGACCGATCCAGCGCGTCGATCGTCGCCCCGCTGCTCCAAGATGAGGTCTGGTATGTCCGGGCCCACGCGGCGGAGGCCTTAGGGAAGATCGGCGACGCGTCGTTCACGACCGCGCTCGCGGAGGCCCTCCGAGACCAGTCGTGGTGGGTGCGCCGCAACGCGCTCGAAGCCCTGGTCCGCCTGGGAGAGGCGTCGAAGCCGGCGCTCATGTCGGCGCTCGAGAGCGAGGACCGCTTCGCCCGGGACAGCGCGGTGGAAGCGCTCACGTCCCTGGGAGTCACGGCGATCGCACCCAGACGGGAAGGAGCCTAAACGTGAACGCCTGGACGGCATCCCCCTGGCTGATGGACGCGATCAACATTACGAGCTTCGTCATCCTCATCTACTTCAGCGCGCTCCAGCTCGTGCTCTTCGGGCTTCTGATTCTCTCGTACTTCGACATGCGCCGCCGGCTGGCGCAGAACTTCTACGCGGACTACGAGGCGGTGGCCAAGTCCCACTTCACCTTCCCGATCACCGTCCTCGTGCCGGCGTACAACGAATCGACCGGCGTGGTCGATTCGGTGCGCTCCGTCCTCTCGCTCGACTATCCGCAGCACGAGGTGATCGCGATCAACGACGGCTCGACGGACGACACCATGGAGCGCCTGCGCCGCGAGTTCCGGCTCGAGCGCCGCGAGGTGGTCTACCGGAAGAGCCTCGGGGTCACCGGAGCCATCCGGGGCATTTACCGCTCGGCGACAAACCCGAACCTGACGGTCATCGACAAGGAGCACGCGGGAAAGAGCGATGCGCTGAACGCCGGCATCAACCTCTCGCGCTATCCGCTCTTCTGCACGATCGACGCCGACTCCCTGTTCCAGGAGAACGCGCTCCTCCGCGTCGTGCGGCCGTTCCTCGAGGATCCGGACCGCGTGATCGCCGTGGGCGGCCAGGTGCGGGTCGCGAACGGGTGCCGTGTGGAGCGCGGCCGAGTCGTGGAACCCAAGCTCCCGACGAACATTCTCGCGGCGTTCCAGGTGGTCGAGTATCTCCGCGCGTTCGTCGCGAGCCGCCTTGGCCTCTCGGCGATGAACAACCTCCTGATCCTCTCCGGCGTCTTCAGCCTTTTCCGGAAGGACGTCGTGATCGAGGCGGGCGGGTACCGCGCCGGCGTAGTGACCGAGGACATGGAGCTGGTGCTCCGATTGCACCGGGTGATGCGCGAGCTGAAGCGCCCCTACGCGGTCGTCTTTCTCCCCGATCCGATCTGCTGGACCGAGGTGCCCGAGACCCTCGGCGCTCTCGCGCGGCAGCGGAGCCGGTGGTACCGCGGGCTCATCCAGACGCTCTGGCTCCACAAGTCTCTGCTCTGGGCCAAGCGCTCGGGCTCGCTGCGCTGGATCGGGTTTCCGTACTATTTCTTCTTCGAGTTCATGGGGCCGATTGTGGAGCTCGTCGGCTACATCCTGATCCCGATCGCCTACTTCCTCGGCATCCTCTCGCCGGTCTTTTTCTGGGCGTTCCTCTTCCTCTCCGTGGTTTCGGGGGCGTTCCTCTCGATCTCCTCGGTCTTTCTGGAAGAGCTCTCCTTCGGCCTTTACCGCTCGTGGGGCGATTTCGCGCAGATGATCGGCATCGCCGTGCTGGAAAACTTCTCCTACCGCATCCTCACTCTCTTCTTCCGCCTCGGCGCCTTGGTGGATATCATCTTGGGGCGTGGTGGCTGGGGGAAGCAGGAGCGCGCCGGCTTCGGGCGCGCGAAGCCCGCTCCCGCACAACTCTAAGCGACCCCACAACTTCGAACTGCCGGCTGGAGGCTTTCGTGCGCCTGTTGGGGCCCGTCGTGGGGCTGTGCTTGCTTCTCGAGGGGTCGATCGCCAACGCGGCGCCGCCTCTGGACCTCCCCGGCGAGGGCGGCAGACGCGACGTTTCCCGCGCCGGAACGACCTTCCACCTCCCTCACCTGGCCCCCGGCGTCGACGCGGCCGAGGAGATGCGCGCGGGTGCTTCCGGCACCTTCAAGTGCGTGGTGATCCTGCTCCAATTCACCGACCATCCCGCCGACTCGCTCAACCACACGCCCGCGGACTTCGCGAACCTCCTCTTCTCCGACGGCACCCATCCGACCGGAAGCTTTCGCGATTACTACCAGGAGGTATCTCGAAACCAATTCGACGTCGACGGCGTCGTCACGCGCTGGTACACGGCGCCTCACCCCTACAGCTACTACGTGAACCACCAGCAAGGCTTCGGCAGCTACCCCCAAAACTCGCAGGGGATGGTGGCCGACGCGATCGAGCTCGCCGCCGCCGACGTCGACTTCTCCCAGTTCGACAACAACGGACCCAACGGCGTCCCCGATGGATTCGTCGACGGCCTCTTCGTCGTCCACTCGGGGCCGGGCGGAGAGGAAACCGGCAGTTTTGACGACATGTGGTCGCACAAGTTCACTCTGCCCGCGGGAGTGACCAAGAACGGGAAGATACTCTACGCGTTCACGACCGAGCCCGAGGAGTGGGGGCGCACATCAGCCATCACGACCGCCGGCGACCTGATCTCGATCGGGGTCTTCTGCCACGAGTTCGGACACGTCCTTGGGGTCCCCGACCTCTACGACCTGAGCGGCAATCCGGACGACTCCGAGGGCGTGGGCGAATGGGATCTCATGGGCTCCGGGGTCTACACGCATCGCGACGGGGAGCCCGCGGGCTCCAGCCCGGCGCACATGTCGGCGTGGTCCAAGATTCGGCTTGGATGGATCGCGCCCACGTGGGTGCTCCGCGATTCGGCCGGCGTCACGATTCCGCCCGTCGAATCGTCCGGCCAGGTGTTCCGCCTCTGGACCAACGGCGAGGAGGCGGCGGAGTACTTCCTTGTCGAGAACCGCCAGCCGATCGGCTTCGACCGGGGTCTCCTGCGCTCGTCCATCGAGGCGGGGGACGGCCCCGCGCACGGTCTCGTCATCTACCACGTCGACGAGTCGGTCCCGCCCTCGCAGGGAAACAATGACCCCGCGCACAAGCTGCTCGACCTGGTGGAAGCGGGCGGCCCGGAGATCCTTTCCGGCTTTTTCGGCGCGCAGAATCTGGACGTGCACCGCGGGATGATCGCGTCGCAGACCTCGTGCGGGCA
>Ga0137410_10002979_pt1 | contig 11470 bp, 3 predicted proteins | sample CZODoug1_16funga_FD_108878 | JGI IMG/M metagenome (GOLD analysis project Ga0137410, IMG submission 108878) | Vadose zone soil fungal communities from Angelo Coast Range Reserve, California, USA - CZODoug1_16fungal (Illumina Assembly) | ecosystem: Environmental > Terrestrial > Soil > Vadose zone... | reverse complement strand
ATCCTGCTCAATCATGTTATTCAAGTATTTGTTTGTCCGGACCAGCGTTTGAGCGGGCAATACGCCTTCGGCCTTCAATTCGGCGACGGCTTGATGGGATGCCTGACTGCCGTCGAGTGTGATCTTCTCCGGGACCTCATTATTACCGATCGCTTTCTTGAAGAAGCGTGCGGCGGCCGTTTTATCCCGCTTCTTACTCAGCAGGAAATCGACTGTCTGACCTTGCCTGTCGACCGCGCGGTAGAGATAGCGCCATTCACCCTTCACTTTGATATAAATTTCATCGACTCTCCAGGATGAGCCGACAGGGCGCGCATACTTCTTCCACTTTTGTTCGAAGACGGGAACGAAGGATTGGACCCATCGCATAACGGTAGTATGCACGACTGTGACACCACGCTCCGCCATCAGATCGCACACATCGCGATAACTCAGTTTGTAGGTCACATACCATCGTACGGCTTGAATGATAAGAAGATGATTGAAATGGCGGCCTTTGAAGAGTGCGGGCCTCTCAGAAAGGAGTTGGGTCATGCCGACGATTATCCATAATTATCAGGTTTGCACCAGAACCCCGGCGCCTCATAACAGGGTTTCGGCTGTAGTGACATTGAAGAATCTCCTTATCGATTTATGATTGGCGGGAAAGTCTATATCGAAGATCCGTGCGAAGTCAGCTACGGAATCCCTTCTGGCTTAAGTTGCTCATCCGGCTGCCTTTAGAATTCGCCACCGGTATCAAAGTTGCGCCAGAACCTCAGTTTTTCACTTTGCTTTCCGGCTCGCATCCGTCGAATTCGAGGGTTGATGCCGCATTGACGATTTTCCACTCTTGCTGGGTTCGCATCAGATGAAAGGAGTTCAGACCGCAATGGGAGAAGCTGTCGTCCACGTAAAAGCTATATCGACCGCGGACTGTTACCAGGTCACCCGTCACGAGCGCCTCGGGTTTATACATACGTTCTCGATAGACGCCTTTGCCTTCGGAGATCGATTTGGCAAAGGCTTCCGCCGTCATGGTTCGTACGGTGGTTTGCCCCTCCCGTTTTTGTGCGATGGCCAATTGCCCGTCGGAAACGAAAGTCGCTCTGATCCCCTAGGCATCCCTGGCCTGCATTGCTTCAAACAGCCGTGTGACAACCGCCAGCGCCTCTTTGGCCGGATCGACTTTTTCATTGGAGGTCGGCGATTGCTTAACCGTGAGTACAGAAAAAAGGATCGATAGAATAGTTTTCACGATCGTCTCCTGCAGAATGTTGAATCTGCCAACAGTAAATTGAATATCGCTACCTGTCTTTACCAGACGAAGTAGGCATGGTATCGCTCGGGAAGGTAACTCTATCCGCGAGTAATACCTTATGACCATACAAAGCGCGATTTTTCTTTGACAACCTGAAGATGTTCATCCGGCTTCCTCCGGCGCCGACCTAATTCACAATTTCAACAGTGTATGCCTGGAAGAATGAGCAAGGCAATGTCGCATCTGAGCCCAGATTTCCGGAAAAGCCAGTCAAAAGTCTTACCAACGTCAGTCTTACCAAAGTTGCGCCAAAATTTTGCAAAGTTTTGGAAGAAAAAAAGGCGCATGGTCGATGCGCGTTTTGCCATTGAACAGCGGGCGCATTCAATTGCCTAATGCGAAAGGAAGATGATAAATAGAAGCCGCTGTTTCAATCTCAATTTTATCAATGACGGTAGAGATTCATCGGAGGCGCTAATGGAAACGGTCTTACAGGATGTGCGGTTCGGCTTGCGGATGCTGATCAAGAACTCTGGGGTCACGGCAGTCGCGGTTATTACGATGGCATTGGGTCTTGGCGCGAACACAGCGCTGTTCAGCGTCGTCAACGGGGTTATGCTCAAGTCCCTGCCATTCAAAGATCCCGACCGACTGGTCTTCGCGCTGGAGACGAACGCTGAATTCCCGCCTCCAGGCATTTCGGCCTCGACGCTGAACTACAGGGACTGGAAAGAGCAGAGCAAGTCCTTCGAGGCGATGACCGCGCGCCAGCCCTTCACGGGGAATCTCACCAGTAGTGACCGGCCTGAGAAGATTCAGGGGGAAAAAGTGACGTGGGATTACTTTCCCACCCTTGGCGTGACTCCGATCCACGGACGGAATTTCATTGCGGAGGAAGACCGCCCCGGCGCGCAGCCGGTAATACTCTTATCCAAGGGCCTCTGGCTCAGGCGCTTTGGCGGCGATCTTAAAATCATCGGGCAGGCGATTCCGATCAATGGCCAGAGCGTAACTGTGATAGGAGTTATGCCGAATGACACTCGCCCAAACATAGAATTATGGGGGCCGCTCGCCATCTCCTATCAGAATGCCGATCGCGGCTTGCATAACGTACAGATCGTAGCCCGCCTTGCCTCGGGCGTTACGCAAATGCAGGCGCAGGCGGAGATGTCCACCATCTCCGCCCGGTTAGCCGCGCAATACCCGGAATTCAACACCGGCTGGGGAGTGACGCTCGTTCGATATAAGGACATGGTTATTCTGAACATCCGGCAGGCCTTGATGATATTGCTGGCCGCAGTGGGCGTCGTGCTCTTGATCGCCTGCGCGAACGTGGCCAACCTGTTGCTGGCGCGTTCGGCTGCTCGCTCGTCTGAGATTGCCGTCCGGTTGGCGCTCGGCGCCCGCCGCGGCCGGCTGATTCGCCAGTTGTTGACGGAGAGCATATTGATCTCCCTGATCGGGGGCGCGATCGGAGTGGCGGTCGCGGTCGGGCTTACGAAGGCGCTGATTGGATTGAACTCTCAGGGAATTCCTCGCGCGGCTGAGATCGGCGTCGACGGCCGGGTGCTCGGCTTCGCGCTCCTGGCCTCTGTCCTCTCAGGCGCCCTCTTCGGTCTCATTCCCGCCTGGCAGGCGTCGAACCCGAATCTCAACGAAACCTTGAAAGAGGGCGGCAAATCCGCCGCCGGGCATGGCCGCGGGAACCTCCTTCGAGGCTTGCTGGTGATCGTTCAGGTGGCGCTGGCTTTCACTCTGCTGGCTGGCGCCGGACTGCTCATCAAAAGTTTCTCTCGGCTTCAGGACGTTGACGTTGGTTTCAACCGCGAACGCCTGCTGTCGATGCAAATCTCTCTGCCGCCCGCCCAATACAAGGACGGCACAAGCGTGAGCGGCTTTTACTTGGAAGCCATCCGGCGGTTGTCGGCGTTGCCAGGGGTAAATTCCGTCGGCGGCATCTCCCAAACGCCGCTAGCCTCCGGGGGACCGCAATTTACCTTCTCGGTCGAAGGCCGGTCGCTTCCCACACCCGCGGAAGCCCCGCTTGCCAGCTATCGAATTATCACGCCCGGCTATTTTCAAACGATGGGCATCCTGCTCTTCAAGGGAAGGGCATTAACAGAGGCCGACGATCAGCAGGCGTTGCAGGCGGTCGTCATTAATCAGAATCTTGCGGAAAAGATGTGGCCCGGAGAAGATCCGATCGGAAAACGGATGACCGTCGGTGTTCCGCTGCCCAACGAAAAACCCGATTGGGTGACGGTTGTCGGCGTTGTGGGCAATGTCAAACATACTACCCTCGCCGGTGAAACCGGGATGCAAATGTATCAGACGTCCGCACAGTCGCCCTTCGTCACGGGAGGGATCGGCCGCACGATGAATTTTCTGTTGCGGACCGACACTACCCCAAAAGCCCTTACCGATTCGGCGCGAAAGGTCTTTGCAGGTCTAAACCCAACTCTCCCAATATCGAACGTGAAAACCATGGAGGACATCATTTACGATTCGGTCGCCCCGTTCCGATTCAATATGTTCCTGCTCGGCCTGTTCGCCGCGATCGCGATGGCGCTCACCCTGGTGGGCGTGTACGGCGTGATGAATTACGCGGTCACGCAACGAACTCAGGAAATCGGCATCCGCATGGCGCTGGGCGCGCATCCCATGAGTGTCTGCGGCCTTGTCCTCCAGCAAGGACTGATCCTTTCCTTCGCCGGGTTATTATTCGGCCTGGCCGGCAGTCTGGGGCTGATGCGACTGATCTCCGGGCTGCTCTTCGGGGTGAGCGCGAATGACCCGATAACCCTCATGGCTGTCGCCGCAGGGCTGGTTATCACTACGCTTGTGGCCTGCTACATTCCGGCCCACAGGGCCACGCGAATCGATCCAATTATCGCGCTGCGGCGCGAGTGATTTGCGCAACCTTTTAGCCGCGAATGAACACGAATAAGCGCGAATATTATCTAAGGACGAGTGACGCTCATAAATTGACGGAGTTTTTTTTGTAGTTTGGAGCGGTACAGTACTGGGAGCGTCAGCGACCTGAGCGTTGATCAAAGGGCTTGCTGATCAATGCTCAGGTCGCTGACGCTCCCAGTACTATATATTTGCCAGCAGTATACCAAGCCAAGGCGCTCCAAAGGCTGCCGCTATTTCAAGTCAAGCGCGCGTATGAGCTTTCCTATTTTTTGAAGTATTATCCACAAGTCGACTTCAATTATTCTCGTATAGAAGTAGCTATAGTACTTACACCTTGACAGTCATGGGTGTGTATAGAGTAATCTCTTATCCTGTAACTCAGCGCACACACGAAATTGGCCTTCGCATGTTCCTGAGGGCGCAGCCCCGCGCATCCTGGGATGATTATCGCGTAAGGACTCAAGCTAGCTCTTTCAGGTATCGCTATCGGTTTGCTCACCGCTTTGCTTATAACGCATCTCACGACGAGTTTGCTCTATAGCGTGAGCGCCAAAGATCCATAGATCTTTCTGGCGATTCCAGTATTGCTGGTGAGAGTAGTCTTGGCCGCCTGCTACGTCTCGGCGCGGCGCGCGCGGCTAAGGCCGATCCGATGGTTGCCATGCGCTATGAATAGAAGGTCCGGTTGCAGCGCGTGGCAATGGGGTTGCAGTTGGCTTGCGGCGGCTATTGAATCGCCAGCAAGCTTTGATGGTATGGCAACGGTCTTGCCTTTCTTTCTTGTTTTACTTTTCGGATTGAAGACGTAACCGGTTCAGGTATGCCCTGATGCGGATGATCACGGGAGCCAATTGCGGCTGCGCATTCTCCCAGCGTCAAGCTTGCCGGCGCTCGCAAGCGGTGGTGGGAATTTCTTTGCAGCGGATCTCTGTACCCTTATGACCTTCTCCTCGAAAAGCCCTCTCGACTCCGGCTATCAGCCCGCGAACCTGGTCGAATTGTTGCAAGCGCGCTCACTCGCGGACCCGGAAGGCATGTCATTCAAGTTCTTAAGTGACGGCGCCGCGGGCGAGGCCGCCCTGCGTTACCGCGAACTGGACATGCAGGCGCGAGCCATCGCCGCCACGCTACAAGAACTTGCGGCGCCGGGCGAGCGAGCGATGTTGTGCTACCCGGCCGGCCTCGAATACGTGGCGGCGCTGTTCGGCTGCTTCTATGCCGGCGTCATCGCCGTGCCTGCCTATCCGCCGCGCTTGCATCGGGGTAACGAGCGCCTGCAGGCCATCGCCGCCGACGCGCAGGCGCGGTTAGCGCTCACGACCTCGCGCCTACAGTCGCGCTCCGAGCGGCTGCTGAGCGGAGCGCCGGGACTGGCGCAGATGCGCTGGCTGGCTACGGATGATATGCGCCTCGACCAGGCTGAACAATGGCGGCCACAGCCTGTCGCCGCCGACGCGTTGGCTTACCTGCAATACACCTCCGGTTCGACTTCGACGCCAAGAGGCGTGATGGTGACGCATGCGAATGTGTTACATAACTGCGCCTACATCAATCAGGGCTTTGAACAGACGAGCGCCAGCGTCGGCCTGTCGTGGCTGCCGCACTTCCATGACATGGGTCTGATCCAGGGAATAATACAGCCGGTCTATGTCGGCATGCTCGGCCTGTTGATATCGCCCGCGGCTTTCCTGCAACAGCCCTTCCGTTGGCTGCAACTGATCTCCGAGCGTCTCGTCACCCACAGCGGCGGGCCGAATTTCGCCTATGACCTTTGCGTCAACAAGGTCACCGCCGAGCAGCGCGCCACACTCGACTTGAGCCACTGGCGCGTCGCTTTCAACGGCGCCGAGCCCATTCGCCCGGAGACGCTGGAACGGTTCGCAGAGACCTTCGCGCCGTGCGGGTTTCAGCGGCGGGCCCTCTACCCGGCTTATGGGCTCGCCGAAGCGACACTGAAAGTCAGCGGAGCGGCGCTGGAGCAAGGGCCGGTCTACTGCCGCGTCAGCGCCGACGCCCTCGAACGGCATCACGTTGTCGAGCAAGACGAGCGCGAAGGCGCCCCTAGCCGCATGCTGGTGAGTTCGGGCCAGGTCAGTTCCGATACCAGTGTCGTTATCGTCAACCCTGAGACGTCGGCTAAGCGCGCGCCCGATGAAGTTGGTGAAATCTGGGTTTCGGGGCCTGGCGTCGCCGTCGGTTACTGGAACCGGCCTGATGAAACTGAGTCGGCTTTTAAGGTTCGACTGCGCGACTCTGGCGAAGGGCCTTTTTTACGGACAGGCGACCTCGGCTTCCTCATGGGCGAAGAGCTGTTCGTGACCGGCCGGTTGAAAGACCTGATCATCATTCGCGGTCGCAATCATTACCCACAAGACATCGAGCGCACGGTCGAATTCAGCCACCCAGATTTACGGACCGACTCGGGGGCGGCTTTTGCCGTCGCAGGGCGGATGACGGATGGAGGCGAGCGGCTCGTGATAGTTCAAGAGTTAGAGCCGCGCCGCTCGCCGGAGCCGCAATCGGTCATCGCGGCCATTCGCAGGGCGGTCGCCGAAAGCCATGAGATACAGCCGGCGGGTATTGCGCTCGTCCCCGCAGGCAGCGTGCCGAAGACTTCAAGCGGCAAGCTGCGCCGCGGTGATTGCCGGCGGCTGTTCCTCGAACGCCGCCTCGATGTAGTCGCAGAATGGCAGGCGCCCGACGATGTTGAGCCGCCAACCTCCTTGATTAACAAGACAGCCGCGCTGGCGAGCCAGGAAGAGCTTGAAATCTGGATTACATCGCAGCTCTGCGCGACCCTCGGCTTTCCAGAAGAAGAAATAAATAAGCATCGGCCCCTAGCCGAATATGGCGTCGATTCCCTGCTGGCCGTCGAATTGTCCCATCGCCTCGAATCGGCGCTTGGGATCGTCGTGCCGATGTCCAGCATCCTCGACAGCCCCAGCATAGCCGAGCTGGCTGCTCGGGCGCGGTCTCCCCGCCTGGCGTCTTCTGCGCCGGTAGTCTCAGCAGCCGGGGACGCCATCATTACAGAGCATCCGCTTTCCAGGGGGCAGCAGGCGCTCTGGTACATCCATGAGCTTTCGCCGGCGAGCGCCGCCTACACGATCGCGAACGCGGCGCGTATCAAAGGCCATCTGGATATCGCCGCCTTGCGGCGGGCGTTCCAGCGGCTGGTCGATCGCCACCCCTGCTTGCGCTCGACCTTCAGCGCCGCGCTGGGCGAGCCGTCGCAACTTGTCCACGAAACCGCCGAGGTCGCCTTCGATTATGAGTATGCCGCCCGGTGGGACGAGTCGCGACTGAATGAGCGGCTGGAGGAGCTTGGGCGCCGCCCCTTCGATCTGGAAGCCGGGCCATTACTGAGCGTTCACCTCTTCCGGCGGGCCGATACGGAGCACGTACTGTTATTGCGCGTACATCACATCGTGGCGGACTTCTGGTCGCTGGCCGTGTTGATGAGCGAGCTGGGAGCGCTCTACGACGCCGAAAAAGAAGGCAGCGCCGCGCCGCTCGCGCCGCTGCCTTATCAGTACGCGGATTATGTCCGCTGGCAGGAACAGATGCTCGCCGGCGAGGAAGGCGCGCGCCTGTGGGACTACTGGCGGCGACAACTCGCTGGTGAATTGCCGTCGCTCAGCCTGCCTACAGACCGCCCGCGCCCGCCGCTGCAAACCTACCGCGGCGCGGCGGAGGTGTTCCACATCGGCGTCGAAATGGCGGCCCGGCTGAAGGCGCTCGGCTGCCGTCACGAGGCGACGCTCTATGCCGTTTTGTTAGCGGTCTTTCAAACACTCCTGCATCGTTACAGTAATCAAGATGACATTGCCGTCGGGTCGCCGACTGCGGGAAGGAGCCGCGCCGGGTTTGCCGATCTTGTCGGATACTTCGTCAACCCCGTAGTGATGCGCGCCGATTTTGCTGCCAACCCAACCTTCGCCGAATTCCTCGAACGCGCGCGGCGGACGGCGCTGGAAGCCTTCGGGCGCCAGGATTATCCGTTTGCGCTGCTGGTGAAGCGGCTGCAACCGGAGCGCGACGCCAGCCGCTCGCCGCTATTTCAGGCGATGTTCGTCTTGCAGAAATCGCACCTGGCTGACGCGCCAGAGCTAGCGCGGTTTGCGCTCGGAGAAAGCGGCGCGAGACTGCGGCTCGGTTCGCTCGAACTTGAGTCGCTACCGCTCGGGATGCGCGTCGCGCAGTTCGACCTGACGCTGTCGGCGGCCGAGTCGGAAGCGGGGCTGGCATTCTCCCTGGAATACAACGCGGACCTGTTTGACGCCGCGACCGCCGCGCGCATGGCTGATCACTTCCGAACGCTCATTGAAAGCGGCGCCGCGAATCCCCAATGCCCGGTTGCCGACCTGCCATTGATGAGCCTGGCAGAATCGGAGCGTTTGCTCGTCGAGTGGAACGGCGCCGCGGGCGAGTTTCCCACGGGCCGCTTGATTCATGACCTCTTCGCGGCGCACGCCGAATGCTCCTCCGACTCGATCGCTGTCAGCGACGAAAGGCAGCAGTTGAGCTATGGACAACTTAATGAACGGGCCGGTCTGCTGGCGGGCCATCTAAGGGGCCTCGGGATCGGGCCGGAGTCACGGGTCGCGGTTTACGCGTCGCGTTCGGTCGAGATGATCGTCGCTCTGCTCGGCGTGCTCAAAGCCGGCGGCGCGTACGTGCCCATTGACGCGGAAATCCCTCGCGAGCGGCTCGCTTTCATCATCGACGATTCGCGGGCGGCGGCGCTGCTTACCGAGAGGCGGATGGCGGACCGGCTCACAGGGATCAACGCGAGAATTGTTTGCATCAATGAAGAGGGGGAAGGCTGGCAAACGCCCGTATGTATTCAGCCGGCGCCCCGAGCCCTCCCCGGTAATACTGCCTACGTCATCTACACCTCCGGCTCGACGGGCAGGCCGAAGGGCGTGATGATCCCCCACGAAGCCCTGGTCAACTTTATCGATGCGATGGGCGAATGGCTCGGCGTCAGTGAGCAGGACCGCGCCCTCCAATTCGCGGCCATCAGCTTCGACGCCAGCGCCGAAGAGATCTTCACCACTCTAACGCGCGGCGGGCGCCTCGTCCTGCGCTCGTCCGTGATGATCGCTTCCGCCGAGTCGTTCATCAACGAGTGTCGCCTGTCGGCGGTCACAGCGCTCAACCTGCCGACGGCGTATTGGCATGAGTTGGTAATGAATACTACGGAGGAAGATTGGGCGTCGCTGACCGGTCTGCGCCTGATGGTTATCGGCGGCGAGCGGGCGCTGGCAGAGCGCCTGTCCGTGTGGCGGCAGATTGCGCCGGCTGGCGTCCGCCTTGTTAACACCTATGGGCCGACGGAGACGACCATCACGGCCACCCTATGGGAAGCCCCTGGCAAAGAGGCGCCCAGTTTGAGTGAAATCCCGATCGGCCGCCCGGTTCGCAATATGCGAGCCTACATCCTCGATGCGCGCCTGCGCCCGACGCCGGTCGGCGTGCCTGGCGAGTTGTGTCTCGCGGGAATCAACCTGGCGCGCGGCTACCTGAATGGGCCGGACGTGACTGCGGCGCAGTTCATTCCCAACCCGTTCGCCGATCGGTCCGGCGCCCGGCTGTATCGAACCGGCGACGTAGCGCGCTGGCGGCCTGACGGCGAGATCGAGTGTCTAGGACGCAACGACCAGCAAGTGAAGGTGCGCGGCTTCCGTATTGAACTGGGTGAAATCGAAAGCGCTTTGAGCCAACACCCCTCAGTTGACGAGGCCGTGGCGCTTGCCAAAGAGGTAGCGCCGGGCAGGCGACGGCTTGTCGCTTATGCGCGCAGTCGTGATGCGAAGCTTACGGACAATGCCCTGCGCGCTTTTCTCAAGCGGCAGTTGCCTGATTATATGATTCCGTCGGCGGTCTTGCTGCTCGACGAATTTCCGAGAACGAACGGCGGCAAGATCGATCGCCGCCGGCTGCCGGAGCCCGAACAGGCCGAGTCGCCATTCAGCCCGGGCGCCGCGCCGCCGCAGACCGATGCCGAACGGCGGCTGGCTGAAATATGGGCCGGCGTTTTGAGGCTCCCGAGCATCGGCGTCCACGAGAATTTCTTCGAACTGGGCGGCGATTCGATCCTCAGCATCCAGGTGATCGCGCAGGCGCGGCAGGCCGGCCTGGAGCTGTCCGCGAAACAGTTGTTAGCGTACCCGACCATCGCCGAGCTTGCCGCTATGGCTGTCAACCATCGTAGCGAGCGCGCCGAGCAAGGACAAGGCGCCGGCGAAGCGCCGCTGACCCCGATCCAGCGGTGGTTCTTCGAGCAGCAATCGCCGAATGTCAATCACTGGAACATGGCCTTGTCCTTCGAAACGAGCGCGCCCTTAATCCCATCTATTGTCGAGAGCGCGTTACGTAGCCTGTTGGCGCATCACGACGCCTTGCGGCTGCGTTTTACCAAAACATCGGTGGAATGGCGGCAATGCGTCGTCGCCGATGATCAGGCCCCGTTCGAGGCTATTGATCTTTCCGGCCTGCCGGCGGACGAACAGGAGGCTGCGCTTCGACAGGCGAGCGCGGCGGCGCAGACGGCGCTTAACATCTCCCACGGTCCACTGATTCGACTACTACTTTTCGACATGGGCGAGGGGCGGGCGAACCGGTTACTCATGGTCGTTCATCACTTGGCCATTGACGCCGTATCCTGGCGGATCCTGCTCGAAGATTTCGAGACAGCCTACCGGCAGCTTGAGCGCGGCGAGCTCCCCCGCCTGCCCCTGAAGACGACTCCATTCATGCGGTGGGCGCAACACCTCACTGAAGCCGCGCGAACTCCCGAGATTCGAGAGCAGACTGACTACTGGCTCACTCTGCGTGAAGAAGATGCGGGCCAGCTACCGATTGATTTTGCGCATGGCGAGAACCTGGAAGGTTCGGCATGCGCGCTCTCCGTTTCACTCGGAGAAGAGCAAACGCGCAGATTGCTCTACCATGCGCCGCAGGCGTATCACGCGGAGGTCTCCGACCTGCTGCTGACGGCGCTGGCCGACGCTTTTGCCCGCTGGACAGGCGCCGGCGTCTTACTGGTCGAGGTGGAGGGGCACGGTCGAGAAGAATTGCATAGTGGCATAGACCTGTCGCGCACGGTAGGCTGGTTCACCAGCGCCTTCCCGATGAAGCTGGCTCTGGAGGCCGGGTCTGAGCCCGGCGGGGCGATAAAGGCGATCAAAGAGCAACGCCGGCGAATCCCGCATCGCGGCATCGGCTACGGACTGTTACGTTATCTGAGCGCCTCGCACTCCATAATAGAGCCAATGCGGAAGCTGCCCTTGCCCGGCGTGAGCTTCAACT
>Ga0137410_10002975_pt1 | contig 11477 bp, 8 predicted proteins | sample CZODoug1_16funga_FD_108878 | JGI IMG/M metagenome (GOLD analysis project Ga0137410, IMG submission 108878) | Vadose zone soil fungal communities from Angelo Coast Range Reserve, California, USA - CZODoug1_16fungal (Illumina Assembly) | ecosystem: Environmental > Terrestrial > Soil > Vadose zone... | reverse complement strand
GGCGGGATGCACTGCATGTCAGCTCCATATCTTGAGAACCAGATCGAGCGCTCGCGGCGGAACCTAGGTCTCGAAGTTATTGACCTGTTCTATATCCACAACCCGGAATCGCAGTTGGCGGACGTCTCTCGTGAGGTCTTCCGCCAGCGCCTCAAAGATGCCTTCGCCCTCCTCGAGAAGCTGGTGAAAGTTGGCAAGCTTCAGTATTACGGAGTTGCGACTTGGAGCGCCTTCCGCGTGGCCGACAGCTCACGCGATTACATGGATCTTGCTGAGCTGGCGAAAATCGCGCATGAAGTTGCCGGAGAGCACCACCGCTTCCGTTTCATCCAGCTTCCCTTCAATCTGGCGATGCCGGAGGCCTACGGCCTGGTGAACCAGCGAGTTGGAAAAGAAAAAATGTCGTTGCTCTCAGCCGCGACCCGCCTGGGGATCGCGGTGATGGGCAGCGCCACGCTCTACCAGGCGCGGCTCACCCAGGGTTTGCCCGATTTCGTCGGCAACGTTCTGGGAATGAAGACCGACGCAGACAACGCCATTCAGTTCTCGCGCTCCGCGCCTGGCCTAGCAACTTCGTTAATCGGGATGGGCCGAAAAGAGCACGTGGGCGTGAATCTGAAACCTGCGCTGACCAACCCCACTCCGCCGCGGGAATGGAAAAAGCTGTTCACCCGGACAAAAGAGTAGGGTTGTAGGCGAGAGCTGAGATCCGAAGTCCGAGGTCTGCTACTTCAGTTGCTGCAGTTTCTGAGTCGCGAGTTGCGCCACTTCGCTGGCGGGATTTTCCTTCTGGATCTGCTCGTAGACGCGTTTGGCTTCGCCCGGCTGCTGTGTGGACGCATAGGCGTCCGCCAGTTCCATCTGGGCCATCGCCTTGCCTACGCTGCGCGTCGGCTTCGCGATCAGTTGGTTGTAGAGGTCAATCGCTTCCTTGGTGCGGTTCGCATCGCGATAGACCGCGGCCAGGGCAACCTTGGCTAGGGCTGCGAGGTCTTCGTTGTGTGTCGAGGCTACTGCTTTCAGATCTCGCTCGGCTGCAGCATTGTCCCCCAGTTGGGAAGAAGTGAGTCCCAGAAAATAGCGGGCAAATTCAGCTGTGCGGGTGTGTGAATATTGGTCCGCGATCGACTGAAACTGTTTGTGAGCCTCGGTGGTGCGCTCCTTGGCGGAAGCGAAGCTCGGAACGTCAGGCTGGGCCGGGGTGCCGGCAGGCCGCAACTGCGTGTCCAGGGTACGCACCGCCTGGTTCAATAGCAGGCTGGCTTTCTGGTCCTGCTGGTTCAGGTAATACCAGCCGCCAAACGTCGCGGCCAACACCACAGCCAGGATCAGCCCTCCTATGATGAGCTTTGACTGGTGCTCCTCCGACCAATGGACGGTAGCCTCCGCAGCCCCGATGGTGGCCCGGCTGAATTTATCTTCTTTGAGTCGATGACGAGTTTCTGCGCGCACGAACGTCCCTTCGAGAGAGATTGGAGCTGTGGAAAGACCGTCCTTGAGTCTAACAGATGTTGAAAAGCCGGGCCTTGCGCGGGACGCTGAACCGGCTGCAGAAAGTTGTCATCTTTGGTGGAGTCGAAGGACCCCCGTAAGCTTGACGGTCGCCGGTGGAATGGAAGGCCTAGGTAGAACAACTATGCGGCGAGAGCGTGCCGCTCATAGGGGGTCCTTCGACTGCGCGCCTGCTTCGCTGCGCGAAGCAGCCACTCCGCTCCGGATGACAGCTTAGGAGTTTTTCCGCCGGCCGCTTAAAATGCAAAAACCGCCCGATGCCGGCGGCCTTCGCTACACGAATCACTCAGGTTAGTGCGAGGTCTCTTCCAGAATTCCCTGTTCCAGTTTTTCCTGGCACTCAATGCAGTGCCGCGTCCAGGGCACAGCCTCCAGGCGTTTGGCATTGATTTCCTTGCCGCAGGAAATGCATTCCCCGAATTCTCCCTCACGCAGCCGTTCCAGCGCGACTTCTACCATCTGCAGCAGCTGACGGTCGTTGTTGCTCTGGTGAAAGAGAAATTCCTTGGTGTAGGAACTCGCAGCCCGGTCCGCGATGTCCTGGGCCGAGTCCTCGTCCACGGTCCGGCCATCCTGTTCGGTACGGCTGACCATGCGGCGAAGGTCTACCTGCCGCGATTCCAATCTCTTCTTGAAGTACTCCAGTTTCTTTTTGTCCATGGATAATAGTTTCGCGGCCCGTAGGCCGCGTCCTTGATGCGTCGTCGGCTATGAGTAAACGAAAATGATATGCGCTTAATTTGAGATGCGTCAACTGCCCCTGGCGTCTAATCCCGGGCGGGAGCATTTTTAGGCGGGGAGGTTACGCGCTTGATGGCTCGTTCCAGAGTCTGGTCCAGCGCGGCCCTGGCTTGCTCGTATTCCTGCTGAGAAATGCTGCCTTGCTTGTGCTCCACTTCTAACTGAAACATCTCTTCCTTCAGCGCTTCGAGCAGCAAACCGGAGCGGCCCGACGCCGGCTGCCGGGCGGGAACACCGTCAGCCACCTGTACATCTGATGCGCCGAAGTCGGGGATGGTCGCAAGCGAGGAAGAGCGGGAGCGCGTCGTGATGTAGACCGCGCCGGCGGCTAGGATCACGGCAAAGCCCCCAAGGATGTACCAGCGATATTTTTCCAGGGGATCGGGAGCTTCGATGGGTGGGCCCAGCCCCCCTCCCGGACGCGAATCGCGCCCGGCGCTGGCTCCACCGCTATCGCCGGCTGGAGCGCCTCCTTCACCGTCTTCGCGCGCTTCGCTGAGGGCGCCTGTGCCCGAAATCTTGAAGGCTAACGACTGGCCCGCCTCGGTGTTCGATGCCACCTGCACTGTGGCAGTCGGCTCCCGTGGGTTTGCCCGCGACTCAAAGCCGCTGCCCGGCCCGGCTGAAAACTGCATGGTCTTGGGCAACATCACAACAAAATGTTGTGCCGGATAGAGCGATTTGGGATCAATGCTCAGCTCACCGCTGTAAGGAAGTTCAAAACCGATCTGAAACAGGGTCTGTCCGGGGCGTAGCGGGAAGTTGAAGGCGTAACGGTTCTTTTCCTTCTGCGGAACCGGGTCCGTCTTAAGGGGCTGGCCTCCCGCAGTCTCAGCCGAGGAATCCGCGATCTGCGCGCCGTCGGGCAGATAGAACTCGAAGTTTTGGTCGTTCATCTGGGTGCGGGGCGGTTTGGAAGTGTTATTGACCGCGAACAGACGGGTCGCCTGCAGCTGGTTTCCCTGCGCCTGAAAACGCATGACATCGGCGGTGACACTGATGTCGGCAAGTTTTTTGGCGACGTCAAAGACCTGTACTTCGACGGAACTTGAACCGGGAGGCGCCATGCTGTGGTAAGTGACGCCCTGGTGGACGGCGCGAATCAGGTGCGGACCGTTGTCCGGGAGATTGAAGCTGAAGTGGCCATTGGCGTCGCTCTTGGTGCGGGCAGCTTCTTCCATCCCCTGCCCCAGCTTGATCAGGATAACATCGTCTCCGGCGGCAGGTTTTCCAGTGGTTCCGTTCTTGAGTGTGCCGCTTAAGGTTTGCGCCGAGGCAACTGCGCTTAGCAGGACTGCGAACACGGCTGCGACAATTCTTGGAGAGGACCTCAAACTCTGGCTCCTTTTTTGCTGTGGAGCGCGGCCGCCGCGACCTGTTCCAGTTGGGCCATTTCCGCCAGGACTCCGGCAGCTTCTTCCTCAAGCGATGACTTCAGCGACTGGTAGTCCTGATCCGGAAGTTTCCCCGCCTGCTGCTCGAAATTCAAGTCACGCATGTTCTCATAAATCGCTTCCTTGCGTTCCTGCAGGTATGCGAGCCGGGTCTTTTCCGGCCCCAGGTTTAGCCTTCCGGGAAGATAGAAGACATAAAACAGAACGCAGAGCGTCACCATGATGCATGAGAGAGTCGCGACAGTCATATTTGCGTGTCCTTCCGGGCCTGGCTGCGAAAGCGCTCAAGTTCGCTGCCGCTGACCGGCAAGACGCCGCCGGGCGCGGCCAGCGCCGGCCTTTTTCTCCACGCCAGCACGATGAAGATGGTGCTCAGCAAGCCCAGGACCAGCGCCAGAAACGGCATGATCCAGGCCACCCGGTTAAAACCGGTGCCGGTCGGGGCGGCCAGAACCGTGGGGCCGTATTTCTGCACGAAGTCCTGCAGGGTCAAATCGTCGTTCTCGCCGCGATCCAGTCCAGCCATAAGTTCGTTGCGCATGCGGTCGGAGTAGGTGCAGCCCACGTGGTTGCATTCCAGCAGAATCTGGTTGCAGCCACAGACGCACATCAGTCGGTGACCAAGACTGTTGAAGCGAGCTCCGTCGTCACCGGCGCCGAGGAAGGCAAATACGCTCAGGCAGAGTACTCCCGCCTGAAAAACACGCGACACCCGATTGGGCAACGACTTCATAATTTCAGATTTCAGATTCTCGATTTCAGATTACCTGTCCATCGCAGTTTGCTATTGGCTCGGTCGGCAGCATCCCAATCTGAGATTTGCCATCTTGAATCTGAAATCGCTCCCGCGATCAGTCTCCAGCTCCCGCCGGAGCCGGCTGGATCCGCGCCGGAGCTGTGACTCGGACCGGCGCGGCGTTGGGGATCAGGGCCAGTATCGTTCCACCGATCATGATCAATACTCCGACCCAGATCCACATGACCAGTGGGTTCAGGTGGGCTTTGATGATGGGCTTGCCGGTTCCTCCATCGACCCCTTCATAGGTCAGGTAAAGGTCTTCCTTGTAGGTCGAGCGAATTCTGGGCAGCGTCTGCGGCTGCTGGCTGGCCTTGTAAAAGCGCCGCTCCGGATACATAGTCTCCAGCTTGCGGTCGCCCTTGAAGACGCTGATCATCGCCCATTCATTGCTGTAATTCGGATTGTCATCCTGGGTATAGGACTCGCAGACCAGGGTGTAGGCGCCGATGGTCATCTTGTCGCCAAAGCCCATCTCCTTCTCTTTGTCCTGATTGAAAGGAGTGCCGAGGATTCCGATGATCACGACAGCCACGCCGAAATGCACGATGTATCCACCATAGCGGCGGGTGTTGCGATGGAACAAGTGCACCATCGAAGCCAGCAGGTTTTGCCCGGTGTGGCGCGAGATCACGCGGCCGCCGCGAACAAATTCCGAGGTGACGGTCATTGCCACCAGTGCCGACAGCATGGCGGCCATGAGTGCGTAGAAATAAGCAATGTCCTGCCAGGGTCGGACTCCGAACGCGACCATCAGAATTCCGACCAGAAGCGCGCCCAGCGCCGGCCACATGAAGTTGCGTTTCAAGCTTTCGGACGACGTCTTGCGCCAGGCCAGCAGTGGCCCTACCGCGGTCAGCAACAGCAGCAAGAGCGCAACCGGAATGGCCACCTTGTTGTAGAACGGCGGTCCCACGGTGACTTTGTTGCCTTGGACGTATTCCGAGATCAGTGGAAACCATGTGCCCCAAAGCACGGTAAAGCAAGCCAGCAGCAAGAGCAGGTTATTGAACAGGAAGCTCGACTCGCGCGAAATCAGCGACTCCAGTTTGTGCTCGCTGCGCAGGTGCGACTTGTTCTTGAAAAAGAAAAAGGTAAACGTCACCAATGTGATCAGCAGAAACCACTTGAACCATCCGCCAATCGACGATTGGGCGAAAGCATGCACCGAGCTGATAATTCCGCTGCGGGTCAGGAACGTTCCCAGAATGGCAAGCCAGAACGTGGCAAAGATCAGCCACATGTTCCACATCTTCAGCATGCCGCGCTTCTCCTGCATCATTACCGAATGTAGGAACGCCGTGCCGGTCAGCCATGGCATGAGCGAGGCGTTCTCCACCGGGTCCCAACCCCAGTAGCCGCCCCAGCCCAAAACTGAATACGCCCAGTGCGCGCCCAGAAACACTCCGCAGGTCAGAAATGCCCAGGTCACCATGGTCCAGCGGCGAGTGATGTGGATCCATTTTTCTCCGGGATAACGCATGATCAGCGCCCCCAGAGCGAACGCAAAAGGCACGGTGAAGCCCACGTATCCCAGGTAAAGCATGGGCGGATGGATCACCATTTCGGGATATTGCAGCAGCGGGTTCAGTCCCGCGCCGTCCGCGGGCAATTCGCCCTGCATGAGGGCAAAAGGATGGGCGGCGAAGTTCAGCAGCAGCAGGAAGAAAATCTGCACCGCGGCAATGATGGCGGAGGCGTAGGCAAAAAGCCGGGCGTCAGTTTTGTGCCGCAGCCGGAGAACCAGTCCGTAAGCCGATAACAACAAAGACCAGAACAGCAGCGAACCTTCCTGCCCCGACCACAGGGTGGCGAACTTGTAGGGCCCCGGGAGGTCGCGATTGCTGTGGTGATAAATGTAGGCTATGGAGAAATTATCCTGGAAGGCGGAGATCACCAGGATGAGGGCGGCAAGAAATACGACCGCAAACGTGGCAATCCCGGCGCGTCTCGCGGTTTCTCCCAGCCGTTCCGATCCCGCGCCCGGACGAGCTAAAGCCAAGACTCCCGCCAGGAACGAATAGGTGCTGAGTGCCAGGGCGAGCAAAAGCGCGAAACTGCCGATTTGCGACATGGGGGAAGCCCGGACGGTATCTTTTCAGAAACAGCGGTTTGAGGCAACCGGAGAGTAGGGGAAGCTAACCCGGTAGGGCAGAAAAAACACGTGGGGACAGCCGCCTCGGCGGTCCAGTCGAAAAAAGCTTGACAGCTCTTTGCTGGCAACTAGAGAGCGGAGCTTCGCTCCGCCGGACAGCCGAGGGCGGCTGTCCCCCCGCGGTTCTTGATGACTAAGCGCTCTGCTGTTGGTCGTGACGAGACAGCACTTCCTGCTCGGCGACCAGCCAATCCTCATTTTCATGGCCTGGCGTGTATCCGCGCTGCTCGTACAGCTCGTACGCACGGCGGCGAATTTCTACTTCCAAATCAGTAGGGGGAAAGGTGTTTTTGGGTTCAGGCGAATTGACGGTGGGCATGGTTGCCACCTGCTTCCTGCGAGTGCTTCCGTTTCCAGGGGTTTTTGCGCGAGCCATAATCGGATACTCCTTACACATTCCAAGGTTCAGCAAAGAACCGAATTGATGAATAAGCCACATACACATTGGACGCCACCCGGAAAGGGGCCCTACATGGATTGTGGCGGATGAACCTCTAAATCATAAACCGGATAGCTGTGGATGAGGGAGAGGGAAAGCAATAAAATATTGATTTTCTTGGAACAATTTTGGTAATCGCTTACATCAATCGTCAGTAAAAATCATGCGAGCTGGTCTCGGCCCGGGTAATCAATAACGGCATTACCCGCCGCGCCTTCACCGAGATAACGTTATCTTGGTTCTGCAGGGTCCCTTCCACCATTAGAAATTGCTCGGAAGTCACCAGCAGGCGATTTTTCTGAAACAGGTCGGGCATAATGATGGCATTGGCGACTCCAGTCTCGTCCTCCAGACTGAGAAAGACGAAACCTTTGGCGGTGCCGGGGCGCTGGCGTGCAATTACACATCCCCCAATCCGCAGGTATTTGCCATCGCGAATGCCAGCAAGATCGCTGGCTTTGTGGACTCCGATCGCATCCATGCGCTCGCGGTGATAAGCCATGGGGTGCGGGCCCACGGTCAGGCTGGTGCCGCGGAAGTCGGCCACCAGCCGCTCTTCTGGATTCATGGGGCGCAAAGGAGATTTGGCATCAGGCTCGGGAAGTTCGTCGAGCAGCGGCCCGGAATGACGGACCGAGCGTTCGATCTGCCAGAGAGCGTCACGGCGATGCAGTTTCCGGTTTCCAGTTTCTGGTTTCCAGTGGCCCGAGCTGAGAACTGGGAACTGGAAACTGGAAACTGAGTTCAAAGCCCCGATTTCCCCCAACGTATTGAGCTCATCCTTGCGCAGCTCAGGAACGCGATGGATCAGATCGTGAATAGAAGCGAATGGCGCGAGGTTGCGCTGACGAACTATTGCCTGAGCACCCTCCTCACGCAACCCGCGCACATAACGAAGCCCAAGAAGTAGCGCCGGCGTCCCGCCGGCTGTCCGGTGGGCGTCCCGCCCACCGCCCGTCGAGGCCAGTTTCTTTCGCCCCTCCGGGACTTTGTGCTCTTCTGCTCCGTTCCCACGGCTTACGCCGTGGGCTACATTCTTTCGCTGCTCCGCGGCTGGGTTTACCGATTCCACGAAATCGCCGTCGTTTTCCCATCCGCCTTCTTCTTCCCGGCCAACGACCAACGACGAACGACCAACGACTTCTCTGCCGACTGCCGACTGACGACCGACGACTGCCTCGACGACTGTGCACTCCCACTCCGACTTCGTCACATCTATCGGGAATATCTTCAAGCCATGTCGCTGCGCGTCACTCACAATCGTGGCTGGACGGTAAAACCCCATGGGCTGGTTATTCAGCAGGGCGGCGGTAAACGCGGCCAGGTAGTGACACTTCAGATAGGCACTGGCATAGGCGATCAACGCAAAGCTGGCGGCGTGGGACTCGGGAAATCCGTACAGCGCGAAAGAAGTAATCGAAAGCACGATCTGCTCCTGCGCCTCGCGCGAAATGCCGTTGCGTTCCATGCCGGCGCGAAGCTTGGCCTCGATTTCCTTCATACGTTTTTCCGAGCGTTTGAATCCCATCGCCCGGCGCAAATCTTCCGCTTCACCGCCGCTGAATCCCGCGACTACCATAGCCATGCGCAGCAACTGTTCCTGGAAGAGCGGGACCCCCAAAGTGCGCTTCAGCACAGGCTCGAGGGATGGATGTGGATACGTAACCTGCTCGCGTCCCAGGCGGCGCTGCAGAAACGGATTCACCATCTGCCCCACAATCGGCCCAGGGCGAATGATGGCAACCTGCACCACGATGTCATAGAAGCGCTTCGGACGCAGCCGCGGCAGGCACGACATCTGGGCCCGGCTCTCGACCTGAAACATTCCGATGGTGTCTGCTTTTTGCAGGGTGGAGTAGACCGTTGGATCGTCCCCCGGCAGGTGAGCGAGGTCTACTTCTTCGCCATAGTGGTCGCGGATGAGCATAATGGAATCTTCCAGTACGGCCATCATGCCCAGGCCGAGCAGGTCCACTTTGATGATGCCGAGGTCGGCGCAATCTTCCTTGTCCCACTGCACCACCACGCGGCCCGGCATGGACGCGGGTTCGAGCGGAACCACGGTATCGAGTTGTCCTTGGCAAATCACCATTCCGCCGGAGTGCTGGCCTAGATGGCGCGGCAGATCCTGCACTGCTTCGCACAGCTCGAAATATTTGCGCAGGCGAGGATGGCGCAGATCCAGCCCTGCATCGTGGAAGCGACGGTCGAGCGCATCCTGAGCATCGCGATATTCCCAGGTTGAAACGGCGGTAGAAACTTTGTCCAGAGTCTCCGGATCGAAGCCCAGGGCTTTGCCCATTTCCCGTCCCGCCATGCGGCTGCGATAAGTAATGACGTTGGCGGTCATGGCGGCGCCGCGTTCGCCATAGCGTTTGTACAGATATTGAATGACGCGCTCGCGCTGGTCGCCGCTGGGAAGATCGAGATCAATGTCAGGCCACTCGCCGCGTTCTTCAGACAGGAAGCGTTCGAAAAGCAATTCCATGCCGATGGGATCGACAGCTGTGATCCCCAGCGCATAACAGACGGCGCTGTTGGCTGCGGAGCCGCGTCCCTGCACCAGAATGTTTTGTTCGCGACAGAAATGAACCAGGTCCCACACAATAAGAAAATAGCCTTCCAGCTTGAGTTTTTCGATCAGCGCCAACTCACGTTCAATCTGGCTCTGGGCACGGCTTTTGAGGCCGGCCTCCGACTGCCCGTAGCGTTGCTGAAAACCTTCCCGGGTGCGCTCTCGCAGGAAAGACATCATGGTGTCGCCTTCCGGCACGGGATATTTGGGAAATTCATATCCCAAAGCTTCAAGCGTGAATTCGAGCCGGGATGAAAGTTCCAGCGTATTGGCCAGGGCTTCGGGCAGGTCAGTGAAAAGCTGCTGCATCTGCTGCGGCGATTTCACATGACGCTCGGAGTTGAGCGCCAGCAGACGTCCGGCAGTGGCCAGCGTGGCATGGTTGCGAATCGCGGTAAACACGTCGCAAAGTTCACGCTCGCGCGCGGTCGCATAGCAGACGCCATTGCTGGCCAGCAGTGGAAGATGTAGCGAGCGGGCAATTTCAATGGCGGCGCGGTTACGCGCCTCCTGCTGACGATGAAAATGGCGCTGCAGTTCCACGTAGACGTTCCCCTGGCCAAAGATATGGATCAACTGTTCCACCGAACGCCGTGCTTCTTCCATGCCACCATGAACCAGCGCCATGGCCAGGGGACCGTCGTCGCCGCCGGTAAGGCAGATGAGCCCGGCCGCGTGCTCCTGCAAGTCTTCTTTGCGGACAGCGCCTTCGCCTTTATTTGCCCGTAACTTCATCTTCGTAATCAGGCGGCAAAGATTCTGGTACCCGGCGCGGGAAGAGGCGAGAAGGGGAAGCCTGACCTCACTACTGAGGCACAGAGGCACAGAGAAATTCGAAACAGAAGGCTTATCAAATGCGTGGAATCTGCAATCGACAATTTTCTTGTCTGTGTCTCTGTGACTCTGTGATGAAAGCTCAGCCGTAACTTCCGCCCCCAGATTCGCCTTGATCCCGGCCTTCTGAGCTGCCATGTAGAAACGAGGCGCGCCGTAGACGCCGTCGCGGTCGAGCAGCGCCATGGCCGGCATGTTCAGGTGGGCACACGTGGCAATCAGGTCCTCGGGCAGAGAGGCGCCTTCAAGAAAGCTGAAAGCCGAGCGGGAATGGAGTTCGATGAACATCGCCCCTGGCTGGAGGGTGTTATTTCGCTATTTGTTCGCTATGAGATTCTGAGCGGGAACGGCCGGATTGTCAAGATCAGGAGATTTAAAATCGCGAATTTTGACAGATCAGCGAAAGCTTCCAGGGATATTCCAGTACGACCGGTCCAAGCCGAGCTCGTCGAATATCCTGGCAGCCTGATCCGGCGTCTTGCGTCGCCAGTCCGTGGAAGCATAGTCACCGAACCAGCGTTCGGCGAGACCAACTCCAGTCTTGATATCAAGGATGGAACCGGTGGGATGACCATGGCGTTTGCACCAGGCGTCGATTTTCTCTTTGGAGGAAAAGAACAGGATGTTTCCACAAGGACAGTAGGGATTGTCCCACCATCGGGCCGGCGGATATGGGAAATGCATATACAAATCCGCGCGAGCTGCCTGGCCAAGTGTGATATCGAATTGCAGCGACTGCCCCTCTCCGCCGTCTGAGGTCAATATCCTGACATCTTCATGAAGGGCAGCTCCGATTCCAAGCGCGCACCAGGCGCAGTTCGCCCACCATCCGCCTCGACCGGTAGTGACCCAGAACTGTGTCGGGTTCAACGCAAAGGGATGCAAGCTCCAAATCTGCACCGAATTGGGCACCAGAACAACTCCATGCATTTCACTGAGCTGTTGGAGAGCCTGTTCCGTCTCTTGCGGGGAGAGCTTGGCCAGTGAGGTGAGGGTTGTGAGATCCGGGGCGTGGCCGGTCTTCACGACAT
>Ga0137410_10002974_pt1 | contig 11478 bp, 16 predicted proteins | sample CZODoug1_16funga_FD_108878 | JGI IMG/M metagenome (GOLD analysis project Ga0137410, IMG submission 108878) | Vadose zone soil fungal communities from Angelo Coast Range Reserve, California, USA - CZODoug1_16fungal (Illumina Assembly) | ecosystem: Environmental > Terrestrial > Soil > Vadose zone... | reverse complement strand
TCACCTAATGTTTGCAGGTGAAGTAGACACAGAAGAGAGTAAACAACCTTTTGAGACATTGACTGATGATGAAGGTAGAGCGCTTGCTGTGACCTTTATCGAAGGAACAACTCAAGATTTTGGAGATGTTGAGTCTCCTCATTCCAAGGAGTGGAGAGCACATCAACATTACCTAACTCCTAAGATTCTTAAAATATACAACAATCATGGACAGGATTTGGAAAAGACTGTCAATGAATTGAAGGAGTTGTTCACAAAGAATGAGATGCTCAGTTCTGTCTTTCCTGGTACAGAGAAAGATACTAGGGGTGAGATTACAATTCTGTTTCAAGATGGACAGTCTATCAATATGGTTAAGGGAGATCGACACAAGAAGTATGAATGGGGGGAAACTAGTCTAGCCTTTGGTTATGAGGCTAAAGCTATTAATCCTGAGAAGACAGAAGCTGTTAAATCAGGATTGCTGGGAAAGGCTAAGACTTCAGTCCCTGTTACAGGGAAAGCTACATCAACAGTTGTTGAAGGTAGTAAGCTTATCAAACCAGATACAGCAGTGGCTGAAGCTTTTGATAGAGCTAAGGTCTGTCTACCTTATATGGTTATTCCTCCCAAACATAGACTCAGTTCAAATCAATCGGCTGAGTCTTGGTATACGTCTTATGCAGACCCTACCTATGGTATGCCTTCATCTAAAGAAATCAACGAGATGAAGAACAATCAGGAGAAAGCAGTCGCTGTTCGCATTAAACCTACCATTAATGAGAAATCATTCAGAGACTTAATACAGAAGAATATGATTGTTCAAGCTCCTAATCAGGCAGCGTCTAAGCCTGCTACGGAAGCTAAGAAAGACGAGATCATTGTTCCTACTCTGATTGTACCTAAGAAAGAGTTGGAGCAGTTTAAACTATTACAAGCCAAGGTTACTAAAGAGCCTGGGGTAATGGTGTTCAAACCTGATGCCATTATCGAGGCTAGTGTAAATAGTAAGTTAATTGCAGCGACAGATCAGCTAGGTCTACCTGGATTAAGTTCGTTTCATGGCTGGTATGAAGCCTTTGGAGAATTAGTACGAACTGATCCTGTTGCAGCTCAAGCATTGTTAGTACAGTTTAGTACTCAACATTATCTGGATCAGCAGGCTATTGAAGCTGCTACTAAGCAGATCAAGAAGGCAATGTAAACATTGCCCCCAGATTGCAAGAGCAATCTTCTAGCAATGTAGTTCAACTACGCCAGTGGACCCCCACAGTCCGCAACTGACTGGCGTAGTACTCCACGCTTCCACCAGAGCAGCTGTTACGACTGACGGCACCATCCTCTGACATGGTTCGGTTCGCACGCCACTATTGCGCCGGTAATAGCGTGGAGACTATTGACATTTGTATGAAAATATGATATAGGAATTATTAATTCATTAGACAATCTTGATGATAGGTGATTCCCATGCGTTTACCTAGCTTCCTTCGCAAAGACACACCCTTTGAAAAGAGGTTTAATCAACATGATACAGGAGCTTTCATGACACCTGATGCTCCAGCGTTAGAAGCTAAGGTAGAACATCTAGTCTTTATCTATGACGACATGATGTTCAACAGAGCAGAGTATCCTGCCATTGAACATCTAGTTGTAGAACACATGGGACCTGGACTAGCCTTTGTCTCTGTTGAAGCTTATATAAGCAAAGACACAGGAAGAGTCATAGCGATGTTGTCTGATAGACAAGAGAGAGCTGTCTGGTCTGACCATCAGGGTTCTTATGCAGCTCACATCAGAGGAAGTCTGTTCAAAGTAAAGCCAAAAGCATTCTTAGAACTTGACAGTATATATGCAAATAACATATACTGTAAACGTCATGAAATTATATGTGATCTTTGGAAGAGAAGATCAAACACTCAATTACTAGACAAAGCCTGGACATATCTAGCTATACCTGAAAGATGGGAGTTAGATGGAGGATATGAATGGCGTCCTCTCAATATAAACAAACATAATTATTTTGCAGAAGAACCACATTATTATCACTCATCTAGGAGTAGCAAATTAGTACGTCAAGTCTTATAGAGTCTCATCTACCGTGCCCATTGTGCCCTTCCTCTGATGCGTTCTCCAAGTGGTCAGATGGGCACGGCTTCTGTTACTCTTGTAATGGTTATGTTCCTCCTCACGGTAAGAACTTAAATGATTACACATATGAGTTCTTACCATGGAGAGGAGTAGATGCCAAATCATTCGAACAATACGGAGTTAAAACACGGATTGATAGCAGTGGTAAGCCTATTAGTATTAGCTATCCTTATCTTTCTTATTCTAAAGTAAGATCATTAGAAGATAAGAAATTCTGGACTGAAGGTCAAACTTCACCAGGTTTGTTCGGTTGGGATAAATTCTCGCCAGGACAGAGTAAATACTGCTTCATCACAGAAGGAGAGTTAGATGCTATCAGTCTTTGGCAGACTCTGGCGGTTCCTTGCTACAGTGTCTCTAGCAGCAGTGCTGCTGTTCGGGATATTATGGTCGTTCGATCCGAGATTACTAATTACGAAAGAGTGTACCTCGCGTTTGACGCAGACACCGCTGGCAGAACTGCTGTCAGAAACGTCGCTAGACTTATGGACTCGAACAAAGTCTATGATGTCAGATTTACTGAATATAAAGACGCCAACGGATACGTCGAAGCAGGAAAAGCTTACGAACTAAGACAACTCTGTTGGGCCTCTGCGAAGTATCTTCCAGAAGAACTGACATCTAGATTGTCAGACTTTCGGAAGATACTTTCAGAGGAACCTAAATGGGGAGTTCCTTATCCATTCCCTACGTTAAACGAGATGACGTATGGGATACGCACAGGTGAGTCTGTCTTAATCACAGCCAGAGAAGGTGTGGGTAAGACAGAAGTGATGCATACTATTCTTCACTCCATCCTAAAAGGAACCACAGCAAATGTTGGTGGACTCTTCCTCGAAGAAAGCAACAAACGGACTCTCGAAGCTATCGCTGGGATTGAACTGGGCAAGCCGGTTCACCTCCCCGATTGTCGCACCCTTCCTGAAGAGAAGGCTGCTGCGGTTGAAAGGGTTGTTGGAAGTGATGATCGTCTGTTTATTTATAAGTACAACGGCATTTCTGATCCAGACGATGTACTCGGGCTTATTCGGCTACTCGTGGCTGGCTATCAGTGCCGCTATGTTCTGTTTGATCTTATCAATGTGGTTAGTGGTAATGATCGACAGGCAGACGAGAGACGAAACCTAGACTATCTAGTCAATAAACTTGAACTTATGGCTGTCGAATTAGACTTTGCGTTGATATTCGTCAGCCATGTTAATGATAATGGAGAGACACGTGGGTCACGATACATCGCTAAGGCAGCGAATATACGGATTGATCTTGATCGAGATATTAAAGCGAACAGTACCAGAACGTATATCACACTATCTAAGAACAGATATTCTTCCAAGACTGGATACGCAGGATGTATTGAGTTTGACCCAGTTTCTTATACACTTAAGGAGTCTAAAGTAGCAGATAATGATAACATTCGAGATACACAATTATTATTTGAAGAGAACAAAATCAAAGCAGCTTAGACTATTAATGGAGCGTGTATGGGCAAGATCTGGCGTCAGAGACCCCTTAGCTCCAGCCAAGTGGACACCATATTGGATATGTCTATGGGGAAGTCATTGAATAACGTGAAAGAATTTAACTCATGGGATAAATTAGATTATTGGAACTCAGGAGAATGGCAAGTCGTACAAGAACGGCTTGATGATATTGATAAATCTCATGATCTGTATAATCCCAGAAGAGAGTTGATGTTTGCTGCACTAGACGCTACTCCATTCTCTAAAGTAAAGGTGGCTATCTATGGACAAGATCCTTACCCTGATCGCAGCTGTGCTTGTGGCCTTGCTTTCAGTATTCCTACTGGCACCATTGCCGCTGGATTACAGCCACCTCCAACATTTAATACTCTGGTTGCAGAGTATGTGGATGATTTGCATTACCCTTCTCCTTCTAGTACGTCTTTAATGTTATGGGCAGAACGAGGAGTCCTCTTATGGAATGCCATTCCTTCATGCGATAAAGGAAAATCTCTATCCCATGATTGGCCTGAGTGGGCTCTTCTTACTAAAGAGATTACTACCAGATTATCTGATAAGGGTGATGTGGTATTTGTCTTCTGTGGAGGTGTGGCTAGAAGGAGTGTTAAAGATGTCAATCTGGAACACAATTCGGTACTGGAAGTATCACATCCTTCTCCTCGTGCTAGTCGTAATAGTATTTACCCTTTCCGTGGGAGCCGTATATTTTCCACGGTTAACGATAGACTTACTCAGAAGCATAGGCTTAATCCAATAAACTGGAAGCTTCCATGACCTGTCCTCAAGCGGATGAGACTGTCACCATCTCCTGCGCCGAGCATGAAGCGTTATGGGCGGCGGCGAAGGCGCTAAAGGGACTAGATAATGTCAATTATCTTTCTCCTTACGACACTACTCACTCAAAGTCAGCAAACAACGCGCGCGAAGCCCTCTCCGCTCTCAGCGCCGCTGACATACAGATAGAATGACCTCGGTCAAGGATGGAGGAGTAAATGAAATGGCTTATCCCAGCTATATTCAGCTTTATGGTCAGCCTGACCCCAACCCATGCAACAGAGATAGCTCACACAGGAGAACCATGCAAAACGATTCAACAACTCCTCAAGGAGAGGAGTCAAACTTCGAAGAAAGAACATCCTTCGCAGCATATCTATTACGAGACTATAAATTCAAAGAAGTGTTATCATGTACACACTGTAACGACGAACCAGACAGAGAAAGATGCTTCCGTATGGGTTATCCCAAAGGGTGTCTCTTCTTTCCCGAGGAGTAGTTTAAATAGCAGTGTGTTAGAGTACTTTATGCAGCCGTCTATGAGGGGCTTCTATGACAATTACACAAGAGGAAGTCCCTTTGGAAGATGAGACTAATGTAGTTCAATTGAGAAGTATAACAGGAGGAAAGCAACCTCCTAAGAGAGGACATAATTGGTTACGAGAGCTTAGACCATGGACAGTATTCTTAGCGAGGAATGCGAAGCAATCTGAAAGTGAATTGTTTCTCTTCCAATTAAGAGCTAAGTATGGTAATGCTTGTGAATTATTTTGTTTTATTCCTAAAGAACAACAACCTCATATAAGGTATTTTTCTATGGAGAATTTTAGCAATGAATATGAATGGACAGAAACATTGGAAGAAGGTATAGATGACGCAGGTAATAGGCCCGATACCTCTGGAGGATTGGAGGTTGTTAAAGACACTGAACAAGACAATACCATACCTAGAGACACAGGACAGTAGAGTTTATTCTAATGTCTTAAGTATGGAACGTAGGATTTATAGAGATGTTAAAGCGAAATACATTTATAATTAATCATTATCCAGAGGATAAGTATCCTTGGTATGTCCAACAAATCCAATATATGGACTATGGAAGATTTACAAACAAAGAAGCAGCTGAAGAACATTTAAAGTTCTGTAGTAAAGAGTTTGATGAGAGTAGTCTTTGACATTGAAACTAATGGATTAGTTAATCCTACTAAGATATGGGTTATAGTCTGTAAAGACATAGACACAGGTATAACTCATATCTTTAGGGAGGTAACTCATGATGAGAAGGCCAAGGAAGCTTTTAGGGCTTTATCTAATGGAGTGGATTTATGGATCGGCCATCATTGTCTCGGTTTTGACTGTCCTGTCTTATTTAATCTACTTGGTGTGGATATCCCCATAGAGAAGACTATTGATACTCTAGTCTTATCTAAACTAGTTAATTACTCAAGAGACGGACATTCAATAGAAGACTATGGTGTACAATTCGGTCTAGAGAAAATTAAGTTTAATGATTTCAACAAATATAGCAAAGAATTAGAGGATTATTGTGTTAGAGACGTACAAATCTGCAATGGAATATACAATTTATTTACTAGGGACGCTACTGACCGACATTGGGACTGCTCTACAGCATCTTGGAGGAGGTCTGTTACATGCGAACACAGATTTCAAACCATTGTTAATGATCTTCATAACAATGGGTTTGGTTTCGCTAGCGATAAAGCTAATAAGCTCAGGGATAAAGTCTGTCTGGAGCTTGAGGGGCTGGATAAAGAAATCAGAATTGCTTTCCCGTCGAGATTAGAACGTATAAGAACGTTTAAACCTGTGAGGACTAAGCATGGAACTCTCAATAGAAAGGACTTCAGATGGGTTACAAATGGGGATCTCAGTAAGTATTCAAGATCAGATATTGTTTCAAGATTTACTGAATGTCCTTTTAACCCATCTTCCCACAAACAGATCGTTGATGTTCTTCATGGAGCCGGATGGTCACCATCAGAAAAAACTAAAACTCACATTGAATTGGAAAGAGAATGGATCAGAAGACCAGCCTTGGGTATTGACTACGAAGCAAGACTGAAACAACTCTCTAAGTATGGATGGAAGATCAATGAAACCAATTTATCTAGCCTCCCCGTTAAGGCCCCTTCCCCAGCAAGAACACTGGCTAAAAGAATCCTTCTTGAAGCCCGAAGGAGAACGCTTACTGAGTGGCTGGAGCTTGTCGATACCGATAATCGCATTAGAGGTGACTTCTATGGGATCGGTGCCTGGACTCATAGAATGGCGCACCAAAACCCTAATACAGCCAACATTCCTAACTCCACAGATACTAATGGAAACATTAAACTTCTAGGGAGTGAAATGAGGTCCCTTTGGATAGCACCCAAAGGGCGTCTGTTGGTGGGTGTAGATGCGGAGTCAATTCAACTCCGAATCTTTGCCCATTACATAGACGATAAGGAGTTTACAAATGCCCTCGTCTCCGGACGAAAGGAAGATAAGACCGACCCACATTCGCTTAACAAGCAGGTCCTTGGCAGTGTATGTCGATCTAGGGATGCTGCAAAGCGATTTATATACGCACTACTATTGGGGGCAGGCATTGCGAAGCTGGCTGAAGTCTTGGACTGCGAAATACCCCAGGCAAAAGCAGCACTTGATCGTCTCCTTGTCAAATATGAAGGTTTCGCAAAGCTCAAAAGAACAGTTATCCCAAACGACGCACGACGTGGCTGGTTCATTGGACTGGACGGTAGACGTGTTAGAATAAAAGGAGAGGATGAGGGACAGCGTAAACACTTAGCCATGTCTGGCTATCTCCAGAATGGTGAAGCAGTCATAATGAAACATGCCACTCTATTGTGGTATGATAGGTTGAAACAAAAGAATATTGACTTTAAACTAGTAGATATGGTACATGATGAATGGCAAACAGAATGCCCTAACGATATGGGCATTGCGTTGGCCATTGCTGAAGAACAGTGCAAAGCACTAGAAGAGGTAGGTGTCTTACTGAAGATGAAATGTCCATTGAAAGGAAGCTATGGCGAACAAGGTAAGTGGACCATAGGAAACAACTGGAAGGTAACACACTAATGCACATACAAAAAGAATGGCGTATGGGAACATTTATTAGCACTATCTTTATGATTCTTGCTGGTATTGGTGCTTATCGAGTTATAGAAATATTATGGAAGGTGACACATTGATACTGAACTAGATAGAGATTTTCTAGAAAGATATTGGAATTTGTTTTATAATAGACAAGTCAAGGAAGAAAAGAAAATGAAAATCTATGCATTGAAATATAAGGATGAGTTTGTTGATTTCTCAGATAAGCAATTCGATATGAAGAGTTCTTATCGTTGGGAACGTGAAGAAGTTAAAGGAGATCTTACCATTGTTAGTGGTGAGTTTGTAGAAGATAAATGATTAATCTCCGCTATGGCTGCCAAGGCAATGATCCTTATTCCTACATCCTGGGGTAAGGGGAGTTGAAGTAGACCTAAAACGCCGATTGCCTATGTGGTAGCTCTACATAGGAAATATAAGTATCGGCGGCGGAGATTGTTATGTCATATAAAACTACAAAGAGACGATCGCAACGTAAACATCTCGCAGAAAGATTAGCTAAACGTAGAGATTGGTTAGATCGTAGACGCCATGAAGCTTATGTTTCTTGGCTAAAAAGATATAGAGAAAAGGAAAAGAATAATGTATACATATGAAGGAACAATTGCTTATAATGAGCCTAGGACGGCTGCTGTGACCATTGATACTCCCAAGGCTGTTTCCTTAGTTGAAGCTGAGGATATGATTCTTGAAGAGTTCGAGAATAGCTACCCAGAGGCTATTGATCCTGAGTTAGTTGGTGAAGTGAAAGACATCAACTAATATGGTCTTTGGTGGTCCAGGTGGACAACAGGAATATGAATACCTGAGTGGAAAGGTACGTTGGGCTAAACTCTTCGTACCTTCCATATATAACAAATATAGCCTAGAACTTAATTTAGATCGAGAGTCACTGGGCAAAGCATTAGAGCTTAAGAAGCGAGGTATAAAGAACAATATCAAGAATGAAGATGGAGAATACTGGATCACCCTATCTAGTCCCTCTAAGATAGAGACTAGGACAGGTCCTAAGATGCAGTTACCCCCAGCTGTAGTTAATATAGATGGTTCCGATTGGGATACTAAAAGAGGTATTGGTAATGGCTCTGATGTCACCTGTAAAGTCTGGGTACGTAAGTACAAGGTTAGAAGTACAGATGAAGATGCCATTGCTATTAGATTATATGGAGTTAAAATAGATAACTTAATTGAGTTTAATCCTTCTAAAGATTTTCCTGAAGGAAACAAGAAAGCTGTTCAAGTTTCTGGATTGAAAGAATATAAACCACAGGAGTGGTAATACTTATTAGGCTAGGTAGAAGTGCATCAGGTCGTATATGTAATCTAATGAAACCTGTCGCCTAGCCTATTAGGCAATTTGCCAATTGTCAAACCACTAATCCTCACGGGAGAGTAATATGCCTGTATACCATGCAGAAATCATTGTTAACAAAAAGAAAGAAGATAAGTGGTTTACTTCCCGTGAAGAAGCTGCTAATTATCTTTCTATTAGAGCAGCTATAGACTTTCTAAATAAAATACCTCCTAAAGGTTTATCTATAGAAGGTAGAGCTAGAATAGTTCTAGAAAACTTAGATATCCTATCATCCAGACTTGCTGAGATCGATGGTGAAATACAAGAATATACTAAAAAGAAAGATTAGTTAGTCCCTTATCTTTATTCATATAAACCGCTGGTAAGACTCATACATAAGTTAGTCGGTTGGAAAGAAGATACCATACCTGTCCCTGAGTCTATTATCTTCCTCTAATCCATGGGAAAGGAGAAAGCCGTATTGGCGATACGGATGAGACTACGATCCCCATGTAGTATGATTACAGTTATGTCTACGGGCTTACTGGTTATCCTGCATAGAGGTAGAACGTAGGTGATGGGAGACACTAAGGATGAACCCCTGTTGACTAGCTCCTTCCACAGAGCGAACTCTAGAGTGCGATACAGGTGATCCATAAATGGCAAACAGCCTCATATGTAAGAGCTATATAGGTGTAAGTCTTAACAGCAGACACTTACGTTGAGTAAACAGTTGGAAACTCAATTAGAGAATACAGAGAAGTTAAGTAGCCTATAGCTGATACGGTGTAAACTCAAACGTATGAGGAAGTAGTTCCGTAAAGGTCTGTAGTGTACGGCTGTCTACCGTATGCACCGTAGCGATCCGTTATTTGTATAAAGTAGCATCATACTCCCTCACACACCGGCCATGTAGGCATTGCTTTCAATAGCATAGAGTTGTAGAGAAGGAATGATGTGAGCGTCTTTGCTAGAGGGTTTAGGCATCACGGTGATAGTGAGTACCTCTTCTAGTACCGAATGACGATCGGAACCTATGATGGACTATCGGCTGGTAAGACACAAACTCCTAGCATACATGCAGAGGAGGATTATAGGAACGAAAGACTCCCACAGAGGATAGGCACAAGTCCCCTTGAAGGATAGTGCACTGTTGGCTGCTAAGGGCCTCTGGATCGATCTGTGGAGAGAACCGTCTCTGAGTGACATGAATTGTCGAGATGTCGACGACTAGTTGAAAGGAGACTCCCTTCCCTCTCACAAGGTTTCCTCTGGCAAGCTTTAGCTTGCTGCTAACGTGTGTTTCACACAGATAGGAGGTTCAGATGTTTCCTATGTGGTATGGGAAGATGCCTCCTTAAGTTCAATAGGCGGGGGGCTACTAGTCTGTTTATTAATTTAATTAATCAATTTGTGAATAACAATAATGGAGCATAACAATGACATCATCACTAATAGAGATGATGCTACTAAAAGAGATAATTGGGAGTCAGGATAATGACTTTACCAAGAAGTATGAAGATTTCAATACATGGCTTAAGGAGAGAGATAAGAAAGCTAAGACTATCGCACCTGCTACATTCTCACCTGGACAAGTCTTCTTGTTTGTGTTAGGCTTAGGTCCAATTATGGGAATGGGAGGATGGATAGCCTGGATGCACATCACACAATACGCACTTGATTTAGCACGTACATTACATTGAAATCAATCTATACATTACAGACAGACATTGAAGAGCTGTTAAAGACTAAAGGATGGATGTCTAATGGCCTAGCGGAGGAACTTGGTAGAAGCATTGCTGGAACTCTAAACAACCAGTTTAACGCTTTAAGACAGCCTTCGCTTAGGCTATCTCAGATGGGACCTAAGTGTCCTAAGGCACTATGGTATTCAATACACCATCCTGAGTTAGCAGAGCCCGTGCAACCATGGGCTCAAGCTAAATTCTCATTCGGGCACTTTTGGGAAGCATATGCGATTATGCTTACCAAAGCTGCTGGTCATGAGGTTAGTCATGAACAACATGAGTGTGAACTTAATGGAGTCAAAGGGCATATTGATGGCATCGTTGATGGTTGCTTGGTTGATTATAAGTCATGTAGTAGCCGTCAATTTCAGAAGTATAAAGCTAATCAGCTGGAAGGGGATGATCCTTTCGGTTACTTGGATCAGCTTGATGGGTATACTACTAGCCTTAGGAAAGAGAGTTTTCTTACTGTGAAAGATAAAGGTTATATCATAGCCGTTCACAGAGATATGGGGCATATTCATGTCTACGAACACAGAGTTAGAGATACAATTCGAGAACGCGTTGAAGCATACAAGAGGATCGTTGATAATTCTAATATCCCTGAGTGTACTTGTGCCACTACATCCCAAGGAAGCGGAGGAAATATTATACTTGGCACGACAGCTTCATATTCTGCACAGAAGTGGACTTGTTTCCCAGAATTGAAGTGTTTCTTATATAAGAATGGTCCTGTCTACTTTGTGAAAGGGAGACCTAGAGATGCCCTTAGAGAAGTCGATAAAGACGGAAACACCATACACTCTTAATGTTAGATTTACTGTTATTTGCTCTCAAGAGCGTTTAGTTGATATTATGAATAGAATTATAAAAGAAAAAGATATTAAGTTTGTCTCCTTTGATAGTACCAAAAAAG
>Ga0137410_10002972_pt1 | contig 11480 bp, 9 predicted proteins | sample CZODoug1_16funga_FD_108878 | JGI IMG/M metagenome (GOLD analysis project Ga0137410, IMG submission 108878) | Vadose zone soil fungal communities from Angelo Coast Range Reserve, California, USA - CZODoug1_16fungal (Illumina Assembly) | ecosystem: Environmental > Terrestrial > Soil > Vadose zone... | reverse complement strand
GACACGGTCTGGGTCGGGACGAGCGGTGGTGTCGCGCTCTTCACCGAGAGCCCGGGCACGGGACAGATCGGGCTGGCGCGCTCGTTCACCAGCGCGAGCACCTCGGGCGGGCTCTTGGGCGACGACGTGCGCGCCTTCGCCTGGGTCGGCGATACGCTCTGGGTCGCGACGACCTCGGGTCTCTCCACGTTCGCCTCGGGCGTCTGGACCAGCCGGGCCTCCTCGCTCATCCCTGTGGCGACCTCGCTCACGCTCTTCGCCGACACGCTCTGGGCCGCGACGTCGGCCGGGCCCTACCGGTACGCCTCGGGTCTCTTCCAGCCCAGTAACGCGGGCCATCTCTTCGCCAGCCAGACCCTGGGCGTGAGCGGCTCCTCGCTGTACTCGGGCTCGGCCGCGCTCGGGGTCTTCCGTTACGCCCCGCCCTCGGGCTGGGTCGCTGCGCCCCCGGGTCTGCCGAATCCGCGCGTCTCGTCCCTCACGGTCGGGCCGGATGGCGCGCTCTGGGCGGGGACCCTGGGCGGCGCGGCGCGCCTCGGCCCGGGTGCGAACGCGTGGGAGGCGTTCCTCTCGGATGGTCCGCTCGTGAATGGAACGCAGCACGCCGTCGTGAGCGCGCGCGGCGTATGGCTCACGACGGGGAACGCCTTCCCAGCGGGCGGATCGCGCGGCGTCGTGCTCCACTTCGACGGAGCGTCCTGGAACGCCCTCACGAATGCCAGCACGGGCGGCGCGTTCCAGGAGGCCGACGCGTTCGGGATCGTGGCGGCAGCGGATTCAAGGCTCTGGATCGGTCACTGCTGCCTGGAGGCGCCCGACCGTCCGCGCGTGGACCGGTACGACCCGGCGACCGGCACGTGGGACACCCCGCCGGCCTACAACGTCTGGGCGATGGCGCAGAGCCCGGCGGGCCCCGTGGTCGCGGCCAGCGTCGAGCACGAAAACGGCGCGTATCTCTTCGACGCGGCCAGCGGGACGCTCGTGGATTCGCTCACGCCCGGAAATTCCGGGATCAGCAGCAACAATCTCCGCGCGGCGGCCTTCGACGCGGCGGGGAAGGGATGGTTCGGATCGGGCTTCAGCGGTCTCGACGTCTGGGACGGCAAGGGAACCCTGGCCCACGGCGACGACGCGTGGGTGCACTACGTGGTGCAGCCCAGCGACCAGGTGACCTCGATCGCCGTGATGAGCCCGCAGGCCGCGTGGATCGGAACCAGCCTGGGAGCGGGCCGCATCGAGAACGGGCTGTTCACGCGGGTGCTCGTGGGGCCCACGCTTCCCAGCGGCCAGGTCGCGGACCTGGCTCTGGACGGAAGCGGGAACGTCTGGATCGCGACCGCCGCGGGGCTCGTCCGCGCGGACGCCTCGGGCGCGGGATCGGTCGAGATCTTCACGACCGCGGACGGTCTCGTGGACAACGAAATCCACGCCCTGGCGTGGGACCCGGACCGAGGGGTGCTCTGGGTCGGAACGGCCAACGGGATCTCGCGTGTCGCGGCGGGCGTGCCGGGGGATCCGGCGATCACGTCGGGCACCTACGTCTATCCCAACCCCACGCGCACGGCCGGGGGCACGCTGAAGCTGGGCGGGATCCAGAACGCGCTCGACGGCGAGATCCGGGATCTGGCGGGGACGACCTTGCACCGGTTTCACTGCGATCCGGCATCGAACGAGATCTGGGACCTGACGAACGCCAAGGGCGAGCCCGCGCCCTCGGGCGTGTACCTCGTCGTGCTCCGCGACCGGAGCGGAGGAACGAAGATCCTGCGCGCGGCGGTGGTGCGATGAAGGTGCGGGGCAAGACGGAAATACTCTCGCCTCCGGACTCCGCGGCCTGGGACGCGCTCCTCGCGAGCGCTCCCGGGGGGACCGTGTTCCACACGTCCGCGTGGGCGTCGCTCTGGCTCGAGGAATGGCGCGGCGCGCGCTGGGTGGCGCATGTGATCGAGGACGGCCAGGGCTACTTGGCCGGGATCGCGGCGGTGGTGCGGAACCGCGGCATCGGCCGCACCGTGCTCGCCATGCCCTTCGGAACCTACGGGGGGCCGCTGGTGCGGGAGGGGCACCCCGATCCCGCCGCGGCGCGCCGTGAGCTCCTGGAATCCTTCACGCGCCTCCTCGGCAGCCGCTGGACCCTGCGCGGCGAGATGACCTGGTACCAGGGTGTGATGGACGAGGTGCCGCCGGAGCTCCACCCGCACGAGAGCTTCACGCACGTGCTCCCGCTCGTCCCGGAATTCGAGCGGCTGGCCCAAGGCTTCACCGCGGCGGCGCGGCGCCTCGTGCGCCAGGCCGAGGAGAGCGGGCTCACGATCCGCGCGGCCGCGAGCGAGGAGGACGTGGCGGAGTTCCACGCGATCGCGGTCGAGACGGTGCGGCGGCGCGGCGGGAAGCCCAAGCCGTACTCGCTCTACGAGCGCATCTGGCGCACCCTCGTGCCGACGGGGCTCGCCCGGTTCCACCTCGTGCATCACGACGAAGAGGCGGTGGCGGGAAGCCTCCATCTCTTTCATCAGGGCGCGGCGATGAACTGGCTCCCGGTCTCGCGCGAGAAGAGCTGGCCGTTGCGTCCGAACAATTTCCTGATCGCGCGCACCCTCGAGACGCTCTGCGAGGCGGCCTATCTGGAGTACAACTTCGGCGCGTCGCCGCACGGCGCCGAGGGTCTGATCCGCTTCAAGGAGAGCTGGGGCGCGACCCCGCGCCCGCTGGTCATCGCCGGGCGGAGAAGCTCGGTCCACCGGAAGCTCCGGGGCTAGCGCCCCGTGCGGATCCTCCTCCTCGCGCACGGTCCCTCGGTCCACACGCGCCGCTGGGCCAAGGCGCTCCGCGGGCGCGGCCACGAGATCTTGCTCCTCACGGCCGTTCCCACGCCGTTTCCGGAGGTGCCCGAGCGTGTGATCGGCATTCCCGCTCCGGTTCCCGCGATCCGCTATCTCGGCGCGGTGGCCGCGGTGCGCGAGGCCGTGCGCACCTTCCTCCCCGACGTGGTGGTCGCACACTTCCTTCCCAACTACGGACTCCTGGCGGCGCTCTCGGGGGCGCGCGCCTGGATGGTCGCCTGCTGGGGATCGGATCTTCTCGTCAACGCGCGCCGCTCGCCGTTCCATAGCACCCGCGCGCGCTGGGTGTTGGGCAAGGCAGCGCTCGTCCACGTGGACGCCAAGGTCCTCGAGGAGGCGGCGGTCTCCCTGGGCGCGCCGCGGGAGCGCGTCTGGACCCGCGCGTGGGGCGTGGATGTCGACGCCTTCGTACCCAAGGCCCAAGGCGAGGCGAACGGGGGGCCGATCCGGGTGCTCTGGACCCGCCAGCTCGAGCCGGTCTACGACCCCGAGCCCTTCGTGCGCGCGCTGGGCCTCCTGAAACGGCGCGGCCAGCCGCTGCGCGTCACGATGGCGGGCGACGGGCCGATGCGGGGCCGGATCGAGCGCTGGATCCGCGATGAGGATCTCGAGGGTGACGTGACGCTCGAGGGATTCGTGAGCGAGCAGAAGTTGCTCGAGCTCCACCGCGCGTCGGACCTCTACGTTTCGGCCTCGCGTTCGGATTCCACGTCGCAGTCCCTGCTCGAGGCGATGGCCGCCGGGCTCTTCCCGATCGTGACGGACATCGCCGGCAACCGCGAGTGGGTGACCCACCGCCGCGAGGGATACCTCGTTCCGGTGGGGGATGAGGATGCGCTGGCCCTGGCGATCGAGGAGGCGGCGCGCGATCCCGAGCGCCGGGCCATGGCCGCGCGCGCCCGCGCGAAGGTGGTGGAGCGCGGCTCCTTCCAAGAGACGATCACCCTCCTCGAGGAGAAGCTGCGCGCGCTCGCGAAGGGCTCCGCGTGAAGCGGGTTCTCTTCCTCGCGTACTTCTTCCCGCCGCTCGGAGGCGGCGGCTGCCAGCGCACCCTGAAACTCGTCCGTTACTTGGAACGGAACGGCTGGCGGTCCACGGTGGTGACCACGCGGGATCAGGACTACTGGATCCTGGACCCGTCGCTCGAGCGCGAGATCCCCGCCGAGACCGAGGTGCTGCGCGTCGGCGGGCTCACCGGGGGCAAGATCGTGCAATCGCTCTCGCGCGCCGGCGTTTCCGTCCAGACGGGCCAGGAGCAGAGGAAGAAGGGCCCGCTCCAGGCCCTACGCTCGATCCAGCGCTGGATGATCCTCCCGGACGGATACCGCCCCTGGGCGCGGGCGGCGGAGCACGCGGCGAGCGATCGCATCGCGAAGGGCGGCGTGGACGCGATCTGGACCACGTCCTCGCCCGAGAGCGCGCACCTGGCGGGTCTCGCGCTCCAGAAGCGGCACCGCCTCCCGTGGATCGCGGACTTCCGCGATCCCTGGGTCGGGCGCGTCACCTATCACCCGCCCACCCCCTGGCACGACGCGCGGCACCGCGCGATGGAGCGCCGCGTGGTCCAGTCCGCGGACAAGGTGACGATGGTGAGCGAGGCCATGGCGGCGCTCTACCGCGCGCGCTATCCCGAGATCGATCCCGCGCGCTTCGTGGTTCTGCCGAATGGATTCGATCCGGACGACTGGAGGCGCGCCGATCTCGACCTTGCGGCCTCGGCGCCCGAGGCGGCGCGCCGGTTCGTGCTGCTCCACGCGGGACAGCTCGCGCACCGTCCCACCGTGCGCACACTACTCTTGGCGGCGCGGCTTCTCCTCGAGCGGGACCCGGCCGCGCGCGAGACGCTGCGCCTCCGCTTCATGGGAGGGAACGAGGAGATCGGTCCCCGCGAGCGCGAGCGCTACGGCCTGGGCGAGACGCTGGAGTTCACGCCGTCTCAGCCGCACGTCGCCTCGCTCGTCGCGATGCGGCGCGCGAGCGCGCTCCTGCTCCTGGGGCACGGCGGGGACGCGGACGCGCTCCTCTACACCGGGAAACTCTACGAATACCTCAGCAGCGGCCGGCCCGTGCTGGCCATCCTCGACGAAGGGCCCGCGGCCGAGCTGATCCGCGCCACGGGAGCGGGCGTGGTGGTTCGCCCGGGCGATGTCGAGGGCGCCCAAAACGCGCTCCAGGCGTGGCTGGATGCGCAGCGCGCCGGGAAGGATTCCGCGACCCACATCCCAGGCCACCAGACCGCCCCCTGGGAGCGCCAGAATCTGGCCGCCCAGGCCGCCCGGATCCTCTCCGAAACAACACGCTGATGGGGCCGTGTTCACCCGGCTCCGGCCGGCCCCCAACCTCAAGCCTCTCAAGGCCCTAAATAATTTTCGAGACCCCATGAAATTTGTTTGACACCCCCTTTGGGCGGACATAGGATGCCGCGGTGGTGATTTGTGGGGAATGGTGGGGAAGGGACCGGCGGGGCTGATGGCGACAGGGGGAGGATCGGGGACGGGGAAATGGCGACGTTTCGGGGGAGCTATCAGCATTCCATCGACCACAAGGGCCGGATCAGCATTCCCGCGCGCTTCCGGAAGCTTCTGTCCCGTAAAGCCTCCGACACGTTCATCATCCTCCGCGGCCTCGAGACCTGCGTCGCGCTCTATCCGCTCGACGAATGGGGCCGGATGGAGGAGCGTCTTCGCGCCCGCTCCTTCCACGACGAAACCAACCGACGCTTCCTCCGCATCATGTCGCTCGATCTGAACGAAGGCACGATGGACGCGCAGGGGCGCGTCGCGCTTCCGCCGCGCCTTCTCACGCATGCCCAGCTGACCAAGGACGCCATGGTGACCGGAGTCGTGGACCACATCGAGGTCTGGGATCCGGTGCGCCACGACGAATACCTGAGATCCTCGAACCGGAGCTACGAAGACATGGCGGGAGAGCTGCTCCTGTGATCGTCGCCCTCCCGGCCGCGCGGCGGTCCTTCGCCTTCGATCGGCCGGTGTTCCAGTGGGACGCGCGTCACGGCGTGGGACCCCTGGTGGTGCGGCTCTTCGGGCGCCTCGGCGCGCGGGAGCTCCGCCAGATGGTCCAGGCCATCCACGAGCGCGGCCGCTCGCCGCGGGATCTCGTCTGCCTGGACTTCGAGCAGGTCACGCATCTCGATTATCGCGCGCTCCCCGAGTTCGCCCGCGCGCTGACGCGGCAGCAGAGTCTGGGCGCCGACGTGGTCGTGGCGGGAATGAGCGGATACGTCCGGAGACTCTTCGACGTGGCGGGGCAGGGACCGGTGGTGCGCCGCCTGGAATGGAAGCCGGACTCCATGCCCTAGGACTTCGAAATCCAGAGGAATGGAATGCCGGGTCACGTCCCGGTTCTCAAGGAGGAGGCCGTCCAGCTGCTCCTCACAGATCCGAACGGGACCTACGTGGACGCGACATTCGGGGGCGGCGGTCACGCCGCGGCGATCCTCGAGTCGCTGGGTGGGGAGGGGAGGCTGGTGGTTTTGGACTGTGACCCGGCTGCGATCGAACGAGCGCGCGCCAATCCGCCCGGACCGGAGCCCCGGTTCCAGGCGGGACGCGCTCGGTTTTCGGAGATGGGGGAGGCCCTGAGGGGGTTTGGGTTGGAACGGGTGGATGGGATCCTCGCGGATCTGGGCCTCTCCTCAATTCAGCTCGACGATCCGGCGCGCGGTTTTTCCTTCGCCGCGCCCGGACCGCTCGACATGCGTCTCGATCCCTCGCTGCCGACGAGCGCGGAGGCGCTGCTTCGCCGGATCCAGGAAGAGGATCTGGCGGAGCTCCTGCGCGAGCTGGGCGAGGTGCCGCGTCACCGCGCCGCGGCCCGCGCCATCCGTCGCGCGCTCGCAAGTGCTGTGCCCCTGACCGCCGAGAGCCTCCGCGTCGCGCTGGAGCCGCTCTACCCGGGGCCTTCGCGCCCGCGCCGTCTCTCTCAGATCTTTCAGGCACTCCGGATCGCCGTGAATCACGAGCTGGACGAGCTCACGTCGCTCCTTCGCAACGCCCCCTCGCTATTGCGGCCGGGCGGGACGCTTTGTGTCATCGCGTATCACTCGCTCGAAGACCGAATCGTCAAAAATGCGTTCCGCCCGCCGCGCCCTTCCGATCCCATGATGCCCGAGCCCGTCACGCCCTGGGAGCCCCTGACCCGGAAGCCCCTCCGTCCTTCCGAGGAGGAGTCCAAGCGGAATCCCCGCGCCCGGAGCGCCCGGCTCAGGGCCGCCCGCCTCCGCGAGGTGGCCGCGTGACCACAGCCTTGCGCCTCGCCCACGATCTCGAGGATCTCGAGGAGGCCCCGCCCGGCCTCCGCGGTCCCTATCTGCGATTCCGCACGCAGCCCAAGCGCCGCGTCAACCTGCGCGTCATCGCCCTGCTCCTCCTCGCCGCGTCGCTTCTCTTCACGAAGGTCTGGGAGCGCACGGTCGCGAACTCGCTCTCCATGGAGCGGGACCGGCTGGCGCGCGAGGTGCGGTCGCTCGAGAACCGGATCCGCATCACGCGTGACCTCGAGGAGCAGGCCGCGTTCCGGAGCGGCGTGGACCTCGAGAGCCTCGAGAAGCTGGGCTTTCAGAATCCCGATCCCTCGCGCGTCGTGGACGTCGATCTGAACCTACCGCGCGCGGCACGCGCGCGGCGTCCCGCCCTCGCCGCGCGGATTCTCGCCGGCGTCCGCAAAGCGCTCCCGGCGTTCCTGACCGAGCGCATCGTGGGCCTGCCCGCGGCGCCCGTCGAAGCTGGAGGCACCCGATGAGCCCGCTTCATCTGAGACGTCTCAAGTTTCTCGTCCTGATCGGATTCGTGTTCTACGGCCTTCTCTTCGTCCGGCTCCTCTCGATCCAGGTCTTCGGACACGGGAAGCTGGACCGCGAAGCGCGCGGCCAGCAGACCTCGCGCGTGATCCTCGAGCCCGAGCGCGGGCTGATCTACGACCGCCATCTCCTCCCTCTGGCCGACAACGTGGACCTGAGCCAGGTCTCGGTCCGCCCGGCCGAGGTCCGGAACGCTTCCGCGGCGAAGCGGTTCATCCAGACCGCCGCGGGCGTGAGGGGCCTGGACCGGCTCCGCCGCGGCCGCCGGAGCGCCTACATCCGGATTTCCTCGCAGGTTTCGCCCGAGCAGGAGATCGCGCTCCGGAAGACGGCGCTCCCCGCCGGGGTACAGGTGGAAGAGGTGCCTTCGCGCGTCTACCCCCTGGAGGACGTGGCGCGCCCGCTGGTGGGGCTGGTGGGGGTGGACGGCACGGGGCTCGAGGGCATCGAGCGCGTCTTCGATCGGGAACTGCACGGCGTCAGCGGGTGGGCTACTCTTTTCAGGGACGGGCGCGGGCTGGAGCACCAGCTGCCGCAGAGCATGGTGAAGGTCCCCGAGCCCGGGCTGAGCCTGGTGACCACGATCGACCGGGACGCGCAATCGGTCCTGGCCATGGAATTGAAGCAGGCGGTGATCCGCACCGGGGCGCGGAGCGGCACGGCGGTCTTCTGCGATCCGCACACCGGCGACATTTTCGCGATGGCGACCGTGGATGGTGCGAACCCCCCGGCGGGCTCGCCCGGACGGAACCGTGTCATCGCCGACCAGTACGAGCCGGGCTCCACGTTCAAGCTCCTCGTCGGCTGCGCCGCGCTGGAAGAGCACGTGATGACCCCGGAGGACTCCTTCTTCGTGAACAAGGGCGAGCTCAACATGGGCTCCTTCACCATGCACGACTCCCATCCCGAGACGCGCTGGTACACCATGCGTCAGGCCACCGCACTCTCGAGCAACGTCTGCTACGCGCAGATCGGCACCAAGGTCGGCGCCAGCACCCTCTATCGCTACGCGCGGCTCTTTGGCTTCGGGCAGCCGACGCGGATCCAGCTGCCCGGCGAGACCTCGGGTCAGATCCGGAACCCCTCGCGCTGGTCCGCCCGTTCCCTCGCGACCATCTCCATCGGTCAGGAGGTTACGGCGACGCCGCTCCAGATCCTCATGGCCTACGCGGCGGTGGCGAACGGCGGAATTCTCATGCGCCCCCGGATCGCCACGGCGCTCGTGAACGAGAACGGCGTGCCGGTCCGGGAATTCCCCGTGGAGCGCGTGCGGCGCGTGGTCTCGCCGGAGACGGCCGAGACCTTCCGCTCCTTCCTGCGCGACGCGGTCACCATGGGCACGGCGAAGGACGCGGCGCTCCCCTGGTGCGACGTGGCGGGCAAGACCGGAACCGCGCAGAAGTCGGATGAAGGCGGCCACGGATACGGACAGGGCCGGTACATCTCCTCCTTCGTCGGGATGGCGCCGGCGGACAACCCCCGAATCGTCGGGCTCATCGTGCTGGACGAGCCCCGCGGCGCCTACTACGGCGGCATGGTCGCGGCGCCCGTCTTCCGCGACATCGTAGCGACGTGGGCCACGCTGGGACGCGGGCCCGTCCGGATCCCGGCACAGACGCTGGTCACCGCGTCCGTCCCGCCGCCCGCGCGGCCGGCCGAAGCGGTCCGCATCGTTCTCTCCTCCGAGCCTCCACCCGACACCGGCGTTCCCGATCTTCATGGGCTCTCGGTGCGCGAGGCGGTCGCGCGCCTGAGCGCGCTCGCGATCCGCGTCTCCGCCGTGTCCGGGAGCGGCCAGGTCGTCGAGCAGGATCCACCCGCCGGCGCGCCGATCCGCGCCGGCCTCACCTGCGCGCTTCGCTGCGCGCCACGGAGCTTGTGATCGCCCTCGCCGCCCTGCGCACGGAGGCGCTGCCCGGGATCCTGGGCGCGTCGGAGACGAAAGGTAGGCTGGGCGGCACCTGGGAGATGGTGCGGTATGATTCGCGTGACGTGAGGCCGCACGACGTCTTCGTCGCGGTTTCGGGCCTGAAGCAGGACGGGCACGCCTACGTGGAGTCCGCCGGACGCCGCGGCGCCCTGGCCGCGGTGGTGGAGCGCTTCGTGCCCGGCGCCGAGATTCCCCAGATCCGGGTTTCCGATGCCCGCCGCGCCCTGGCCATCCTGGCCGGCGAGGAGACCGGGCACCCCTCGCACGAGCTCTGCCTGGCGGGCGTGACCGGCACCAACGGCAAGACCACGACCGCGCACCTGATCCGCGCGGTCTTCGAGGAAGCGGGACTGAAGGCGGGATTCATCGGCACCGTCGGCTACGAGTTCGACGGGCGGCACGAGCAGGCGCCTCACACCACGCCCGAGGCGCCCGATCTCATGCGGATGCTCCGGGACTGGCGCTCCCGCGGCGCGACCGCGGTGGCGATGGAGGTTTCCTCGCACGCGCTCTCGCTGGAGCGCACGTACGGGCTGGCCTTCGACGTCGGCGTCTTCACGAACCTCACGCAGGACCATCTGGACTTCCACGGCACGATGGACGCCTATCGCGACGCCAAGGCGCGCCTCTTCCGCGCGGAGAGCCGCGGCGACCGCACCAAGCGCTTCACGGGCGCGGTGAACGTGGACGACGCGGCGGGCGCGTGGATCCGGAAGCACAGCGACGATCCGATCGTGGGCTTCGGCCTGGGCCCGGGAGCCGAGGTCCAGGCCGAAGATCTGGAGTTACGCCCGGACGGCACGTCCTTCACCATCCGAGAGGGCGGGGAGTGCTTTCCCGTCTCGCTCAAGCTCCGCGGCGCGTTCAACGCGATGAACGGCCTCGCCGCGTACGCCGCGGGCCGGGCGCTCCGGATCCCGCCCGCGACCGTGCTGGCCGGCATCGAGCGGGTCGCCGCGGTTCCCGGGCGGCTCGAGCCGGTGGACGAGGGGCAGCCGTTCCAGGTGCTGGTGGACTACGCGCACACCCCCGACGCGCTGGAGCGCGCGCTCGAGGCGGTGCGGGCGTTCGGTCCCGCGCGGGTGCTCTGCCTGTTCGGATGCGGCGGGGACCGGGACAAGGGCAAGCGCCCGCTCATGGGGGCCGTGGCGGCGCGCCTCAGCGACCAGGTGATCCTGACCTCCGACAATCCGCGGAGCGAGGACCCGGCCGCGATCCTGCGCGAGATCGAGGCGGGTGTGAGGAACGCCGCGCACGTGCGCACGGTCGAGGACCGCGCGGAGGCCATCGACGACTTGATCCAGCTCGCGGCCCCGGGCGACGCGCTCCTGATCGCGGGCAAGGGGCACGAGACCTACCAGATCCTGGGCAGCCGCACGCTGCCGTTCGACGACCGCGAGGTGGCGCGGGCCGCTCTACGGCGCCAGGGGTATGGACGTTGACGGGAGCCAAGGGTCCGTGGCTCTCGCTCTCCGAGGTCCTGCGGGTGGTGGAGGGTCGGCTGGTCTACCCCGTGGAGGAGGGAAGGGTTCCGCCCTTCAGCTCCTGTTCCATCGACACGCGCTCCCTCACGGGCGGCGAGCTCTTCGTCCCGCTCCCGGGAGCCCACGTGGACGGCCACCAGTTCGTGGAGTCAGCCCTCACGGGGCTCGCCGGCGGATCGCTGGTGGCCGAGGGCCGCGCGCCTGAAGCGAGCGCGTCGCGCGCGAAGAAGCCCGTGATCGCGGTCAAGGATCCGCTCCGCGCGCTCCAGGCGCTGGGTCGGCACTGCCGCGCCCGCGCGGGGATTCCGGTCACGGCGGTCACGGGATCGAACGGCAAGACCACGACGAAGGAGATGATCGCGGCGGTGCTTACGTCCCGCTACCGCGTGCACAAGAATCGGGGG
>Ga0137410_10002970_pt1 | contig 11480 bp, 14 predicted proteins | sample CZODoug1_16funga_FD_108878 | JGI IMG/M metagenome (GOLD analysis project Ga0137410, IMG submission 108878) | Vadose zone soil fungal communities from Angelo Coast Range Reserve, California, USA - CZODoug1_16fungal (Illumina Assembly) | ecosystem: Environmental > Terrestrial > Soil > Vadose zone... | reverse complement strand
TGACCGGGCCGTCGGCGGTCGGACCTGGAAACCTGCTCGACTCCTACAACTGCGGCATGGGAGCGAATGTGTCGCAGCTGTGCCCCGACGACGACAGCTACGGAATGATCCGCAGGTACATCGCCTCCATCTTCATCGACCCCAAGACTCTCGGCGAGAAGGCGCCGGTCCAGTTCGCCAACGGGGCGAACAACTTTGCCGGGCTCGATGCGCGAGTGACGTCGATGTTCGACCCGACCGGCCTGCAGCTGGCGGATCCGGTCGCGCACAAGGCGGTGTCGCAGACCCAGATCCTCGACTACTCGGGCGGACAGTTTCCGCTCACGACCAAGTACCTCCAGGACTTTTTCGGCGCCACCGTCGTCGCGGCGACCCCGACCAGCCCCGCCCCTGCCAGCGGCCAGCAGACGTTCGGCCTGGTGGTGGTGCTGGGACACGACTTCGCCCTACGCTTTTTGGGCGGGTAAGTGAGCTGAACGAAGGCGATCTAGCGACTCGGTTCCGATCCGGCGACACGCGGGCGCTCGCTCGCGCCATAAGTCTCGTCGAAAAGCGCGACCCCTCCGTGCGCGCGTTGGAGGAGTCGATTCGCGACCAGGCTCGTGCCCCGGGCGTGGTCGGCTTCACCGGGGCGCCAGGCACGGGTAAGTCGACGCTGGTGGACGGCGTGGTGGCGCTGCTGAGAAAAAGGGGCAGCTCCGTCGCTGTACTGGCGACCGACCCCAACTCGCCATTCACCGGCGGCGCCATCCTCGGCGACCGGATCCGCATGCAGCGCCATGCGCTCGATCCGAAAGTTTTCATACGCAGCATGGGCGCCCGCGGACATCTCGGCGGACTTTCGCTCGCGACCCGCGAGGCGATCCGGCTGCTGGGGGCGTTTGGTTTCGAGCAGGTCATCCTCGAGACGGTTGGCGTCGGCCAGTCGGAGCTGGAGGTCGCGGCCGTGGCCGACACAACGGTCGTCGTGCTGACGCCGAACCTCGGAGACGGGGTGCAGATGATCAAGGCCGGCATTCTCGAGATCGCTGACATCTTCGTCGTCAACAAAGCGGACCTCGATGGACACGTCCGCGTCGCGACCGAGCTGCGGTCGATGCTCAGCCTTGCGCCAAAGAGCGCCTGGAAGCCTCCCATCCTCGCCACCGTGGCTTCGAAGCAGGAGGGCGTCGAGGAGCTCTGGGAGGCGGTCCTCTCCCACCGCCGTCACCTGGAATCAAGTGGACAGGCCCAAGAGCTCGCCAAGCAGCGGCTCAAGGACGAGACCGCGGAGGTCGCGGCCGAGATCGCGCGCGACCGGGTGAGGCAGGCGCTGGCCGAGGACCAGGAGCTGGCCGCGCGGCTGCTGGAAGAGGGCACTCCATACCGTACCGCCGAGGAGATCCTCGACCGAAAGCCATAATGGAACGCAGTCCCATGAAGGTTCGAGCCCGCGATCCCAAACAGGCCTGGACTGAGGATTTCGAGTCCAGCCCGGTCCGCGACGACGGCATCGAGACGTCGACGATCTCCGGGATACCACTCAAGCCGCTTTACACGAAGGACGACCTCCCGGCCAGGGCCGACGAGCTCCCGGGCCAGTTTCCCTACACCCGCGGCATCCACCCAAGCGGCTATCGAGGCCGCCTCTGGACCATGCGCCAGTTCTCGGGCTTCGCCACGGCCGAGGAGACCAACCGGCGCTACAAGTACCTGCTCGCCAACGGCCAGACCGGCCTTTCGGTGGCATTTGACATGCCGACCCTGATGGGGCAGGACTCCGACGCGCCCACCAGCCGTGGTGAGATCGGCCACTGTGGCGTCGCGATCGATTCGCTGGCCGACATGGAAACTCTGTTTGATGGGATCCCGCTCGGCGAGATCACGACCTCGATGACCATCAACTCTCCGGCCGCGATCCTCCTCTGCATGTACATCGCGGTGGCCGAGGAGCAAGGCGTCCCGGCCTCTGTGCTCGGCGGCACCTTGCAGAACGACATCCTCAAGGAGTTCATCGCCCAGAAGGAGTTCATCTTTCCGCCGGCGCCGTCGATGCGGCTGGTCGTCGACTCCATCGAGTACTGCGCGAAAGAGGTGCCGAAGTGGAACACCATCTCCATCTCCGGCTACCACATCCGCGAGGCAGGTTCGACCGCGGCCCAGGAGCTGGCGTTCACCCTCGCCGACGGCATGGCCTACGTCGACGCCTGCATCGAGCGAGGCATGCGCATCGACGACTTCGCCCCCCGACTTTCGTTTTTCTTCGACGCTCACATAGATTTCTTCGAGGAGATCGCGAAGTTCCGCGCCGCCCGGCGCATTTGGGCCCGCTGGATGCGCGAGCGCTACGGCGCACAGGATGAACGCTCATGGAAGCTGCGCTTCCACACGCAAACCGCCGGCGTGTCGCTGACCGCGCAGCAGCCGGAGCTGAACATCGCGCGGACCGCAATCGAGGCGCTGGCGGCCGTGCTGGGCGGCACCCAGTCGCTGCACACCAACGCGATGGATGAGGTGCTGGCGCTGCCGACCGACAAATCTGCGCGGATCGCCCTGCGCACGCAGCAGCTTCTCGCCTACGAGAGCGGCGTCGCCAACACGGTCGACCCGCTCGGCGGCAGCTACTTCATCGAAGCCCTGACCGATGAGATGGAGCTCCAGGCGGAGAGGTATTTCAAGCAGATCGAAGACATCGGCGGTGTCATCCCGGCGATCGAGGCCAGCTTCTTCCAGAAGGAGATCGCGGACTCTGCATTCCGCTATCAGTCGGAGCTCGAGCAGAAACGCCGGATCATGATCGGTGTCAATGACTTCACCGTCGATGAAGAGGTGCCGATCGACATCCTTCGCATCGACCCAAGGCTTGAGAGCGAGCAGGTGGCCCGTGTCCGCGAGGTGCGCAGAAAGCGCGACCCGGCGAGATGCTCGAACGCGCTCACCAGCCTGCGGAAGGCGGCGGCAGGCAAAGACAACCTGATGCCGTACATCCTCGAGGCGGTTCGCGCGTACGCCACCGAGGGCGAGATCATGAACACGTTGATCGAGGTCTTCGGTATTTACACGGAACGGGCGGTGGTATGAGCCCGACCGCGGTCCGTCCCGTGCGGATCATCGTCGCCAAGGTCGGGCTAGATGGCCACGACCGCGGCGTCAAGGTGGTGGCGCGCGCGCTGCGCGACGCCGGCTACGAGGTCATCTACACCGGATTGCGCCAGACGCCCGAGATGGTGGTGGATGCGGCCCTTCAAGAAGACGCGCAGGTGATCGGGCTCTCCATACATTCGGGCGCGCACATGACGCTCTTCCCCGCGGTCGTGCAGGAGTTGAAGCGCCGCAAGGCCACCGACATCATCGTGTTTGGCGGAGGGATCATCCCGGACGACGACATCGCCGCGCTAAAAAAGCAGGGCGTGGAGCAGCTTTTCACTCCGGGCACGCCGCTTCAGGAAATCGTCGAGTGGCTCCGCAAACGCCTCCCCACGAGTCCTGCCTAGCCCAGCTCTACTCCCTCAGCACGACAGTGCCCGCGATCTTGTCGGCCCACCCTTGTTTGCGAGCGTCGAAAGCGACCCAGATCACCCCGATGAAACAGACGAGAAACGCTATCAACAGCCCTACCCATCTCAGGAAGGCTTTGCCGAAGCCGATGGGTGCGCCGCTGCCGGCATCGACCACACGCAACCTGAACACGCGCTGTCCGATCGTGGCCCCCATGATCGTCCAGAGCACTGTGAAGTAAGCCATGTTGATCAGGAGACCAACCAGTGCGGTGACGGGCCTGAGGTTGTTGGCGGCCTGCTCGGGATTGTCGGGATGGGTCACCACCGCCAGGATGCCGATCACGACTCCGAGCGCAAAGCCGATGACGTTGCCGATCACCCAGTCGATGAGGTAGGCGGCTACCCGGATCCCAAACCCTCCATAGGTCGATTGGGGCACGAAGCCGTAGCCATATGACGGTGGCGGCACCGCCGGATACCCACCTGGCAGCGGCGGCGGCGGCGGGTAGCCGCCCGGTGGCGGCGGCGGATAGTCGCCCGGTGGCGGGGGTGGATAGCCGCTTGGGGGCGGCGGTGGTGGTGGGTTCTGCATCCCGTCCTCAGGTCAGGACGTGGTGACGATCGTCCCCGCGATCTTGTCGTGGACGGCCTGGTGCTGCGGGTCCCAGATCTGCCACAGCCAGCCGATGGCCCCGATGATGCAGACCGTGAAGCCGACCTCGAGACACCAGATGAACCCGCGGAGGGCGGCCTTGCCAATCGAAGGGAACTGTCCGGTCGCTACGTCGCGCACCTTGAAGCCGAACGGCATCATGCCGATCGACTGGCCGCGCGAGCTCCAGAAGTAGGCGAAATATGCGATGTCGACGGCCAGGTTGACGATGCCGGCGACGCCCTGGGCCTTCTGAAGGATGACGCTGATGATGCCGTTGATGATGAGCAAGATGACGACGTCGATCAGGCCGCCGACGATCCGCATGCCGGGGCTGGCGAGGTTGCCCGGCGTCGCCATCGCATAGCCGCCACCGGGAGGAGGCATCATCGGAGGCTCGCCGCCGCTTGGAGGGGGAGACGGCTGCCCGTAGCTCGGCGGTGGGGGAGGCGGTGGGTTCTGCATGCCTTCGTACCCTCCTGGAACATTCGGTGTGGACGTGCCCCAGCCAGTCGCCGCAGGCCTTTGCCGTATCATAACGACGCCTCTCAACCCCGCATTATTCGGGGCCCCCGCGAACTCGCGGCGAAGCCTCAGAGTTCGTGGGGTAAAGGCCTAACCATGCAACTCAAAGCCTCCACCCGCGACCTGCTCGGCAAGCGCACTCGCCGTCTTCACGGCCAGGGCAAGCTCGCCGCTGTCGTTTACGGGCACAACACCAAGCCGACACCTCTGGTCCTCGATCGCCTCGAGTTCCAGAAGGTTTTCCTGAAATCCGGACGCACGCATCTGGTCGACCTCGTCGTGGACGCAGGCCGCACCGAGAAGGTGCTCGTGCGCGAGATCCAGACGCATCCTCGCCGCCTGGGCCCGATCCACGTCGACTTTTACCAGGTCAACCTCGAGGAGAAAATCACTGTCGAGGTGCCGGTCCACTTCGTCGGCGAGTCGGCCGCCGTCAAGCGTGGCGATGCGGACGTGCTGCAGCCGATCCACGCGGTCCGCGTCGAGTGCCTGCCTTCCGACATTCCGGAGGCTTTCGAGGTGGACCTGACGCCTCTCGAGGAAATTGAATCAGAGTTCCGCATCTCCGACCTCAGCGTGCCCAAGGGCGTGACGGTGCTCGTCGACCCGGACGAGCTGGTGGTCAAGATCGTCCACAAGCGCGAGATGAAGGTCGAAGAGGAAGTGCCCGCAGCCGAAGCCGCGGTCGTCGGCGAGGGTGAAGCCGCAGCCGAAGGCGAAGAAGCTGCCGCCGAGGAAGGCGCCGAGAGCAAGGAATGACCTCACCGCCGCTGGCGGGTTCGTTGCTTCCGTTCATCTCGGATTTGAACCTCTTCTACCTGGGCCTCGGCCTGGTTGTTTTCCTCGTTTTTGTCATCGGCTCTCGACTCGTGTCGAGCATCGTGGTCGAGCAGCTGCGCCGGCGGAACATGCGCTCCGACATGGTCAAGGTCGGCGGCCGTGTCGCCACGGTCTTTCTCGTCGGGCTTGGAATCTGGTTTGCGATCGGTTTCGCGTTTCAGAGCCAGAACGTCACGCTCGCCGGCATCCTGCTGGCAACCATCGTCGCGAGCTTCGGCGTGCAGGACCTGCTCAAGGACTACGTCTCGGGCTATTACGTTCTGCTGGAGCGGCACATCAGGGTGGGCGATCGGATCTCCATGGATGGCGTCGGCTCGGGCACTGTGACCGAGATCAAGTTGAGGGTCACGTTGTTGAAGACTGACTCGGGCGACCTCGTGGTGGTCCCCAACTCGGAGCTGTTCAACAAGGCCGTGACAGTGCACGTCCGCGCGGACAAGCGGGCCGCGGAGGAGAAGTCGGAGGCTGACTCAGAGGCTAAGCCAGCGCCCCCAGAGTGATGCGGTAGAGGGCCTCCAGCTGCGGGCCCTGGAGCTCTGTCTCCTCGGCCAGCTGCTCGCAGAAAACCTGCGACGCGAGCTCGACGTGAATGCCCGCCGCCACCTGCGTGGCCAGAGACCTCAGCCGGTAGGTGTGGTCCGGCATGCTCGACGTGGTTTCGAGCTCGACCTTGATGTGTTTCAGCTGGACGACCTCCGACCACCTCTCGACCTCGGCCGCGCCAGTCTCAGGCGCGTCGGACAGGTGCAGGCAGTTGAGACCGCCGAAGATGCCGAAGCGCTCGCGCAGCGAGTTGGGTCGCGACTGTGCGATTCGCGTTTCTCCCAGGTCGTAACGCATCTGCTTCAGCGCGTCGGCCGAAGCGCTGACCCGGCCGACGATGAGAGGAAGCGCGGTCATGAAGTCGACGAGCCACGGAAAAAAGGGCCGGCCCTGAAGGAAGTCATAGTGACTTTCGATCAGCGCGACCTGAGGCTGAAACCAATCCAGCGATTCGACTTTCCAGCTGCGCTCGGTGGCCAGCCAGCTCCACAGGCCTGCGCGAGCCGCAAGCCGGTAGGCCGCGTCGGGTTTGAAGATCAGAAGCGCGTCAGCCACGGAGCGAAATGCTACTTGGCTTGGTTTTTGTCTCGCGGGTTGGGCCTGTACACCTTTCGGCCTTTCAGCTTTTCCGGAAGGTGCACCTGCTCGGGCGCCACGCCGCCCTCGTGATCGTGTGCGTACTTGTAGCCCTTCCCATAGCCCATGGACTTCATCAGGCCGGTCGGCGCGTTGCGCAGGTGCATAGGCACCGGCTCGTTCCCTGTCTCCTGGATGAGCTCCCTTGCGGCTCCGTATGAGGTCAGAGCGGAGTTCGACTTCGGCGCGAGCGCGAGGTAGAGGGCGGCCTCGGTGAGCGGGAGCACTGCTTCGGGCATGCCGACGAAATGCGCCGCTTGCTGCGCCGCCATCGCGACGGAAAGCGCGTGGGGGTCGGCAAGCCCAACGTCCTCCGCGGCCAGGATCACGAGCCGGCGCGCGACGAAAAGGGGATCCTCGCCTGCCTCGAGCATGCGCGCCATCCAGTAGACGGCCGCGTCCGGGTCGCTCCCTCGAACGCTCTTGATCAAAGCCGAGACGATGTCGTAGTGCTGGTCGCCGGCGCGGTCGTACAGCAGGTGACTCCGCTGCAGCGCGCGCTCGATATGATCGACCGAGATTGCTTCCTCGCCGGCCAGCGCCGCGGCGGCCTCCAGGCCGTTGAGCGCGACGCGCGCGTCGCCTCGCGAGCCTTCGAGCAATGCGCCCAGAGCGTCGTCTTCGATGCGCGCCCTGTCCCCTCCGGCGCTTTGACCACCCCCGCGCACCGAGGGCGCGGGGACCCCAAAGGAGGGTGGGGAGGCCAGCTCTGCTAGCCCGCGCCGCACGACCTGCTCGAGCTCGTCCCGTTCCAGCTGCTCGAGCCGGAACACGCGGCTTCGGGACAGCAGCGGAGCGATGACCTCGAAGGACGGGTTCTCGGTCGTCGCTCCGATCAGGGTGACGGTGCCATCTTCGACGTGCGGCAGGATGGCGTCCTGCTGCGCCTTGTTGAAGCGGTGGATCTCGTCGATGAATAGGACCGTGCGAATTCCGGCTCGCCGATGGACCTTCGCCTCGGCCACCACCTTGCGGAGGTCGGCGACGCCGGCGGTCACGGCGGACATCGCCACCATGCGGGCGCTGGTCTCGGTGGCGAGCAGCCCCGCGAGCGTGGTCTTGCCGCTGCCGGGCGGTCCCCAAAGGACCACGCTCGGGAGGTGGCCGGATTGGGTCAGCTGCCTCAAGACCTCGACCACTCGACGCTGTCCGACGAGGTCCTCAAACCTCTTCGGCCGCAGCCTCGTCGCGAGCGGTGCGTTCGGCTCCGGGGCGGCGGGAAGCGGGAAGAGCTCCTCCTGGCCTGCCATATACGAATTCTGACTCCCAAGTGTTCTGCGGGCGCCCCTGGGGGGCCTGATGCCTAGAATGCCGCCCATGGCCTCCTGCTGGTACTGCAATTCCGAGCTGCCTGAGACCTCTCAGTACTGCCCGACGTGCGGTCACAGCCAGAGCGATCACACCTCCAGCCCCCTTTTCGGGGTCGTCGACCCCACCACGGGCATCTGGAACTCGACGTTCATCAACGCCCTGGTCGGCCAGGAGGCGAACCGCGCCGTGCGCTATCACCGTCCGCTTTCAGTCCTGGTGATCGAGTTGGACCATGCGGAGCACATGCACAAGGAGCTCGAGCAGATCCAGGTCGAGGGACTGCTGCGCGAGATGTCCGAGCGCCTCGGGCACGCGATCCGCGACACCGACACCGTCGGCTTCCTCGATGCCGACGGGCCGCCGCATTTCGCGATCGTGCTGCCCGAGACCGACGAGCAGGGCGCCACGCTGGCGGCCGACAAGATCCGGCGCTCGATCGCCTCACACGATTTCTCGACGACAGGAGCCTGGAGGCGCATCACCGTCAGCTGCGGCGCCGCCACGATCGCCGTTCAGGCTCGGAACGATGACGAAGCCGGCCTCATCGGCAACAAGCGCGAATACACGGGCAACCTTCTGCGGGAGGCCTACCAGGCGCTCGACACGGGGCGCTCGGCCGGGACCAACCGAACCTCGGTCGGCGCATACCGCCGCTAAGACCCGTCACTCTTTAGTGGTGCGTTCTCGCCTCTATCTGATCCGCCATGCCGACGTCGAGAACCCGAACAGAGTCCTCTACGGACACCTCGACGGCTTTCAGCTCAGCGCTCTGGGTCGCGCCCAGGCGGCAGCGCTGGGCGACCGGCTCCAGTCCGAGGACCTGAGCCGGATCGTAAGCAGCCCGCTTGACCGCGCGGTCGAGACGGCGCGGCTGATCAACGAGAGGCTGGCCCGGCCGGCTCTCCTCGAGAGCGATCCCGAGCTCCGAGAGGCCGAGTTCAGCCGGTACCTGCAGGGCTTGCCCTACTGGCAGGTGCCGCTCCGCCGGCCGCTGTGGTTCGTGCACAAAGCCCGGCGCGGGCTGGTTCCTGGCGACGAGTCGATCGACAAGCTCGGCGGCCGCGTCCTGTCGGTCGTCCGGCGGATGGCCCGGGAGCACCCGGGGGAGACGATGGCTGTCGTGAGCCACGCCGACCCTCTCAACGCGGCCTGGATCGTCCTCGACGGCCGCCCGCACAACGAGCGCGAGATGTACCGCAAGACGATCGACAAGGCAGGCATGCTGAGCCTCGAGATGGAAGGTGAGACGCCGGTGTCCTGGGAGTACGTGCCACCGCCGGTGGTGGCAAAGCCGGCGAGCGCAGCGGCCTGAGCGTGCGGGAAACGCGTTTCCCCGACGGGTTCCTGTGGGGCACGTCGAGCGCCGCCCACCAGATCGAAGGTGACAATCGCAACTGCGATTGGTGGGAGTTCGAGCAGCAGCGTGGTCGCATCGCCAACGGTGATTCGTCGGAGATCGCGTGCGACCACTACCACCGGTATCGCGAGGACTTTTCGATGCTGCGCGAGCTCAACCAGAACGCGCACCGCCTCTCGATCGAATGGTCGCGCATCGAGCCCACCGAGGGTGAGTTCGACGCGCGCCAGATCCGCCACTACCGCGACGTGCTGGGTGAGCTGCGCGAGCAGGGGATCCAGCCGATGCTCACCCTGCACCACTTCACCAGCCCGCTCTGGTTCACACGGAAAGGCGGATGGCGAGCCTCCGGATCACCGCGTGCGTTTCTTCCATTCGTGCGCCGCGTCGTCGACGAGCTGGGCGACCTCGTGGGAATGTGGTGCACGATCAACGAGCCGAGCATCTACGCGGCGAACGGCTGGATCACGGGTGAGTTTCCGCCTGCCCGTCATGGCGACATCGTCGGTTCGTATGCGGTGAGCGGCAACATGCATCGGGCCCACGAGCTCGTGTACGAGGCGATCAAGCGCCGCTGGCCAGACGCTCCCGTCGGGCTGTCGCATCACAAGTTTCTTTTGATGCCCGCGACCCAAAGGCGCCGCGATCGCCTGGCCGCGCAGACGGCTCAGCTCGCCGTCGACCGCTGGCCCACCGGACCGGGCCGGCTGCGAAGGATCGTGGAGGCGAAGTCCGATTTCATTGGCATCGCGCATTACTGGGCACAGGTATGCGCCTTCGACATTCGCCGGCCGCAGGACCAGTTCATCAGGCGTTCTAACGTGCCCGGCGCCGCCGTGACCGACATGGGTTGGAGCGCCGACCCCACGTGGATGCGTCGCGTCTTGAACGAGCTGAAAGGGCTCGGCAAGCCTGTTTACATCACCGAGAACGGGCTCGCGAGCAACGATGACGAGTGGCGCCAGCGCTACTTGAGCGACGTCCTGGCCAACGTGCATGGGGCCATTGAGGACGGCGTCGACGTCCGCGGCTACTTTCACTGGACGAACATGGACAACTTCGAATGGGCCCGTGGGTACCAGATGCATTTCGGCCTGATCGCTGTCGATCGAAAGACGCTCGAGAGGGCGATCAAGCCCAGCGGGCGCCTGTACGCCCGGATCGCGAAGGCGAACGCATTGGTGACTAACTAAACTCAGGCGGTGAACCGCAGGTCCGTAGGGGTCATTGCGGCCGCGATCGTCCTCGGTTCGGTGCTCATGGTCTCGCTCGTTTGGGGACTTCAGCACGCCGCCCTGGCCAACCCGCCGCTGCTGGGCAAGACCGCGCCGCGGCTGGCGATCGAAGCTCAGGGAGGGCAGCGCATGGGCGTCTGGGAGCTCAAGGGCAAGCCTGTCGTGCTGAACTTCTGGGCCTCGTGGTGCGGGCCGTGCATCCAGGAGCTGCCTGTCCTGGCCGGCGCGGCCGCGGAGCACCCCGGGGTCGCGTTCATCGGCGCCGACAACCAGGACACGGCCGGCGGCTTTGCCAGCTTCGAGGAGCGCCATCCGCACCCCTATCCCGCCGGTCCGATAGTGGAAGGCACCTACCAGTCATACGGAGTCGCCGGGCTTCCAGTCACGTTCTTTATCGACGCGCAGGGGCGAGTCGTAGCGTCATTTGGAGGGCCGCTCGATGCGTCCACCCTCGACCACTACCTGGCGCTCATATCGACGTGATCCCCGGATTGAGGTGGGCTCTTCCGGCTCTGGTGGTCGCCGCATGCGTCGGCTACCTCATATACACAGCCTCAGGCGGCTCCGCCGAGTACTACCTCACGGTGAGCGAGCTGCGCTTGCACGCGAGCAGCGGAGACGTGCGCGTCGCGGGCGTCGTCCAGGACGACGTGCAGAAGTCCGCCGGCGGACTGCACGTGACCTTTACGGAGAAGGACGCAACGGCCTCGATCCCGGTCGACTATTCCGGGCCGCTGCCGGACATCTTCAAGCCGGGCATCACCGTTGTCGCCGAAGGCCGGTTGGGGAAAGACGGAGTGTTCCACGCGCGGACGCTGCTGGCCAAGTGCCCATCACGGTTCTCCACGACCCCATACACGCAGTGATCACCTGATGCTCGGATATCTCGGCGCCGGCACCCT
>Ga0137410_10002969_pt1 | contig 11482 bp, 11 predicted proteins | sample CZODoug1_16funga_FD_108878 | JGI IMG/M metagenome (GOLD analysis project Ga0137410, IMG submission 108878) | Vadose zone soil fungal communities from Angelo Coast Range Reserve, California, USA - CZODoug1_16fungal (Illumina Assembly) | ecosystem: Environmental > Terrestrial > Soil > Vadose zone... | reverse complement strand
GAAATAGATGTCCGATAGACTTTTTGTTGGTCGAAGAAGAAGCCCGACCATGAGGGAGGGCTCAGTCTAAAAGTGAGCCCTCCCTCATAGTGGGGCTTATGCCAGCCATGAGGAATAAGAGTTTGCGAGCGGAAGAAGTAATCCAGAAGTTTAGAGAAACCGGAGCGCTGCTCGAGGGACACTTCGTGCTGACCAGCGGTTTGCACAGCGCGCTCTATTTACAATGCGCACTGGTCTTGCAGCATCCGCGCGAAGCCGTAGCATTTGGTCAGGGCATTGCAGAACACTTTCAAACAGAAAACATTCAGACGGTCGCCTCGCCCGCGATTGGTGGTCTCATAATCGGCCACGAGGTTGCGCGCGCTCTCGGTGCTCGTTTCATCTGGACTGAACGCGAAAACGGCAAGATGGTTTTGCGACGCGGTTTCTCAGTTTCATCCGGCGAGCGAGTGCTGGTAGTTGAAGATGTGGTGACAACGGGCGGCTCCACTCGCGAAACCGTTGCAGCCCTGCGGTCTCAGGGCGCAAGTGTGATTGGGGCAGCGTCGATCATCGATCGCTCATCGGGCCAAGCAGACGTGGGCGTGCCGCGGATTGCGCTGGCGACACTCGATGTGCCGTCAGTTGACCCAGCGGTTTGTGAAGCTTGCAAACGCGGCGAGCCGGCCATCAAGCCCGGCAGCCGGGAAGCGCCAGCGCGCGGTTATTAGTGGCGTTTAGAGGCGGGGGTTGCCCGCCGGTGCAAGTTACGACAGTTGAGACGGCGGGCAACGCCCGCCTCTAAACAATCGAAGGTCAATTAAAAACTTTCTTCATATTGTCAGCTCGCTTGGCGCTCTTGGCGTCTTGGCGGTTAATTCCGACTCATGAACTTCAAACTCACCCTTCAATACGACGGCACAGACTTTCACGGTTGGCAGATGCAGGGCGAGCTGCGCACGGTGCAGGGCGAGTTGACGAAGGCGCTTTCCCAAATCGAGGGCCGCAATGTCGTGGTCCATGGATCTGGACGGACGGATGCGGGCGTTCATGCTGAAGGACAGGTTGCGAGCGTTGAGCTGCATAAGCAGATAACTCCGGAAAAACTTCGGGCCGCGATCAATGGAAATGTTGAGAAGGACGTGCGCGTCATTGAGGCGCAGGAGGTTGCCCCTGATTTTCATGCGCGCTATTCGGCGCTGGAAAAGACTTATCTTTATCGCACCGTCAACGGCCCGGTCATATCGCCTTTCTGGCTCCGTTACGCGCACCACGAAGCGCGCGCGCTTGATCTCGAGCGCATGAAAGACAGCGCCGCCTTGTTTCTGGGCACGCACGACTGGACCGCGTTTTCCTCGGCGCAGTCAGACTCCGAGACGAAGTCACGCACGATCACCAGTCTGACGATTGCTAGTCGTCGGGATGAACGCGCGCGCAGCTCGATTGTTGAAATGACGATCAGCGCGGATGGTTTCCTTCGTTACATGGTAAGGTCGATAGCCGGCACTCTGCTCGCTGCCGGCCGGGGCGAAATTGATACTGAGCTTATCGAGCGCGCGATAAACGATGGCGACCGTTCACTCGCCGCCGCCACCGCGCCTCCGCAAGGATTGACGCTGCTTTCAGTGCGCTATGAGTAGTGAAGTTTGTTCCCTCTCCGCAAGCGGAGAGGGGTTAGGGGAGAGGCGAGCTTCGCGTTACCCCACCGCTCGGTCCCCTCCCCACTCGTGGGGAGGGGAAGAGCGTCTAAGACGTTTATTGACACCCTTCACGCTTGAGGCAAGAATGTAAACGACAATATGCTTGCTGATTTTACCGGACTAGTTAAGGCGGGAACGCGCGAGGAGCGCTTGCTCGCGTCAATTAAGTGGGACCGCTTGCCGCGGCACGTTGCGATCATCATGGACGGCAACGGGCGCTGGGCAGCGCAACGCGGCCAGCCGCGCATCGCCGGGCATCGCGCCGGCGTGGAAGCGGTGCGCGCGGCGGTGGATACGGGCGCGCGTTTGGGACTCGGGGCGTTGACGCTGTACGCGTTTTCCACGGAAAACTGGAAACGCCCGCGTTATGAAATCGACGCGTTGATGCGCATGCTGCGGCGTTACCTGCGGCTGGAATTGGAAGAGATCGATCGCCAAAACATTCGCTTTCAAACAATCGGACGCACCGGCGCGCTCGCGAAGAATGTGCGCAGCGAAATCGAGAAGGCTACCGAGCGCACAGCCAAGAACACGGGAATGATTTTGGCAGTCGCACTTAATTATGGCGGCCGCGCGGAGATTATTGATGCTTGCCGCGCCGCTGTCCGTCGTCTGCTTGATGAAGGCAGCGCGCCCGACGAGTTAACTGAGGAGCGCATCGCCAACGAACTCTACACACGCACGATGCCGGACTTGGATTTGCTGGTTCGCACCAGCGGTGAGTTGCGCATCTCAAACTTTCTGCTCTGGCAGGCGGCTTACAGCGAGATTTATGTTACCGACACGCTCTGGCCTGACTTTCGTCGCGTGCATCTGCTGGAGGCGATCGTGGATTATCAGCGTCGCGATCGTCGCTTTGGCGGCTTGAAGCTGGTGGCCAACGTAAAGTGAGCAGTGAGCAGTGGGCAGGAAGCAAACAGCAAATAGTAAACAGCAAAGACCAAAGACCAAGTCCCTAAATGTCACGCATAATCACCGCCGCCATCGCCCTCCCGATTCTGATCGCATCGATCCTGATCCCGTGGCTCGAGCCGCTGTTTCTGGTGCTCGCCGCGGGAGCGATGCTTTTTGGGCTGCACGAGTTTTACGTGCTGGCAAGAAAGAAGGACATGAAGCCGGACGTGGCGGCGGGATTTCTGGGAGGCGCGGCGCTCTTTACGATCTTCTGCTTCGCGACTCCCGATCCAATTCAGGCCCGACTGGACGTGCAAACCATCGTGCTGGTTCTGTTGGCGCTGACCATCGGGACGTTGGCGGCGGCCACTTTGCGCGGTGGGCCGTACGACAAAATGATCGCCTCGTCGGGAGCCACAATCCTCGGTGTGCAATACGTAGTTTTCCTTGGGGGACATTTGGTGGCGCTACGCGTGGGATTTGAGGAACACCTTTCGGCGCATCTTTTGTCTTTCTTTTTCCTCGTGCTCATGGGCGCGGACACGGGCGCATACTATGTGGGCAGGGCTTTTGGCAAACACAAACTCGCGCCGACAATCAGTCCGGGAAAAACGTGGGAAGGCGTGGTGGGCGGAGTGGTAACAGGGCTGGCGCTCGCGACCGTCGCGCATTTTTGGTTCTTCAGAGAACTGCCGCTCAAGTGGACGCTTCCGCTGGCGGCCGTCATGACTGTTTTCGGAATCTTCGGCGACCTCGCCGAGAGCGCGCTGAAACGCGGCGCGGGCGTTAAAGACGCCGCGAAGTTATTGCCGGGACACGGCGGCGCACTCGATCGTTTGGATAGTTTGCTCTTCAACGCGCCGCTCATCTACTATTTTGCCCACTTCTATTTTAGTCTGCGTCTGCCTTAACAATGACTACCAAAAAAGTAATCGTCATCATTGCGTCCATCGTGATTGTGCTGGGTTTGATAGTGCTACTCTTTGTCGCCGGCATCGTGGGCACGGTGTTCTACAGCATCGGCAACAGCGACGCGGCTAAAGTCGCCGAGGAGTTTTTGCAGTCTAACGATCGACTAAAGCATGACATTGGCGACGTGAAAGAATTCGGCAAATTCGTAACCGGCAACATCAACGTAAACAACGGCGACGGCGCCGCGCAACTAAACATCAAGGTCGTTGGTGAACGAAAGACGGTGAACGCCGCCGTGGAGCTCGTCTTTCACAGCGGACACCAGTGGCGCGTGACGTCAGCGTCATACAAGAACGAAGCGGGACAGACTATCGATCTGCTCAATCCCTACGAGTCTTGCAAGTTTATACGGAAGTTGGCGGCTTAACCATGAGTGGCAACACAAATCCGAAGGGGATTGCAATACTCGGCTCGACCGGGTCGATCGGCTGCAACACTTTGCGCGTCGTCGAGTCGTTGGGCGCGGAACGTTTTCGCGTAGTGGCTTTAGGCGCGGGTCATAACGTCGAAATACTCGCCGATCAAATCGCGCGACACTTGCCTGAACTTGTTTCGGTCGAGACAGAAGAGGCGGCCCACGATCTGCGCGCCAGGCTGTTTGCGAGAGACATCGATTTGCCGCGCATCATCATCGGTGAGCCGGGCCTGATCGCAGTCGCCACGCACCCACAGGCCGACTGCACGGTCTCCGCGACGGTCGGCGCGGTCGGCTTTGTGCCCACGCTGCGCGCGCTTGAAGCCGGCAAGCGAGTGGCTCTGGCAAATAAAGAAACGCTGGTGATGGCCGGCGAGTTGATGACTCGGGCCGCGCGCGCGTCGGGCGCGGAGTTGTTACCGGTTGACTCCGAGCATAACGCGCTGCACCAGTGTCTTCGCGGAGAAGAGCGTTCGGAAGTGCGCCGCATAATTCTCACCGCTTCTGGCGGACCTTTTCGCACCCGGACAAAGATGCAAATGCAGCAGTCGACTGTTTCTGAAGCGTTGCGTCATCCAACCTGGAACATGGGCGCCAAAATAACTATCGACTCGGCGACGCTGATGAACAAAGGGCTCGAGGTGATTGAGGCGCACTGGCTTTTTGGCTTCGCGCCGGACCAAATTGGGATCGTTGTTCATCCGGAGTCGGTAGTGCATTCAATGATTGAGTTGGTGGACGGGTCCGTGATCGCGCAGATGGGCGTCACCGACATGCGCCACGCAATTCAGTATGCGCTCACGTATCCCGAGCGACATCCCTGTGAGTTGCCGCCGCTCGATTTGACAGCCCTTTCGGCGCTCCATTTTGAGCCACCGGATTTAGATCGTTTTCCCTGCATCGCGCTTGCTTATCGCGCCTTGCGCGCCGGCGGCACGCTGCCGGCCGCGATGAATGCAGCCAACGAGGAAGCGGTGCAGGCATTTATTGACGAGCGCATTTCCCTGACTGACATTCCGCTCGTCATCGAAGCAGTTATGGATAGTCACAATACTCAACCCGCTACCGAACTGGCCGCCATACTCCATGCAGATGAACAGGCGCGCGTTTCCGCGGCGCATGAAATACAAAAACTCGCCAGGGCCACGGCGTTGCCTGCTACGATCGTTTAGAGGCGGGCATTCCCCGCCGACCCAACTTATGATCGTTTAGAGGTGGGCATTGCCCACCGTCTCAAGCAACGTTGAACCGGCGGGCAATGCCCGCCTCTAAACGATCGTAGAAAGAAGTGGCGGCGTTGTGCTAAACGTGCGGATAAACAAGTGGAAAGGCCAGTTTGACGTGCCCGAAGTCGCCGCGTAAACTCAATTACGGCAACCCGGTTTGACGTTCGCGAGTCTAACCCTGCCGCTATTGCGCGTTTACTAAGAAGGAAGAGATCTTCATAGATGACTTATCTGTTGTACCTCGTAGCATTCATAGGAATCCTCGGCTCCGCGGTTGTCATTCACGAGTTTGGCCACTTCCTGGTTGCGAAGCTTTTCAAGATTCGCGTTGAGACTTTTTCCGTTGGTTTTGGTCCACGTCTGTTTGGCAAGAGGTGGGGAGACACTGACTATCGCGTCTCGGCGATTCCCTTGGGTGGTTACGTCAAGCTGGGTGGTGACGAATCGAATGCGCCGCTCGAGGGCGAAGGCGCTTCGGATATTCCGCCGCAAGAGAGATTCGATCTGCGCCCGCGCTGGCAACGGATTTTGGTTGCACTCGCCGGGCCGGTGATGAACATACTCACCGCTCTGATGATTCCGCTGGCCGCCGCTTTGATGTATGGAGTGCCCGTGACTCCAGCGCCGGTTGTCAGCCGCGTCGCCAGCGGTGGCGCCGCCGAAGCAGCCGGATTAAGACCCGGCGACAAGATCATTTCCTTTAACGGCATCGAAAATCCGAAGTGGGACACGATTCGCGGCGAGGCGCTGTTGTCTCCCGGTGAGCCTTTGCCGGTGATGGTGGAGCGCAACGGCGAACGAATCCAGTTGACGATTACGCCGGTGCCGCGCACTGAAGATGGAGAAACCGCGGGCGTATTGGACTTTCTTCCTGATTATGGCAACGTGCCGGTAATCGTGCGTGAAGTTACACCAAACTCGCCCGCATCCGAGGCCGGTCTGCAACTGGGCGATCAAATTATCGCCATCCAGGGACAACCGGTCCACAGCGCCGAGCAGGTAACCCAGTTCATCAGCGAACACAAGGGACAACCTATAACCTTAACCGTCAAACGAGACGGCCGGCAGATAGATATCACAGCGACTGCGCGCAAGCTTGCCGATGGCAAGGAGCGTTTAGGATTTGGGCCCGCCGAAGATATTCCGCTGATTCGAGTAGGCCTCGCCGGAGCGGCTCGTTACGCGGTTGAGAATAATCTTCAGATTCTTCGGCTGACTGGCAAAGCGCTCGGCCAGTTCTTTACTGGAAAGCGTTCCGCGCGTAATACTTTGTCGGGGCCGGTGGGCATTTATAAGGCGGCGGGCTCGGCGGTCGAGAGATTCGGCTGGAGCGGTTTTTTTACAACGCTTGCTTTCCTGAGCCTGAATCTTGGGATATTCAACCTCTTACCGATTCCGGTGCTGGATGGCGGAGCAATATTCCTGCTCTTGATTGAAGGCGTATTGGCCGTGGTAGGCATGAAGCTCTCCATGCGCGTGCGCGAGCGAATTCAGCAGGTAGGTTTTGTGATGGTAATTTTGTTGATGGTCTTTGTGATCACCAACGATTTCTTGAAACAGTTTTCGGGAGGCGCGACCAGCGACAAACCAGCGGCGACATCACCCGGGAAATGAGTTTGTCCAAAGTCCAACGTCGAAAGTCCAAAGCCGGACTAGTTGAGACAGACCTTGGACCTTGGACATTGGACGAATTGATGATGCGAAAGTCGAAAGCAGTAAAAATTAAGCATGTTCAGGTTGGCGGTGGCGCGCCGGTCGTGGTCCAGTCCATGACCAAGACAGACACTGCGGACGTTTCGGCAACCGTTGCTCAGATTGAAGAAATGGTCCGGGCGGGCTGCGAGATTGTGCGGTTGGCCGTGCCGGATAACGACGCCGCGATTGCGTTGAAAGAAATTCGCAAACGCGTGCCGGATGTGCCGCTGGTGGCGGACATTCACTTCCACTACAAGCTCGCGCTCCTCGCGCTCGAAGCCGGGATCGACAAGCTGCGGCTTAACCCGGGAAACATTGGCAAGCATGAACGGATCGTCGAAGTAGTACGTGCAGCCCAGGCGCAGCAGGTGCCGATTCGCATCGGCGTTAACGGTGGGTCGCTGGAAAAAGACTTGTTGAAGAAGTATGGTACGGCGACTCCAGAGGCGATGGTTGAGTCTGCCCTGCGCCACATTCAGATTCTCGAAGACCTCGGTTTTACTGACACGATCATCTCGCTCAAAGCGTCCGATGTGCATCGCACTGTTGCCGCTTATCGTCTGTTGGCCGAGAAGGTTGATTATCCATTTCATCTCGGCGTGACTGAAGCCGGCACCGCTTTCGGCGGCACCATCAAGTCGTCAATCGGGCTCGGCATTCTGCTGCACGAAGGCATCGGCGACACGATTCGCGTTTCGCTGGCCGCGGAGCCGCAGGAAGAAGTGCGCGTGGCCTGGGAGATTGTGAAGTCGCTCGGATTGCGCACGCGCGGTGTGACTGTGGTTGCGTGTCCCACGTGTGGGCGTCTCGACGTAGACAACTTCGTCGAGATCGTAACCGAGATTGAGCGACGGTTGGCCCATGTGGAAGAGCCGCTGCACCTTTCGATCATGGGCTGCGCCGTCAACGGCCCAGGCGAAGCACACGATTCGCAACTCGGCGTCACCTTTGGTCGCGGGGTCGGCATGATTTTCAAGGACGGCGTGCCGATGCGCAAAGTTGCCGGTGAAGATATTGTCGAGGCTTTTGTTTTGGAGACTGAAAAACTCCTCGCCGAGATTGCGGCTAAGAATTCCATCGCCGCCGCGCCCGAGCCTGAACTCGTCTCAAGCAAATAGCCGCAAGCTCGCAAACCGAAACGATCCAACGTTACCCTCAATTCAGGCCCACGGTGGACCGCTAGTTAAGTTGACCTTGCGCCGATGGCAGGGCCTGCTAACACCGCAAACGTGAAACAAGGTAGTCCGGATTAGTGCTCAGTGGGCCACCGCCAGCGGTTGTCAATTCACAAAGCAAAACTCACTGCTGAGGAGATACCATGGAGGTCAAGACTTTCACCTACAAGAAAATGCTTAGCAGCTACTATCTTCAAAAGCTCTTGAGCAGCCAGAAAATGGAGGATCACATAACCGAGATGCTACAACAGGGCTGGGAAATTATGTCCGGCCCTATGCCCGGTGCTAAGGAACGTTCAAGAGGAATCGGCTTACCGGGCGATACAATGATTATTGTTTTCAAGAAAGGCTAACGGCGCAGACTTGGCTTAATCGAGATCCAGGATGCGTACGCCGCGCGGCGGTGAGAGTCACTCGTCACAGTGCAAGGTCGCAAAGTTCGGTCCTACCCGGAGTTTCAACTCACTGACGCAAACATTGACTCCCGCCCTCCATGGTGATAGGTATACGCCCATCTAAGGTAGTTCTTTCACGCAATCCGACTAGGGTTCAATCCATTCCAAGCAGGGACCGCGTATTAATCAGCAAGGTTGAGGCATTCGTCTTTTCTCTTAAGTCTTGAAAGGAGACTGCCATGAACAAATCCATCAATCGCTTTCATTTCCGCAACTCCTATCCGTTCATGCGAACGCTTTTTGCCGTCTTGATTGTTACCGCTTTCAGCGTGGCGACGTTGCCCGCACGCGCTGGAGGCGCTGAAGACAAGGCGAAAAAAGCTTTCGCCGACTGGAAAGCAGCGCAGGCAGCCGTGGCTGCCGCACAAGCAAAGCTCGCCGATGCTCAAAAGGCCTTACAGAATGCGATGGCGGCAGTCGCAAAAAGTGGCGGGAAGGCCACCCCCGAGCAGGAAGCGGCGCTCGCTCAGGGGCGCGCAAATATAGCGGCTGCTCAAGCAGCGCTTCAGGCGGCCGAAAAGCAGGAACTCGCGGCCCGGGTGGCGCTGGAAGCCGCAATCGCAGAGCTCCCGGATGGTCCGTTGAAGGATCAGTTGAAGCGTGAGCGTAACTTCCCCTCGCTGGTAACTGCCAACGGTCTTCATACGGTTAGGTTCGACACGGCGAGCGGCCAGGTGACTGTGAACCTGCCTGACGACATGATGGCCGGCGACACGATTTCCGGAACGGTCATCGCGGAACCAAAAGGCAACACTGAAGAGGAACGCAACCGGAATAGAGGTGAGCTAAACGGCTACGTAATTCAAATTCAAGACCAGAATTTTCCGGTCAAAGGGGCCACAATTGGCCCAATGGTCGTTCGCCGAATATCAGGGGCTCCGCCCATTTCCACGGACCCAGTGCTGCCTCCTCAGTCGAGCTTCTTTGACGTTTTTTTCCAGGTCAGCCTTGACGGCATCTCGCGGTTGGGGAGCACAAGAATCCCGGTCCCGTCGTCCGGCACGGTGATCACGCCTGATCCGAATCAGAGCTTCCTCATTCCGCCTCTGGGACAAACGGGAAGACCGATCGTGATTACCGGACCCTTCGATGGGAATTCTGCAAACACCACTATCAATGCGTCAGCCATGCGGACGAACGTGCAGGACTTTGAAAAAAACACGGAGAACGTTTCCGCTGGCTTTGGCTTGCTGGCCGAATCACCACGCAAAGCAGTGTTTTCAAGTCCGGAAAACGTCACCGGTCCGATCCAGATCACCGTAAACGAGGGAGGCAAACAAGCCACCGGAACCTACCGCAACGTCGGCGTGAATCTAACGGCGCCGAAGACCAGTTTGCTCAAGGGCGAGAAGACGGAGTTGAGGGTTGAAGTTAACGGGCTTCAGGGAATCACTCAGCCGGTGCCGCTGACGCTCGAATCGCGCGGCGTGATCACGATGGAAGGCGGTCCGTATCAGCCGCTTGTGATTCAACCGTCGCAAGTCGGCGCTGACGGACGCTATTCGACCACGCGTGGAATTACCGGAGTGCAGGCCGGTGGCTGGGGGGCAACCGCAACTGTCGTGACCCATCAGTTCGATTTCTGTTTGCAGGACGACTCGGTTCCGACGACAGCGATTCTGGTGAATAGTTTCAGTGGCAATTACATCTTCACGGCGCCCGGTGGCACAAGCTTGAGCGGCAACGGCGTCGTTACGCAGAATGGCTGCATCATTTCATTGACGGACAGTCGATCTGATCGCAGAGTGCAGGTCCAACTTGATCCATGCGTGCATTCCGGCAGCGCGTCAGTGCAGACCGTTTCGCCAAAGATTAAGGCTACGATCACTGACAGGAACACGGCGGACAATACCTGTAGCTGCGGACCAGGATGTAAGTGACGAGCGCCGTGAGTTTCATTCGCGGTGCCGTGAGTGGTTTAGATTCATGAATGTCGACAGACGCCCGTTTATTCAATTCATCTTTTCGCTGTTACTGGTGAGCGTCTTCGCGCTCGCCTTCGCACCGGCGGCCCATGTTCAGCAGGACACTCCAAAAGTATCGACGGCGAGCCGGGGCGGATTGCAGACCGTTACATTCGATACGCTGGAGGGACGCGTTGTTGTTAATTTTCCGGACGACATGATGGCCGGCGATACGATCTCAGGGACGGTAATCGCTCAACCCCGGGGTCAGAGCGTCGAGGAGAGAGCGAAGAACCTGGCCGAGCTTTCAGGCTACGTGATTGAATTGAAGCCACCGGCAGGTTCGAAACAGGGGGATGTAACGAAGGTGCCGCTGTCCGCCCTGGGGAGTTCGGAAATCAGGTATAGGTTGTATCTGCCGAGCTTTGCACGTAGCGGTGGCCAACCGCAGCCCGCGAGTAGTCAACGCCTACTGGAAGTTAGCATGAAGAACGTAACTCCTGGCACGACCGGTCCGGCGGATGTGCCGCCAGCCTTTGCTCCGCCGCAAGGCAACATAATTGTCTGGACAGGGCATGACATCGCCCCGCCGTTAGGCGTCGTCATCGCCGAGAACAGTAACTTCGTGCTTCCGAAAATCGCACAACAGGGTCGGCCGGTGGAGATCCGTGGTCCCTTCGATGGCAGTTTCGAAAATACGAAAGTAACCATCGGCGGCGAGGAAGTTTTCATCCTGGCCGAGTCGCCGCGCAAGGCAGTCTTTGCGAGTCTCACAGACACCACGGGTCCGGCGGAGCTTGTTGTGCAGGAAGGGAAGACTGAAACGAAGGGCGAATTTCGGAACCTAAAGCTGAGGCTAAGCGCGCCCAAAATAAACCTGGTCAAAGGCGAAAGCACGACGCTGACGATTCAGGTTTCAGGGTTGCAGGGAATCACTGAACCCGTGCCGCTGCATCTGGTGACAACCGGAGTGGTAACGATCTAGGGTGGCGACGTGCAATCAATGACGATCAAACCGGCTGAAGTGCAAAGCAACGGCACCTTCAGCTACACGCGCGAGATTACCG
>Ga0137410_10002967_pt1 | contig 11485 bp, 9 predicted proteins | sample CZODoug1_16funga_FD_108878 | JGI IMG/M metagenome (GOLD analysis project Ga0137410, IMG submission 108878) | Vadose zone soil fungal communities from Angelo Coast Range Reserve, California, USA - CZODoug1_16fungal (Illumina Assembly) | ecosystem: Environmental > Terrestrial > Soil > Vadose zone... | reverse complement strand
CGCCGCGGCGAGCAACGTCGTGTTGCTGCGCGCGAGCGCGGCCCGCTTCGACCTCGTTCCAGCGGTGATGCTCGGCGGCGCGATCTCGTGCATCGTCGTCCTGCCGTTTGCCCTTCCTTTTTCTCTATCCCAAAGAGATCTTCTTCTCCTGGCGTTCCTCGGCTTTTTCCAGCTCGGGCTGCCGTGCATGCTGCTCATCATTGCCAGCCGCACCCTGCCCGCGCCGGAAATCGCGCTGCTCGGGCTGCTCGAGGTGGTGCTCGGACCGTTGTGGGCGTGGCTCGGCGCGGGCGAGACCCCGGCCGGAGCGACCCTGGCTGGCGGCGCCGTGGTGCTGGCCGCCCTCGCGCTCAACGAGCTCGGATCGCTGCGGCGGAGCGCGGCTACCTGAGCTGGCCGCCGGCGATCACGATCACCAGCGCGACGGCCAGCAGCACTGCGCCGAAAAGCGCGCTCGAAAGCAGCACCACACCCAGGCCCTTCAGGTAGCCGATCGAGCGTCCTTGCTCGTCCGTGAGGAAGTAGCCGTAGAGCCCGCTCGCCAGCGCCAGCGCGACGGCGAGCGAGAGCGCTGCCTGCCCGGTCTCACCCAGGGCGGCGAGTACCGGGTACAGCGCTGCATGCGCGATGATCAGTGCACCGCCCGAGATCAGCGCCATCATGAACGCCGCCCCGAACGACAGCTTCTTCTTGATCAGGATGCGGTTGCCGAGCTGGATGAACGGCGTCTCGAGCAGCGCGCCGATCGGCAGCAGCAGGATGCTCTTGCCGAGCGAGATCAGGAACTCCATCTATCGCCCCACGAATCTCTCGAGCGCCCGCGGCAGCATGCCGGCGATGAAAACCGCGAGCCCCCGCACGTCCCGCAGACTGTAGTAGTTGAACGAAACCATGTGCCCTTCCAGGTATTGCGGCGCCGGATCGTACAGCGAGCGCAGCTCATGGCCGAGGAGAGAGTCCGGCGCGACATCCTGCTTCAGATACGCCGGCAGCGCGAAAAAGCCGACTGGCGCAGGATGGTCGACCCGCGGCTGCCCGGCTCCAGCTCCCGCCCATCGCCGGTAGCCGTTTTGCCTGACCCAGGGGCCGATCGCGGACCGGAGCTCTTGATAGGCAACCTTGGCTTTGGCGTAGCCGTCGCTCATTTGCAGGGACAGTACGCCGCCGGGACCAGGGGAGCAATTGAGATCCCGCGCGTCTTATCTGATTGTCGTGTATAATCTTTTTCCAAGCTTCTGTTACGCGCATTTCCGGTTAGCGTTCCAGTCCGTTCTTCCTGGTCCATCCTGGACCCGAATAACAAGCTAAGAATCGCACCAGCCTGAACCGGTCGTAGGGCTCAGCCCTCCCCAGGCCAAGTGCAGGAGAAAGTCATCACTACGTCGTTTGCTTCACTCGGCCTGAAGGCCGAGCTGCTTCGTGCTGTTACCGAACAGGGCTATACCGAGCCCACCCCCATTCAACTCCAGGCAATCCCGGTGGTACTCGCCGGCAAGGACCTGCTCGGCGCCGCTCAGACCGGCACCGGCAAGACCGCGGGCTTCACGCTGCCGCTGTTGCAGCGCCTTTCCGAGAGGGCCAACGCCAGCCATTCGCCGGCACGGCACCCGGTACGAGCGCTGATCATTACGCCGACGCGCGAGCTCGCCGCGCAGGTCGAAGAGAGCGTGCGTCTTTACGGCAAGCACATCGGACTGAAATCCACCCTGGTCTACGGCGGCGTCGGCATGCAGCCGCAGGTCGACGCGCTGCGCCGCGGCGTCGACATCGTCGTCGCCACGCCGGGCCGGCTGCTCGACCACGTGCAGCAGAGGACGGTCGATCTGCGCCAGGTCGAAATCCTCGTCCTCGACGAGGCCGACCGGATGCTCGACATGGGCTTCATCCATGACATTCGCAAGATCCTCGCGCTCCTGCCGGCGAAGCGGCAGAACCTGCTCTTCTCCGCCACCTTCCCCGACGAGATCCGCAAGCTCGCCTCCTCCTTCATGCACAGCCCCGTCACCGTCGAAGTCGCCCGGCGCAACACGCCGGCCGAGCTGGTGGCGCAGGTCGCGCACCCGGTCGACGGCGTGCGCAAGCGCGAGCTGCTCGCCCACCTCGTCAAGTCGAACGACTGGAAGCAGGTGCTGGTGTTCGTGCGCACCAAGCACGGCGCCAACCGCCTCGCACAGCAGCTGACTCGCGAAGGGGTCCACGCCGACGCGATCCACGGCAACAAGGCCCAGAACGCGCGCATCCGTGCATTGAACGAGTTCAAGGACGGCCGCACCCGCGTGCTGGTCGCCACCGACATCGCCGCACGCGGCCTCGACATCGAGGCGCTGCCGCATGTCGTCAACTACGACCTGCCGCACGTCGCCGAAGACTACGTGCACCGCATCGGCCGTACCGGCCGCGCGGGCGCGGAAGGCGAAGCAGTGTCGTTCGTGAGCGCCGAAGAGCGGCCGCTGATGGCCGCCATCGAGAGGCTCATGAACCGCAAGGTGGAGCAGAAAACCATCGCCGGCTTCGAGCCCGGCACGCGGAACGCGCATCCCGAGCCCGCCGAGCCGCATCGGCAGAGACAGCAGCAAAGACAACGGCGACCGCAGCAGCAGCAACGGCAGCCGCAACGTCAAGGGCAACCCCAGCGGCAGCAACCGCAGCGCCAAGGCCAGGGCCAGGCTAGACGCCAGGGTCAGCCACAGCGTCAAGGTCAGCCACAGGGTCAGCCACAGCGTCACCGGCATTCGGGGGCCGAGTATCGTCGCCTGCCGGCGCCGATCGCCGCGGAGCACGAGGCCCAGCTTCGCGAAGCGCGCGCGCGTGCGGCGATGGACGAGCCGTACGAGCCGCAGGCCCAGCCGCGCGCCGAGCCCCGCTCGGAGCCGAGAGTGTCCCAGCGCGTTCCGCGCCGCAGTTTTCTGCTCGGCGGGAGTAAATAGGCACGTCACTTGCTGCTCATCGGGGCATCCAACACAGAGGAGGTCCCGATGACGACGCAGCAGATGAAGGCATTGCCAACCAAGGTCTACAGAACCGCGATCGACCATCCCGGGACCGCAAGCGCCGTTGCCCTCGGCACCGGCGTCGCGGCCGCCCTGCTGTACCTCGCGACCCGCAACGGCACTTTCGCCGCGCTGCAGAAAAAGATCCTTCGCCGCGGGCGAAGCGCGCCGAAGCGCGTGCGCAAGGCAGCGCGCGCCGCTAGGCCGTAACCGGGGACTCGTCCCGCAGCATCCGGCGCAGCTCCGGCATGCAGGAGCCGCAATTGGTCCCGCACTTGAGCTCGGCCTGCAACCGGGCGAGCGTCGTGCCGGCCTGCGCCGCGGCCCGGACGGCTTCCTCGCTGACGCTGAAGCACGCACACACCGCCCGCCCTTGCAGCGCGTCCACGTAGGCCGCGCCGAAGATGTCCTTGAGCGCTGCGAGCGTCCGCGCTTCCGGGGGCGCGACAGCCGCGAGCTCGACGCAAAGCAGATCGCCGGACAGCGAAAGCGCCGCGTAGTCGAACCGGGCGAGGAGCGCCGACGCGGCTCGCTGCGCGTCTGCGGTACCAGAACAGGCGAAGCTCTTGCGCCACGCCATGGCCACCCGCTCGACGCGCACGGCGGCGTGCTTCAGCTCTGGCTGCTTGGAAAAAGGATCGAAGGCCGACAGAGTCAGCGCATTGGCGCCCGCCCCGCTCGTGAACCGCGATCCCCAATGCATGGCGACGAAGGCGTCGCCGCGGCGCAGGTCATCGCCCGCGCGTGCCTTGAGGACCGCCACGCCCCGCCGGCTGACGACGCGAGCGAACTCGCCGTCTGCCAGCCCAAGGTCCTTCATGTCCATTGGATGCAGACAGATCTCCGGCTGCGGGCTGTGGCCGAAAAGCTTCGCGACCAGGCCGGTGCGCGTCATGGTGTGCCACTGGTCGCGGAGGCGGCCGGTGGTCAGGCGCAGAGGAAATTCGGCATCGGGAGCCTCGGCGGGCGGCACGTACTCGGCTGCGACGAACCGCGCGCGGCCTGACGGGGTCGGAAAGACGCCGTCTTCGTAGAGGCGCTCGCGCCCCTTTTCGACGAACGGCCACTGCTGCGGCCCACGCTCCTCCAGGACCGGGTAAGACAGTCCGGTGATATCGAGATCGCGTCCGCGAGTCGTCTCGCGATGCTCGTTGAACACGTCTTCTGCTTTTTCATACGGAAAGAGCCTTCCGCCGCCCAGACGTCGCGCAAATTCGGCCGCGATTTTCCAGTCGGGCCACGCTTCGCCTGGCGCGGGCACCGCGGCGCGCACGCGCGAGATGCGCCGCTCGGAATTCGTGACCGTGCCCTCCTTCTCCGCCCAGGTCGCGGCGGGCAGCAGGACGTCGGCGTAGTCGCAGGTCTCGGCATCGAGCCAGGCGTCCTGCACCACCACGAACTCGGCCCGCGAGAGCGCGCGGCGCACAGCCGAGGCATCGGGCATCGATTGCGCCGGGTTGGTGCAGGCGATCCACACCATTCGCACTTCACCGGAAAGAATCGCATCGAAGAGCTCCACTGCCGTCTTGCCGGGCTTTGCAGGGACGGAGGGAACGCCCCACAGCTTCGCCACGTCTGCCCGGTCGTTCTCGCTCGCGAGATCGCGGTGCGCCGAGAGCAGGTTCGCCATGCCGCCCACCTCGCGCCCGCCCATGGCGTTCGGCTGGCCGGTCAGCGAGAACGGGCCGGCGCCGGGCTTGCCGATCTGGCCGGTGGCGAGGTGCAGGTTGATGAGCGCCGAGTTCTTGTAGGTACCGTTGATCGACTGGTTGAGGCCCTGGCAATACATCGATAGCGCCGCCCGGGCTTTCCCAAAGAGCCGCGCCGTTTCGACGATGGATTGAGCTGGAATTTCGCAAACGGCCGAAGCGCGCTCGGGCGTCCATTGGTCGAGGTCCAGGAGATCGAATCCCTCGGTATGCGCCAGGACGTACTCCTTGTCCACGAGGCCATCGCGGAGCATCACGTACAGCATCGCGTTGAACAGCGCGACGTCGGTCCCCGGCTTGATCGCAAGATGCACGTCGGCGGCGCGCGCGGTCACGGTCGCACGCGGGTCGATGACGATCAGCTTCACCGCCGGGTTCTTCGCCCGCGCCTCCTCGATGCGGCGGAAGACGATCGGGTGGGCGAACGCGGTGTTGGAGCCAGCGATCAGGATCAGGTCGGCATGGTCGATGTCGTCGTAGCAGCACGGCGGCGCATCGGCGCCGAGGGAGAGCTTGTAGCCGGCGACCGCCGAGGACATGCAGAGCCGCGAGTTGGTATCGACGTTGTTGGTGCTGATCAGCCCTTTCGCCAGCTTGTTGAAAACGTAGTAGTCCTCGGTCAGGAGCTGGCCGGAGATGTAGAAGGCGACGCTGTCGGGGCCGTGCTTCTGGATGCAGGCGGCGAAGCGCTGCGCCGCGTGGTCGAGCACGTCGTCCCAGCTCGCGCGCTTGCGCACCTTGCCGCGCTCGGTTCGCAGCTCCGGGTAATGGACGCGGAAATCGGGACGCTGCGTGAGGTGGAGCGTCGTTCCCTTGGTGCAGAGCTGGCCGCGATTGGCAGGATGCGCCGGATCGCCCCGCACCGACACGATTTCGTTCTCGAGAGTCGAAACCAGCACGCCGCAGCCGACGCCGCAGTAGCAGCAGGTGGTCGCGACTTCCTTGCGCGGCTCGACCACCACGAAGCCGTCTTCGACTCGCGCCGTGTACACCGGGACCCGCACGTTTGCGTCTTCGACGCAGCGGCCGGTGCGCAGGCTGAAGTGCTGCTTGTAGACCGGCGAGGCAACCACCAGCTCGCCCTTCAGGTCGCCGACAATGCCACGCGAAAGGACGTTGGCGCCGGAGAAGGGATCGCGATTCCCGACCGCATAGACTTGCCCATCAATTCTGAAGACCGCAACCTGTTCGTCCGCGACCAGAGCGCAGACGCCCGCGTCCGGCACGATGTCGTCGAGCCGGCAGACTTTCATGCGGGAATCGGCTGGCCGCGCTCTTTGACGAAGACGATGTTGCTGTCCGCTTCGTCGCTGTTCACGAAGTGGCGGAAGCGCTTGAGGATCTCCGGACTCTCGATCGCCTCCTTCCATTCGCAGGCGTAGGTCTCGACCTGCTTCTGCATGTCGGCTTCGAGCTCGGCGCCGATGCCGAGCGAGTCCTCGCACACCACCTTGCGCACGTAGTCGATGCCGCCTTCGAGATTCTCGAGCCAGGTGCTGGTCCGCTGCAGGCGGTCGCCGGTGCGGATGTAGAACATGAGGAACCGGTCAATGAACTGAACCAGTTCTTTACTGGACAAATCTTTCGCCAGCAGGTCGGCATGTCTCGGCTTCATGCCGCCGTTACCGCAGACGTAGAGGTTCCAGCCCTTCTCGGTGGCGATGACGCCGACGTCCTTGCCCTGCGCCTCGGCGCACTCGCGCGTGCAGCCTGAGACCGCCATCTTGATCTTGTGCGGCGCGCGCAGGCCGCGGTAGCGGTTCTCGACCGCGATCGCCATCGATACCGAGTCCTGTACCCCGTAGCGGCACCAGGTGGAGCCGACACAGGACTTCACCGTTCGCAGCGCCTTGCCGTAGGCGTGCCCCGACTCGAAGCCGGCGTCGACCAGCTCCTTCCAGATGAGCGGCAGCTGCTCGACGCGCGCGCCGAACAGGTCGATGCGCTGTGCGCCGGTGATCTTAGTATAGAGGTCGTACTTCTTCGCCACCTGGCCCAGCACCACCAGCTTCTCGGGCGTGATCTCGCCGCCCTGCACCCGCGGCACGATCGAATAGGTGCCGTTCTTCTGCAGGTTGGCGAGGAAGTGGTCGTTGGTGTCCTGCAGCGGCGCGTGCTTCGGCTTCAGGACCATCTCGTTCCAGCACGAGGCGAGGATCGACGCGACCGCCGGCTTGCAGATGTCGCAGCCCCTGCCCTTTCCGCACTTGGAAATGATTTCCTCGAAGGTTTTCAAGGAATTCATCTTCACCAGATGGAAGAGAGCTTGCCGGGAGTGCGGGAAATGCTCGCAGAGGTGGTTGTCGACCGTGACGCCGCGCTTCTTCAGCTCGGTGTCCATGATCTGCTTCGCCAGCGGTCCGCAGCCGCCGCAACTCGTCGCTGCTTTGGTCTTTTTCTTCAGAGCACCCAGCGTGGCGCAGCCTTCCTCGACCGCCGCGCAGATCACGCCTTTGGACACGTTGTTGCACGAGCAGACCAGCGCCGAGTCGGGCAGCATCTCGACGCCGAGCCCCTTCCCGCCCCCAGTGCGCTGCGGAAGGATCAGCTCCTCGGGATGCTCGGGAATCGGCATGCCGTTCAGCACCACCTGCAGCAACGGGCCGTAGTCGGCCGCGTCGCCGACCAGGATCGCGCCGAGGAGTTGCTTACGGTCGGCCGAGACGACCAGCTTCTTGTACACGACCTCGTCGGTGTAGACGTAGCTCACCGCGTCCTTCGTGCCGGCGTGCGCATCGCCGATCGAGGCAACGTCGACGCCCATCAGCTTCAGCTTGGTGCTGAGGTCGGCGCCGAGGAACTGCACGTTGGTCTCGCCGGCGACGTGCCGCGCCGCCACTTCCGCCATCTGGTAGCCGGGCGCCACGAGACCGAAGATGCGTCCCTCCCATAGTGCGCACTCGCCGATCGCGTAGATATCGGGGTTGGAGGTGCGACAACGCGAGTCGATCTTGATGCCGCCGCGCTCGCCGACCACCAGGCCTGCGGCGCGCGCCAACTCGTCGCGCGGGCGGATGCCGGCCGAGAAAACGATGATGTCGGTCTCGAGGCTGGTGCCGTCGGCGAAGACCAGGCGGTTGCGCCTTTCCATGCCGGCGACGATTTCCTTGGTGTTCTTCTGTAGATGCACCCTGGCGCCGAGCGCCTCGATCTTCCTGCGCAGCAGCCGCCCGGCCGAATCGTCGAGCTGCACCGCCATCAGGCGCGCGGCGAATTCGACGATGTGCGTCTCGAGGCCCAGATCCTTCAGCGCCTTCGCCGCCTCGAGCCCGAGCAGCCCGCCGCCGATGACGACGCCCACCTTCGAGCGCCGCGCCGTCGCGGTGATGGCCTCGAGATCCTCGATCGTGCGGTAGACGAAGCAATCGCGCCGGTCGTGCCCAGCCACTTTGGGCACGAAGGGGTACGAGCCCGTGGCGATGACCAGCTTGTCGTAGGCGACTTCGCGGTAGCGCGCGGAACGCAGCACCTTGCGCACCGGATCGATGGCAAGAACGGCGTCGTTGAGGCGCAGCGTCAGGCGCGCCTTCTCGAAGAACTCCTTGCTGGCGATGCTCAGGTCGGCCGCGGATTTTCCGGAGAAGAAACTGGTGAGCTGCACGCGGTCATAGGCCGGCCGCGGCTCCTCGCAGAAGGTGGTGATCTCGACGCCCTCGCCGCGGCCAGCGACCTGTTCGAGGAAGCGCTGGCCGACCATGCCGTTGCCGATGACCGCGATCTTCATGCCGCTTTTCTCTGAGGAGAATTTTCCTTGAGAGAAGAAAAACGCACGACTTCGCCGACGACGATGATCGCCGGTCCCTGAAATCCCGCCGCCGTCAGCGCTCCGAGCGTGGCGATGACGTGCCGCTGCGTCTTCAGTGTGCCGTTCTCGATGATGCAAGCCGGGGTTTGCGGATCCATGGCCTGGAGCAGGGAATGCCTGATCCGCTCGAAATTCCTCACGCCCATGTAGATCACCAGCGTCGTACCCGAGCGGGCCAGCGCATTCCAGTCTGGCTCGCTGCCGTCCCTGGCGTGGCCGGTGACGAACGTCACGCCGAGCGCCGCGCCGCGGTGAGTCACCGGGATGCCGAGCGCAGCCGGAACGCCCAGACCTGCCGTGATGCCCGGGATCACCTCAACCTCGATTCCCGCGGCCAGCAGCGCCTCCAGCTCTTCGCCGCCGCGGCCGAAGACGAAAGGATCGCCGCCCTTGAGACGGGCAACGACAAGGCCGTTTCTTGCCGTTTCAATCATCAGCTTTTCAATGAAGGCTTGAGGCGTCGACTTGCAGCCGCCGCGCTTGCCGACTTCGACGATCTTGGCGTCGAAGCGCGCGTGCGCAAGGCAGCCGCGGCTTACCAGCTCGTCCACCAGCACCACGTCCGCGCGGCCGAGCGCCCGCGCTGCCTTGAGCGTCATCAGCTCGGGGTCGCCCGGTCCTGCCCCGATGAGATAGACCTTGCCGCTCATGCGACCTTCAGCGAAGCCCCGACTTTTCCATGCCTCGCCTGCTTCTCATAGAGGAACTCCAGGACCGCCGCGCGCAGCTCCATGAAGCGCGCGTCGTGCGCGAGCACGAGCCGCTCGCGCGGCCGGGGCAGGTTCACGTCCAGGACCTCGCCGATGTACGCCGCCGGGCCGTTGGTCATCATCACCACGCGGTCGGAAAGCAGCACCGACTCGTCGACGTCGTGCGTCACCATCACGACCGTGGCCCCGGTCGTGGCGACGATGCGCATCAGCTCGTCCTGCAGCGTCGCGCGGGTCAGCGCGTCGAGCGCGCCGAACGGCTCGTCGAGCAGCAGCACCTTCGGCTCGATCGCCAGCGCGCGGGCGATGCCGACGCGCTGCTTCATGCCGCCGGAGATCTCGTGCGGGTACTTGTGCTCCGCATGCGAAAGGCCCACGAGGTCGAGCGCAGCATGTGTCCTATTTTTCAAAGAGGATTTTTCTTCTTTGAATACTCTTTCCACCGCGAGATAGACGTTCTCGAAGCAGGTCAGCCACGGCAGCAGCGAATGGTTCTGGAACACCACGCCGCGGTCCGGCCCCGGGCCGTCGACGTGCTTGTCGGCCAGCAGGATCGCCCCGCCGGTGGGCCGGATGAGCCCGGCCACCAGGTTGAGCAGCGTGGTCTTGCCGCAGCCCGAGTGGCCGATGAGGGTGACGAACTCGCCCTTGCGCACCGCGAGGTCGATGCCGGTGAGCGCGACGAAGCTGCCCTTCTTCGACTCGAAGGTCATGCCCACCGACTCGACGCTGAGATATCTCTCAGGATTCATAGGTGAACCTCCGGGCGAGCAGCACCAGCGCCTGCTCGAGCAGCAGGCCGACCACGCCGATGGTGTAGATGGCGATGATGATGTGCTCGACTTTCAGGTTGTTCCATTCGTCCCAGACCCAGAAGCCGATGCCGACGCCGCCGGTGAGCATCTCGGCGGCGACGATCACCAGCCAGGCGACGCCGATCGACAGGCGCACGCCGGTGATCATGTAGGGCAGCACCGCCGGAAAGAGGATCTTAGTGAACACCTTCCACTCGGAGAGGTTCAGCACCCGCGCCACGTTCAGGTAGTCCTGCGGGATCTGCCGCACGCCGACCGCGGTGTTGACGATCATCGGCCACAGGCTGCAGACGAAAATCACATAGATCGCCGCCGGGTTCGCCGCCTTGAAGACCAGCAGGCCGATCGGCAGCCAGGCGAGCGGCGACACCGGCTTGAGCAGCGCGATGATCGGCGCCGCCATGCCCGCCAGAAAGCGAAACCGCCCGACTGCGAAGCCGAGCGGGATGCCGACCAGCGCCGCGAGACCGAAGCCGATGCCGACGCGCTTGAGCGACGAGAGCACGTTCCAGCCGATGCCCTGGTCGTTCGGCCCTTTGCTATAGAAAGGGTCAGCGAAGATCTTCGCCGCCGCCTTGCCGACGGCGATCGGATCCGGAACGCGGCCGCCGAACTTCGACACCAGCGTCCAGGCGATGACGAACGCACCCAGGCCCGCGAGCCATGCCACGCCGGTGACGAACCACTCCGGCGGCTGCGGCCGCCGGAACACGCGCGCCGGCTGCGGCGGAATGTCCCGCCGCGCCGCGGGGTGCGCCGGGCTGCTGGGAGGGATCACTGTCCTGGGTCTCTCCTTCGCGAGCGCGACGGCCGCCACTCACGCCACCTTGATCTTGAAGCCGCCAGCGTAGGTCTTGGCGTTCTTCGCGTCCCAGACCACGCCGTCCATCAGCTTGGCGGTGCGGAACGAGTCCTTCGGCAACGGCGTCCTGGTCATCGCCGCGGCGTCCTTGTAGACGTCGATGCGGTTCACCTTCTTCGCCACGGCCAGGTAGTCCGGGTCCTCCTTGAGCAGGCCCCAGCGCCGGTGCTGCGTCATGAACCACATGCCGTCGGAGAGGAACGGATAGGTGACGTAGCCGTCGTTGTAGAACTTCATGTAGTTCGGGTCGTCCCAGGTCCTGCCGATGCCGTTGTTGTAGCGGCCGAGCATGCGCTCGACGATCACGTCCTTCTCGCAGTTCACGTACGACTTGTCGGACACGACCTCGGCGGTCTTCTGCCGGTTGATGAGCGAGCTGTCGATCCACTTGCCGGCTTCGAGCACCGCGGCGGTCATCGCGCGGGCGGTGTTGGGATATTTCTCGACGAACTCGGCGGTGGTGCCGAGCGTCTTCTCGGGATGGTCCTTCCAGAGATCCTGCGTGGTGTTGGCGGTGAAGCCGATCTTGTTCATGATCGCGCGGTTGTTCCACGGCTCGCCGACGCAGAAGCCGTCCATGGCGCCGACGCGCAT
>Ga0137410_10002965_pt1 | contig 11491 bp, 7 predicted proteins | sample CZODoug1_16funga_FD_108878 | JGI IMG/M metagenome (GOLD analysis project Ga0137410, IMG submission 108878) | Vadose zone soil fungal communities from Angelo Coast Range Reserve, California, USA - CZODoug1_16fungal (Illumina Assembly) | ecosystem: Environmental > Terrestrial > Soil > Vadose zone... | reverse complement strand
CTCCAAATGTCCTGAAGGGAAAGGGGATAACTGCCTGCTCACACTAGATTCTGCGTACGTTGACTTGCCTTTTTCCCCCCTGTTAGCGTTACGAGGTAGCGTTATGCGCTGTTTCGCTACCACTGCAACTTGAGGAGAACGTGTAGGATAGTCTCCTGGGGGAGATTTGTCCCTGTTCGCGCATGGCCTATAACAAGAGCAAGAACGTCGAAGCCGCACAAAAGCTGCTGAACCAGGGCAAGGTCGCCCAGGCTATAGCCGAATACCAGAATATTCTGAAGTACGAGCCGCGCGATCAAGTCACCCTGATGACCATCGGCGAGCTGTACATCCGCCAGGGCGAGACTTTTCAGGCCATCGACTACTTCGAGCGCCTGGCGCAAATTTTTGTCGGCGATGGATTCCTCACCAAAGCCATTGCCGTCTACAAGCGCATCGCCAAACTCGCTCCCGAAGAAATTCGTCCGCTTGAAAAACTAGCCGACCTCTACGTCCAGCAGGGCGTGATGAGCGAAGCCCGTCCGCTGTTCCTCCAACTGGCTGAAATTCACCTCAAAAACAATCGCCAGCCGGAAGCCGTCGGCTTATTGAAAAAACTTTTGCAGGCGGAACCCGATAATCTGCGCATCCAGATCCGCCTTGCCGATTTGTACCAGGCCATGGGCCAAACGCGGGAAGCCATCGAAGCTTACGTCTCCGCTTCCCAGCGGGCGCTCGCTCGCGGTGACCATGCAGAGAGTGAAAAACTCGCGGACAAAGCGCTGAAACTTGAGCCTAGCAATCTGGCCGCGGTCATCGTCAGAGCGCGCTCTTACTCTTCACAAGGCAATCTCACCAAAGCCGCGCAGCTGCTGGAACAGGCCCCGGATCTTGAAAAGGGCGGCGAGCAAACTGAACTTCTGCTCGATCTCTATATAAAAAATTCCGATTGGGATCAGGCTTCGGCTCTTGCGCATCGTGTCTTCGAAGCCGACGAGAAAAATTTTGGGCCCATGCAAAAAGTCGTCGAATCGCTGCTGCAAGCCGGGAATGGCGAAAAAGCCGTGGAAATCCTGGAAAAGTCCCGACTGTCCATGATCGACGCCGGAGAGCACGAAGTCGTCGGGAAACTGCTCAACGAACTTGCTGCCAGCATGCCTGGCGCTGTTGAGCCGCTCGAATGGCTTGTCGAACTTTACGGACGCACTAGTGACCCCCTGCATATGGCTGATGCGCTCGCACATTTGGGCGACGCCCTGGTCACCGATCAACAGTACGATCGCGCCAAGACCATATTCGAACAGCTCGTCGATCGCGAGCCGGAAAGTGATTCTGCCAAGCGCAAGCTGAATCACGTGCTCCGCAAGCTGGGACTTGCCGAAGGTGGAGAGCCGGACGAGTTGCCCGAAGAAAACTTGCGTGCGGAAATTCCGCAACCCCCGGCTGCCAGGCTGCCTCGCGACGACGAAGAGACTGCTCGCGGAGTGCCAGCGGCCGCGCCTGCGGCCACCTCCAGCGAACCCGCGCTCGATGATGAGACGCAAAAATTTATCGCCCAGTCGCTCACGGACGTCGATCTCTTCGCCAGCTACGGCCTTACGCAGAAAGCCATTGGATTGCTGGAAGCCATTCTGCGCCGCGCGCCGCGCCACACGCCTACGCTGGAAAAATTGCTCGACTTTGTGCTTGGCGCCGGCGACGACCGCCGCACCGCCGAACTTGCCGCGCAGTTGGAACAAATCCATGGCGAAACTGGCGACAAGCGCAGCTCCGAACGTTTCGGAGAATTGCGCCGCCGCTTCCAGCGTGCCGCTGGTTTGAGCGACGAGGAATTGGCGATCGCCGTTCCCCCTGCAAAACCTGCTGCACCGCCGATCGCTGAGCCAGAGCCGATGGATGTTGCGATTCCCGAGATCGCCGCGGAACCTGCGCCGCCAGTGCGCACGCCAGTTCCGGAGGCTGTGCAAACCGCCCCGGTCGCGAAAGCGCCCCCTCCGCCTGCCGAAGAAATCGCCGTTCCTGCGCAAGCGGAAGTGCAGGAAGTCGATCTATCTGACGAATGGGCTACCCTTATCGAAGAGACCCAACCCAGCGAGCTCCCTGTGCAAGCTCCGGCCCCGGTTGCAGCGAAGCCCGTGGGCACGCCGGCGCGTCAGACGAAACCTGCAGATGTGGAAGAATTTCAAATTGGTGAGGAACCCGCGATTGTCCCGGCCGACGGTGCGCCGGCAATCACTTCGTTCGAATTAGCCGACGCATCTCCGGCAGTTCCGCTCAAGGCGGAACCCGTCCCAGAAAAGGCCGCCCAAAAACCCGCGCCACCCAAGCCTAAAGAAGTGCCGGCGGCCAAAGCTCCCCCGCCACCCGCGGCGCCCGAGCCCGAATTCGAATTGGAACAGGAGTATGAACTCGTTCTCGAACAGGAGTCTCTGGTCCCCGCCTACGACCAGCGGCCGCCCGAGACTCCCGTTGCTCCGCCAGCGCCGAAACCGGTCGCGCAAAACGCCGCGCCCTCGCCGCCCTCGGGCAGTGGTTTTGCCTCCGATCAATTTCTTGCCGACCTCGCCAACGAAATCGATCAGCTCGGCATCGGCGAGCTTTCGCCTGGATTCTCCGGATCAATGCCCAACGCTCAACCACCAGCTGCAGCGAAGCCACCGGCGGCGGCGGCACCCGCTGGGCCGTCTGGCGAGTCCAGTCCGCTGAAGGAAGTCTTCGACGAGTTTCGCGCCGAACTTGGCGAAATGGGCGCCGAGGAAGAAGATCTCGAAACGCATTACAATCTGGGCATCGCCTTCCGCGAAATGGGCCTCCTCGAGGAAGCCATCAGCGAATTCCAGAAAGTCGCCAAAGCCAGCGACCGCGGCCGTCCCTTCCGCTACACCATGCAGTGCTGCACGTTGCTCGGGCTGGCGTTTATGGAAAAGGGCCAGCCGGCCATCGCCGCGATCTGGTACGAACGAGCCCTGCAGACTCCCGGCAATGATCCGGAAAGCACGCTCGCCTTGCGGTATGATTTGGGCGTAGCTCAGGAATCGGCGGGCGAGCCTGAAGCGGCGCTGAAAAGTTTCTCCCAGGTCTACGCGATGAACATCGACTACCGAGGCGTAGCCGAACGCATCGCAGCCCTTCAAAAGCCCGCGCGCCGGTCCTGAACCTTTCCAGACGAGACGGGGCTCCGCTCATCCATGAACCGGGTTTATCGCGCTTTGCAAGTCGTGCTGGCGTTCGAGATGGGCGCCATGCTTCTATATTTGCCGTGGACCCTTTATTGGGAGCAGAATTTTTTCCTCAGCCACTATCCCTTGCTTATGCCGATTGTGTTGCACCCGTCGTTTCGCGGCGCCGTGAGCGGCATCGGCGTTCTGGATATTCTTGTGGCAATCGGCTGGATGGGTTCGCGACCGGGGCCTGATCATGTTCCGCCTCAATAAAACTTCTTGCGGCTCGCTGCTGTGCTACGTTACGGACCGGCACAGCCTTTCTGAAGTTCAACCCGCGGAACAATTGGAAACTCTGTTGCGCAAGATCGGCGCCGCTGCGGATGCTGGCGTCGATTGGATCCAGATTCGCGAGAAAGACCTTTCAGGAAAAGATTGCAGTTCCCTCACGCATGAAGCCTTGGGGCGGGCCGCAAGATCTTCAGCAAATAAAAATATGCCGACGCGCATCTTCGTGAACGATCGGCTGGACGTGACGCTAGCGGAACGCGCCAGCGGCGTGCATCTCGGAGAAAAAGGTTTGCCGCTGGCGGAAGTAAGTCGGATTGTCGAGAGTCGCGGCGAACGGAAAGATTTCCTCATCGGCGTTTCGTGCCATTCTCTCGAAGCGGCGAAAGCCGCGGCGAACGGTGGCGCGGACTATCTTTTTTTTGGCCCCGTGTTCTCCACGCCGTCGAAAGTGACATTTGGCGTGCCGCAAGGTCTTGAGCGGCTTGCCGAAGTGTGCCGCGCGGTCGCGATTCCGGTGCTGGCCATCGGCGGAATTGCTCTAGCGAACACCTCGGAGTGTCTTGCCGCGGGCGCAGCGGGGATCGCTGCCATTCGACTCTTTCAGGATGTTCGCGACATGCCCTCTCTTGTCCAGTCCCTGCGAGAACTGAAATCCTAGTCAGCGCTCCATCAGGCGGCGGAGCAGGCGAATCTGTCCGGCGTGATAGATATCGTGGAACGCGATACCGTAAAGTTGTGCCACGAATTTTGACCCACGCGACGTGCGCAATAGTTTGGCGATCGCCACGCGCAAGGCGCGGTGCTCTCGCTCCAATAATTTCTTGTCCGCGTTCCAGGCCGCCTCGTTCAACTTGCCTTTTTCGGGCCTGGCAAAAAAATTGCTGCCTTTCAGCACGAAAGATCCGCGCTTCGCGCCTTCGATTCTTCGCCGCAGCGCATATTTCCAGTACGCGGCATGGAGCATCGCCTCCCAGATGTTGTGCCGGCCGGGTCCGGGGCGCCATGCGGCTTGCTTGGCACTAACTCCCTTGATCGATTGCTTGAGGTTCGGTCCATGCCAGGTCTTTTTCTCGTAGGCTTCATCGAAGAGGGCAAGCACTAGCTTTGCGGAATCCACTGTGGCCTCCTCGGGCCATCGTAGCAGGAACCTGGTTTGGAGGAACGAGGCAGCCGAGAGCCTTCGTGTACACCCTCATGAGCCGGATGATTGTGAAACAAGAGAGCTTGAGAAATTGGCGCTCGAGAGGTTACGAGTACTCAGAATGGGGGCTCCGTCGTGCGGGATCAACGGAGATGAGCGTCGAACCAGGCGACGGTGCGGCGGATGCGGTCGCGCTGGTGCTCGGGCTTCACGAAGTGGTGGCCTTCGTGTTCGTAAACGACGAACTGGGTTTCGACTCCGAGAGTTTTGAGGGCGTGCCAGAATTCGTAGGATTGGGGCGTGGGGCATTCGCCGTCACTGTCGCCGACGAGGACGAGAGTGGGCGTTTTCACGTTTTTTATAAACGTGATGGGAGAGCTTTTGGCGTAGACCTCGGGGTCGTCGTAGACGGACTTGCCGAAGAACGGAATCATCCACTGGTCGATTTTGTTTTCGCCGTAGTAGCTCTGAAGGTTGGCAAGGCCGGCTCCAGCCATGGCGGCTTTGAAGCGGGTGGTTTGCGTGACGCCCCACATGGTCATGAAGCCGCCGTAGCTCCAGCCGGTGAGGCCGAGCCGGTTGGGATCTATGGGCGCGGAGCGGAGGACTTCATCGACGCCAGCGAGGATGTCGCGGAAATCGCCGTAGCCGAAATCGCGGACGTTGGCGCGCGTGAAGGCTTCGCCCTGACCGAAACTGCCGCGGGGATTGGGCTGGAAAACGAAATACCCGGAACCCGCGAGGGCGATCGCGAAGTCACCCGAATGAGGCCATTCCGACTGGACTGCAGCGCCGGGACCGCCATGAACTTCGACAATCATCGGATATTTTTTCGCGGGATCGAAATCACGCGGATAGATGAGCCAGCCCTGAATGTCATAGCCGTCGTTTTTCCAGTGGATGCTCTTGGCTTCGCCCCAAGCGGGTTTCACGGCGGCGTTGCGATGCGTGACTTGCCGCCAGTAGCCGACGGCGCCGGCCCAGATTTCCGGGGGATCGCCAAGGGAACTGCGGATGATGGCGGAAGTTTTTCCGTCGCGCGCGATGGAGATGTTCGTGCCCCAGAGGCCAGCAGAGACTTGTTCCTGGCCGCGCCAAAGCGTATCGATGCGGCCGCTGGCGGGATCGACGGTGGCGACCGCCGCGTCGGCCTCAACGGTTTCGCCAAAGACAATTTTTCCTTCAGGCGCCCACGTGAGCGAGTTGGCGGTGGCTCTCATGTCGGGAGTAAGGTTGCTGGGTTCGCCGTCGGTTGCTGAGATGGTGTAGATGTCGCCGCCAATGGAGGGTTCGTCGCTCATGAGGCCGGCGATGAACGCGATTTTTTTGCCGTCGGGAGACCACGCGGGGTTGGCGATTTGCAGAGGCGGCTTGTAGATGGGCTTCATCAGGCCGAGCGGGCCGGCGTCGAGAGTGTAAAGCTGCGCGATGTACCAGTTGTTGTCGCCATTGCCTTGAGCGGCGATGAGGGCGAAGCGCGCGCTGTCCGGCGACCAGTCATATTCGTAAACGTACATGTCGGCGGGAGAGATTTGGCGGAAGCCGCCGGTAGAGACGTCGACGAGAGCCAGGCGCTGTTCGAAGAAGGCGTCCTTGATTTCGCCGGTTTCGGGCGTTTCGGCAACGAGTGGGCCGGCGGCGCGCGTGGCGTTTTCGGTATAGAGGACGGCGATGGATTTGCGGTCGGGTGACCAGCCGGGCGAGGCGAGCAAACCTTTCACATTGGTGAGTTTCTTGACTGGGCCGCCTGCGATGCTCAACACGTAAAGCTGAAGCTGGCCGGGCTTTGCGGCGTCGGACAAAAATGCGATTTGCGTGCCGTCGGGAGACCAGGCGACGCTGCCTTCGGCTCGAGGAACTGGGCTGGCGGCGGCAGTGATGCGTTTCGGCGGAGCGCTGGCGTCGCGGTCAGCGAGATAGATCGCGGTGTTGCCGTCGGGGGCGCCATCTTTGCCGATGAGAGTTTCGACCCAGGCGATTTTTTTCCCGTCGGGCGAGATGGAGACCTGCTCGAAGGTGTGAGCGGCGTAAAGCGCATCGATAACGGTATCGAGGGGCGAGCTAACGGTTCTTTTTGCAGGCGTGTTCGCCTGGCCGGCTGGTTTCGTGACTGGCTTTTCTTGGGCGAACAGATGGGTGGCGCTGCAAACGGAAAATGTGAAAACCGCCGCGAGGAACCATTTCGAAAAACGCATGTCGAGCAACCTTTCAACGCGAATGGACGCCGCGCAAAGATAGACCGACTCGGGCGAGGCCGCAAGTCTTGATGGGCGAATAGCGTTGTGATGACCGGGCGCAGGGCGTAGAATTCGCGCAACTCGCTCTGTGGAGGAGATGATGATGGATCGCCGTGGATTCTTGTCCTCGTTTGCTGGCGCCGCCGGAGCTGTCGGCGCGCTTGGAGTCTCCCCGAAATTTCATGAGCTATTGGAGCAGGAGCCTCCGAAGCTGCCGGACAGCGCGCTTTACGGTTCGAACGAAGAAGCTTATTGGACGGAATTGCGCAGGCAGTTTCTGATCCCTGCCGACGAGGTCTATTTGAATAACGGGACAGTGGGTTCGTCGCCGCTGCCGGTGCTGCGCGCGGTGTTTGACGGGTACAACGAGACGGAAAAGATGGCGCAGAGCGATCCCGAAGATTATCCGATCTGGGGATATGGCTCCTGGAACGAGTTTCGTGACCCGCTAGCGGAGTTTATCGGCTGCACGCGCGATGAGCTGGCGCTGGTGCGCAACGCCACGGAGGCGAACAGCTACATCGCGAATGGACTGGATATGAAGCCTGGCGATGAAGTGTTGATGACCGACCAGGAACATCCCGGAGGCGAGCAGCCGTGGAACCTGCGCGCGAAGCGCTATGGGATTGTGGTGAAAAAAGTGACGCTGCCGAAGCCGGTGCCAAACGCAGCGGCGGTGCTGAACCTTTTCAATGATGCGATCTCGCCACGGACGCGCGTGATGTTTTTCAGCCACATTCCCACCGTGACAGGCGTGGTCTTGCCGGCCAAGGAACTGTGCGCGCTGGCGCGTTCGAAGGGGATTCTCTCGGCGGTGGACGGCGCGCACGTCGTGGGAATGATGCGGCTGAACTTGCACGAACTTGGTTGCGACATGTATACCTCCAGCCCGCATAAATGGCTGCAAGCGCCGAAGGGCAGCGGCTTGCTCTATGTGCGAGATGAAGTGATTGACCGCCTGTGGAACACCATCGTGACGGCCGGGTGGGATGAACCGAAACTGCGCGCGGAACGTTTTCAACGGATCGGCAGTTCGAACGTGCCCGCGCTATGGGGCTTGCGTGCGGCGGTGCAATTGGCGAATCAGATCGGCCTCGATCGGATTGAACGGCGGCACCGGCAGATGGCAGATTACATTTTGAAGGAAATGGTGCAACGCGGGGCGGAGTCCTGGACGTCCCCCGATCCCGCACTGCGGTGCGCGATTGCGGCTGTCAACGTTCCGCCACATCAGATCACAGAGCTTGAAACGTGGATGTGGAAGAACAAAAAGATCCGCATCCGCGGCGGAGCGCCTTCGAAGATCCGGCTTTCAACACCGTATTACTTACTGCGTAAAGATATAGACAGATACTTGGCATCTTTCGACGAATATAAGAAAGGGAAATCCGCGGCATGAAATTCACCGCAAGACAAAATCTATCCGATAGACTGTAGGACAGTCCCTTCTTCCTAAGTCTGAAGTTACAAATATCGTTCCGGTTTCTGACGGGGGTCAGAAGAAAGCATGCCGGCCTCTCGCAAGATCTTAGTCGCCGCCGCTTTGGCACTGGCTTGTCACTTTGTAGCCCTGGGTTTTCATTCCGCACTGGCCAGCAGCATAATCGAATTTGTCCTGCTGTTGCTGGCAGTGGCCGCTTGCTTCGAAGCATCCGCCAGGGCCGCAGGATACGCGCGCCGATTTTGGCGGCTCATGGGCATCGCGTTTGCCCTGTATGCCGCCGGCCAGGTATTAGCAACCTATTACGACAGCGTGCTACACGCGTCGCTGCTGGAGTGGTGGCCTAGCGACGTTTTCTTTCTCTATCACTATGCGCCGATGGCCATGGCGCTCTTCCTGACCGACGACAGCGCGGACTCGAAGCTATATCGATGGCAGCGCTGGCTTGATTTTCTCCAAATTGGAATCGTCTCATTCTCCGCCTATATCTTTTTCCTCTATTTGCCGTTGCACGGCTCGCGGCGAGCGGAAGATCTTAACTCGCTCTATTGGTGGATTTTTACGTGGCGCAATTTCATTCTGGCGTTAACGTTTGTGCTGCGAGCGGGGCTGACAAAGTCGCGGCTAGTGCGGTCGCTCTTCGGACGGATGGCGGTATTTCTGGTGCTTTTCGGAATTGGTGACTCCGTGTTTGTGTACGCCCAGACGTGGCAGGATCTCCATTTCGGCACCTGGTACGAGTTGCTGTGGAGCATCCCCAGGACACTGATGGTATGGCTGGCCGCGAGTTGGGTCGCTCCCAAAGAGCCGGAACCTGCGTTGAAGGAAACTTCCTCGGAGTCCCTTCTGCTGGCACAATTCGCGCACATCGCGTTCCCTCTTCTGGTTTTGGCGATGGCTTCTTCGGTGATCGCGCAGCAGTTGAAAGTTGCGGTGGTGGCGGTCCTGGCGTCGTTCGGATGTTCCAGCGTGCGCTTACTGTTGAGCCAGCGGGCGCAGAGTGAATTGCTCTTGCAACAAAAAAACTCGGCGGAGACCATCCGAGCGGCAGAGGCGAAGTTTCGTGGACTGCTGGAGTCCGCGCCCGACCCGATGGTGGTGGTCAATCGAGAAGGCCGAGTCGTGCTAGTGAACGCCCAGACGGAAATCTCCTTTGGATATCCACGAGAACAGTTGTTGGGTCAACCCATCGAGACCTTAGTGCCGGAGAGATTTCGGCAAAAGCACCCGGGACACCGCGGCAGCTTCTTTCAGCAGCCGCGCACAAGGTCCATGGGCGAGGGGCTGGAACTTTACGGTCTGCGCAAGGATGGTTCGGAATTCCCCGTGGAGATCAGCCTCAGCCTACTGGAAACAGAAGAAGGCCTGTGGGTTTCGGCGGCGATCCGCGATCTTACGGAACGCCGGAAACTGGAGCAGCAATTCCGGCAAGCTCAAAAAATGGAGTCCATCGGAACGCTGGCGGGCGGAATCGCGCACGATTTCAATAATTTGCTCACGGTCATCTTGAGTTACAGCAGCTACCTCTCGGAGGAGCTTCCAAGCGTCTCGAAATTTCACCGCGCCGCCGAACAGGTGCATCTGGCAGCCGAGCGCGGCGCCGCGTTGACCCGCCAAATGCTGGCCTTCAGCCGGCGCCAGGTGTTCCAGTTGCGGGTCTTGAACCTCAACGACATCGTCGGAAATCTGCTCAAGATGCTGCAGCGGATCATTGGAGAGCACATCGAGATCAAGGCCGCGCTGGCGCAGGATCTCGCCGCAGTGAAGTCCGATCCCGCGCAGCTCGAACAAGTGCTGATGAATCTGTGCGTCAACGCGCGTGACGCGATGCCGGAGGGTGGACGACTCACGCTGGAAACGCAAAACGTCGAATTGGATGACCATTTTGTTCGCGCGCATATTGGATCCGCACCGGGGCCGCATATCTTGTTGACGGTGACCGATACCGGGATGGGCATGGACACCGAAACGCAGGCGCGCATCTTCGAGCCTTTCTTCACCACAAAAGGACCGGGGCACGGGACTGGCCTGGGACTGGCAATGGTGTACGGTGTAATCAAACAAAGCGGCGGATACATTTGGGTGTCCAGCGATATAGGGAAAGGCACCTCTTTTAAGATTTACTTGCCGCAAGAGAAGGAAATTGCCGAAAGCAAGGTCGCCAAGAAATTGGAGCCGGCGCTCAAACAAGGATTCGAAACCATCTTGTTAGTCGAGGATGATGACGCGGTGCGCGAGCTGGTTCGTGCGATGCTGTCAGCGCGGGGCTACTCGGTTCTGGCGCCTCAGCATCCCCTGGAAGTGGAGTCTCTTTGCGAAACACACACCGGCCGAATTCATCTGCTGCTGACGGATTTGATTCTTCCCGGGGCAAGCGGGCGTGATATTGCCAAGCGCGTCTGCGCCCTCCGCCCGGGCGTGAGAGTTCTTTTCATGTCGGGATACACCGACGACACTATCATCCAGCGCCATGGCATCGATCCTTCCTTTGCATTCCTGCCCAAGCCTTTTTCCTCGGCAACTCTCGCCACCAAGGTCCGAGAAGTTTTGGATGGGGACGGGTTCGGCATGTCCTAGCCGGGCGGCCACGTGCCAAGCTCGAATCGCCCAGGAATGATAGGCCTCATTTCTTGACCCTGTGCGCAAGGGTCGAATACACTACTAAATTCGGGACCAGCCACTGAGTGGACTGGTGTGCTGCTCCGCCGTTGCGGGTGAAAGAGATGGGCCCGCGATCTCGTATTACTTATCGTGTGTAACATCGCAGGTAACAAAGGGGGATTGTTTTGCCAAAGCGCACATTTCAACCGCGCAAACGCCGGCGCGCCAAGACGCACGGTTTTCGCTCACGCATGAAGACAAAAGGTGGCCGCAAAGTGCTTGCCGCGCGCCGCAAGAAGGGGCGTCATCAGCTTACCCCCGAATAATTTCGGGAACCCGTTGCCCGCTGCGAGTCCGCGCGCGCAAGGGAATCTGTATCCGCGCGAAGCGCGGTTGGTGCGGCGCGGAGATTTTGATGCTGTCTACCGTGCCGGAAAGCGCCGTTCGAGTTCCCACTTCACTGTTTTTTTCCGCGCCAACGAACTGCCGCAAAGCCGATTTGGCTTCAGCATCAAGAAAGCCCTGGGCGGCGCGGTAGTGCGCAATCGTATCCGGAGGCGTCTGCGCGAAGTTGTACGCTGTCACCGGCTGGAGATACCCGCAGGATGGGACATCGTCATTCACCCGAAGAGTTCGGTGG
>Ga0137410_10002964_pt1 | contig 11492 bp, 5 predicted proteins | sample CZODoug1_16funga_FD_108878 | JGI IMG/M metagenome (GOLD analysis project Ga0137410, IMG submission 108878) | Vadose zone soil fungal communities from Angelo Coast Range Reserve, California, USA - CZODoug1_16fungal (Illumina Assembly) | ecosystem: Environmental > Terrestrial > Soil > Vadose zone... | reverse complement strand
CCGCCGGACTGTGACGGTCCTCGCCCCAGACCCATCACCCAGGCCACGGAAATGATCAGGGATGAATCGGGAGGGATGGACCGGAAAGGACCCGTCGCCATGATGAACCGGTAGTCGAGAGGACGTCCGGAGACGATCTGCCCCACGACGTCCGGGTTGAGCTGCGGGTCGGACATGAGGAGGTAGCGCTGGGCGTCGTTCTGGGGATCGCCTCCCGCCGGGAAGGACGTGGCCCCCGAGAAGAACTTGTAAGCGGTGATTCCGACGTGCCGCGGCGCGCTGGCGCCGCTGGGGTCGGTGGTGTGATTCAGGAACATGCACCCGAAGTAGCCGGGCACGTCCCCGCCCTTCGCCTCCTGAAGGCGGCCGGGATCGTCCGGGTTGTCCCACATGTAGCCCATCTGAATCCGCCGCTTCACGAAGTCGCCGGTCGGACCCACGTACTGAACGGTCGTGTCGATGAGTCCGGCCTCGTCGTCACGGTAGTAGCAGTTCAGACACGCAGCCCGGTTTCCGACGTCCATGTCCGCGAAGATGGCGACGTACACGTTCCGCAGCGCCCTGCCGCTGACATTGATGATCTTGTAGTCCATCCCCACGAAGTCGTTCTGACCCGGCGTGGCCCAGGCATAGGAGGTCTGCTGGACCTTGATTCCGAGAGGCACGTGCTCCGGATAGAGCTGCCGCGTGGTGGGTTGGTAGTCATTGTATTCGGACGCGAACATCTGCTGGCCGATGGAGGAGTAGTCCTCATCGCAGAGGCCGTCGCCGTCGTCATCGATCCCGTTCAGGAAGTCCTCGTCCACGCGCCCGTCCCCGTCATCGTCGGGGTTCACGCTCGACGAAATGATCCGATTTCCTCCCGGGATCCCCTCGTAGCTTTCGCGGACGTCCGCTACCTGATCGATGGGCAGCGGGACGCAGACGTTCACCGGCGCGATGTCCGGAGAGAATTCACGGTCGTACGTGGCGGTCGTGACGTGAGGAATGCCGCTCGCGTCGAGGGCGCCGACCCAGAGGCCCGCGGCGAAGAGGTAGTCGTCCCCCGATCCCTGGGGCCATTCGGCCGAGGGCACGGTCGTGAGGCGCGGATTGTCCTGGTTGCCGGTTTCTCCGAAATTCGTGATTTGGAGCTGGAGACGCCCCACATTGTGGACGAACTTCCCGTCGGTCCGGAAAACGTGATGGATAGGGTCTCGCGTCGGCTCGAGCTGCTTTTCCCCAGGAAGCTGATGGAACGCGCACATCCCCGCCCAGAGTCCGAACGTCACCGACGTGAGTAACGCGCTGCGCCAAATGCCCATCGAGCAATCCCCCTACGCGCAGAGAGCGCCGGCTTTGAAATAACTGGGGGACGATCGGGGTGGGGGACCGAATCGAAAGCAGAGCAAACAGGGGGGACTCCGCAGCAGCAGGCGGGACCTGACCGGCCTGACGGCCCCACCTGCTTCGTAGTAGTAGGCTCGCCCAGGTCGATTGTCAAGGGGTCGGGAGGCGCGAGCTGCCGGGACCTTCGCATGTTCACGCGCGTGCGAGAGTTGCAGCTTGCTGAGGGTCCTTGCTTTTACAGCGCGCGGGGCGTAGATTGCCGCAGGGAGGGGTTTAGAGCCGACCGGCGATTTCCCCGAAATCCCTCTCTGCTCTGCCGGGGTGTGGGTACTTGGAACATGAGCCCTGCATGTGCGCCCCGAACCGCCCGCTCGCTCCGCGCCTGGTTGCACTGCCGCCGCAGTATCCTCGCCGTGTTTCTGCTCAGCCTGGCCCCATGCGTGCTCTCTTCGCCCGCCAGCGCCGGCGAGCCGGAATCTTCGGCTGTGAAACTCGCTGGATCTTCCGCTGTCAGAGCCACGGCAGTGAGCGGGGTCGCACCGGTGCTCGCGTCCCCATCGGGGATGAGGGTCAATCCCGGGGAGACCGCAGACCAGACCCTTCACGCCACGGACGCTGACGGGGACCCGCTGACTTTTTCGAAAGTCCTCGGTCCATCGTACATGACGGTCACAACCACGGATCCCGGATCCGGATCGGCCACGGGCAGTATCCACCTGGCTCCGCCCATTCCCACAGATATTGGCCCCGTATCCGGAACCGTTGCCGTGAGCGACGGCGTCTTCTCCTACCAGAAGTCGTTCCGCATCGTGATTTCGACGACCCCTCCTGTGCTCGACCAGCCCGCCGACATGTCGGTGACCGAGGGAGGATCGGCCGACCAGACGCTGACGGCGACAGACGAGGATGGGGACCCTCTTGCCTTCCGGCTGGTTTCAGGCCCCGCCTACGCCACGGTCACGACCGTCGACCCTGGAGCCGGGCTCGCGTCCGGTAGCGTGCACCTCGCTCCCCTGGAAGGGGACGCAGGCACGATTACCGCGGATGTCGGAGCGAGCGATGGAATCGTCGAAGACGTGAAGCGCTTCGAGATCACGGTGGCGCGTTTGAATCATGCGCCTGTGCTCGATCCGCTCCTTCCCATGGTGGTTGCTCCTCAGACCGAAGCGTTTCAGACCATTCACGCCTCCGATCCCGACCTGGATCCGCTCACCTTCTTCCTCGCCGGCGGCCCCGCCTACGTCACGGTCTCGACCACGAGCTCCGCGGGCGGCGGCGCGACCGGTGTCATCCGCCTCGCCCCGACGTTCAACGACATCGGCTCGGCAGCGGCAGGGGTGGGTGTCACGGATGGGGGACTGTCCGACACGCGACTGTTGTCCATCCGGGTCATGCTGACCCAGCCCATCGTGCCGTGCCCCCCGGCCGGCATGGTCCAGGAGCCTCCCTTGCGGCGCGTTCCGGAGCCTCGGTTCACTTCCGGATACCGTGCCTTCGATGCCTCCCAGGCACCCCAATCCTTCGTGCTGGATGACCTGGATGGCGATGGCGTCGAGGATGTGGTGTCTGCGTCGAATCAGTGCGGCATCGTGATCCTGTTCGGTTCGCGTGACGGGACGTTCAGCCGGTCTGTCCGGTACGACACCGGAGGTACGGGTGCGCGCGCCGTGGCCGTCGCCGATTTCGACGGAGACGGAACCAAAGATCTCGCCGCTCCAAACCAGTTCATGGATACCTTTGCGGTCTTGTTCGGAGAGAGTGGAGGCGGGTTCAAGAGCCCCGTGCTCTATCCCACGGGGGAGACACCCGTCCACATCGCGGCCGGCGATCTGAACCGGGACGGAAGGCCGGACCTCGTCACCACGGACGAGGCGGGCAGCAGTGTGAGCATATTCCTGAACGACGGAAGCGGGGTATTCGCTCCCAGGCGACTCGAGCACGTCGGGGTCAGACCCTGCTACACGACGGTTGTGGACCTGAACCGGGACGGAGCACTCGATCTCGTAACCGTCAACGAGACCTCGAGCTCGGTCTCCGTGCTCCTGGGAAATGGAGACGGAACGTTCCCTACACAGTTCCAGTATTCGACGGGCGGAGATCCTCGATCCGTCGAGGCCGGCGACCTGAACAACGACGGGGCGCTGGATCTCGCCGTTGCCAACTTCGCCGGGACGGTCAGTACGCTTCTTGGCAACGGTGACGGGACCTTCGCTCCCCGGCACGACACGCAAGCGGGGAGCTCTCCATGGTCCGTGTCCCTCGGCGACGTCAATTCCGACGGCATCCTCGACTGCGTCACGGCGAACGTGGGGGCTTCGAATTGCACCGTGCTCCTCGGCCGCGGCGACGGAACGTTCACGTTCCACGGCCAGTTTCCGGGAGGATACCTGGCCCGCTACGCGGAGCTCGCGGACGTGAATGGGGACGGGAGGCTGGATGTTCTCCTCGTGAGCGAGGGAGGGAATACGCTCACCGTGCATCCCGGAAACGGCGACGGGACGTTCGGGAACCATCGCGCCGCAGCCGTAGGATCGCTTCCGGGGGACGTCGCCCTCGGGGACTGGAACCGCGACGGGCGGCTCGACTTGGTCACAACCAGCACCGACACGCCTTATCTCGCCGTTCTGATGGGGCGCGCAGACGGCGGACTAGACCCCGCGGTGAGTGTCGGAGTCGGCGGAGAGACCACAATCGTCCGCACCGCCGACCTCAACGGGGACGGCATTCCGGATCTCGCGGCGCTTCTCCTGAATGGGAACGGAATCGTGACGCTACGGGGTAACGGGGATGGCTCCTTCGGCCCTGCGGCGATCGTACCGGTCGAAGGTCAACCCTTCGCCCTCAACGTCGGTGACGTGACGGGGGACGGCGTCCTCGATCTGATCGTCCCGGATCGCACGGGAGGAGCGCTCGCGATCCTCGCGGGCCGCGGAGACGGCTCGTTCGCCATGCCGGCCCTGGTGGGCGCCGGGGCACACCCTACGAGCGTCGCCCTCGGCGATCTCGACCGCGATGGCTTGCTCGACGCGGTGACCGGAAATGGCATTGATGGCAGCGTTTCGATCCTCCGCGGAACGGGAGGGTCACTCCAGTTGGTCGCCGTTCTTCCCACCAGCGGGGCTGCAAACGACGTGGCCATTGCGGATCTCGATCTCGACGGGCGCCTCGACCTTGTCGTTTCCGGCGAAGATGCGCTCCTCACTCTTCGCGGCCGGGGAGATGGGACGTTCGAGACGGCGAGGGTTGCGCCGACCCTTGGGCGGGGACGCGGGATTGCGATCGGGGACTTGAACGGCGATTCCATCCCCGACGTCGCCACCGCAGGCAGCAACTCTGTGTCGGTGCTGCCTGGGGCGGGCGACGGAACTCTCGACCCGTACATCGCATTCGGAACAGGTTTCGGGCCGGGTCGCCCGGAGATCGGGGACCTGAACGGGGACGGACTACCGGACCTGATCACGAGCGATCTCTTGGACAATACGGCGAGCCTTCTTCTCAACGAGGGGGCGATAGGGCGCAATCGGGCTCCCGTAGCCCACGCGGGCGGGCCGTACGCTGGGACGGCCCGAATCCCGCTTGAACTCGACGGCTCCCACTCCTCCGATCCCGACGGAGATTCGCTCCGGTATGCGTGGGACTTCGGGGACGGCAGGACCGGATTGGGTGCCAAGCCCGTGCACGTCTACGACGCGTCGGGGAGCTACCCCGTGACCCTCACCGTGAGCGACGGTACGCTCGCGGGCGTCGACTCCACGGTGGCGCGTATCGGCGCGGTGCTCGACGCCCGGGCGTTTGCGACGGCCGAGAACCGCACCATACGCCTTTTCGCGAGCCGGCCCGCCACGTGCATTCAGCTCGAGCCTGTGGGCGGAGACTTCGCTCTCGCCGATGTGAACCTCGCGACGGTCCGGCTGCGCTCCGCTGGCACCGGAGCGGTCGGCGAGATCGCCGCGCTGTCCGGGAAGCACGAAGTCTCGAGGGACCGGGATCGTAACGGCGTCCAGGACCTGAGCGTCTGCTTCGCGTCAGAGGACGTACGAGCGCTCTTTCAGTCCGTCACGGGGCGGGTCCAGGTCGAGGTCATCCTCGATGGCGCGCTCCGGTCCGGAGCGCGGTTCGCCGCCGACCTTTCGCTCCAGATCCAGGGGGTGGGTGGGCACCCTGCGGTCGCGTTTGCGCCCAATCCGTTGAATCGAGCATCGACGATCTCCGTGCTCACGTCACGGCCAGGGCGAATCTTGCTTCGCCTGTTCGACGCACAGGGGCGGCTCGTTCGCGTGCTCCTCGATGAGCCCATGACCGCTCCGGGCTTGCACGAGGCACGCATCGGGGAAGGCGCGATGGGGAGCATGCCACTGCCGTCTGGAATCTATTTCTACCGCATCGAGACCGCGGACGGCGCCGCGACCGGGCGGATATCGATCTTGAAGTGAAGCGGCGTAGCCGGGGCGGCTAGGAGCGCGGCCGAGGGTCCCTTCTACTCACGGATTGTTCGGGGTGTCGCAATCGTGCGAGAAGTGGTACGCCGCCATGTTGTAATCGGAGATGTCGACCGCCCCGTCGCTGTCGAAGTCGAGCCAGTAGCTGGTCGCATTATCGACACCCAGGCCGTTCACGACGGCATTGAGATCCGTTGCAGTCACGGCCTCACCCTGGTTCAAGATGCCCAGCAACCCGCCCACGTGATCAAAGTTCTTGATGCGAAGGGCATAGGACCCATTGGTCGAGCTCGAGGTGAGCCGTCCTGAAAGCCTGACTCCCGATGCATACACCGGCAGCTCGGAGTCATAGTGACCCCACTTCCGATTCGGATCCCGGACTCCTCCAGGGCCCGTGAACGTGATGTAGGCGACACCGTTCGCGTCGGTCGGGGCGTCCGCCGGAACGCACCGCACATCCGGGCAGTTCGCGAGCGGGTTGAACAAGAGGTTCGCGATCACCGAATCGGCTCCCAGGCCGGTGAATCCCTGGAGGAGCGTGCCCCCGTTGAAGAGAATGCAGAGACTTGCGCCGGGAATTCCCGCAATCGGAGCGCCATTCGAATCCTTGAGCACGATCTTGATGCGCGCGGCCAGCGGCAGACTCGCTCCCCCGTCGTTATTGGGGCACGCGCGGAAATAGGGGATCGCTTCGTCCCCCTCGAGCGGATTGGCGTAGTCCTCCCCGGCTTGGGGGACATAGAAAGAATTGTTTGGATCAGGCGTCTGCGCTGCTGTCGGAGCTGCCCAGCAGACAAGAGCCACGAGCACCCCTGCCATCCCAAACAACACGGAGCGGGTCATAGGTGAACCCTCCTCTCTCGCGAACGTTTCTGTTTCATGGCTCATCGGGCGCCGGCTACCTCGCGAGCACGAGGCGGCGCGTCACGCCGCCGAAGGCGGTGGTCAGTCGGCAGATGTAGACACCCGACGCGAGCGGTCGCCCGCGATCATCCTGTCCCAACCAGTGCACCTCATGCCGGCCGACCGATTCCACGCGATCCACCAAGCGCGCAGCAGCACGTCCAGAAATGTCGTACACGATGAGGCGCGCGCGCGTCTGGGCCGGGACCGAATAGACAAGGGTCGTGGCGGGGTTGAACGGGTTGGGCCGGTTCTGCCAGAGGGCGAGAACCGGTTTCGCCCCTTCGGTTTCGTCGACGGTGACCGGATTGGTCACGAGGCGGATGATCGTCGTCCTCGAGTCGGTCGCGTTCGGGTTCTTGCCCGCCGCGGTGAAGGTCACGAAAAAATCCCCATGATCATTCACGGTCGGCTGCCACGTAAGCGTTCCCGACGAATTGTCGGGCGCCGCGGTGAAGACCGCGTTGCTCCCCGCGGGGAGCGCGGAGAGGTTCGCGACCAGGGAGGATACGGTGCCGCAGTTCGTCGACGCGGTCTGAACGTCCACGACAACCGGATCGAGATATTGAGGCAGGACCAAGCCCGGCGCGAAGACGCGCGGGGCTGCGCTGGGGTGGCCGACAGATCCGTCCTCGTCGAACCATTCCGAATCGAGCCGGCTCGTGTGATCCTTCTTTTTCCCAGGGCAACCCGCACCGAAGGACGTCGAATGACGGGAGGACATCGTGGTGTTCGCTGCGAACCGAAGGCACGGATCTCCGGAGGCGATGTCCACGATGAGGGTTCCGAGCTGGTACAGGCCGGCCGGCGTCGAAGTCGAGCCGGGCGAAGTCAGGGCCACCTCGATGTGGTATTCGTGAGGATTGGAGACCGCGGGCGGACCGGTGGAGGGACTGATGGCGCTCGTGAACGCTCCCCAGTTGATGGTTCCGCCGTCGGCATGGATGTTCAGCGAGAACGACGTGAGACCACGCTCCCCGCAGCCGCCCGGGGACCCATTCCGGTTGAACCCGGAATCGATCCAGATGTCCAGGGCCGTCGTCCCCGTGGCATTCAAGGAATCTGCCCACGTGTTGAGGCCGTCTCCGTTCGTGTCCATGTAGATGTACTGGGCCGCAGCCGGGGAAGCTGCCGCAAGCACTACCATCAAGCCGAGAACGACAAGGCAGCCGTGTATCCCTCGCATCCATCTCATGGCTTCTCCTCCTGCGCACTCTCGAGGCGTACTGGACTTTTGGCGTGGGGAGAGTCGGAGCGGCAAGGCTCGGAGGGCTGAGCCCACCGAGCCTGATTCAAACCCCTGCTGTGCGAATGGAGATTCGCAGCGCGCGGATGGCGCCGTGGAGCGAGGAAATCGACTTTCGGTACACGGCGCGGTGCTCCTTGCCTACGGTGGATTGCGTTCGCGCCTGAGGGATCGCAAAATCATACTCTCCGAAACGCATGTTCCTTTCTGAAATCTCCGGACCTCTTTATCGGCGATGTCGCGTCCGCACGCCACACCGCGTTCCCTGACGCAGGACTGTTGCCTACCTGAAACTACCTATTCTTTGGGTTCTCCCTCCGGACCGCCTCCGCCCAGAGAAGTGTCGCCCCACCCTCCGACCGGGATCCCACGTAGGTGTGGCGGCCTCGAGCAAGCTCGCGCGGCCCGTCGTACGGGATTCCGTCGAGGAGTCCCGTGGCGTCTCCGCGCTCGCAGAGAATCACGTAACGTTGCGGGACACCGATCTCGAATGATGCCGTGGCCGAGCCGTCCTGTGGCCCGAGGCGCTGCCCGAGAACCCGCAGCTCTCCGAGGGGGATGTAGTTCGCATTCAGAAATTCCCGGCCGCGTTCGGGAAGCTCCGGCGTGTCCGCAATAGCCACCGGCGTTCGCCTGGCAATCAGCCTCTCGGGAATATCGTCGCGAATCGACCCGTCCGCGATGCGGGCCTCGGTGATCGCCTCCAGGGCGAAATAGAAGGGACGCTCGCGAAAGATCGTCTCTCCCTTCAGATCCATCACGGTGTCGCCCCGGCGTGTCAGACGAAGAACCTCGTCCAACAGGGAAGCCTCACGCTGTGTGTCGTTCCTCTGCCAGACCGGCTCGACCCGCTGCGTCCAGGCAATCTCCAAAGCGAGCACCGCGGCGGGCGCAAAGGCCGCCGCTCGTGCGAGTCCCTGAAGACCGGGACGCCAGCGTCTGGCCAGGCCCGGAAGGGCGAGGAAACAGGGAGCGGCCACAACTGCCGCCATGGGCAGAAACGGAAGGAGATCCTGACGCGTGATCAGCGGCCAGATCCCATAGAGCGCGGTGTAATAGATGCCCGCGGTGAGGAAGAGAAGCGCTCGCTTGGCGCCCAGGAAGGGATCTTTGGCGCGCTCGATGATTCGCCGCCCCACGATCCAGAGAAGGGGAAGGGCCGCGGGCAGGATGAGCGCCCGGTACGCTCCTTCGCGCCAGAGCCCCAGATTCGGAACGAGATTGTGCGAGAGGGTGCCATAGAGCATGGGCTTCCAGGCCCCCTGGGTGGCGAAGAACGCCGCGAGGAGCGCCGGGACGAGGAGAACGCCCGCGAGTGCAGAAGCGCCGCACATCGCGAGCGACGAAAGAGGCAGCTTGGAGCCGCGCGCCCGAAGCATGTACAGGGTGGCGGCTCCCGCGGCCATGAGGGAAAGGACCAGCAACGAGGTCTTCATCGACGTACCCAGCGCGGCGCCGACCGCGACGCCGAAGAGGAAGAACCGTGACCGCGTCGGAGGTCCCGTGAGGAGGATGGCCATGGCGGCCATCCAGAGCACCGTCCAGAGCACGTCGGTCCGGTATTCCACCGAGCCGAGCATGAAATCCGGAACGAGCGCGCAGAGGGCCACCGCCAGGAACGCCGCCCGGATGGAGAACAGGTTCCGGCCAATGATCCAGGCAAGAGCGAGCGCGAGCGCCGCGAACGGCAGCATCGCGAGGCGCGCCAGGAAGACGATGTCGGGGCGCTCACCGATGGCCCGGACGACGGGAGCCATGAGGAGGCTGAAGAGGGGGGAATGGTTGTCGAAGACGTCCCGATAGGGAAGGAGTCCCTGAACCCACGCCCAAGCGACGTGGAGATGCTGGGGCTCGTCCGAGTTCACGCGGTGGTGGACCACGTAGACGGCGTGGAGCGCCGCCGCCGCGATCAAGAAGACGGCGATCAGCGCGCCTTGTCTATTCTCCGTCGCTCGTCGAGACAGCATGGAGTCGGCGCGCGAGCGGACTCCCCGAGGTCGTGCTCGATCGTGTCGAGACCGGTACCGCCCTCCATCCAACCGGGTCGAAAACGCCAAGCCGTCGCAGCGAAGGACAATCGACTTTGACGTAGATCGCCTCCGGCCGAAGAGAGGGCGTCAGGGGGAGAACGAACTGGATCCCGGTCCGGAGCACGTGACAGAAACCCTGGGCCACCCGGTCCTGCGTGGACGCTCTCCATATCGACACCGGCCCCGCGCCGGCCGGCACGTCCACCCGCCACCGGTCCATGGCACCGCGGTCGGTTTGGATCGCGATCGCGATGTTCCTCGGCCCGAGTATGGGCCACCGGGCCTTCTCCAGCGTCAGAAGCAGTCTGCCTCGCCGAAGCCGGCAGGTCCGGATCGAGTGCCCCGTTTCCCGGATCCTGGATGCGTCGACCGGGAAAAAGGCCTCTCGAGTGGCTGCGAAGCGAACGAGCGCCCGGCGGCGCAGAAGGAGCTGCGTCCGGTGGGTCAGGATCGCCCGCCGCTTTCCCTCGCGCTCGGATTCGCTCAGGCGAAGCGCGATCTGCGCCGGGTGACTCGGGAATCGTCGGGCGTCGTGGACCAAGTAGCGGAGGCGAGTCGGTTCGAGCCCGTCCAGCGATGCTCTCGCCAGGGCAAAGGTTGCCAGGACGCCCAGCGCCGCGTGGTCCGGGTGCCGATCGGCCGGATCGGGCTCGATCAGAATGGAGGGCTCGAATCCGGTCAGCTCCTGGACGAGATCCTTGATCAGTGGCTCCGGCTCCGTCATCAGGAGATCGAACAGGCCCTGGTCCGGGTACCCGAGAAAACGCGCGCATTCCGGCTCGAGGCCGAGACAGGAGAGCGCGCTCACCGCCTCCGCGCGGCGCCTGCTTCCCCAGCGCAGGCGGTCCGCCGGCGAGATTCGCCAACGCCGTTCCACGGCGCGCTGTGCCCAGGGATTGTTCTCGCCGTCGGTGAGGAAGAGCACCCGGGTGCGTGCCCCGATGGCGCGGGCGCGCTGGAGAACGCCGGCGGTCGCAAGCGATTCGTCGTCCGGGTGAGGCGCCAGAACCATGACCCGGTCCGTGGGGTGAATGTCGCAGAACTCCATCCAGGGAGTCTGCGGATGGGACCTTAACGAACCCTGATCCGGTGTTTCCTAGCGGCGGGCCGCCTTGGCGACCGGCGCGCGGTCGGCCTGCGTGGCGGGACGCCGTTCGGACGCGGCCAGGCGCGAGCTGTCCGGGACGTCGATCCCGAGTGCGGTGGCGAGATCGATCTGGTGCTCCTGCTCCTGGACCAGGATGTCCCGGATCACTTCCGCCATGGCGTATTCCTCGAGCGCCTCGCATTGGCGAACGCGCTCCCGATAGTTCCGCACCGTCTCGGTCTCGTTCTCGAGATCGAACCGGAGCATGGCCTTGGGGTCCGTCGACGTCCGGACGGGCTTCGGCGTGACCACGGGGTCTCCGCCGAGATAGTCGATCTGTTTGGAAACGAGCAGCGCGTGCTGGAGCTCCTCGCCCGCGTGCTTCTCCAGCTCCGCGGCGATGCTCATGTACTGCGCCCCCTTCATCACCTGCGAATAGACGACGTAGGAGATGATGG
>Ga0137410_10002963_pt1 | contig 11492 bp, 10 predicted proteins | sample CZODoug1_16funga_FD_108878 | JGI IMG/M metagenome (GOLD analysis project Ga0137410, IMG submission 108878) | Vadose zone soil fungal communities from Angelo Coast Range Reserve, California, USA - CZODoug1_16fungal (Illumina Assembly) | ecosystem: Environmental > Terrestrial > Soil > Vadose zone... | reverse complement strand
GGTCTGTGCCGGTTTGGTTGATCTGGCGGTCGCGTTTCCGATGCTGTTGGCGCTAATGTTTTATTATCACATCGGGCTGACGCTGAAGTTCTTGTTTCTAGTCCCGCTGGTCCTGCTAACCACGTTGCTGGCCATCGCGGTGGGGATGTGGCTTTCGGCAATAAACGTGAAGTACCGGGATGTGAAGTTCGCAATTCCCTTTCTGGTCCAAATTTGGATGTATCTGTCCCCCGTCGCTTATCCATCTAGTGTAATACCGTCCAGATGGAGGCTGGTCTATTCCTTGAATCCCTTTGTGGGAATTATTGAAGGCTACCGGGCCGCACTGTTTGGCCAAGTCTTCGACTGGAGATTGATCGGGATCTCGATAGTGGTGACCGGGGTTTTGCTCGTCTATTCATCTTCGCAGTTTAGAAATATGGAAAAGAGTTTCGCCGATATTGTTTAGTGAAATGAAACCGATCATCAGAGTGACGAATGTCGGCAAGCAATATCGCATCGGTGCGCGCCAGGAAGCGTATACCAATTTGCGCGAGGCGCTGACGGCAAGTTTACGCGCGCCTTTCAAGCGTCTGCGATACAACGGACGTGGCGACGCAGAGACAGTGTGGGCGCTGAAGGACGTAAGTTTCGAGATTCAACCGGGCGAGGTTTTGGGGATCATCGGACGCAACGGGGCCGGTAAATCAACTCTGCTGAAAATTCTATCCCGGATCACCGAGCCGACCACCGGACGTGCGGAAATCTATGGGCGCATTGGCAGTCTGCTCGAAGTAGGAACTGGCTTTCATCCGGAACTGACTGGAAGGGAAAATATTTTCCTCAATGGCGCTGTGCTGGGAATGAAACGGCGCGAGATTGCACGCAAGTTCGATGAGATTGTGGCCTTCGCTGAGATCGATAGATTTCTTGACACGCCGGTGAAGCATTACTCGAGCGGCATGTACATGCGATTGGCTTTCGCTGTGGCCGCACATTTGGAGCCAGAAATCCTGTTGGTTGATGAGGTGTTGGCAGTTGGCGATGCGGAGTTCCAGGCCAAATGCCTGGGAAAGATGGGTGCCGTCGCTAGCGAAGGTCGGACGGTTCTTTTCGTCAGTCATAACCTGGCTGCGGTCCAGTCGTTGTGTCAGCGAGTGATCTGGTTAGAACGAGGCGAGGTCGCTGAAGAGGGCGAGGCGGGCAGAGTGGTGAAGGACTATCTTGGAAAGGGTTCCGCGTCGGCGACTGAAAGGGTCTGGCATGATCCCGACACGGCGCCGGGTAATGATAAGGTGCGGCTTCATCGCACCTGCGTCAGGCCTGTCTCCGGCTCACCTTCAGATCCAATTACCATTCAGACGCCTTTGGTAATGGAATTTGACTACTGGAACCTGGAACCTGGGGCTCGTCTGAATCTAAGTTTGCACCTCTACAACGAACGAGGCATAACAGTCTTCAATGCCGCGCCTACGCGAGAGCCAGTTTGGCACGGCAGGCCGTTCCCGGCGGGACTTTTTCGTAGCTCTTGCTACCTTCCCGGCGACCTGCTGAATGACGGCTTGCACCGGATACTGTTGCTGGTTGTCAAGGATCAGGGCGTGGTAATTTTCTCGCTCGACGATGCCCTGGTTTTCAACGTCCTCGATTCCGTCGAGCGCCGCGGGGACTGGCACGGAAAATGGGAGGGAGCGGTACGACCGGATCTTGACTGGCAGACTGAATACCTTGGTAAAAAGGACGTCGCTCAGCCGAAGACGGACGAGGGACAACCTTGAAGGTCAAGTTGGCGGCAACCTACCAGCTAGCAGATCAGTTACGCGAGTAATGCGGGCGCGATCCCACGGAATGCTACCCTGGACCGGATGCCCCTTCGAGAGATGATTCGGCACCGTAGTTCCCGAGTCATGTCTCGGGGGCTTACGTAACTGCGAAAGTAATTGAAAATGGCTAACCAAAAACAAATCATGAGCGGGAAAAGCTACGCTTCAACAGAGGAAATAGAAGCTTACAACCAGCTTCGGGCGTTGAAAGAGCAGTCACCTATTCCGGATAAGGAGATACTCGGGAACCTGGGCTTATTTCTTGTGCGCGCTTCACTCGCTCGCATGATTTTTATGCATAAGCTCTATCTCAGTATTCTTAATACTCATGGTGTAATCATGGAGTTTGGAGTTCGGTGGGGCCAGAATATGGCGCTGCTTACAACATTTCGTAGCCTTTACGAGCCATATAACATCACTCGCAAGATCATTGGCTTCGACACATTCGAGGGGTTTCCAGATGTTGCCCCCCAGGATGGTTCCGCGGACACAGTACAAGTGGGAAGTTTCTCGGTGACACCAGATTATGAAAACTATCTTGGGGAAATACTATCAACGCACGAAAAAGCGGCGCCCAGAAATCAGGTCAAGAAGCATGCACTGCTCAAGGGAAATGTAATTGAAACCCTACCAAAGTATCTGGAGGAGCATCCCGAAACTATTATTGCCCTGGCATACTTCGACCTGGATCTTTACGAGCCAACGAAGAAGTGTCTCGAGCTGATCAAACCGCATCTCGCAAAAAATAGTATCGTTGGTTTTGATGAACTGGCCCTCGACGAATTTCCCGGCGAAACGCAGGCATTAAAAGATGCCTGGGGTTTATCGGGTCTTGAAATCATTCGGGATCCCATATCTCCACAGCAGAGCTACGTTGTCATGAGTTAGGCCATCAGGCGGCTCGGCGCTAGTTCGTCCTGTTCTTTAAGGGGAAGACCAAATATCTTGGCAGATACTACGAGTAATCAGCTTAGTTTTCCTTCCAATGCAAAGCGAGCAGCACCGGGCTATGTCGTCCTGGTTACGGGAGTGGGCGGCGGGGTCGGGCAAAGCATAATCAAGAGCTTGCAGAGCAGTCCATATACCGTCGTAGCCGTTGATGGAGAATTGCTGGCAACCGGACTTTATGCTACGGCGAAAGGGTACCGCGTGCCCTACGCCTCGTCTCCCAACTATATCGAGAGACTACTGGAAATCTGCCGTACAGAACAATGCTCCCTGATTCTACCGGGAGTCGACGCGGAACTTCCCATCCTGTCGCGCGAAGCCGATAAGTTCCGGCAGGTGGGCGTCATCCCCGTGGTCAGCTCGCCGGAAGTAATCGAAATCTCTGACAACAAACTGGCGACGTACCGTTTCTTAACCGAGTGCGGCTTCAATGCGCCGTTGACGATTTCCTTGAGCGATGAACTCAGTTCTTTATCTTTTCCCTTTGTGCTTAAACCCAAGAAAGGCGGTGCTCGTTCGCGGGGTGTATTTGTTGTTAAGGACGAGGCTGGGCTTTCGTATCTACTGACCACGATCGACACCGAAAATTACATCGCGCAGGAACACATCGAAGGCGATGAATATACTTGCGGCAGCATCAACTTTGAGGGTCGCTGCTACGGCACGATTGCGATGCGAAGGATTCTCCGCGATGGCGACACCTACAAGGCGTTTGTCGAAAACAACCCGCGGGTTAATGCTTACGTTAAGGATGTAGCGGAAGCGCTCAAGCCGTTTGGCGCCTGCAATTTTCAGTTGCGCATGAAAGACAACGAACCTTACATCTTCGAAATAAATGCTCGGCATTCCGGCACGACCCAATCTCGCGCGCTGGCTGGTTTCAATGAACCATTGATGGTCGCCGACTACCTTTTGGCGGGCAAGAAACCGGAGTACAGCATTCGGGAGATTTCGATCTTACGCTATTGGCAGGAACTGACCGTCAAAAATTCCTGCATCATTGCGCTCGAGAAAACCGGCGTCATCAGCAATGAGAAGACCGGTTTGTGACAAGAGGAGGCGGCTAACAACTTGCGCGTGTTAGTGACGGGAGCGGCAGGGTTTCTGGGCAGGAGCCTGGTGGCAGAGCTTGCGAGTAACGGCGATGAAGTCGTGGCGCTGGTCCATGAAAATGGTTTGCCGGAGAATCTCAAAACGCGAATCTCGCATGTTGTCTATGGCGACATTCGAGACAGCGACATTCTCCGCACAGCGATCGCCCAGGTCGACGCCATCTGTCATCTTGCCGCCTATCTCCCGCCGGATTATGAAGATCCTTCATTCGCGCAAGCATGTCTGCAAGTCAACAGCCTGGCAACGCTCAGACTGGCGCAAGCGGCGCTGGAAAAGCCGGGCTGCCGCTTCGTCCATCTCTCGTCGAGCAACGCGTATGCATATGCTGACGGCGCGGTCACCGAAGAAGGTCTGCTTTATCCAGCGGACCGCGCCACCTATTATCTGGCGAGCAAAATGGTCGGCGAGCTTTATGTCGAGCACCTGCGGCGTGTCGCCGGCTTGCAATCTGTCTGCTTCCGCATCTCTTCGGCTTACGGCTGTGGTATGAGCGAGAAATCGGTAGTCGCACGTTTCATGGCTTCGGCGCGTCAGGGGGTGCCGCTTCAAGTCTGGGATGGCGGCATTCCAACTTACGATTTCGTCTACGTAGTGAATGTGGTGCAGTTGATAGCAGCGGCAGTGAGAGGCGGAGAACCTGGCGTTTACAATGCCGGCTCAGGTACTGCGAATTCAGTGCTTGAGTTAGCCCGGGCCGTAGCGGACACTTATCCCGAACGAAAAATAGCTGTCGAGGTCAAACCACCTCTTGCTTCAATACCCGCAAGCTTCAGGGCGCTTTCCATTGATAAGGCAGCCAGGATGTGGGGCTATCGTCCGCTGTCGCTGCATGAAGGATTGGCTAATTTCCGAGAGCGCATGGAAGATAGGTCTTTATGATGATAGCTATCTTTAGTGATGTGCACGGCAATTTGCCCGCTCTCGAAAAATTCGTGCAGAGCACCAGGCAGATAGCCGACGCCTATCTTTGCCTCGGCGATGTCGTCAACTATGGACCATGGAATGACGAGTGCCTCGAGCTTGTTCATTCATTGCCAGGCATCGTACTTGTTGAAGGGAATCACGAGCGTTTGTTTCTGGGCACCGAGCTGATTCAAGACGAAATTGCGTTGGTGCAAGAGTTCTTCGCGCATTCGATGAAATATTTTACCCGGCGCGATTTGATTACCGGATTGCCCGTGTCTTACGAGTTGGATTCTTTCATCTGCACGCACACGATTGATAGCAGAAGAATTTACATCAATACCGAGATTGAAGTGACGAACAATTACGTCATCGGGCATACGCACCATCAGTACAGCATTGGACGCTCCGGGAAGTTGATCGTCAATCCCGGCAGCATCGGCCAGAACCGAGGCAATAGTGAACTGTTGAACTATGCTTTATACGACACCACGTCTCATATGGTGACCTTATGCGAAGAGCCTTCTCCGATTGATCAGTTCATCCGCGAACTTGTCTCACGAGCCTATCCCGAGCGCTGCATTGATTACTATCGCAACAAAAGAAAAGGACTCGGCGCCTGAAGCACCGTTTCGCAGACACGCCTTTCGACAAGAAGTGATGAAGAAAAGATTGGAAGACCTGGCAATTTTTGGCGGCCGCCCGGCCTTCGCGGATAAGCTCCACGTCGGGCGACCGAACGTCGGGAATCGCGCGCGCTTGCTTGAGCGTATCAACAGGCTACTCGACAGAAACTGGTTGACCAACAACGGCCCCTACGTGCAAGAGTTTGAGCGGCAGGTTGCCGAGCTCGCCGGCGTCAGACACTGCGTAGCCATGTGCAACGCGACCATCGCGCTTGAAATTGTCATCCGCGCTCTGGGATTGGAGGGCGAGGTAATCGTGCCTTCGTTCACCTTCATTGCCACTGCCCACGCGCTGCAATGGCAGGGAATCACCCCTGTCTTTTGCGACGTAGACCCGGAGACCCACAACCTCGACGCCAACCGCGTCGAGCAGGCGCTGACGCCGCGCACCAGCGGGATCATAGGTGTTCATCTTTGGGGGCGCGCGTGTAACGTTGAAGCTTTGACGGAAATCGCCGATAGGCGGAACCTGAAATTAATATTTGACGCCGCCCACGCGTTCGGCTGCGCCCATGGAGGGACGATGATGGGCGGCTTCGGCGACGCCGAGGTCTTCAGCTTCCACGCCACGAAGTTTCTTAATTCTTTTGAGGGCGGGGCGGTCGTCACAAACGACGACGCACTTGCAGAGAAAATGCGCCTGATGAAGAATTTCGGTTTTGCCGGTTACGACCAGGTCGTCTATATCGGCACCAACGGAAAAATGAGCGAAGTCTCCGCCGCGATGGGACTGACAACTCTCGAAAGCATCGACGAGTTCATCGCGATAAATCATGACAACTACAAGCAGTATTTGAAAGAGCTCGATGGTCTGCCGGGAGTTTCCGTAGTGACTTACGACGAGAAGGAGAGGGCCAACTATCAGTACATCGTGCTGGAGGTGGACAAGGAAGTCACGCACGTCAGTCGAGATCAACTGCTGGAGATTCTCTGGGCGGAAAATGTTCTTGCTCGTCGCTACTTCTATCCCGGTTGTCACCGCATGGAGCCGTATCGCTCCTCGTTTCCACGCGCAGGGCTGCTGCTCCCCGAAACAGAAAAACTCGCCGATCGTGTCCTGGTCCTCCCGACCGGGACAGCGGTCGGGCCTGACGATATAGTTAGGCTTTGTGGCATCATTAAGACCGTTATCGGCAACGGAAGGCTAATACGGGAAAGGTTTGAGCAGCAGAGCAAATGGGCCACATCGTAAATTATTGGGCAAAGTCCCGCAGCAATTGAAGAGTTTGCGCATTTCGAATTGGCTTCCTGTAAGCGCCTATTCATACAACAGAGCGACATTTTTTGCGATCACCTGACAGCATCCGGGCGGCCTCGCTCGGGTCCGTTCGCGGCGAAAGCGTGCCCGAGACGGACCGCGGCGCAGGAATCGGTTTTATCTCGAATCGGAGGCCGCGCAGCTTAGTCTCAGTGAGCATTGAACGGGGAGTAGGGATTCGCTTAGGTTGAAATGATGTCCAAATTAGTAGCACTGGCGCAGCGACTGCGGACTTCTTTTGGTTACCGTGCTGGTCCTACACTGAACCGACTCTCCGTGGCCGTAGAGAACCGCTGGCCGAGCAAACGAAGTCAAGACCGGCTGATCGTCTTGGACGACGCGTTCCCCAATCCGTTTACCGCGTTCAGGGTAGCTGAGTTCAATACCTACTTTGAGCGATTCCAGCAAGTGAAGCTCTACTCAACAACGGCAATGTTTCAATATTGGATTGATGAGTACGGCAGACAATATCCTCAGTTTAAGAAACTCGTGCGGCCCTACGACAAGAATCGTATTCTTCGGGGAAAGGGAGCTTACCTAGTTTTTTTGCACAATGCTTTTCGCTTTGTTGAGCAGCTTGAGAAGGAGGGACTGCCCTTCGTTTTTACGTTGTATCCGGGTGGAGAGTTCAGACTGGATGAACCTGTCAGTGATCAGCGATTGAGGCGGGTCTTCTCCTCTCCGATGTTTCGCAAGGTCATAGTTACCCAAAAGATAACTCATGACTACCTCATCAAGAAGAGCTTCTGTGACCCGGCCCGAATCGAGTTTATCTTTGGCGGGGTTCTGGCATCTAATCGACTTAATGCTTCACCCTTTCCCAAGCATAGATATGGCGTTGATAAAGACGTTCTCGACGTCTGCTTCGTTGCTTATAAACACATGCCGGGAGGGATTGATAAGGGTTATGATCGATTCATTGCCGCAGCCCGCATGTTAGCTGATCGAAACCAAGAAGTACGCTTCCATGTGGTGGGCTCGTTTGATGAGTCAGACGTAGACATCGGTGATTTACAAAGCAGGATCAGTTTTTACGGGAGCCAATACACGGACTTTTTTCCAGGTTTCTACGCAAACATGGATATCATTCTATCGCCCAATACTCCCTTTGTGCTCGACCGCGGGGCGTTCGATGCTTTTCCTACCGGGAGCTGCATTGAGGCGGGGCTGTGCGGAGTGGCGCTCTTTTGTGCTGACGAACTAGCAACGAACAATGGGGTGTTCAAGGATCGCGAGGAGATAGTGATCATTTCAAGGAAGCCGGAAGAAATCTGTGCGATCGTCGAGGAGTACATCGCCCGACCGGATCTCCTCGCGGAGCTTGCGACCAGGGGACAGCGCACATTGCAGGGCGTGTTCGATCTTTATAAACAAATGGAGCCGCGGTTGCGCGTCTTGTCGAGTCTGCTAAACATTAACGACGCCAAACGGGCGCACACCCGATCATAGCGATAGGGCTCCATGGCGGTGACAAGCAGGATCGAGTGAAACGATGAGGGTTCTAATTCTGGGCGGCTCGGGAATGTTGGGCCATAAACTCTGGCAGACACTTACGCCGGGCTTTGACACTTATGCGACGGTCCGTCGCGCGCCCAGTGGCTACGCTCATTTCGGAATCTTCGACGAGGCGCGCATGGTTGGTGGCGTCTTCGCTGAAGAATTTGAGACGGTCAAACGTGCTTTCGAAACAGTGCGCCCCGAAGTGGTCATCAATTGCATTGGGATAGTGAAGCAGGACGCGGCGGCCAGGAATCCCCTGGCGAGCATCACGATAAACTCGCTTTTTCCGCATCAGGTCGCGCAAGCTTGTGGCGAAATCGGGGCGCGCTTGATTCATCTCGGCACGGACTGCGTCTTTTCAGGCGCTAAGGGAAACTACTCCGAAAGCGACTCATCTGACGCGCGGGATCTTTACGGGCGGACGAAGGCGCTCGGCGAGGTCGACGAGGCAGACTACGAAGACTGTTTGACATTGCGCACTTCGATGATTGGACGCGAGCTTCAGAGTTCTCATGGCCTGGTTGAATGGTTTCTTAGCCAGCGCGGCAAGACCGTGCGCGGATTCAAACGCGCCGTTTTCAGCGGCTTCACCACTCAGGAGCTCGCCGCTGTTATTACCGATCTCATTGCCGAGCAGCCGCAATTACGCGGCGTCTGGCACGTCGCGGCTGAGCCAATTAATAAGTTTGACTTGCTCTTGCTGCTGAAAGAGGCCTTTGCAGTGGACATCGAGATCGAGCCAGACGAAACTTTCGTTTGCGATCGCAGTCTTAACGGCGAGCGATTTCGACAAGCCACTGGATTCGTTCCGCGACCGTGGCCGGAGATGATCGAAGGGATGGCGCCGGACACAACTCCCTATGACGAGATTAGGGACCAGATTAGGAGAAACGATGCTGGCTGATAAGCGGGTAGTGGTGACAGGTGGGACCGGCTCGCTCGGAAAGGTGCTGGTACGACGGCTTCTTTCGGGCGAGATTGGACTCCCAAAGCAGATCACGGTCTTCTCACGTGACGAGGCCAAACAACACTCGATGCGCCTCGCCTTCCAGCGCCTGCGTTCCTCCACCGATGAAGTCATCTACCACAACTTCGAACGACTGCTGCAATTCCAGATCGGCGACGTGCGCGACCTGCATAGCATTGCCAGCGTACTGCGCAGTGCCGATGTGGTCTTCAACGCCGCGGCACTCAAGCAGGTGCCTTCCTGCGAATACTTCCCATACGAGGCCGTGCAAACGAACATCACTGGCGCTGAGAATATCATCCGCGCGATCCGCGAAGGCGGACTACCGGTTGAGACAGTCGTCGGCGTATCGACAGACAAGGCCTGCAAACCCGTCAACGTCATGGGCATGACCAAGGCTGTGCAGGAGCGACTGTTTGTGCGCGCTAACCTTGATGGCGACAGCACGCGTTTCATCTGCGTGCGCTACGGAAACGTGCTGGCCTCGCGTGGTTCCGTCATCCCCCTTTTCCACGAGCAGATCAAACAGGGGGGCCCGGTCACTATCACTACCAGCGACATGACACGCTTTCTGCTCAGCCTGGAACAGGCTGTTGACACCGTGTTCGCGGCGCTGAAAGAAGCCAAGCCCGGCGAAACCTACATCCCCCGCGTGCCGTCCGCGCGAGTCACCGACGTGGCTGCGGTCCTGGTGGGCGACCAGCCTATCAACACAATCGTGACGGGAATTAGACCCGGCGAGAAGGTGCACGAGATTCTGGTCTCGGAAGAGGAGGCCTACCGCACTGTGGAGCGCGGCAGCTACTATGTCATCCAACCGATGCTGCCGGAATTGCGCGAGGAGGAAGAGACGGCCGACCCCATCGGTAGAGAGTACAGTTCCGCCGACGATCTGATGACTAGCGAAGAGGTCGAGACACTGCTGCGGGCGCACAAGCTGATGGTCGCCGATAGGTTTGTCTACGAGGAAGACATGCTCGCATGAAGATCATGACCGTGCTGGGCACGCGCCCGGAAATCATTCGCCTCAGCCGCGTGATCGAGAAGCTCGACCGGCTGGCCGATAGTCATGTCTTGGTTCACACGGGCCAAAACTTTGACCCCTCTCTGAGCGATCTCTTCTTCGAGGAGCTCGGCGTCCGCCGCCCGGACCACTACCTCGCTGCCCGCGGTGAAACCTTTGGCGAGCAGATCGGCCAGATCATCTCGCTGTCTGAGCGCATTCTCCGCGAAGAGCAACCCGACCGCGTGCTTATTCTTGGCGACACCAACAGCGCGCTCTGCTCGGTCGTTGCTAAGCGTTTGGGTATTCCCGTCTATCACATGGAAGCGGGCAATCGCTGCTATGACGATCGCGTTCCTGAAGAGATCAACCGCCGCGTTGTGGACCACTGTAGCGACATTCTGATGCCCTACACCGAGCGCAGTCGCGCAAATCTGCTCCGTGAAGGCATCGAGGGACGACGGATTTTTGTGACCGGCAACCCAATCCTGGAAGTGACAGAACATCACAGCAAACGGATCGAACAGTCTGAGGTGCTGGGACGACTAAGCCTTAAGCCTCAACGGTACTTCCTGGTAACGATGCACCGCGCCGAAAACGTAGACGATGAAGGTCGCCTGCGATCACTCATCGAGGCCCTGGAGCTAGTGCAGCGCGAATACAAGTTACCAATAGTCTGCAGTACGCATCCGCGCACGCGCGCGCTGATGCAGCGATTTCAAATGGATCCGAAGGCGTACGAGCAGATTAGCTTCCTGCCACCCTTTGGCCTCTTCGACTTCGTAGCACTTGAGCGCAACGCCCTTTGCGTTCTGAGCGATTCAGGCACAGTGCAGGAGGAGTGTTGCATTTTTCGCATCGCCAACGTGACCATCCGCGATGTTACTGAGCGGCCGGAAACCCTCGAGTGCGGCAGCAACATGCTAAGCGGGGCCGAACCAGAGACGGTGGTGCGCTGCGTGCGCACTGTGCTCGACCGAAAGGGCGAGTGGAGAGTCCCGCCGGAGTACCTCGTCAAAAACGTCAGCGACACGGTCGCTAAAATCGTGCTCGGCTATCGGCCGTAAGGGCGGCTGCGGGTCTGACGGCCTGCGAACAAAGCTGCAGCATATCTGATGAGTTCCAAGGCGGCTGTTCGACTTTAGCGTACTGTTCAATGAAATTCGCACTCATCTCGCACGTTCTACCTCCCTCCGCATCGGGCCAGGCGGTGATTCTCTATCGACTGCTGCGCGGGCTTGACCCCGGCGAGTACTGTCTGGCCTCAAACTCTGAGTACGACGTTCGGGTGCCACTCGGCAGCTACACGCAG
>Ga0137410_10002957_pt1 | contig 11510 bp, 5 predicted proteins | sample CZODoug1_16funga_FD_108878 | JGI IMG/M metagenome (GOLD analysis project Ga0137410, IMG submission 108878) | Vadose zone soil fungal communities from Angelo Coast Range Reserve, California, USA - CZODoug1_16fungal (Illumina Assembly) | ecosystem: Environmental > Terrestrial > Soil > Vadose zone... | reverse complement strand
GCATCGTGGGCGTTTCGCCCACGATTAACTTGTGCTATATTCGGCACGGTTCTTTGAAACTCAAATTTGGCGGTTCCGGCAGGAAGTTTGCCGGGTAAAAGTTTGAACGCTAAAGATAGAGTTGCAGTTGGTACAGCGAGAACCAAGCACGCCGACAATGCAAACATATGTAACGGCGATGGCGCCGTGAAAAAACAGATGTAGAGACGCAAGATTTTGCGTCTCTACTCCTACCCGGTCGGGCGCCGGGAAAGTTCACGCTTACGAGATATGCATCCTACAGGGGTGCAGCGTAGGAATCTCCATCTATAGCCGTCAGGCTTAGATGGAGAGGATGTCAAATGCATGAAGACTGTTAGCCACAGAGCACACAGAGAAAATGATCATGTCCTCTGTGCTCTCTGTGTGCTCTGTGGCTATTCATCCCATCTATTTTCCATGTTTCAGGTGAATGAGAGCGCGCTTCGCAACAAGCGCGACTTCAGCCCGACATATCCTTGATCGCCCGCGATCAGGTCGCGCAGCGCTTCGCGCACGCCGCGATGGCGGCGTGCGAACTGCACCATTCGTTCGGTCAGCGGCGCGCCCGCGAAATTGCCGCGGTAGAAGCGATGTTGTAACTCGGCCGCCCGACGCAACTCCGCGCCGAACTCGGCCCGCCACATCTCGTCAAAATCCTCGACTCGATTGACAATCGCCCGAGCCAGCAAGTCAGCCGATTTGATCGCGTAGTAAATCCCCTCGCCCGTGAGCGGATCGACGAACCCGGCGGCGTCGCCGACGAGCGCCCATGCCCGCTTCGCGTCGCAGGTTTTCAGACCATCCCACGTCGAAACGTCAAGCGAAGGGATCATCGCGGCGTAAAAGCTCGCGCGCGGAGTCGAATTGCCCGACGCCGTTTTGAGTTCGCGCGCAAGCTCGCGGTCCTGCGTCTCGATGAAGTCGATCAGCTTGGCTTTCAATCGGGCCGGCGTCGTTTCCTGAAAACCGCTGGCGACGCCGTAAGAGATGTGATCGGTGCGCGGGAATAGCCACAGATAGCCGCTGAATTCGTCTAGATATTTCACTTCGACCTGGGTCACGTTTCGACCGGTTTTGACATGCCAGCCCAGCGCGTAGGCGAAATCTTTCGGCTCGAATTTCAGGCCGGCGCGCCGTCGAATGACGCTGCTCGCGCCGTCCGCCCCGACCAGAAAATCGGAGGTGAAATCGCCATCACCAGTTTCGATTCGCCACTTGCCGTTTACGAACTCTGTATTTTCGACGCGCGCGCAGTGGAGCCGCGCGCCCGCGTTAACCGCGCGCAGGCGCATCATCCGGCCCAACTCCTTGCGCGAATAGATGGCGAAATCGTATCGGGGCGCGACCGTCAGTTCGCGGTTTCGGGCGGTGATCAGGCGCAGGCTGGAGATCATCTGTTTCGGCGTCGCGCCGTCGCGCAGAAATTCGAACTCCCGAAGCGCTTTCGATGTGACTCCGCCGCCGCAGGGCTTCTCCCACGCCTCGCGCGCGTCGAAGAGCAGAACTTCAATCCCGTTTTCACTGAGCTGATGAGCGAGGCGCGCTCCGGCAGGCCCCGCTCCGACAATCGCAATTCGCATTTTGAAAATCTCGCTTCGACAGGCTATGAACTCCAAGAGAAAGAATTTCAGCCACGAATGAACACGAATATTCACGAATAGCGTCGAGTAGAAATCAAAAAAGATTCGTGTTCATTCGTGGCTGAAATTTCTTTTCCTTTATGAAGAGCGCCGATTATAGCCCAACAAGCCGCAAAAATTCTCTCCTTGACACGTTTCGGCGCGGCGCGTAGTGTCTAAAATTTCCGTTCCCAGTAGTATTTTGGGTTGAAAGGATTGGTTATGCTCGACGTTCATTTTGTGCGAGAGAATTTCGATCTCGTGCGCGAAAAACTCTCCACACGCAAATTCGATCCCGCGTTGCTCGACAATTTCACCGAACTGGACGGCGTGCGTCGTCCCATGATCCGCGAGCGCGACGAGTTGAACGCCGCCAGCAACCGCCTCAGCAAGGAAGTCGGCGCGTTTATGCGCGAAGGCAAAAAAGACGAGGCCGAGACGAAGAAGGCCGAATCGCGCGCCGTCGCCGAAAAAGTAAAAGGCATCGAGGCGAAACTCGACGAGATGGATAACGAGTTCCGCGCCATTCTGACTAGCGTTCCGAACCTGCCGCATGAATCGGTTCCAGTCGGCGCCGACGAATCGGCCAACCTGGAAGTCCGCCGGTGGGGGACGCCGCGCGATTTCGCCGCCGAAGGCTTCGAGCCTAAAGACCACGTCGATCTCGGCGCCGGTTTGGGCATTCTCGATCAGGAGCGCGCGGCGAAGTTGACTGGCGCCCGGTTCGCCGTTTTGTGCGGGCTGGGCGCGAAACTCGAACGCGCGCTGATCAATTTCATGCTCGACCTGCACACCAAGGAACACGGCTACCGCGAAACACTGCCGCCGTTCATCGTCAACAACGACTCGCTTTTCGGCACGGGACAACTCCCGAAATTCGAAGCTGACCTCTTCAAGCTGCGATTCGAGCGTGATTATTACCTCGTGCCGACCGCCGAGGTTCCGCTCACGAATCTGCACCGCGACGAGATTCTGAACGAGAAGGATCTGACGCTGAGTTACACGGCCTACACGCCGTGCTTCCGCTCGGAAGCAGGCAGCTACGGCCGCGACGTGCGCGGATTGATCCGCCAACACCAGTTCGACAAAGTCGAGCTGGTCAAGTTCACGAAGCCGGAAGATTCATACGAAGCGTTGGAGCGGTTGACGCGTGACGCCGAGACGGTGCTCGAACGCCTCGAACTGCCCTACCGCAGGGTGACGCTCTCAACCGGCGATATGGGATTTTCGGCGGCGAAAACTTACGACCTAGAGGTCTGGCTGCCAAGCCAGAAGACTTACCGCGAAATCTCTTCCTGCTCGAATTGCGAGGCCTTCCAGGCGCGCCGCGCGCAAATCCGCTTCAAACGCGACGGCAAATCGAAGACCGAATTCGTCCACACGCTGAACGGATCGGGATTGGCCGTGGGCAGGACGTGGATTGCGATCCTGGAAAATTATCAACAGGCCGACGGCTCGGTCAAAGTTCCGAAAGCATTGACTCCCTATCTGGGAGTCGATGTGATCACTAGCGCGGCTCTTTAGTCCGGTACCGTACCGCATCTCCCTTACCGGCGCGGGGGATCACCCGCCGGTTTCGCCGGTTTCACTTCATTGGCGGGCGCATTCGTTTCCTTCATCTTTCCCTTCATGGCTTTGAATTCGGGCATTGCGGCAAGCGGTTGCAGATCAGGCTCGTCGGGATCGAAGACGGCTTCGGGGTCGAGTTCCAGCATCCGCTTCAGCGCTGCCAGGGCTTCGCGTTTGCGGCCCAGTTGCGCCAGCGAGCAGGCGCGCTCGAAATGCGCGTCGGCCGAATCCTCGTCAAGCTTGACGGCCTCGTTGGCGGCGCCGAGAGCCTCGGTGAAGCGGCGCTGCGAGCGGTAAAGTGATGACAGATATTCGTAAGAGCTGGCGTAAGGCTCGATGGCTATGGCGCGCTGCATCGATTTGATCGCGTCGCCGATCTTGTCCTGGGCCTCCTGGACTCCGGCGAGCAATACCAATCCGGTCACGCTGCCCTCCAGTTCTTTCGGGAACGCCAGCAACAATGGTTCGAGCGCCTTCGCGTAATCGGGGTCGTACCCTTCGTCGTCCGAGAATTGCCCGAATATTTCATCGACGTCGGAAGACGTCTTGAGCATTCGGGCGAAGGCGGATTTGGCCTTGTCGGGATGGTCGTTGAGCAGGTGAAAGTTGACGAGCGCGGTGTGATGATCGAGGTATTCGCGGTCGAGTTCGACGGCCTTCTCCAGGGCCGATTCGGCGTCTTCCAGCTTGTCAAACCGCTCGTAGGCGACAGCCAGGTCGCGCCACGGGCGCGGATCGTAAGGCGCAAGCCGCGCGTAGGCGTTCAATTCCGCGACGGCGCGTTCGGCGTCCTTGCTAAGTGGGCTGAGTGGGCTGAGCGGATTGACGGCGTCTTCGCCGCCGGAATAAAGCAGCGCGCGCGCCAGCGCCAGACGGGCGGGCGCGAAATCGGGCCAGCGTTTGACGGCGTCCTTTAAAACTTCGACTGACGCGGACGAATCGGTCTTAGCTGTTCCGTTTTGGACCTGAGCCTTCACGGTCCCTTCCAACTCCTGCGCGTTGAGGACGCGCGATTTCAACAAGAGCAGTTCAGGCTTCTCGCCTTCGCGGGCGATCAATTTATCGATGTGCTTGGCGGCCTCGTCGACGGACGTCCCGAAGACCAGTCCGCGGCGGCCGTCGGGCCGCAGCGCTCCCTGAAGCGCGTCGGCAAATTCGGGCAGCGCGTCGTCGACGACCTCGTGCTCGGTGATGTACCAGGCGCCGTCGCGGGAGGCGAGCGTCAGACGCAGCAGCGCCTCGCCGCGCAGCAGTGTGACGAAGGCGCGGCCCGCGTTGACGTCGCTTCGCAGGATGCGCGCCGGCAAAGGCGTTTCCGCGTCCCATGTCTCCCACATCCCCTTCACGGTCTTCTCGAACGCGCTGATCACGGCGGCGCGCTGCTTTTCGTCGAGATTTGCCCAGCCGCCTTGCGTGAGCGCCTGCTCCGCCGTCAGCGAGAGGTCGAACGCCAGGTTGCGGAGGCCTGGGTCGAGGCTGAATTCTTTGACCAGCCGGATCGGGTCGCGCTGGTAATCCGCGATTGCGCGGCGCGCCGAAGTGATTTCGAGATCGAGCTGGTTGAGCATCGCGTAGCTGGTGAACGCGTCGCCGTCGAAGCGCAGATGCGTGGCGTCGACGCGATCCATCAATCCCCAGGTCGGATCGATCTCGACCCATTTGCCCAGATAGATTTCGACCCAGGCGTGCGCGCCGAACGACCCGCCGCCGAGCGCCGCGCCCGTCACGACCCGCGCCGGCAAGCCCAGGGAGCGCGCCAGCGCGACATAAAGTTCGGAATGTTCGAGGCAGTCGGCCTCGCGCGACGCCAGCGTCTCGACGGTGTCGCTCTCGACCTTTTTCCACTTCAGATTTCCGTACGTCCATTCGCCGATCTTGCGGGCGACGCTGCGGCCGTCTTTGTCTTCGCCCGCGATCTGTTTCGCGAGCGCGAGCAGCGCTGGGTCTTTGGACTTGATGCGGGCGGTCTGGTTGAGGAATGGCGCGAATTCGGCGCCGGCCACGGGCAATTGGATCGTGAGCTTTTCGGGAATGCGGCGGGCCGACGTCGTGACGACCACCGTCGAAGAATCGCTCGATTCGATGCGCTGGAAATCGAATTTGGCCAGATCGTCGCGGACGCGCGGCGCGATTCCGGGCGTCCTGGCCGAGACCCGCAGCGTCATCGATTCGACTCGCGGCGATTGAATCACGGTCAGCCCCCTGGGCGCGATCATCGCGTTAGCGAGGTCGAAATCGCCGATCGCGTTCGCCAGGTCGCCGACCGAATAGCGCCCCTCGCGGTCGAAGGCGACCGCGAGCCGCCCGACCAGGCCGTCTTTCTCGACGGCCAGGTAGGCGCGCTGGCTGTGGAAGGCGTGAATCACGGCGCTGATGAAGGGCAGCATCCGTTGCGATGAACTGTCGGCGAGCGCCCTGCTCGCTTCGTCGAAGGCCGATTCGAGGTCGTAGGTCGCAAATATCGCCAGGCCGCCGGGCATGTCTTTCGTCGAACGGGCGAAATCGCGCGACGAAGAGAACTTATCTTTGGCTTCGAACAATCGGAGCGTTTCGACGCTCGAGGCAAGCAGGAAATAATCGCCGGTCACGGCGGCGAACGGCCCGGCGCCGTCTTCGCCCAACGCCACGACCGGATTCCCTCCCGCCGTCGCGCCCTCCGTCGAGTTGGATGCGCGCCGGAAATTGGCGAAGAGTTTACCCGCGCGGAGAGCCGCGGCCAGGTCCCCGTTCTTGAGTTTCAGCGCCATGGCCATCGCGGGCCATTCTGCGCCGTCGAAGATCGGTCTGAGGCTGAGTAGCGCGGCGGCGATCTCGCCCTGCATATTCGGGACGATCAGTTTCTCGATGTCCGCGTCGATCTCCTTATCGCGTTCCGTGGCCTGCTCTTTGTTTCTGGCGGACTCCAGGCTCTTCAATGCGCCGTAGAGTTTCACCGGATCGACGACCGCGCCCGCGTAAAATATGGCCGAGCGAGGAATCAGCTCGCGCGGCGCCAGGAGTGCGTCGACCTTGAACGGCCTGAAGCTCTTGATGAATTCGTTGTCGGCGAGGCCGATCTTGAAGACCGTCTCCCATGAATTCGGCGTCAGTTGCAGCGCGCCGCTCTCGACGCCGAAAGCCTTGATGAACGCCGCGACCTGATCGTTCTCTTCCTTCGATTCGGCCAGATCGAAAAGCAGTTTGAGCGCCGTGTTCGGCCGGCTGAAGAAGATTATCTCGCCCTTCTCGGCGAGGGCTCTGGAGAAGGCTTCGCTTTGCCCGATGGTCTGGCCCGAAGCTCCAGAAGCCAGCAGATCGGCTATCGCTTCGCGCGACGACGAGACGATCGCGGTCTCGCCCAGGTAGGCTACGCGGATCGTCTTCCAGTTGGCGCCGCCCAATTCCGAGATGACAGGTCTGACGAGCGTCGTGATCGGAATGCCTCCCACGCTCTCCGGACGCGTGTAGGAGAAAGGCTTGAGCGATGGGATCTTCGATTCCGATGACGAGCGCGCGACCGCCCTACCGCGCGCCTCGTTGGAAGCCATCGAGGCGAAGATCACGGGCACGGCCGCGGGAATGATTCCGGCGAACCGCGAGAGCGCGGCGGCCACCGGGAAGAATTGATCGAAATCGCCGAAATCATCCTGATAATTCGCCAATAGCCGCTCGAAGCGCGCGCGGTCTGTGACGCGGACCGTAAGCGCGCTGCGCGTCGCGGCGGCGTCTCCGCCGCTTCCGCCGTCGCCCTTGCCTTCACCCTTGCCTTCACCCTTGCCTTCAGAGGATTGCCACGACGCCAGGGCTATCGGCGATTTCAGATCGACGCCAGTGGCCTTGCTCGCGTCGCCGGTTACGTCCGCGCCAAGGCGCGACGCGAGCGAAGCCTTCAGCGCCTTCAGAATCAACGTGAACGTCATCTGGTCGCGGACGGTGGCCATCTGCACGCCCGAGAGCGCGGAATCGATCCTCCCCAGGGTCGCCGCGAAATCGGGCGCCATCACGTAACTGAAGGTATTTTTCGGAAAGAGTGTTTCGCCAGTCGCCGGGGCGTCTTTCAGCTTCTCCAGAACCCGGTCGCTACCGTTCCCGGTACTGTACCGAGGGTCAACGTTGGCGGCGTTGGCCGGCGCCACGAGCGCGATTTCAGACCATCCGCTCAGATTGGCGTGTTCTTTATTGATTTCGGTTTTGATTCGGCGGCGTTCGGCTTCGGTCTTCGCCTGATTCCATCGGTCGCGGAATTTTATCTTGCGCGCCGCGGTCTCCAGTTCGCCGCGGAGGAGCGCCAGGCGGACGTCTTCGGGCTTATTCTTCAACTCGGCGGCCGTGACCAGCGCGAAGGTTTCGGACGCGTCGTTCTTCTCGCCGTCCGGTTTCTTTTGCGCCCTCTTCGGCGCGGGTCTGTTGGCCGCGGATTTTCCGAGCTTGTTGAGTTGGGCGTCGATTTCGGCGACGCGCTTGTTTAATTCCTGCGCGATTTCGACCCCGCCGATCTCGCCGAGCGAGCGCGCCGCCCACAATTCATTCTCCGTGCGCAAAAACTTGACCAGTTCATTCGCCGCGCCGGGCCCCGCGTGGCGCTGCAATACGGCTATGAAAGCATGCAGCGCGCCGAGGTCGGTTGAAGCGAGAAGCTTCGAGTAGGGCAGGTCGAATTGTTCCGTGACGAGCGCGAGCTGCAAAGCCGCCAGATGCTGTTTGGCGCTGTCGCTTTTGAGCAACTCTTCGATCAGTTCGCGCGAGGCCGATTCGCCCATCGCGGCGCCGGCGCGGACGACCGCCGCCGGATTTTCGGCCAGACTCGCCAGCTTGCTCTTGACCCGGTTGAGCGCCCCCCGCGCGGCCAGAGCCTGCGCCGCCGCCGAGCTTGCGAAAACATCTCTGTCAGACAACGCCCAGATCAGGAGATCGATGGTTTGCGAAGGGCCGGTTTTGCCGAGCGCGGTGATGGCCGCCGCCCGCACCTGCGGATCGGCGTCGGTGATCAGATCGATTGCGGCCTCGGGCGAGGCGCCGAACAGCTCCGCGATGCGCCCCGCCGCCGCCGCGAAAGATTGGCGCCCCGCGCGCAATGCTTCGGCGACCAATCCGGCCTCGATTTCGCTCTCCGGGTTGGACCCCGCGGTAAAACCGGCCCGCAGAATTTCGTACTCTTCGTTCCAATGCCCCGCCGCGCCGATGTGGACTGATGAAACGATGCGTTTGAAGACGGGTTCGTAGGCTTCCATCTCGCCGTCCTGGGCCGACAGCGCCAACCCGTAAGCGCGGGGGCCCACGGCGGTGAACCACATTGTCTGGCGCACGGCCTCGCCGCCCGGCGCTTCGATCTCGTGCGCGATCTCGCGCCATTCCAGGCCGCCCGACATGACGCGGCGCACGGTCACCGATTCCGGCTTGATCGGCTCGCTTCGGAAACTCTGCATCACCCCGCTGACGTAATTGGCCAGACCTGATCCGTCGGGAATTTCCTCGATAATCACGATCAGGTTGACAGTCTCAGAAGCGGGTTTGAAGACCGTCCCGCCGTTCGGTCCGGGCTCCTGCTTCCAATCAGCCGGATACCGGAATGAAAAGCCCTTCTGCCTGTCAATGAAACGCGCGAACTTGCCCGCAGGGAGCTGATAGCCGTCCCACAGCGCCGCGCGCGCGGCGCGGTCTCCGCTCTGCGCGAACGCCGCCGGAACACAATTCCAAAGAATCGGCAAAAGGAAGAGGAATAGGAAGAAAATCCGGAATGACGGATGATAGGGGCCAATTTGGTTCTTGCGCATTGCTCTGACCTCAACTTCAGAATCAGTTTCGGCGCCGGAGGATGAGCGTCGCCCGCCGAAGGCGAAGAGTAATTCAGTTCGATGGGCAGTGGAAGCGAAAAAGCGAGAAGTGGGACAGACTTATGGTTTTTGAGAAATAAGCGCAACCACGCACTCCAAAGGCTGTCGCCTCATTGTGGTTGTTGCATTTATTTCTCAAAGACCATTAGTCTGTCCCGCTCTTGGTTGCTCTGATTTAACAGCGCGATGGGAGGTCTTTTGGGATGTTCTTCCGATTTCTTGACACGCCGAATGACCAGACCATATGATTCATGCCTCGAACGCAACCTGGCTGGCGTCCAACCAAATTCTTAAATCGAACCACGCAAGACAGGGACGCTGGCCTGAGCGCCGCGTGCGTGTAAGCAAGCGGTCGGCCGTGCGCGCAACTGTATGTTTATGCGGGCGGTAGTGATACCAATTAGGTTCTCAAGGAGAAAGAAGTAGACGGAATATGCTCGGCGGATACATCGGAAAAGTTTGCCAGCGCATACTTAACGGCATCGTCCGCCAGATTGCGCGCCTCGACCCGAATCCGAATCTGCTTTCAGTGATCGGATTGGGCATCAACATTTTCGCCGCGATTCTATACGGAACGGGGCGGTTCTTTTACGCCGGGTTGGTGATGATCTTCGCCAATATCTTCGACATGCTGGACGGGCGGGTGGCGCGGCTCATGGGGCGGGTGACCAAGTTCGGAGCCTTTCTCGATTCGAGCCTCGACAGGTTCTCCGATATTGTCGTTTTTCTCGGGATCATCATCTTCTATTCCCGCGACACCAAATATCACAGCACTCTTTATGTGGCGTTGACCGGAGCGGCCTTGATCGGCTCGGTCATGGTAAGTTACACGAGCGCGCGGGCTGAATCGCTGATCCCGAAATGCGACGTGGGATTTTTGCGGCGCCCTGAACGCGTCGTCCTGTTGATCATAGGCTCGCTCACTGTCTGGCCTGAATCGGATCATCCTCTGCTCAATAAAATGCCGGCCACAATATGGTTGATGGCCGCCCTTTCTTATTGGACTTTTAGTCACAGGCTCTATCACACCTGGCGCGCAATCCGCGATATGGAGTCCGCCGCCGCCGATCCCTCTCGGATCGAAGCTCAGGAGAATAAATCTCAAGAAAAAAAGGAGGCGAAAAATCTGCGCCTGGGCCATGACCCCGTTTAGCAGAATTCCATATTTCATATTTCATATGGCATATTAAATATAAAATATGAGATCGCCCATTGCCCGGGATTTCATAAACCCTGTCTATGAACAATAAATCTTTACGTGATTCAATGATCTGTCCCTGCTGTGGGGAGAGTCGTGAAATCAGTTCTTCCGAATGCGCCGCCTGCGGCGCGAAACAGGTCGGTCCCCCCCTCGCCAAGCCCGATGTGCTGATGCCGAAACTCGGGCCGTCTTTCGTCGCCCTGGCCTGTGGCGTCGTGGTTATAATCGCGTTTCTTCTGGCCTGGATACTCATTGATGACGCGAAGGTTGGGCGCGCGTTGTTGGTCTGGGCGCTGGGCGACGGTTTTGAGTTGACCCAAAAACTGATCGGGGGCGACGCTAAATTGCCTTACTACCGCATCTTCACTTTCGACGCGTACCGGCTGGCGGGCGCTTTCTCGATCGGGGCCATCCCGCTTTCGCTCGCGGGAATCTGGCTGGCGCGGCGCGCTTTGCGTTTGATCAAATCCGACTCCGCTTCGTTCGCGGGAGGCAGGGTCGCGCGAGCCTCTTACGGTCTTTCAATCGCCCTGCTGATCATCTTCGGCGCCGCGAGCGTTTCTTCGATTCCGCACGCGATCGCCATAAGTCGCGCCAGGCGCGCGGCCGCCACACGCGCGTTGATGTATGAATTGCATGCCCAGGGGCTGCAAAGGTATTACAAAGAATACGGCGCCTATCCGGGCGAATTGACCGATCTTTCGCGCGTCAACGCCAGCGAGACTCCGCAGTCGGATTACTGGGAACACAATTTCGAATACAAGCCGGTCAGCGTCATTGCGTCAAAAGGGTCGGGGGTCAGCCTGAGCGACTACAAACTCGTTTCCGCGGGGCCCGACGGCAGGTTCGGGACCAAAGATGACATCACCATGATTGACGGCGTGATCGTTGAATCACAGACCGACCCTGATGCGGCTGAACTGAATCAGGGACAAGCGCGACAATAGATTGTTCCGATCGAACAAAGTCGCGCCGATTGTCCGATTTTTGAATATATCCCTGTTGTTTCGCGGCCTCAAGTTGCTCTCACCCTGTAGGACTTGGGGCCGTTTTCATTGAGTTGCCCCAATTGATCCATTATCCCTATACCCCTATGCGCTTAAATCGCAGCGTGTTCATCCGCGTGTTTTATCGTCTGTTGGGCCGTGACCCGGTGGCTGAATATTACAAATGGCTCTCTCAATTCGGCCGCGTCGCCGATGGACACATTCTGGATTTTCAACAGGACGAATCCGGCTTGATCATCTTTTATCGCTACAAGGTCGCGAACGTGGATTACGAGACTTC
>Ga0137410_10002955_pt1 | contig 11512 bp, 10 predicted proteins | sample CZODoug1_16funga_FD_108878 | JGI IMG/M metagenome (GOLD analysis project Ga0137410, IMG submission 108878) | Vadose zone soil fungal communities from Angelo Coast Range Reserve, California, USA - CZODoug1_16fungal (Illumina Assembly) | ecosystem: Environmental > Terrestrial > Soil > Vadose zone... | reverse complement strand
TGTTTTGAAGCCGAATACCGATAGTGTTCCCACGGGCGTTAACACCAACTGAATCCTAGTGCTGCTGGGTGTAGGGGTTACCGTGAGCACGCCGTCCTGCCCGGTCTTGCCACCAAATGTCTGAAGCACGCTGGCGACAAACCGGTCGAAATCCGCCGCTGGAACGTACACATGTGTCGTGTCGTACTGCGGCCCTACAGCTACGCTTACGGTGTTGGCTGTCTGCGGACTCTGGGCAAAAGCACTGACGTGGAGAGATGCAACCGCGAGACCAAGCGTCAGAACCAGTGCCAGGCATGTTCCAACAAACTTTTTATTGAAGCGCATTCCTTCTTCTCCTACTTGACGATCACTTCATTCGCTCGACGACTCCGGGCGCTGGCACCGCGAAATTGTTTTCCGACGGATGCTGCCGGTCATAGCGCTCGCCAACAAGGCAAACAGCCGCAGCTCGCGGAACATCGAGCTTCTTCGTTTGCATCCATATCCCCAACTGTTCACCAAGAACCATTCCCAAAAGGCCGAGCAGGGCGACTATGGGTGGCGCTGGACTCTTCACTCGGATGAGACCATATAGGGCACCCACGCCGAGGCCGACCATAAACGATAGGAACAACACCTTCATCTCCATCCCTCCTGAATCGCCCGAATTAGAATGCGAAACAGTCGCAACCCAGGCCCCAAAGACCGAGTTCGCCCAGCACTTGCAAGTGCGATTTTGCCCTGCCAGGTGCAGAGTTCTCGATATGCGAACAGGAAGCGGAGTGGGATGCGCCAACTGCTTCGCGCTGCCTCTTTGCATAACCACCATATTCTTTGACAGGAGACCAGCTTGGACTCACGGGCAATGCCGGCGGCGCCAGTTTCGAGAATTCCTCGGTGGCATAAACGACCCTCCCACCGACAATCGTGAGCACGGATTCGAGCTGCTTGATCTCCTCATCCGGGATCGAGAAATAGTTGGCGGAAAGAACGGCCAAGTCCGCCAGCTGCCCAGCAGCAAGAGCTCCCTTCTTACCATCTTCTGTTGAGAACCAACTGCTACCCATCGTGTAGAGCTTGAGTGCTTCCGCGCGATCGAGCCGATTATCTTGCGGATAGAGGCTTCGACCTCCGATGGTTTTTCCAGTAATTAGCCAATAGAGTGAAAGGTACGGGTTGTAGCTTGAGACGCGCGTCGCGTCTGTGCCAGCCCCAACGGGAACGCCGATCTCAAGCATTCTTCGAATTGGCGGTGTGCGTTTGGCTTGCAGCGCCCCGTATCGCTCGACAAAATACTCCCCTTGGAAGGCCATTCGGTTCTGCACCGCGATACCTCCTCCCAGCACCTTCACACGCTCGATATTGCGATCGCAAATCGTCTCACAGTGATCGAAGAACCAATGCAGACCGTCAAACGGAATCTCTCGATCTACTTCTTCGTAGACGTTCAATGCTCGCTCGATCGTCTCGTTGTATGTCGCGTGTAGGCGAAACGGCCAGCGATTCTCTACGAGATGCCGAATGACGGCCTTCAGCTCGCTTTCCATCACAGGTATCATGCCCGACCGTGGTACAAGAAAGTCCTCAAAGTCCGCAGCGGAAAAAACCAGCATTTCCCCCGCTCCGTTGACGCGATAAAAGTCATCCCCGTCTCCTGGCTTTGTCATTTTGGTCCAGCTCTGGAAGTCGCTCAGTTCCTGCTTCGGTTTCTGGGTAAAGAGGTTGTAAGCAAGCCGAAGAGACAGCTCTCCGTTGCGGTGCAGTTCGTTCACAACGCCATAATCATCGGGATAGTTTTGAAAACCGCCGCCGGCATCAATGACACTGGTGATTCCAAAACGGTTTAGCTCGCGGAAGAACTGCCGTGAAGAATTCAGCTGGTCCTCGCGCGAAAGTTTCGGCCCCTTGGCCAGGGTGGAGTAGAGAATATTTGCGTTCGGCTTCGCGATGAGAAGTCCTGTGGGGTTCCCGTGACGGTCGCGTTGAACTTCACCGGCCGGAAAATCCGGGGCATTCTTGTCATAGCCCACCGCGCGGAGCGCCGCTCCGTTCAACAGGGCTCTGTCGTACAAATGCATCAAGAGGACCGGTGTGTCGGGCGCTACTGCGTTGATTTCATCGAGCGTTGGCATGCGACGCTCGGCAAACTGAAACTCTGTCCACCCTCCGATGACTCGAACCCACTGCGGAGCGGGCGTCCGTGCCGCCTGCTCTTTCAGCATGCGCAGAGCGTCTGCGAGCGAAGGTACACCATCCCATCGCAGCTCAAGGTTGTAGTTGAGACCGCCGCGTATCGGATGCATATGCGAGTCATTGAGTCCAGGAATGACTGTGCGCCCCCGGCCATCGATGACGCGGGTCGCCGGCCCGCGTAGACGCAGAATCTCCTGATTGCCACCGGTCGCAATCACCTTTCCGTCAGAAATAGCGATGGCCTCTACAAACGAGGGCACCTTATTCGTGGCGATCTTGGCGTTGTGCAGGATGATTTCAGCAGACACACGAATCTCCTTCGTCGTTTTCCAGCGTTTTGCAAGAAGGGCGGAAGCAAGTTTCCGCCCCTGTCCTTTACTTGTGAGCCACGGCAGCAGTGGGAAGGTCGTATTCGGGGAACTTAGTGGCTGGAGCACCGTGTACCATCGTGTACGCGTATTCGACTCCGATTCCATAAGCTCCGTAATGGTTCTTCACAATGTCCATCACGGCATCGTAAGTTTCCCTGTGAGCCCAGTCGCGCTGCCATTCCAGCATGGTGGAAAGTGACGTCACGGGTTTCGCTCCCGCTTGGATGACTCGCTTCATGGCGTTGTCATGAGCGAGTTGACTCACGTCACCGCAGCAATCTTCCACCACGTAGATTTCGTAGCCGTCGCGGATCGCCTGTACCGTGGGAAGCGCAACGCAAGTCTCCGTCCACAGGCCCGCAAGCACGATCTTTTTGCGTCCGCTTCTCTCGATCGCGGCGACAAAGTTCTTGTCGTCCCACGAGTTCATAGAAGAACGCTCGATGGGCTCCTGCCCCGGGAATACCGCTCGCAGCTGCGGCCACATATTCCCGCTGAAGGACTTTGTCTCGACCGTCGTCAGAATCACAGGTACATCGAACACCCTTGCAGCTTTTCCGAGTGCCACGGTGTTGTTGATGATTCCTTGGCGATCGAAATTGCTTGTCCCAAAGAGCATTTGGCCCTGATGGTCGATCAACGCCACGACGCAATTATCCGGAGTCAAGAGTCCCTTCTCGCTAAGCTTGGGACGATTCCCGTTTGATGAATAACTCATGCATTTCTCCTTTTTGTGCTGGCGATACCAGCAGTCCTAAGTCGATCGCGAGGTTCGCGAGCTGAAGCGAGAGACTGCAGAGTGGTTGCTCCGGCAATGCGTTTTTTCGCAATCTGGGTTTCGCGATGGCTTGCGGATCCAGTGTGCCGAAGGTTGACTCTGCACCTGCGCTCACGACCATTGCGATTGCACGACGAGGGCCACAATGGAACGGTCGCTCTGAACACGCAACCCTCGCAAGACACAAGGGTGTGAAGCCGCAGATCGCCGTTAGTCAACCACGAAGACGTGTCATGTTCGAAGTCGCGTCATGAAAATGACATCTGACATCGGATAGCTAAGGCCGGGTTTGCGAGAAGTAAAGGAACAACGTGCTTAGCTCTCTTATTTCAAGAAACTCGATGGCAGATGAATGGCTCAGTTACACAGCGAAGAGATCAGACGCACGTACTCAGGGAATGACGCGAGCGGCGCTTTGAGTTCACTGATGTGGCTTTGCATTTGGGATTAGGTTCTAGCTCGATTGCATAGTGCCGCGCTTAGTGCGAACAACAATGGAAGGTAAACGATCGACGCCGCGAGCAGTCGGCGTGCGGACGCCCGCGACCGCCGTAGGACGAATTCCAACCCAAAGTACAGGAACCCGATACTCAGCAGCGCTCCGGCGCAGTAAAAAATAGCAGCGTACCGTGTCGGAGACTGCGCGATGCTGATTGCGACCAGAGCCAGCATGGGCAACAGCGTTTCCAGCGTTATGAAAGGTACTCTCACCTTGCCCTTGGGCAGGACCAAGTAGCCTGCTCGGTCATAGTCTTCGCGGTACATCCATGCGATTGCCATGAAATGTGGGAACTGCCAGAGAAAGAGGATGGCGTACAGCATCCATGCCTCGCTATTCAATCCGCCAGATGCTGCGGCCCAGCCGATCAGGGGAGGCATGGCACCAGGAAAGGCGCCGACGAGAACGCACACCGATGTTTTGCGTTTCAGTGGGGTGTACAGGAACAAATAGGTTAACAATGTCAAAGTCGCGAGCATGCTCGCCAGCAGGTTGATCATGACGGCAAGATAGACGGTTCCGGCTGCTGCGAGTGCGATTCCGAATGTCAGGACGGCACTCGGGTTGAGGCGGCCAGCCGCGGCGGGGCGGCGTGCCGTACGGCGCATTTGCGCATCGAACCCTCGTTCGATGTATTGGTTTAGCGTCCCGGTCCCGCTTGCTACCAACAACGTTCCAAGCAAAGTGTTGAACAACACCAGAAATGAGAACGGGCGTGCTTCGTTTGTGCAACCCAAATAGAAACCGACGCCAGTCGTGATCAGAATAAGGAGATTGATTTCCGGCTTGGTCAGCGCCCAGTAGTCTGACAGCGTGGATCCTACTTGCGAGTGCTTTTGCCGGCTGGATGGAGAACGCGCGGCGATCATGAAAGGGCCCGACATTCAGACAACCTCCACCCTGTGCGCTTCCCTGTTCGTCAGGGAGATGGCCTGCGACTCTGATTGCAGAATCAGGTAGTCCGGCGACCAATGAGGAGAGAGTGAACGAGCCGCGAAAACGGATCCGGCGATCAAGTAAACGACGGTGACGCAAGTCCACATCAATGCACCCCCGAATTGCTGGTCTTCTAAGGCGTTCAACCCAAGTTGCTGTGGTGCGGACGAATAGACCGGGTACACCACACGGTCGCAAAAAACGAGAAATCCGGAAAGAATGTCGCACGGCAGTGTCGCCGCAAATAGATACAAAAGTGTCGACGACTCTGGCCATTTCAAGGCGTTCCGCGAAGGCTCGACCACTGGCCACCAGAAAAGAAGGCCGGTCACGAGAAACGATGCTTGCTCGATCCCATGCCACGTCTCCGATCGCAATCCGAGCATAAGCGCCCCAGGGATGTGCCACACAACTAAAGTGGCAGTCGCCCCAATCAAGCCGACTGCCGGATGCAACAGCATGCGTCCCAGATGGCGCACGGGTACCCAGCAGAGTGGTCGAGAGACTATGTCTGCGAGTCCTTGCAGCCGGAGTTGCGGCAGTAACTTCAAGGGCGCGCCAAGCAAGATCAAGGGAGGCGCTAACGTCATGAGCAACAAATGTTGAACCATGTGGACCGTGAGCAGATCGTGATCGAGGAGAGACAAGGGTGAACCTAGCGCAACCCAGAGCAGGAACAGTCCCACAAAACAACTGCAGGCGCGCCAGGCCTTAACGCCGTGCGGGACAAGCCAGGCAACACGCAGCCATCGATGCAGGTAGACAATCGCAACGAGAGACAAAGCAACGGAAATCCACAATGACTCGAGCGGGGCGTGATGAGCGTGTGGCATAGCTTTGCGCCTCAGGGTTGGGTTGCTGGCTTCGGGGCACTTCCCCGAATCACAAAATCGCGTGCCGCATCACGTGCCGGGCTCTGGGTGGCCGGATGCAAAGTCTCAAGGAAAGCAACGAGCGCCGTGGTCTCTGCCGGACTCAAGTTGTTTCCGTAGGCAGGCATGTTGCCGCCGCCTTGGATCACCTGCCTGATGAGTTGGTCTCGCGTAAGTCGCACGGCAACACTATCCAGAGTCGGCCCCCTTTGTCCCCCGGTATCGCCGATTGAGTGGCAGTTGCGGCACTGCTTGACCTGAAACACGAGTGCACCCTGCCGTTCGAGCGCGGTTGTGCCATGTATGTATCGGTCGGGCACTGGATCGCTGCTCCAGGCGTTCATGTGAGGACTCCACGGGGTGAACTGGGCCATGCGCGTAAAGGTGCCGAGCGTGATCGCGATCATGAGTACGGTGATAACCGCGATGGGTCTGCGCTTCCAGCTCTTTTCTCCTTCTCCCGAAAGAAACGGCAGAAGAATCAGCGCAAGGATGACCAACGGGGGGACGATCAGTAGAAACGGCGTCTCCATCGACGGCGGAAGCAGTGAAAGCAACGCGTAAAGCCACAGAAAAAAGTAATCCGGCTTGGGAGCGGTCTGAATGATCGTCGGATCGGGCTGTCCGGTCGGTCCGAATGGGCCAATGTAGTAAGCGCACGCGGCGACGGCAAGGATGATGAACGCCGCGAAGAACAAATCCTTCCAGATCGCATACGGGACGAATGGCGCGCCGTCTTGCTTTGTCAGTTCGTGATATTCACGCTCATAGGTGGCGCGCTTTACGATGCGTCCCGGCATCGGCCATTCGTTGATCCCGAGCTTCAGCACCATCAAAAGATGAAGGCACACGAACGCAATCAGCATCCCCGGAATCACGAAGACGTGCAGCGCGAAGAATCGGGAGAGGGTTGCGCCGGCGATGATCGGCCCCCCCAACATCAGTTTCACCACCGCAGGACCGATGATCGGAACGCGGCTGGCGATCGAAGCACCGATTCCCAATCCCCAGTAAGCGTCCTGATCGAAGCGCAGCACTTGTCCGGTGAAGGCCATCCCCAACGTCATCAGTAACAGCAAAACGCCGATGATCCAGGTGAGTTCCCGGGGAAACTTATAGGCCCCGAACAGGAACACCTGCACCATGTGAATGAGAACAATCGCCACCATGAAGTTGGAACCCCATCCATGCATGCCGCGGATGAACCACCCGAGCGCGACGTCGTGGTTGAGGGCCTGCAAACTGCTCCAAGCCTCGCCAGCTGAGGGCACGTAAATCAGAGCCAGCAGAATTCCTGTCACAAGTTGCAGAAGAAAAACGGTGAGCGCCGCGCTGCCGAACACGTAGAACCAGCTCGCCGTGTTTCGCGGCACGGGATGTTCGGCGGCTTCGCGAATGGGCGCCGCGAGCTGCAAACGATGGTCCAACCAATCGCCGATCTTACCCATCATGATGCGCATGGCGGCTTCTCCCCGGTGAGAGATGCGATCGCTGCTCCCGGCGTCGGCAACTCACCGGCCTGAATGGTTACCAAGCCGTTCTCAACTCTGTAGGGATATTCGAACAGCCCGCGCTCCGGTGGGCCGGACGCGCGCGCGCCATCACGGTAGTAAGCTCCACCGTGACAGGGGCACATGAATAGCCCGGATTGGGGGAACCAGCGGACCGGGCACCCGAGATGAGCGCAGTTGATGGCAAAGACCTGAAACTTCTCACCTGCAACACGCCGCACCCAGCAGGCAGTGTCCACGGTCTTACCATCGGTGGGCATTACATTGGGATTGCGAAAAGTAGCCAGCCGCGTCTCGCCCTCAGGAAACTCGCTGAGCTTCCCGAGCGGGACCCAGGAGAGATAGCCGTTCGCGCGCCCGCGCGTAACCGAAGAAAGCAGAAAGCCAACTACCGGCACCGCCAACACCATCGCCGCGAATCCGTTGAACAGGATTCCCAGCTTCATGAAGAAGCCGCGCCGGGAAAGCGTTTCATCAGTGGCCGGGGCAATCACAGGCTTAGTCGTCATTTTCATTTCTCCATCTGTTCCGAATGATGGTGCTCCGCATCGTGGAGCTGCGCATCATTCGAAGCGGAATAAGGCTGACCAGGGCTCGGCACGCGGCGCGATGATAACCAGGCAACCACATCTGTGATTTCTTGGTCTGACATTGGCTTTCCGGGAACGTTTCCACGCCAGTCGGGTGCCCGCAAGTCCGGTCTGCCCGTGATTACGATCGTGCGTAGTCCCTGATCGCTGACCAGCGCGAGAAACGAATCATTGCTGATTGCACTGGCTTTGGATCCACCACGTCCTTCAGATCCATGGCACGATGCGCAGTATGTTCCGAAAGCGATCTCGCCACGTGCGACATCCCCTGCCGTTTTTGCAGCGTATGAAGGAGGATTTGTTCTGTCGAGAATTCCCTTGCGTCCCCAACGTGAAAACACTCCGCTTGTAATTACGTTGATCTGCTCGTCCGTCAGCAAGCCTCCGGCACTCTGCGCGAACGGTGGCATGGAGGTTCCGCGGACCCCGTTGGCAACAACGTTGTGCGCCGCGTTTTGATCGACAATGGCGAGATACACCGGATTGGCAAGGGCAATCGACGCTCCTCCACGCCCTTCCGCGCCATGGCAGGCGGCGCAGTTCTGTGCGTAGAGAGTGCCGAAGTCCACAACCTCGTTCGGCGCCACTGGCTCCGAACCCTTCTGAGGTTGACCGCTTGGAGTGCTGCAAGCCGAGAGGAGTACAAGGAGAATGGCTGATGCAGACAGATACGGGATCCGGTTCATCGGGGTTTCGCTCCGCTCTCTCGCGGTGGAATAAGTCCGGGAGCTTCGATTCCCGCTCGTAAAGCAAACGACACATTCTCGCGGGTAGGAATGCTCGCCTGGCGCATGACCACGAGGCCTGCCACGATTCCAAAGGCCACTTGCGAGGCGACGAACCAGAACCAATCGATATGGCTGGCGAGAAGTGGATTCAGCAGTCCAAGAATTGTGTACAGTAGCCCTGACCACAGCGCCGGGGCAATGAGTCCACCAAGCACAATCGGACGGCGTGGGAACATGGGCAGCATCGCGCCGTATAGCAAGCCCACAAGAATGGACACAACGCCGTGCAGAACAAAGGCAATCGCGAAAGCATCTGCATGAAATGAGTACAGCTGTGCGGGCCCGAGCCCTGAGGATTCTCGATAGATTGCCGCGGCAAGAAGATTGATGGGATACCAGATGCTGCCGGCTTTCAAAACACCATAAGCACAGGCCAATACTGCCATTGCGATGCTGCCCGCCAAGCCGCCCTTCACACCTGCCGAGATCGGATACGTGCGGACTGGAAGCCATGCACGCAGTTGATCGGCAAGCACCGGAATGCGTTCCACGACACGGCGATCGGTGGTCAGGCGAATGTCTTCGGGAACCACTGCGACAGTTTCTTCCTGCGCATGCGGAAAGACGGCGCGAAACCATCCGACGCAGCCCGCCAGCGCGAGCGCGGCGCCGAGAACGCTCACCGACATGCTCGTTACTAGCCCCGCGAATAGGAGGGTCGCCCCAAAAGCCAAGATGAAAGGCCAGGCTGTTGGCGACGGCACGTCGATCGTGCTGGGAGTCCGAGGAGTCTCGTTCAATTGTTCAGTTGCCAATAGTGCCGCCATGTCTGCCTCAGCGCCCGAGAACGTAAACTACGGTAAAAACCACAACCCATACGGCGTCGACGAAATGCCAATACATCGAGAGCACTTCGATGTGGCCAGACTGCTTTATTCCTATACGGCCACAAAGTCCGAGGACCGCAACGGTCAAGAGCATGACGAGACCTGCGGTGACGTGAAACGCGTGCAATCCAACCAGCGAGTAATAGGTTGTGCCGAACAGGTTGGTCGAGATCGTCAGCCCGCGTTCATAGATCAGCCGGTGCCATTCCTTGGCTGTTCCATAGAGGAACAAGCCACCAAGGGCAATGGTGAGTATCCAGAGTCCAAGGAATGCGAATCTAATGTCGCGCGCCAAACACTTCGCCGCGAAATGTATCGTCAAGCTGCTGGACAACAAGCAAATCGTGTAGAAGATCGGCGTCTCGAGGACTTCGCGCGGAGTCGGCCCCGTCAGGCTTTTTCCCAAGTAAAAGAGATAGGCTACGACGAAGATCGTGAAGATCGCCGATTCGGCAACGATGAGACCGGCCATCGCCACCTTCCCGCGAGATGGCAGCTGCCACTCGGCTGCCGGGATCGGAAATGAAGTTGAAGGTGCCAGTGCGCTCATATGATTTCGCCTTCACTCATAGCGGCTATCGGGGTCTTCAGGATGCTTCAGGTCCCACAAAGGGCGGCGGCTGGCGACCGTCGGGACGGTCGCAAAGTTATAGGCAGGGGGCGGTGAGCTGATGGACCATTCCAGTGTCCATGCGTCCCATGGGTCGTTACCGGCTCTGGCTCCCTTGAAATAAGAAAATATGAGGTTTGCTACAAACACGAGAATCGCGATTGCCTGAATGAACGCGCCGATCGTAATGATGAAGTTCAAGGTGTCCCAACCGCGGCCGGGCTCATAGGTGTAGATCCGACGCGGCATCCCGAGCAGTCCCGGAATGTGCATTACGTCGAACGTCAGGTGAAAGCCAATCAGGAAGAGCCAGAAATGCCATTTGCCGAGACGTTCACTCAGCATTCGGCCAGTCATTTTGGGGTACCAGTAATAGAACGCGGCGAAGAGCGCGAACAGAATTCCGCCTACGATTACGTAGTGAAAGTGGGCCACGACAAAATAGGAGAGGCTAAGCTGCCAGTCGAACGGCGAGGCGGCCATCATGATGCCGGTCAGGCCTGCGATGAGGAATTGAAATAGAAATCCGATGCTAAAGAGCATCGGCGTTTTGAACTGAATTCTGCCGCCCCACATCGTGCCGATCCAGTTGAAAATCTTGATTCCCGTGGGAACGCCTACAGCCATCGTGGTCAAGGTGAAAAAGCTGTTGGCGTAGGAGTTCATTCCGATCGTAAACATGTGGTGCGCCCAAACGCTCATGCTGACGAACGCGATGCACACGGTGGCGGCAACCATTACCGGATATCCGAAGATCGGTTTGCGTGAAAAAACCGGAATGATTTCTGACATGAAGGCAAAGCAAGGAATGATCAGAACGTAGACTTCCGGATGTCCGAATATCCAAAAGAAGTGCATCCAGAGGACAGCGGAGCCGCCGGCCTGAGTATCAAAGAAATGGCCTCCCAAATATCGATCGATCAGCAACATGATTTGAGCGGCCGATAAGGGGGTAATCGCAATCAGAACCATTCCCGCCATGACAAGGTTCATCCACACCAGTAGCGGCATTCGGCTGATCTTCATACCTGGGCATCGTAGGCACAGAATTGTCGCAATGATATTGATCGCCGTTCCGATGCTCCCAAACCCGGAGACGAGCAGCGAGAGTGTCCAATAGTCGGAACTATGTCCAGGCGAAAAGGCTCGTGCACCCAGGGGCGCGTACGACCACCAGCCCACGTCCGGTGCGCTTCCTGCGCCGTATAGACCGCTTCCACCCAGAAAGCTGAAGTACAGGAGAAGTGCGCCCAGAAACGATAGCCAAAAGCTGAAGGCATTCAGGCGGGGAAATGCCATGTCCCGCGCCCCAATCATTAATGGCACCAGGTAGTTCGCAAATCCAAACAGGACCGGCATGGCCACGAAGAAAATCATGGTCGTCCCATGCATCGTGAACATACGGTTGAAGACTTCCGGTGAAACGAAGTCGTTGTGCGGACGCATGAGCTGAATGCGAATGATGAGGGCCTCGACTCCACCGATCGCGAGAAACAACAGAGCCGAGAGAATATAGAGAATTCCCAGCCGTTTGTGATCGACCGTGGTCAGCCAC
>Ga0137410_10002953_pt1 | contig 11516 bp, 10 predicted proteins | sample CZODoug1_16funga_FD_108878 | JGI IMG/M metagenome (GOLD analysis project Ga0137410, IMG submission 108878) | Vadose zone soil fungal communities from Angelo Coast Range Reserve, California, USA - CZODoug1_16fungal (Illumina Assembly) | ecosystem: Environmental > Terrestrial > Soil > Vadose zone... | reverse complement strand
CTCTTCAAGCACGCGCTGAAGAACGCGCTGATTCCGGTCGTCACCTTGACCGGGCTCCAGATCGGCGTCCTGCTGTCCGGGGCGGTCATCGTCGAGACGGTGTTCGCGTGGCCGGGGATCGGCCGGCTCATCATCGAGGCCATCCACACCCGCGACTATCCGCTCGTCCAGGCGGCCGTCGTGCTCATGGCGCTGCTCTTCGTGGTCGTGAACCAGGGGGTCGATCTCTGCTATCGCTGGCTCGACCCTCGCGTGGCCGGGCGTCGCGGATGAGCCCCGTGGACGCGTCAGCCCCCGCCCGCCCCGCGGACGTCCCGGCGGCTCCGCTCGCGATCGAGGTCACGATGCGGTCGCGTCGCTTCGGCCTGGCGTTGAAGCCGGCCTTCGGCATCGTGGTCGGGACGGCGCTGGTGCTCGGCACGCTCGTGCCCGGCCAGATCGCCCCGGCCAGCCCCACCGACCAGCAACTGGCCGAGCGGCTGCGCCCGCCCGCGTGGATGGCGGGCGGGACCACGAGTCATCTGCTCGGCACCGACTCTCTCGGGCGCGACGTGTGCAGCCGCGTGATCTACGGGGCGCGCACGACCTTTCTGGTGGCGCTTGTCTCGTCCCTGATCGGGGGCATCGGCGGAACCGGCCTGGGGCTCCTGGCCGGCTACCACGGCGGCATGCTCGACGAGCTCGTGCGGAAGCTGGTCGACATGCAGCTGGCCTTCCCCTACCTCCTCCTGGCCATCTCGGTCATGGCCGTCGCCGGGCGCAGCTTGCCCATCCTGGTCGTGGTCCTCGCGCTCAGCAGCTGGCCGGCCTTCGCCCGCATCGTCCGCGGCGAGGTGCTGTCGCTCCGCGAGCGGCAGTTCATCGAGGGGGCCCGGGCCATCGGCTGCGATGACCGGCGCATCCTGCTCGCCCACGTGCTGCCCGGGGTGACCGCCTCGCTCTGCGTGGTGTGGAGCTTCGATCTCGCGCGGGTCGTCGTGCTGGAGTCGAGCCTGAGCTTCCTCGGGCTCGGCGTCCAGCCACCCACCCCGAGCTGGGGCATGGACCTGAGCGAATCCCGGCAATTCCTGCAGATCGCCTACTGGACGGTGCTGTTTCCCGGTCTGGCGATCAGTCTGGTCGTTCTGGCTGCCAACCTCGTCGGCGATTGGGTACGAGACGTCCTCGACCCTATCGTCAAGCGGAGCCGCGCCTCGGTATAGCGGGCGGCTCCGACACCAAGGGAGAGACGCGCACATGACACATTCGACAGTGCCGGACAACAAGCCTGGGTCCAACGTCGACTGGAATCGGCGCGACGACGCCGCCGTCCTCGGCTGGCGCCACTTTCCCCGCGTGGTCTTCGAGCGCGGCCAGGGCCTGCGCCTGTGGGATGTCGAGGGTCGCGAGTACCTCGACTTCGTGTCCGGCCACATCTCGCTGCTGCTCGGCCACAATCACCCCGAATTGCGGGAGGTCTTGATCGAGCAGTCCGGGAAGCTCTGGCACCACTACAAGTACTTCGCCGCGACCCCGGTCGTCGAATTCGCCGAGACGCTGCAGGCGGCCCTGCCGCCCGAGCTGGACGTGATCAACTTCGCGGCGGTGGGGTCGGAGGCCAACGAGATCGCTCTCCGCGTCGCCCGTGGGGTCACGAAGGCGTTCGATGTGGTGGCGGTGATCGGCGGCCTCTACGGCGGCACGCTGACCGTGGAGGGGCTCAACAGCATCGGGGGGCCGCGCAAGCGGCACCTCGGGCCACTCCTGAGCCCGGCGCGGACCTCGACGATCCTGACGCCGGATTGCTACCGGTGCCCCATCGGGCTCAAGTATCCGTCGTGCGATATCGAGTGCGTGAAGGCGAGCGAGGAGATGACCGAGCGCGTGAGCACGGGGGACGTGGCCGCGATCATCACCGAGTCGATCCTCGGGGCCGGCGGGATGATCGTCCCGCCGCCCGAATGGCTCCCGCGTCTGAAGGCGATGGCCCAGCGGCTGGGCGCTCTCCTGATCCTGGATGAGGTGCAGGTCGCGCCCTTCAAGACCGGCCGGACGTGGTGCTTTGAGCACTCGGGCATGGTCCCGGATGTCGTCACGCTGGGGAAGGGCATCGGCGCTGGCATGGCCATCACCGCGATGGCGACCCGGCGGGATCTCGCCGATCGCGCGCGCGCCGCGGAGGTGGGGGTTCCCTGGGCGGGGACGTTCGCCGGCGAGCCGCTCTACGCCGCGGTGGCCAAGCGGAGTTTCGAGATCCTCCTGGCCGGCAACTACGCCCAGCGGGCCGCCGAGCGCGGCGAATACCTGATGTCACAGCTCCGGGACCTCCAGCAGCGCTACGAGGTGATCGGGGACGTACGGGGGAAGGGCCTGTATATCGGCGTCGAGATCGTGAAGGACGCGATCGGCCGGGAGCGCGACAACATGATGATGCATCGCATCCGATGGAATGCCCTCGAGGAAGGGGTGCTCGTCGCCGGCTCGAGCAATGTACTCAAGATGTTCCCCGCGTTGACGATCACTCCGGCCGAGATCGACGAGGGGGTCGCGAAGCTGGAGCGGGCCATCAAACGAGCGTTGGATGGGCAGCCGCGAGGGGTCGCGCGCTTCACGACCACCAGTGTCACGTAGTCGTTGATTTCACCGAGCAGGTGGCGGCGCCGTCGGCGATCTCGACATCGCTCTACGGCCGGATGACGGCTTGACACCCTGTCGCGCGGCCAGTATAAACTCGAAACCTGGTTTCTAAGTTTCACCTCAAGGACCCCTGCTCGGTGGCACGCGAGGTCACGGGAATCGCTCGGGCCATGCAGATTCTGGAGTCACTGGCCATCAGTCCCGACGGCACGAGCGTCAGGGACCTGAGCCGCGCCATTGGCTGCGGGAAGGGGACCATCTCGAAGATGCTGAGCACGCTCGAGCGGCGTCACTACGTCCGCCGGGATGCGGGCAGCGGCCGCTTCGTCCTCACGTGGCGACTGCTCGCCCTGGCGTTCGGCCATGCCGACCTGGCGGGAATGCCGCGCGTCTTTCTGCCCGTGCTGCAGGAGCTGGCGGACGAGACTGACGAGCTGGTGCAGCTCGCCGTGGTCGACGGCGACCAGGTCCTCTTCGTGGCCAAGGCCGAGGGTCGCGGCCAGACCATCCGTCTGCTGCCGCTCGTTGGCCTGTGGGCCCCCTTGCACGCGACGGCGGCGGGCAAGCTGTGGCTGGCGACGCTGCCCGCCCCGGCGCTCGCCCGCGTGCTCGGCCGCCCCCTCCCGGCAGTCGCCCCCAAGACCATCACCGCGCTGAGCGACCTCCGGAAGGAGCTCGCGCGGATCCGCGCGGCGGGATATGCCATCGCCGACGAGGAGCTCGCCGAGGGCGGCCGGGCCGTCGCGGCGCCGATCACGCGCGAGGGCGCGATGGTGGGAGCGGTGGCGCTGTCGGGTCCGGCCTATCGGCTGGCGCTCGATCGATTGCACGCGCTCGCCCCGCGGCTGATCGAGGCCGGCGCGCGGCTCGCCTCGATCTGGCCCCCGCACGTCAACGCGAAGGACTTCACCGCGTGAGCCGCTTCGAGTACCACGAGCCCGAGAGCCTGCGAGACGCCATCGCGCTGGCCGCGCGCTTCGGCACGGAGGCGAGCTTCCTCGCCGGCGGCACCGACCTGATCGTCCAGCTCGAGCGCGGGCGGATCGCGCCACGCCACGTCATTGGCCTCCGGCGAGTGCCCGGGCTCACGGGCATCGAGGTCAATGGCCGCGTCACCCTCGGTGCCCGCGTCACGCCCCGCGCCATCGAGCGGGCGCCGGAGCTGGCCGGGGCGTTCCGCTGTCTCATCGAGGGCGCCGAGGTGATCGGGGGCCATCAGGTGCGCAACGTCGCGACGGTGGGCGGCAATCTCGTGAATGCCTCGCCGGCGGCGGACCTGGTTCCAGGCCTCCTCGCCCTCGCCGGCGCGGTGACGCTGGTCGGGCCGGCCGGCGAGCGGGAGGTGTCCATCGAGCACTTTCTCCTCGGACCCAACCGGACGGCCCGGCGCCCGGACGAGCTCCTGACCCGGGTGAGCCTGCCCGCCCTGCCCACGCGCGCGGCCACCGCGTTCCTGAAGGCGGGCCGGCGCCGCGCGATGGAGATCGCGGTGGTGGGCGTGGCCGCCCGGCTCACCCTGGACGCGAGCTTGGAGCGCTGCCTGGAGGCGCGCATCGCCCTCGGCGCCGTCGCCCCCACCGCGGTGCGGGCGCACCAGGCGGAGCGCGCCCTCGAAGGCCAGCCCGTCGGCCCGGAGGCGTTCCGCCGTGCGGCGGAGATGGCCCAGGACGCGTGCCGCCCGATCGACGACGTGCGGGCCTCGGCGGCCTTCCGGCGGCATCTGGTCGGCGTACTGGTCCGGCGCGCGCTCGACCGCTGTGTCACGCGTGCGCGATCGGCCGCCTAGCGGCGGGGAGAGCCCATGGCCAAGATCGCGCTCACCCTCGAGATCAACCGCGAGCGCCACGAGGTGCTCGTCGAGCCGGACCGCACGCTGCTCGACGTGCTGCGGACGGATCTCGGTCTCACCGGCACGAAGACGAACTGCCTCGACGCCGAGTGCGGAGTCTGCACCGTGCTCGTCGACGGGGAGGCGGTGAACGCCTGTCTCTACCTGGCCGTGGTGGCCCAGGGCCGGGCCATCACGACGATCGAGGGGCTGGCGCCCGCCGGCGCGCTTCATCCCTTGCAGCAGGCGTTCGTGGAGCTCGGCGCCGTGCAGTGTGGGTACTGTATCCCGGGCATGATCCTCTCGGCCAAGGCCTACCTCGACGAGCATCCGAGGCCCTCGGAGGCCCAGGTCCGCGAGGCGCTCGCCGGCAACCTGTGCCGGTGCACCGGATACCAGAAGATCGTCGACGCGGTCCTGGCCGCCGCGGAGCGGCTCGCCGCACCGGTGGGGGCATCGTGAGCGCGCCGCCGCGCGTCGTCGGGCAGTCGCTGGCGCGCATCGATGCGCCGGGCAAGGTGACGGGCAGCGCGGTCTACGCCGCGGATTTTGCCCTGCCCGGCATGCTGTACGGGAAGGTGTTCCGGAGCACCGAGCCGCACGCGCGCCTCGTCCGGCTCGACACCACCCGCGCGGCGCGCATGGCCGGCGTGCGCGCGGTCATCACCGCGGCCGACGCCGCGGACGTGCGCTACGGGGCCGCGGTGAAGGACGAGCCGGCCTTCGCCTCGGACATCGTGCGCTACGTGGGCCAGCCGGTGGCCGCCGTCGCCGCGGTCACCCTCGAGGCGGCGGAGGCGGCGCTGGCCCTCATCGAGGCGGCCTACGAGCCGCTGTCCCCCGTGCTCGACGTGGCCGCGGCGCTCGCCCCGGGCGCCCCGCTGGTCCACGCGGCATGGCAGTCGTACACCGCGATCCCGATCCTCCAGCGCGAGGGCAACGTGTGCAACCGCGCGCGTATCGTCGTCGGCGACGTCGAGCGCGGCTGGGTCGAGGCCGATCGGGTCTTCGAGCACCGGTTCACCACCGCGATGGTGCACCAGGGCTACACCGAGCCGCGCGCCGCGGTGGCGGCGTGGGACAGCTCGGGCCAGGTCACGGTCTGGTCGAACACCCAGCTCCCCTTCGACGTGCAGGCCACGCTGGCCGACATCCTCGCCATCGCGCCGTCGAAGATCCGCGTCATCGTCCCGGGGGTCGGCGGCGCCTTCGGCGGCAAGCTGCGGGTCGGCGTCGAGCACTTCGCGGCGCTGCTGGCCCGGGCGTCCGGCCGGCCGGTGAAGGTGATGACCACGAGCGAGGAGGAGCTCACCGCGGCCTACCCGCGGCAGGGCACCGTGATCGAGCTCAAAACCGGGGTGACGCGCGACGGCCGTCTGACCGCCCGGCAGGGCCGCATCTACTTCGACACCGGCGCCTTCGCCGGGTCGGGCCCGGGCGTCGCGTCGGTGGCGACACTGGTCCTCGCCGGCCCGTACCGCATCCCGAATCTCTTCATCGAGGGCTATGCGGTCTACACCAACAAGACCAACTGCGGCTCGTACCGCGCGCCGTCGGGGCCCCAGGCGAACTTCGCGGTGGAGTCGCAGATGGACATCATCGCGGACGCGCTCGGGATCGACCCGCTCGAGCTGCGGCTGCGCAACATCGTTCACGAGGGCGACGAGGGGCCGACCGGGCAGGTCCTGACTGCGGTCGGGCTCGAGGAGTGCCTGCGGCGCGCCGCCGAGGCCATCGGCTGGCGGGACCGCCGGCCGGGCCCCGGCCGTGGCAAGGGTCTGGCCTGCGGCTGGTGGACGACGACCGGCGGGTCGTCGGGCGTGTACGTGAAGATCAACCCGGACGGCACCGTCGCGCTCAACACCGGCGCGGTGGAGATCGGCACCGCCGCCCTCACGGGCGCGGCCCAGGTCTTGGCCGAGGCCCTCGGCGTCGATCTCGCCGACATCACCGTGGTCTCCGGCGACACCTTCGCGACCCCCTTCGACTTCGGCGCCCAGGGGAGCCGGACCGCCTTCGCGGTGGGGAATGCCTGCCGGGCCGCCGCGGCCGAGCTGCAGCGCAAGCTCGTGGCCCAGGCCGCCGCCCAGCTCGGCGCGCCGGAGGAGGCGCTGGAGCTGCGCGACAAGCACGTCGTCGGCCCGAACGGCCGGATCTCGCTCGCCGACCTCGCGCGGCAGTCCCAGCTCGCGGGCGGCGGGATGATCGCCCACGGCACGTTCATCGCGCCGGGCACCGCCTACGACACCAAGCGGGTCGAGGGCCATGTCTACCCGGCCTTCCACTCGCCGAGCTTCCACGCCCACGCGGTGGATCTCTCGGTGGACGGGGAGACCGGTGAGGTCACCTTCCACAAGTACGTGGTCGCCCAGGACGTGGGCTTCGCCTTGAACCCCACGTACATCGAGGGGCAGATCGAGGGCGGCGTGGCGCAGGGCCTCGGCCAGACCCTCTCCGAGGAGATCGTGTACCGGGACGGCCGCGTGCTGAACGCCAACCTCACCGACTACAAGATGCCGACCACGCTCGACGTGCCCCGCGTCGAATCGATCCTGGTCGCGCATCCGGGCCGGGTGGGGCCCTTCGGGGCCAAGGGGGTGGGCGAGCCCCCGAACATCGAGCCCCCGGCCGCGGTGGCCAACGCCATCGCGGCGGCGGTCGGCGTCCGGATCACCAGCCTGCCCATCACCGCTGAAAAGATCGTGCTCGCGTCCCGCGGCGACGCGCGCTGATGCCGCTCACGACCGGGCTCCTCCTGTTGCCCTCGCATCCCGCGGCCCGGCTGGCCGAGATCGCGCAGCTGGCCGAGCGCACCGGGTACGACTATCTCTGGCTGGCCGACGAGCGCTTCTTCCGCGAGGTCTACGCGTCGCTGACGCTGTGCGCGCTGCGCACGCAGCGGATCAAGCTCGGCCCGTGCGTGACCGACCCCTACTCGCGCCACGCCGCGCTGAGCGCGATGGCCATCGCGACCCTCGACGAGATCTCCGGGCAGCGCGCGGTGCTCGGCATCGGGGCGGGGGTCAGCGGCTTCCGCGAGCTGGGAATCACGCGCGAGAAGCCCGGCCTGGCCCTGCGGGAGACGGTCGAGGTCATCCGGAAGCTGCTGGCCGGGGAGACGGTCACGTACAAGGGGTCCGTCGTGCAGATCGAGGGCGGCCACCTGGACTTCAAGCCGGTGCGGGCGGACGTGCCGATGTACATCGCCTCCCAGCGCTCGGTGGGGTGCCGGGTCGCGGGCCGGGTGGCGGACGGGGCGATCATGCAAGGCTGCGTGGCCGAGCCGCTCTTCACCTTCTTCCGCGACACGGTGGCGGCGGGGGCCCGCGAGGCCGGCCGCGACTTCGGGAGCATCGACCTGGTGGCCCGGATCAACGTCTGCGTGCACGACGACCGGCAGGTGGCGCGCGATCTCATGAAGCCGACGATCGTGCGCAGCCTGGCCGCCCAGCGCCCGGATTTCTTCACGTTCGCCACCGCGGGGCTCACCTTGCCGCCCGCGCTGGCGAAGCACCTCGAGGGCCTGACCTACGTCTACGATCCCCGGCCCTTCCAGGCCGCGGCGCGGGAGGTGCCGGAGAGCTTCGTGGACGCGGTGACGCTGGCCGGGCCGCCCGACGAGGTGGCCGCGGGCGTCGTCCGCCTCGCGCGGCGGGGGGCCACCCAGCTCATGCTCTACCCGGTGTCGCCCGACGGCCGGATCGAGGTGGTGATCGAGCGCTTCCAGCAGGAGGTCATGCCGCGGGTGAGGGCCGCGGGCGCGTGACGGTGACCGTGGTGATGCACGGCACGCTCCGACGCTTCCTGCCCGAGGGGGCGAGCCGGACCACTCTCGGCCTCCATGCCGGGACCACGATCGGAGAGCTCCTCGCCGGGCTCGGTGCCGACCAGGATACGTGGCTCGTCGCGCGCAACCAGGCGGTCGCCGAGCGGGACGCGGTGCTGGCGCCGGGCGACGTGCTCGACTGCTTCGAACCCCTGGCCGGCGGTGCGGACGCCGCGCAGTGAGACGGAGTCGGAGGGACGGGCGATGCCGATACGGTACGTGATCACGACGCTCAAGCCGGGCGTCAAGCGCGAGGACTACGAGCGCTGGCTGCGGGAGTACGACTACGTGGTGGCGAGGTCGCTGCCCAGCATCGTGAGCTACCGCACCCATCGCATCGAGGGGCCCATCACCGGCGCCGAGGCGGCGGGCTGGAGCTACATCGAGCGGATCGAGGTCCGTGACGTGGACCAGTATCAGCGGGACATCGCGTCCCCCGCGGGCCAGGAGCTGATGCGCCAGCTCTACGGGGACTATCTGGAGCGGTCGAAGAACATCTTTTTCTGGTCCGAAGAGATCACGGACTGAGGGGGCCGACATGAACCGACGCGATTTTCTCGTCACCGCCGGGATCGGGGCCGCCGGGCTCGCCGCCGGGCGGCGGGCCGCCGCGCAGGACAAGAAGACGCTGGTGGTGGCGTGGGACTCGGACATCGATTCCCTCGACCCCGCGGTGTTCAAGTCGCAGGGCGCCTACGTCACGGTGGCCAACACCACCGACGCGCCCCTCATGTGGAAGGTGCGGCCGATCGACGGCAAGCCAGGGCTCTTTCGCTCGATGCCGGGCGAGTGGGACGGGCACCTGGCCGAGTCGTGGACGATGGAGGACAACGGGGCGACGATCGTGCTCAAGGTCCGCCGCGGCATGAAGTTCCCGAGCGGCCGACCCATCACCGCGCCGGCCTTCAAGTACTCGTTCGACCGCGGCCTGCTCTCGCCGGGCTACATGAAGCTCATCTTCCCGACGCTGATCCAGGTGAGCGCCCCCGAGCAGTTCGTGGTGCGCGACGACTACACGTTCGCCATCGCCATGAAGGCGCCGAGTCCGATGGGCCTCGACACGGTGGCGCTGTCGAACAACGCCATCCTCGACCCCGAGGAGGTCAAGGCGCACGTGACCGGCGAGGATCCGTGGGCCACCGAGTGGCTGAAGCGCAACCAGGCGTCGGTCGGGCCCTACCGGCTCGTCAAGAACGAGCCGGGCGTCGAGATCGTGCTGGAGGCCACGCCCGGCTACTGGCGCCCGAAGCCCTACTTCGAGCGCGTGGTGTTGAAGCTGGTGCCCAACGAGGCCGACCGCGTCCTGCTCTTGAAGCGCAAGGCGGTGGACCTGGTCGCCGGCCGGCCGGGGCTGAGCCCGAAGAACGTGAAGGCCCTCGAGGGCGAGGCCGGGCTCAAGGTGTTCAGCGTGCCCGACACGACCTGCCACTTCCTCTGCATGAACCAGAAGAAGCCGCCGTTCGACAACAAGCTGGTCCGGCAGGCGGTCAACTACGCGATCCCCATCCAGGCCATCCTGCCCAACGTGCTGTTCGGCTACGGCACCCAGATGAAGAGCCCCGTGCCCAATCTCACCCCGACCTATCTCGGCGATTACTCGCCCTACAAGCACGACATCGCCAAGGCCAAGGCGCTGATGAAGGAGGCGGGGATGGACCGGGCGCCGATTCCGGTGGACCTGGCCATCCGGGTGGGCTGGCCCACGCACGAGCAGGCCTCGGTGTGGCTGCAGCGCGAGCTGGAGCAGATCGGCTTCAAGGTGAACATCGTCAAGGAGACGGACGCCACCTTCCGGCAGCTCGCCACCAAGGGGGACCACCAGCTCTCGATCGAGGCGTGGCAGTCGTGGATCAACGATCCCTTCTATCACCTGACGTTCCTGTTCAACTCGAAGTCGAAGTTCACGAACCTGAGCGCGTACTCGAACCCCGCGGTGGACAAGCTGATCGACGAGAACATGCACGAGACCAATCGCGACAAGCGGGCGGCGGCCTCCCGCGACATCCAGAAGCTCGTGCTCGACGACGCGGTGTGGGGCCTGCTGTGGTACGAGAACTGGACCCGGGTGGGCACCGCCGACCTGGTGGGCCTCGAGAAGCGCTGGGACACCTTCGAGCGGTACTACAGCCTCAAGCGCACGTAGCCCGGACCCCACCGGCGACGAGGAGACACGCCCCATGACCGAGGCCCCCAAGGGATACGAGCCCGACCACCCGCCGATCTTCGACGGCGGCACGCCGAGCGATCATGCCGCGCTGCTGCGGCTCTACTTCGACCTGCGGCTGGCCAATGACGGGCTCGACAACGACGCGCTCCGCAAGATCTGGAATCCCGACCCCGGCCACATCTACTTCAATACCAATGGCCACGCCTACCATGGGCTCGAGGACTGGCTCCACATCTGGGATCACTACCGGACGCGTCTCCAGCTCGTCAAGGCGGGCGGGTCGGGGACCATCCGCATCACCGTGCGCGGCGACCTGGCGCTGATCACCGACGACCGCGTCGGGCGCTACTGGCGGTGGATCGGCCAGGAGATCGAGCCCACCTTCCTCACCGACAAGCCGTATATCCGCGCCACCCTGGGCTGCCTGCGCGAGCCGGGCGGCTGGAAGATGATGCACGCCCATTTTTCCTCCGGGCGGAACGGCAAGCGGCCGGACCAGGGAGGCCCCGAGTAGGGCGCGGTCGTGCTCGCCTACGTCGGCACGCGCCTCCTCCTCGTTGTCCCCACGCTCTTCGGGGTGACGATCGTCACCTTCGTCCTGACGTATATCCTGCCCGGCAACCCCGCCCTGGTGAAGGCCGGGCCGCTCGCCACGCCGCAGCACATCGCCGAGATGGAGCGCCGCATGGGCCTGGACCAGCCGGTGGTCGTGCAGTACTGGCGGTATCTCCGCGGCCTGTTCCGGGGTGACCTCGGCGAGAGCCACACGACCGGGCGGCCGGTCCTCGAGGACCTGATCCAGCGCGTGCCCGCCACGCTCGAGCTGACCGTGGCCGCGCTGCTCGTGGCCCTCGCGGTGGGCGTCCCCCTGGGTGTGGTCGCGGCCGTGCGGCGCGACGGCTGGCTCGATCACGTGAGCCGTCTGCTCGGCGTGGGCGGGGTGGCCATGCCCACGTTCTGGACCGGCCTGCTCGCGCTGTACATCTTCTTCTACGCGCTCGGCGTGGCGCCGCCGCCCCTCGGCCGGCTCGGCACCGGCATCACCCCGCCCCCCCGGGTCACCGGGCTCCTGACCGTCG
>Ga0137410_10002952_pt1 | contig 11517 bp, 15 predicted proteins | sample CZODoug1_16funga_FD_108878 | JGI IMG/M metagenome (GOLD analysis project Ga0137410, IMG submission 108878) | Vadose zone soil fungal communities from Angelo Coast Range Reserve, California, USA - CZODoug1_16fungal (Illumina Assembly) | ecosystem: Environmental > Terrestrial > Soil > Vadose zone... | reverse complement strand
GGCGCTCGAGCCGCTCGGCCTGGGGCCGCGGCTCACGCAGCGGCGCGCGGACGAAGTCGCGAGCTATTGGGTTTTCATACCGCCGCTGCGCAATCGCCAGGCAGCAAATCTCAAAGCCGCCGAGCTGAAAAAGCTCGGCGTCGAGGACTTCTTCATCGTTCAGGAGGACCCAAAGTTCAGGTTCGCGATTTCCCTGGGCGTATTCAAGACAGAGGAAGCGGCGCGATCGCGGCTGGCGGAACTGCGCACGAAGGGCGTGCGATCCGCCCGGGTCGGTCCCAAGGAGACATCCGTGCAAAAGGTCTACTTCGCCATCCGGGAAGTGCCGGATGCGCTCGTCATCAGATTGAACGACTTGCGCCAGAACTTCGCGGGCACCGAACTCAGGGATTGTACCCCCGAGGAAAAGCGAGTCGGAAACTGAACGGGACGGGCCCTCAGGCGCGGCGGATTTTTTCCAGCAGCGCTGTTGTCGAGAGTTTGTGCTTGAAGGGGATCGAATGAACGCTTCCGCCCCGGGCCTGCACCTCGGTCGCGCCGACGATCGCCTCGGGTTTCCAGTCCCCGCCTTTCACCAGCACGTCCGGCCGGCAGGCGCGTATCAACTCGAGCGGGGTGTCCTCTTCGAACCACGTCACCAGCTGAACCGATTCCAGAGCCGCAACGACGGCGACGCGATCGGCGAGCCGGTTGACGGGACGGTCGTCGCCCTTGGCGAGCCGCTTGGCCGAGGCGTCGCTGTTGAGCGCGACCAGAAGGGTTGCGCCGAGCGCGCGGGCTTCGTCGAGATAGGTGACGTGCCCGCGATGGAGGATGTCGAACACGCCGTTGGTGAACACCAACGGGCGTGTGCAAGACACGATCCGTATCGAAAGCTCCTGCGGCGGGCAGATCTTTGCTTCGAAACGCGGAGGCATTCGGGTATCTTACCCGATGACTTTGACACAACGGCTGGCGGGCGGTAACGTAGCTCCACTTGGTTTCATCTTGTCCGATGCGCTCTCTGCTCGCAATTCTCCTTGGCGCGGTCGCATGCGCACCCGCTGTGGCCGCATGCCCGGCGCTCCTCGGCTATACGTTTCCGAGCCTGACCGACCGGTCCACCGCGCTGTGCCAGTACGAAGGCAAGGTGCTACTCGTCGTGAACACCGCAAGCGAATGCGGCTACACGCCCCAGTATCAGGGACTGGAGGCGCTCTATCGCCGCTACCAGGGCAAGGGACTGGTCGTGCTGGGCTTCCCGGCGAACGACTTCGGCGGACAGGAACCGGGAAGCAACGGTGAAATCGCCAAGTTCTGCGAGGTCAACTACGGCGTGAGTTTTCCGATGTTCGCCAAGTCGGGCGTTTCGGCGAGCAACGCCAATCCTTTTTACGCGTCGCTGGCGAAAAAAACCGGCGAGCGGCCCCAGTGGAATTTCCACAAATACCTGATCGATCGGTCTGGCGAGATGGTGCTGTCATTCGGCAGCGCGGTCGAGCCCGGCGACCGCAAGCTGGCAGAGGAGATCGAGCGAATGCTCGCGGGATCCCGCCGGCCCTAGCCGCTGCGAGCCCGCGGCTACTTCTTGGCGGGCGGAACGACGTACTCGAAGACGCGGACGACCTTCTGTACTCCTCCGGTGCCGCGTGCGATCTCGGTCGCAGCATCGGCCTCCTCGCGCGTGACCAAGCCGAGCAGATACACGACGCTGGCTTCGGTCACCACTTTGATGTCGGTCGGCCTGAATTTCTCGTTGCCTAGAAAGTTACCCTTGACCTTGCTGGTAATGTAGGCGTCGTTGCTCCGGGAAGCGGTTGAACTCGTGCCCGCTATCTGTAGCTCGTTGACGACGGTCTTGACGTTCTGGACCTCGAGAGCGGCCTTCTCCGCGTCCGCTTTTGCCTGCGCGGTCGGAACCTCTCCCGTGAGCAGCACCGTGTAGTTGTAGCTGGTGACGTTGATGTGGCCCTGTCCCTTGAGCGCTTCATCGATCCGGCTGCCGGCGCTGAACTCGATCCGCTGGTCGCTGAACATGACCTCGGTCTGCCGGCGGTCAGCGGCCATCATTACTCCCGCCGCGACGCCGCCGACGATCAGCGCTTCTGCGCAGGCCTGAAGCGCGGCGGCGGAGACAAGCACCAGCGCCACCGCGATCCACCGCTTCGCCCTCATTCAGCACCCAGCAACATGCAGTCGATACCGTCGCACAGGCAGTGAAGCGTGAGCAGATGCACTTCCTGGATGCGCGCGGTCTGCGAGTGGGGGACGCAGATGTGGACATCCTCGGGTGCGAGCACCTTTCCGATTTCTCCGCCTCCACGTCCGGTAAGGGCAACCACGCGCATCTCGCGCTCGTGAGCCGCGGCGAGGGCGCGCATCACGTTTTTCGAATTGCCGCTGGTGGAGATGGCGAAAAGCACGTCCCCAGGCTGGCCGAGGGCGCTCACCTGCTTGGAGAAGACCTGCTCGTACTCGTAGTCGTTCGCGATCGAAGTCAGGGTCGAGGTGTCCGTGGTCAAGGAGATCGCCGCGAGCCCCGGGCGCTCGCGCTCGAAGCGGTTGAGCAGCTCGGCGGAAAAATGCTGGGCATCTGCGGCCGATCCGCCGTTTCCGCAGGCGAGGATCTTGCCGTTGGCGAGAAGGGCCTTCACCATGATCTCGGTGGCGTGAGCGATGGGCTCGGCGAGCACCTCATGCGCCTTCAGCTTGAGTTGGGCGCTGTCATTGAAATGGCGGCGGATGCGCTCGAGCAGATCCACGCTGTCAGCCGGGTGGGGTGTGGTGGGCTTCATGCGAGAATCATTCTACCGCAAGCTTCCATGCACTCTTACGCCGAGAACGCGTCGCGTATCCATTCGATCCGCGGGGGCTCGATGCGCTCAAGCAAGACAACGTCGAACCTGCAAGCGGCTTCCCTGGTACCCGCCAGATAGTGGCGCGCGGTGGCGATGATTCGAGCCTGCTTGCGTCGGTCCACGCTGTACGCGGCTCCCCCGAAGGTCTTCGAGTGCCGCAGCCTGACTTCAGCGAAGACCACCGTATCCCGATCCCGCAGGATGAGATCGATTTCGCCCCAGCGACACCGGTAGCGGCTTTCGATCACGGCCAGACCCTTGGTCTGCAGGTACGCGGCGGCGATCTGCTCGGCGCGATCGCCGGTCCTCATTTTGCCCCTTCCAGTGACACGCCGACGCCGTCGCGAAACACCGCCTGCACCGGCTCGCGCTGGAGCGAACTGCCCCCACGGTAGGAGATCTTTCCGGTCACTCCGTCGAGGTTGATGGTCTGCTGCCCAGAGAGCAACTGCCCGGCGATGCGGCAGGAGTCGATGCCCAGTGCGTAGAACCGCTGGAGCTCTGTGGAGAGACCCTCGAGGCGCGGATAGACCATCACTGCCGCGTGATCGGGTTGTACCAGCCAGGGCATGTCGACAAAGCGAATACCGTTGAGATCGCCGTTGACGAGCGGGTCGTTCTTGCCGTCGTTGATTTGGGAGGTTCCGAAGACCGGAATCTGATTGTTTAGATAGGGGCGCACGGTGCGCGCCTGATCGGCCTCCGCGGCGAGAAAAATGAGCTGCGCCTGCGAGTCGGCGAGTCCGCGCCGCATGTCGACCAGGTCGCCGCGCGGTCCGAATTCCCTGACGTCGCTGATTCTTCCGCCAAGAGAGAACCACTCGTCGGCAAAAGCGCGCGCGACTCGCTTGGCGAGCAGGCTCGAGGCTTCAACGACGACGCTTTCGCGAAAGCCCCGCGCGAACGCTGTCCGCGCCACCGTGCGGGCCTCGGACTCCGCAGAAAGTCCGAAGGTGTAGAGGCGGGGCGGCAGCGGCGAGTCGCCGTCCGCTACGTTGAGAGCGAGCGTGACGACGGTGATGTGGCCCACGGTGGCGAGCGCGGTAACCCCAGAGCGCGTCAGGGGCCCGACCATCACGGCGGCGCCGCGCTGCACCGCGGCTTCGTATTCGGTGATGATGCTCGATGCCTGCGCATCGGTCCGCACCACTTGAAGAGGTTGCCGTTTTTCCAGGAAAGCGAGCGCCGCCTGGCAGCCCAGGCGCACCGCCTCAGCGGCCCGGGAGAACTCTGGCGCGTTGAGGGGAAGCAGCAGGCCGATGAAAGGCGGTTCGGTCGGTGGCCGGCTTGCCGGATCGTCAACGGCCGCGCACAATGCCGGACTCAACAACGCCGACAGAGCGAAACAGATTTGGGCGCAGTAACCGGCAGGCATGGCGGGAGCCCGGGCAGGGCGGGTCAATTATATGTGGTGGCGACGCCCATTGGGAACCTCGAGGACATCAGCTCGCGCGCTCTCGATTCGCTCGCCCGCGCCGATGCGATCGCCGCCGAGGACACTCGGGTGACGGCGCGGCTGCTCGAGCATCATCACCTGCATGGCAAGCTCATTGCCGTGCACGAGCACAACGAGCGACAGTCCGCCGAGCGGATTGTCAGGGAACTCGCGCAGGGCAAGAATATCGCATTGGTCACCGATGCCGGCACACCGGGGGTGGCCGATCCCGGAGCCCTGGTGGTAGCGAGGGCGCGCGCGGCAGGGTTCAAGGTCGTCCCGATTCCCGGGCCGAACGCCGCGGTAACCGCCCTATCGGCCGCCGGGTTGCCTGACGCGCCGTTCCTTTTTTTCGGATTTCTTCCGCCGAAGTCCACGGCGCGGCGCAGAACGCTCGAATCGCTTCGCAGCTTGCCCTACGCACTGGTTTTCTACGAAGCGCCCCACCGGATCGTAGAATCTGTCGCGGACCTCGCCGCAACTCTCGGGCCGGACCGCTCCCTGGTTCTGGCCCGTGAGTTGACCAAGATGTTCGAGGAATTCCATCGCTGTCCCCTCGGTGACGCAGTGAAATGGCTGCAAGAAAACCCGAATCGCCGGCGCGGCGAGTTCGTGCTGCTCGTCGAGGGAGCTTCAGAAGCAGAGCCGGATCACAACTGGGAGCCGATTCTGACGGCGCTGCTTGAGGAAATGCCCCTTGCGCGCGCGGTGAAGCTTACCTGCGGGATCACCGGAGCGAAGAAGAACGCGGTCTACGCGCACGCGCTGAGGCTGGCAGGCAAGACCGAGAAGCGATGAACGCCCTGACGATTATCCAGCCGGACGACTGGCACTTGCACCTTCGCGACGGAGCCGAGATGGCGGGGGTGCTTGCGCACACGGTGCGGACCTTTGCTCGCGCGATCGTCATGCCGAACCTCGCTACTCCCGTCACCACGACTGCCCTCGCCCTTGCCTACCGCGACCGCATTCGCGGGGCTCTGCCGAAAACCTCCCGGTTCGAGCCTCTGATGACCCTCTACCTCACCGACAACACTGGCGCCGAGGAGATTGTGCGAGCGAGGCGCTCAGGCTTCGTTTTCGGAGTGAAGTACTATCCGGCGGGCGCCACGACGAACTCGGATGCGGGGGTGACGCGGATCGAGCGAGCCTATCCCGCCCTTGAGGCCATGCAGGAGCACGACCTGCCCCTGCTCGTTCATGGGGAAGTCACAGTACCGGGCGTGGACATTTTCGATCGCGAGCGCGTGTTTCTCGAGACGGTGCTCTCCGATATCGTGCACCGCTTTCCGCGCCTTCGCGTCGTGGTCGAGCACGCGAGCACCCGCGAGGCCGTCGAGTTCGTGTCCGCGGGCGGGCCGCGCATCGCAGCGACGATCACGGCGCACCATCTGCTCTACAACCGCGGAGCCCTTTTCGCGGGTGGCTTCCGACCGCATTACTACTGTCTGCCGGTGCTGAAACGCGAGGAGCACCGTGCGGCGCTCTTGCGCGCCGCCACGAGTGGCAACCCGAAATTCTTTCTGGGCACGGACAGCGCACCGCACGCGCGCGCATGGAAGGAGACGTTCTGCGGGCACGCGGGAATCTACTCCGCGCCCGCCGCGGTCGAGCTCTACGCGGAAGCTTTCGAAGGGGCGGGCGCGCTCGACAAACTCGAAGCTTTCGCGAGCTTTCACGGTCCGGCTTTCTACGGGCTGCCGCGCAACACGGGCTCGATCATTCTTCGCAAGGAAGCCTGGACCCTGCCCGGGGAGCTCCCGTTCGGCACGAACACGGTCGTGCCGCTACGCGCGGGCGAGTCCGTCGCGTGGCGGGTCGTGGGAGGATGAAAGCCGAGCCCTGGAGGGCGGCGCTCTCCGCGCCGATCTTCGACGCCTTGCGGCCCTTGCTATCGCGTCTCCCTTCCGGCAGGTTTCCACGGCACGACGATCTAAACGCGTTGACCGAACGTTCGCTTGTGAGCGGAGGCGATGAACCCATCCGCTTCGTTCCTCCCGTGTCCTCCAGGGCTTCCGCTCCGTACGAGGTCCGCATCTTCGAGACCGGGGAAGTGCAGACGCGCTCGGGCAACTGGCACGATCTGTTCAACGCGCTCGTGTGGCTTGCGTTTCCGAAGGCCAAGGCGGTTCTGAACCGGCACCATTGCGAACAGATCCGCGCGCGCCACGCCGAGAGGCAAAGAGGCACGGCCCGCGATGTGCTGACCCTGTTCGACGAGGGCGGGATCGTGATCGCGACGGCCGACGCGGCCCTGTCGGCCCTGTTGAGGGATGGCAAGTGGAAGGAGCTGTTCTGGACGCACCGCGGGGACGTGCGACGCCGCATGCGCTTTCACGTATTCGGACACGCGATCTACGAGAAGGCCCTCGAGCCGTACAAGGGCGTGACGGCAAAAGCGCTGATCGTCGAGGTCGCGCCCGAACTATTGAATGTGTCTACGGAGCGGCAACTCGCGGAGCTCGACGCCCGGGCGGCGCGCTATTTCTCGGGGCCGCAGGCGCTCGCCTCCACGCGCAGCCTGCCGCCGCTCCCGGTTCTCGGCATTCCGGGATGGGAGCCCGCCAACGAGCGCGAAGACTACTACGACGACGTGACGCAGTTCCGGCCGCGGCGAATCGAAGCCTAGGGAAACGCCGGCAGGGTCGGCTCCACACCGTGGTCGGTTGCTTCCGGATGGCGGCGATGGACCAGATCCTGTATCTCTTCGATGCGCGAGGGCGGGACGTCTACCATCAGCAGGATCTTGCCCGCGTCGATGTCCTTCTGGAAAGGCTTCAGGCGCGAATTCGGCACGGACATCGCCACGAGACTTGCGGCCCAGGTGCCGAACAGCGCTCCGATCATGGTGCTGATCAGCACGGTGACAAGCTGCAGCGCCACGCCCTCGGGCGGGGTGAGGTAGATATAGATGCCGATCAGGAACCCGCCCACCCCCCCGACAACGAAGCCCAGCTCGGCGCCGTGCACGGCATCGGACTTCTGCAGATAGTTGGCTTCGCGCAGGTTTCCCAGGGAAGTGCCGCGCCGGGCGAGAAAGTGCATGTGGCGGTCTTCCACCCGTGCAAGGAGCAAGTCGTTGGCCGTTTGAATCGCGCTGCCCAGGTCGGGGAGCAGGAAATACAGTCTGCGTCTCATGCCGTCCTCCTTTGAAACAAGACTGCACGATCATTCATATGCCGCCGGGTTCCCGAAATCAAGCCCAGCCTCGCCGAATGCGCTAAGATTGCCGGTGAAGTTGGCCAGACAGTCGCTGGCATGCGACACCGCCAGAGGAAAGTCCGGGCTCCGCAGAGCAGGGTGCTGGGTAACGCCCAGGCGCCGCGAGGCGACGAACAGGACCACAGAGACGAGCCGGTTCAGTCCGGAGTGAAACGCGGCAACCTCCACCCGGAGCAACATCAAATAGGCGGACTACGACGCGGCTCGCCGAGTCCGCGGGTAGATGGCTCGAGCTTTGGGGTAACTCAAAGCCTAGAGGAATGACTGTCCACGACAGAACCCGGCTTATCGGCCAACTTCACTTCTGCGTTCGCGCCGGCAATCGACCGGCGCGAGAGTTTTTCTAGCGCGCGGCGCGCCTCACCCAGGCGGTGATCGCCGAGAGGACCTCCGGCTCGTCGCCGAGGGCAGGCGTCACGCGAAATTCCGTCCTCGGGTTACCGCGCCTGAGCGCTGCGACCAGCTCGGGCAACTGACGTTTCAGATGCTTGCCCTGCGCGAGAAACAGGGGAACGACGGTCACGACCTCGATGCCTTCGGCGACCAGAACCCGGGCGGCGTCATCGAGAGAAGGCGTCATGATCTCGAGATAGGCGAGCTCCACCCTGAGACCCTCCGATCGAAGGCTGTCGCGAACACTTTCGAACGGGCGTGCCCATTCGCCCTCGCGTGCGCCGTGGGCGAAGAGAATGACGGCGCTCGAGGGCATGGCGCAGCTTAGCCGCCGGAGATCGCCCGGTCAAAATGGTCCGAGCGGCTGGCAGACTTGCTCCCTTGGTGCATGGCTGCACAGAATTCGCGAGGTGATCGGGGATCGCCGCGCACTCCGGTGATGCACACCCTTCCTCTGGATGACGATCCCATACCCACTCCGCAGTAGCAACCGATTGATTTTGTTTCCCTCATCTCCCAATCCGCTATTTCACCTGTGAATTGTTGTCGCCTTGCACGGCATGTGCGCTCGAGTGGCACGGCTATTGCAACGTTAAACCCAAGAAACCAACCATGCGCGTATTGCTCTTCGATGAATCTCACGAGCGGATCGCGGTGCTGCGCGAGGGCCTCGAGCGTGCCGGGTACGAGGTCGCGGCCGCCGTCGCCTCGCCGCTCGAGCTTCTGAGCGCGGTGGATGCGGTCAAGCCCGACGTCATCATCATCGATACGGAATCGCCCAGCCGCGACGTGCTGGAACACGTGGTGCTGATCACGCGCGACCAACCGCGGCCGATCGTGATGTTTTCGAGCGACGATGAGCCCAATTCCATACGGGAAGCGGTGCGCGCGGGCGTGTCGGCGTACGTTGTCGACGGTCTGGACGCCGCCCGCGTCAAATCGATCGTCGAGGTCGCGGTGGCGCGTTTCGATGAGCACCAGCGGCTGCGCGAGGAACTGGCCGAAGCCAATTTGAAGCTCGAGGAGCGCAAGCTCGTCGAGCGCGCCAAGGGCATCCTGATGAAGGCCCGCGGCATGGGCGAGGACGAGGCATTTCAGGCGCTGCGGCGCATGGCGATGGACCGCGGAAAGCGGCTCGGCGAGATCGCGCAGCAGGTCATCGACATGGCGGATCTGTTGACTTAGCGCGGCCCAAAGTCAGTGCGAAAAGGGTTTTGCTGCACAGCAACAGTGCGGTATAGCGGCGTTCTTGCGTCCGGCCCGCAGAGACGATCCGATTCAAGTTCCTGTTTCGACGGGGAAAGCGCACGACCTAGGGCTATTGGCACATCCATTGCGTAAGGGATAGCGAGCGGCGGCCAACGACGGTCACCGCAAAGAGCAAAGGCGTTCGTTCAGGCAGCGGATTTTTCCGTTGCAAACGAGCGCCTTTTTGTTTTCGGAGAGAGCAATGAATGAGAGAAGAGCGGACAAGCGGCGGAAATTTCTCAAGCAGGCCGGAGCGGCGGGCGCCATGAGCATGGTACCCGCGGCGTTGCGAAGCGTCGCGTGGGCTGCGGGTTCGGACGCTCCGGAGAAGACCGAGGTGAAGATCGGCTTCATCCCGCTCACCGACTGCTCTTCGGTGGTGATGGCCTCGGTGATGGAGTTCGACAAGAAGTACGGCATCAAGATCGTTCCGAGCAAGGAAGCCTCCTGGGCGGCGGTGCGCGACAAGCTGGTGAACGGCGAGCTCGACGCGGCTCACGTGCTCTACGGCCTGATCTACGGCGTGCAGCTGGGCATCGGCGGGCCGAAGAAGGACATGAACGTGCTGATGTCGCTCAACAACAACGGCCAGGCCATCACGCTTTCCAGCAAGCTGAACGAGAAGGGCGTGAGGGACGGCTCGAGCCTGAAGGCGCTCATCGACCGCGAGAAGCGCGAGTACACGTTCGCGCAGACCTTTCCGACCGGTACGCACGCCATGTGGCTCTACTACTGGCTGGCGGCGAACGGCATCCATCCGTTCAACGACGTCAAGGCGATCGTGGTGCCGCCGCCGCAGATGGTGGCGAACATGCGCGTAGGCAACATGGACGGATTTTGCGTCGGGGAACCATGGGGCAACCGCGCCATCGTCGACAAGATCGGCTTTACCGCCGTTACCACGCAGGACATCTGGAAGGACCATCCGGAGAAGACGCTCGGTACGACCGCGGAGTTCGTGCAAAAGTACCCAAACACCGCGCGCGCCATGACCGCCGCCGTCATCGACGCCGGGCGCTGGATAGACGCGTCGCTCTCCAATCGCCAAAAGACCGCCGAGACCGTGGCGGACAAGTCCTATGTCAATACCGACAAGGACGTGATCCTGGCGCGCATGCTCGGCCGCTACGACAACGGCATCGGCAAGACCTGGGACGACCCGAACTACATGAAGTTCTACAACGACGGCTACGTCACCTTCCCCTTCCTGTCCGACGGCATGTGGTTCATGACCCAGCACCGCCGCTGGGGATTGCTCAAGGAGGACGTGGACTACCTCGCGGTGGCGAAGAAGGTGAACCGCATCGATATCTACAAGGACGCCGCGGCGGCCACGAAGACGGCCTTGCCGAAGGAACCGACGCGCAGCGCGAAGTTGATCGACGGAGTGACCTGGGACGGCAAGGACCCGAAGAAGTACGCAGGCTCGTTCAAGATCAGGGTGGCGTGAGGCCTCGATGGGTGCCGTCCCTGCCATCGTGCACATGCTGAAGCCGCCCCGCGTCGAGGTTGGCCCTACCGATGCCTCGACGCAGCCGCATCCGGCGACGAAGCAAGCGAGCTCTCCCCCGGAAAAGCCGTTGTACGTTCGTACTCGAGCGCCCGACTGGCTTCCGCGGGTAGTGGCGCCCGTCATCGGCCTCGCCCTCTTCGTCGCGCTGTGGGCGGTCATCGCGAAGGCCGGCGGCCGGCTGCCCGATCCCGTGTCGACCTGGCATTCGGCAGTCGACGTGTTCAGCAACCCGTTTTACAGGAAGGGGCCGAACGACCAGGGCATCGGCTGGAACGTCCTCACTTCTCTCGGACGGGTCGGGATCGGCTTCGGCATGGCGGCGCTCGTCGGCATTCCGCTCGGTTTCATGCTGGGACGCTTCCGCTTCCTCTCCGACATGGCGGCGCCGGTCATCAGCATCCTGAAGCCGGTGTCGCCGCTCGCCTGGCTGCCGATCGGTTTGATGGTGTTCAAGGCCGCCAACCCGGCGGCGATCTACGTCATCTTCATTTGCAGCCTGTGGCCGATGATCGTGAACACCGCCGTGGGCGTGCGCCACATCCCGCAGGACTATCTCAATGTCGCTCGGGTGCTCAATCTCTCGGAGTGGACGGTATTCAGGAAGATCCTGTTTCCGGCGGTGCTGCCGTACATGATCACCGGAGTGCGCCTGTCGATCGGTGTCGCGTGGCTCGTGATCGTCGCGGCGGAGATGCTCACCGGCGGCGTCGGCATCGGCTTCTGGGTGTGGGACGAATGGAACAACCTCAAAGTGGAGCACATCATCATCGCCATCCTCACCATCGGCCTGGTCGGGCTCGCGCTCGAGCAGGGGCTGGTGCTCCTCGCCCGGAGGTTCAGCTATGAATCCTGAGCGCTACCTCTCGATC
>Ga0137410_10002949_pt1 | contig 11523 bp, 6 predicted proteins | sample CZODoug1_16funga_FD_108878 | JGI IMG/M metagenome (GOLD analysis project Ga0137410, IMG submission 108878) | Vadose zone soil fungal communities from Angelo Coast Range Reserve, California, USA - CZODoug1_16fungal (Illumina Assembly) | ecosystem: Environmental > Terrestrial > Soil > Vadose zone... | reverse complement strand
TGCTGGCGGAGGTGACGGGAGCTTTCTATCCCGTCGCGGGGCTGGTGGCGCACAAGGTGGTGGCGAAAGAAACGCTGCGCGTGGGCGATCGCGTTACGGTGGTGGCGGATGCGGAAAGGCACGCGCGCATCATCCGCAATCACACCGGGACGCACCTGGTGAATGCGGCGCTGCGAAATATTCTGGGGACGCACGTGAAACAGTCAGGTTCGCTGAATGCGCCGGAGCGGCTGCGGTTTGATTTTTCGCATTTCGCGCACGTGGATGCCGAAGAGCTACGGGACATCGAGCAACAGGTGAACGACGAGATCCGGCTGAACACTGAGATCGAGACGAATGTCACGTCGCTCGAAGAGGCACTGGCTTCCGGGGCGCTAGCGTTTTTCGGGGACAAGTATCCGGAGCACAACGTTCGGGTGGTGACGATTCCCGATCCGCGAGCGGCTCGCGGGTTCTACTCGAAGGAGCTTTGCGGCGGGACGCACGTGCAGCGCGTCGGCGACATCGGCGTGCTGAAGATCGTGAGCGAGGAATCCGTGGCGGCCGGCGTTCGCCGGATCGAGGCGGTCACCGGCATTGGGGCGCTGGAGCATTTTCAAAAGCAAGCGGACATCCTGCGCCAACTGGCCATCCAGCTCAATGTTGGTGAAGACGCCATCCTGGCCCAGGTCGAGAAGCTCTCCCAGACTGCCAAACAGCTTGAAAAGGAGCTGGAGGCCCAAAGGCGTAAAGGGGCGCTGAGCCAGGTTGACGAGCTTGCAGCGCGCGTGCAAGTCGTTAAAGGGATTAAGGTTATTGCTGCGGAAGTGCAAAATGTTGACCGCGAAGGACTTAGGCAGCTCGTGGACAGCCTGCGGCAGAAGCTGGGGTCCGGTGTCGTGGCGTTGGGCATGCCGGAGAACGGAAAGGTGGCCCTTATCGCCGGCGTAACCAAAGATCTGACGGCTAAAGTCCATGCTGGCAAGCTGATGCAGGCGTTGGCACCCATGGTAGGCGGTAAGGGGGGTGGCAGGCCCGATTTGGCTGAGGCAGGTGGCAAAGACACGGCGGCCCTGAAAAGTGCCTTATTGAGTATCCCCTCCCTGCTGGAAGGCTTGTTATAATTGGGGCAGGTGGCCTGTGGACTGATCGTAACCCTAAGCGGCTCAGCACCATGCCGCAACGACAGGTCCAGGGCTTATAGTACGGAAGTCGCATTGACCGCATCGAGGCGTTCTCGAATAATGGTGGCGGTGTGGCGGGAACTCGAATGTCTTGTATGCCTTACCGCAGGGGCATGATGCATAGACGCACGGCAATCACGACATGGCTAATTTCAGGAACGCTGGTCCTTTGCGCGAATTTTTTCGCGCCGGGCGCTAGCGGCCAGATCGCCAAAGTCATTGACGACGATGGTCGGCGTTTTTTTGTGAACGCCGAACCGCTGAGAACCCCCAAGCTCACTGCCTCGAAGCCGCGCAGCAACATCTACATGCCAGCCCAAGTTTCTCTTACGGGACGAAGCCATCCCGCCATCGATATGGGCCGCGATGGCGTCGAGAAAATCGTGCGAGAAGCGGCGGACCGGCATCGCGTGGATCCTGCACTGGTTCGCGCGGTGATCGAGACGGAATCAAACTGGAATCCCAAGGCGTGGTCCCACAAAGGCGCCGGCGGATTGATGCAGCTGATTCCCACGACGGCACAACGATATGGAGCCTATGACGTGTTCGACCCGCAACAAAATATCGACGCCGGGGTTAAACATTTGAAGTGGTTGCTAGAACGATACAATGGCAACCTCGACCTGGCCCTGGCGGCGTACAATGCGGGTGAGGGTGCTGTGGACCGAGTTCACGGCGTCCCCGCGTATCGAGAGACGCGCGATTATGTGCAGAAGGTACAGAACGCCTACTTCCGGCCGGGCTCAGGACGTCTTGCTGACGCTTACGTCAACACTCACGCAATCCACAAAGACGTTGCCGCTGACGGCCGCATCATATTCACCAACGAATAGAAGAGAGCAAGCAGTGGGTAGTGGTTCGTTTTCGGGGAACCCTGAGTTTGGGCCCCGGAAACTCGAGCCTATTTTGAAGTGAGTAAGAGCCGCGGATGCAGTAAGGTAGTAGCGTTTGGGGGATGCAGGCTGATGTTTGGGGGTAAAAGAGTTTTGCGCGTGAGCTTCGCCCGTCTTTCGCCGGTTTTTGCGGCGTTGGCCAGCGCGCTGATCCTTGCCAGCGGCGCGGCGGCGAAGAGCAACGCCGAACCCACGGCGACTGCGGCCCTAAAGCGGCAGTCCGCGTCCACGCAATTTGCGCGGGCCGAAGAGCAGCGCGCGGCGCTGAACAGCAAACCTACCGAGAAACGCACGCTGGCGGATTACAAACTGGTGGTCACCGGATATCGCCGCGTGGCTTTGATTACGCCGCGAGCCGCGGAAGTTCCCGATTCCCTTCTGGCCGTTGCGGAACTTTACACCGAGATGGGCGACCGATTTGGCCGAACCTATTACCAGTCGGCTGTTGATACCTACCAATTTCTAGTACACGAATATCCGACTAACAAGTATTGCCAGGATGCGTTTCTGCGGACGGCAAAGCTGCAGCGCGAACAGCTGGGCGATGCGGCGCTGGCGAAAAAAACATATGAAGATTTTCTGAAGCGGTATCCGCGTTCGCCTAGGAAACGCGAGGCGCAAGAAGCGCTCGCGGAATTGGCGCTGTTGCAGAATGGCGACCTGCCGCCCTCGACGAACACAGTGGCCTCCAATTCAACATCGGCGGAGGAGCCGCGCGCGAGCGCGCCAGCGCGCTCCGGTGGCAGGTCCGTGAGCAGCAAAGGATCGGTGGAGATTCCGCAGGTGCGGCGAATTCGCGCGTCCGCCAATGGCGATGCGACGCGCGTGACTATCGATCTTGAAGACAGCGTGCAATACACTTCCGGACGCATCGCGAATCCCGACCGCATCTTTTTCGACTTGCACGCGGCTCGGCTTACGCCGGAAGTCGCGCGCGGGAGTATCCGCGTTGACGGCGTCCTGCTGACCGCCGTGCGCGTGGCGCAGAATCATGGCGGCGTGGTGCGCGTGGTGCTGGACGTAAACGGAGTGAAGGATTATGCCGCATCGCTGGCAGGCAGTCCGCCGCAACTGGTGATTGATTTGTATGGAAGTTCCGCAGCGGCGCCCGTGCGCACAGCAAGAGAGAAACCAGCGCAGAGGCCCGGCGCTGAAGATTCGAATGCGAACGCCGCTGGGGAGAACGGCCGAGAGCGAACGGTTCAGAACGCAGCGGCAAAGGAGCCGGCCGCGGATACGGTTTCTTCGGAGCAGCCGGCGGCGAATGCAAAGAGTGTGATCAATGCAACGAATAACGGGGGCGCGGCTAATGGTTCGGGCGCGGCAAGCAATTCCACCACAGTGGCTCGCAATTCTCTGGCAAGCGCGAAGAACTCCAAATCGAAGCCACTCAAAGCTACAGCAATGAGCGCCAAGCCGGATTTGGTCCGGCCGGCGAGTTCGCCGCAGCCGACGCGCGACGGACAGTCCACGCTGACGCGCACGCTGGGCTTGAAGATTGGAAGAATCGTGATCGACGCAGGCCACGGCGGGCACGATACAGGAACGATCGGCCCAACGGGTCTGATGGAGAAAGACCTGTGCCTGGATGTGGCCCTGCGGCTGGGAAAGATCATCGAGCAGCGGCTGCCCGGCGCGGACGTGGTGTATACGCGATCGGACGACACCTTTATTCCGCTGGAAGAGCGGACGCGCATCGCGAACGAAGCCAAGGCGGACCTGTTTATTTCCATTCACGCGAATTCGAGCAGGGATCACGCGGCGCGCGGCATCGAGACCTATTACTTGAACCTGAAAGGCTCGGCGGAAGCGATGGAAGTGGCGGCACGCGAGAACGCTTCCTCACAAGAAGGCGTGCACGACCTGCAGGACCTGGTAAAGAAAATCGCGAGGACGGAAAAGATTGATGAGTCCAAAGAACTTGCCGAGGACATCCAGGATTCCCTCTCCAGGCGGATTCAGAAGACCAGCAGGCCGGTGAAGAATCGCGGCGTGCGGAAAGCGCCGTTTGTGGTGCTGATTGGCGCGGATATGCCTTCGATCCTCACGGAGATTTCCTTCCTGAGCAACGCGGCGGACGAACAGTTGCTTAAGAAACCCGAACAACGGCAAAAAGTGGCCGAAGGGCTGTACCAGGGCGTGGCCAGCTACCTGGAGAGCATGAACAGCGTGACGATGAATCTGCCGGCGAAACCGAGCGTCGGGCACCCCGCCGCGACTGCCGTGGAACAATCTCGCAACCAAAACTAGGGAGTTGGTGTCTAATAGAAGCCGGGATGCGAAAGCTTCGCCTTATTAGCGTATTGTCTATGGCGCTCGCCGCTGCGCCGCATTCGTCTGCTCAGAAGGGTATAGAGGACGCCTTCCCTGTGCGCTTTGGCCATTGGACTGCCACCACGACGGCAATCAAGGGCATGCCTCGTCAGGAGGACTTCCCCCTGTTACGGGAAGCAGGATGGGCCGGTTCGTTCGCCAGACCATACTCCAACGGTTCGCAGACGCTAGCCGTGAGCCTCAGCGAGTTCCGCGACCCGAGCAGCGCGTATGAGGTTTACACCAGCCAGCTAAAACCAGGACTGCTGCCGGCCCGTGTGGGCCAAGTTGCTGCCTTCAGCAAAGACCACGTCCTGATTCAAGTGGGAAACCTTGTCCTGGAATCAACGGCGAACGCGTCGCGGGACGATTTGAACACGCTTGTTCAGGCAGTTGCGGCAAAGAGCGGCACAGCGCCGCTCCCTCCGATTCCGAATTACCTGCCGAATGATGGGCGCGTCGCGGGGTCGGAGCGCTATGCACTTGGTCCAGTGGCTTTCCGTTCAGCGGCCGCCGATCTGAACCGGGCAGAGTTCGCGGCGCTATCCGATGAAGTTGGATTTAGATTGGGCGCGGAGGCGATGCTCGCGCGCTACCAAACCCGGGGTGATCAGGAGGCCGTGCTGTTGCTGATCGAATATCCGACGCCCCAGTTAGCGGAGCAGCACCTGCGGCATCTGGAACAGGCGATCTCGCCCGTGGCAAAGCAGGCGGGAACAACCATTGAACGCAAGGCTTCGCTGCTCTCGTTGATACTCAAGCCAACTTCCACGGCTTACGGCAATTCGTTGCGGAACGCGGTGAAGTACGAAACGGAAGTGACGTGGAACGAGCCGCACCAGACAGTCACCGATCCGCCGATACTGACCACGTTCGTCAAGATTATTCTGAGTACCGGCGCGTTCATGGTGGTAGCCGTGGTTCTGGGCGTGGCTTTTGGCGGCGTGCGCGTGCTGGCAAAAATCTTTTTCCCGGGCAAGATTTTTGACCGGCCGGAACAGATGGACGTCCTGCAACTCGGGCTCTCTGGAAAGAGAATCAATTCCCGCGATTTCTACTGACCTTCTTCTGGAACTTCCAAATAACCAACAGTTTTCTCCTCCGTTCAATGGCTGACAGATTCTCGTTGCTTTGCTTCCGCTCGGCAGTATCGTAAGATTTGAGGCCAGGTAAACCGGTATGCGGCCATATGTCTCCCTTGATTGCAGGACGATAAGACTAGCTCCAGGAAGGCGGGGAGCCACTGTGCTTTTGGCGCTGGCCGCGGGTGTATTTGTGTGCGGTTGCCAGAAAAGTGCGGCGGACAGCGCGCCGGGCGCCGCTGCGCCAGCGATGCCGGTCCAGATACAAATTGCTCCAGCGATGAAAATCCCAGATACCTCGGAATATTTGTCCATCCTTAAGTCACGGCACTCCGCCGCGATCAATCCGCAAGTGGAAGGGCAGATTACGCGGATTTTCGTAAAGTCCGGCGACCGCGTGGAAGCAGGGACGCCGCTCCTGCAGATCGATCCGCTGAAACAAGAAGCCACGGTGAACAGCCAGGAAGCGGCGCGCGCCGCTCAGGAAGCGAATGTGCGTTTTGCAAAGATTTCACTGGAGCGCGCGCAAAAGTTATTCGATGCGGGAGTGATCAGCAAACATGACTTCGACAATGCGCAGACGAGCTACGACGCGGCCCTGGCACAATTGAAGGCGCTCGACGAACAGGTGAAGCAGCAAAAAGTGGAGCTGCACTACTATAGCGTCACTTCGCCAATGGACGGGATCGTCGGCGATATCCCCGTGCACGTGGGCGATCGCGTGACGGTTTCAACGATGCTGACCACCATTAACGAGCCGGGAGCCCTGGAAGCGTACATCTACGTCCCCGCTGAACGTTCCAAGAATTTGAAAACCGGATTACCAGTGCGACTGCTCGACACCGCGGGGAATTCGATCAGTGAGACTCACATCACATTCGTTTCCCCGCAAGTGGATACCGATACGCAGACGGTTCTCGTTAAGGCAACGATCGAGAATTCTCAAGCCAGGCTGCGGATTGCGCAGCAAGTTCGCGCGCAGATTACCTGGGGCGTTCACGAGGGCCCGGTGATCCCCGTGCTCGCCGTGCTGCGCATCAACGGCCAGTTCTTCGCGTTCGTGGCCGTCAACGAAGGCAAAGGAACGGTGGCGCGGCAGAAGCCCTTGAAGCTTGGCGATACTGTTGGCAATGATTTTGTGGTTCTCGATGGGCTCAAAGCCGGGGAGCACCTGATCATTTCCGGGACGCAATTTTTGCAAGACGGCACGCCGGTCACGGAACAGATTCAGAATAAAGGCCAAAGCAGTTCAGGCCGCTAATCACCTCGAACTCATGAGCTGCACGACTCCATTCCCAATGAAGGCGGATTCCAGCCTTGTTCGTTGATTTCTTCATTCGGCGGCCCGTTTTTGCGACGGTTTGCGCCCTGTTCATCATTCTTGCGGGAGCAATATCCATTCCCACGCTTCCGATCGCGGAATTGCCCGACCTCGCGCCGCCACAGGTCATCGTCAGCAGCGGCTACATCGGGGCGAACGCCCAGACGGTGGAATCCGCGGTCACGATTCCTCTGGAACAAGCCATCAACGGTGTGGAGGGCATGAAGTATATGAGCTCGACGAGCGGCAACGACGGATCGAGCCAAATCACAGTGGTATTTGATGTAACCAGAAACGTCGACCTGGCGGCAGTGGACGTCCAGAACCGCGTAAACCAGGCGCTAGGGCGCCTGCCGAATGAAGTGAAAAACACGGGAATTATTATCACCAAGCAGATTGGCGGATTCGTGTTTGGCGCCGGCGTTTATTCCGAAGGGCAATACGACAGCCTGTTTCTCAGCAATTATATGGACGTGTACGTCAAGGATGCGCTCAAGCGCGTGAAAGGAGTTGGCGACGCGATCATTTTCGGCGAACGCAAATATGCCATGCGCCTGTGGCTCGATCCGGCGAAATTGGCGGAGCGCGGATTGACGGCGACAAACGTGCTTAGCGCCCTGCAGGAACAGAACGTGCAAGTCGCGGCCGGGCAAATTGGACAGCCGCCGTCGCAGGAGGGACAGTCTTACCAGATCAGCGTGCGAGCGGTGGGGCGGCTCAGCGAGGCCTCGGAGTTCGACAAAATCATATTGAAGACGGGAACCGATGGGACGCTGGTGCGATTGAAAGACGTGGGCCACGCGGAGCTGGGCGCGGAGAACTACGGAACCCTTCTTCGATTCGACGGTCACGACGCAGTGGGCCTTGCGGTGACGCAACTTCCAGGCGCCAACGCGCTGGACGTGGACAAGGCTGCAAAAGAGGAATTGCTGCGGCTCTCCAAGAATTTTCCTCCGGGGCTCAAGGCGGCTGTGGCCTTTGACACTACGACGGTCATTGGGGAGTCCATACGCGATGTGCTCATCACGCTGCTGCAGGCCATCGCGCTGGTCATTATCGTCATTTACGTGTTCTTGCAGGACTGGCGGAGCACGTTCATTCCCGCGATTACGATTCCCGTTTCGCTGATCGGCACCTTCGTTTTTGTAAAGTTGCTGGGCTTCTCCATCAACACTTTGACGCTTTTCGGGATCACCCTGGCCACAGGGCTGGTCGTGGATGACGCGATCGTGGTGATCGAGAACGTCGAGCGGCACATCGTCGAAGGGATTACGGAACCGCACAACGCCGCGTCCGTGGCGATGAAGGAAGTGGCCGGAGCGGTTGTGGCGACTTCGCTCGTCCTGGTGGCGGTATTTGTGCCGGTCGCGCTCTTGCCGGGAACCACAGGAATTCTCTTCCGGCAATTTGCGTTGACCATCGCTTTCTCCGTTTCGATCTCAGCTTTCAACGCGCTGACCCTTACTCCCGCGCTTTCGGCGATTTTCCTGGGCAAACATCGAGAGCGCGCAAAGGGCCACTTCTTCAAATTATTTAATGAGGCCTTTAACGCCGGTTCGAGTTTCTACCGAAGCACTGTCCGCTGGGCCATGGACTGGCGCTTGGCCTCGTTGCTGCTGTTTCTTGCGCTGCTTGGCTGCACGTACTGGCTCTATCAACGCGTTCCGCGCGCTTTCATCCCGGAGGACGATCAGGGCTACCTGATGTTCATCGTGCAGGCGCCGCAGGGCGCCTCGCTTACTTACACGCGCGATATTTGCGGCAAGGCGGAAGAAGTGATCTCGCGTGATCCGGAGGTTGATGGAGTTTTCACGATCGTCGGGTTTGGGGCCGCGGGCTCGGCCTCCAATCAAGCAATGCTGTATGCAAATCTGCGGCCTTTTGAGAATCGCAAGGGAAAAACCCACTCGGCTGCGGCAGCGATTGAGCGCCTGCGCGGCTCCCTCTCGGCAGTATCAGGCGCGATCGTAGTCCCCTTCAATCCGCCGGCAGTGTTCGGACTCGGGCAGTTCGGCGGATTTCAGTTTGAGCTGGAGGACCTGGGACGCAACTCCCTGCAGAGCATCGCGGAAACGGCGAACAAGCTGGCTGTGGAGGGCAACGCCAGCAAGGATATCGTGGGTCTTTTCACCAGTTTTACGGCAAATGACCCGCAATATCTGGTCCGTATCGACCGCGAGAAAGCGAAGAGCTTGCAGGTCCCCCTCAGCCAGATTACCGACGCTTTGCAGGTTTACATGGGCTCGGTGTATGTAAACGACTTCGATTTCAATAACCGCTCGTACCGCGTCTATGTGCAGGCCGACAGCAAATTCCGTTCGCAGCCAAGGGATATCCGGCAATATTATTTGCGCTCGGACACGGGGAAGATGATTTCGCTCGACAACCTCGTGGCTGTCGACCAAACCGCAAATCCTCAAGTCATCCCGCATTACAATCTTTTTCGCTCCGCGGAAATCAATGGAACGGCCGCGGCAGGCCGCAGCACGGGCGAGGGTATCGCAGCAATGGAAGCGCTCGCGAAGCGAACCTTGCCGAATGGAATGAAGTTCGAATGGAGTGGATTGTCGCTGGAAGAAATCGAGTCCGGAGGAAAAGCGCTAATTCTTTTCGCACTCGGTCTGGTGGTGGTGTACCTGACGCTGGCAGCGCAATACGAAAGCTACGTGCTTCCATTTATCGTGCTGCTGGCCGTGCCCGTAGCGGTTCTCGGGGCGATTGGCGCACAGGCCCTGCGCGGTTTGCAGAACGATGTTTACTGCCAGATCGGTCTGGTGATGCTGATCGGCCTTGCCAGCAAGAATGCGATTCTGATCGTGGAATTCGCGGAGCAATTGCGCGGCCAAGGCATGTCTGTCGTCGAAGCCGCGGTGGAAGCGGCGCGGATCCGTCTCCGGCCGATTTTGATGACATCGCTCGCGTTCATCCTGGGAGTTGTGCCGCTGGTGCTGGCGCAGGGTGCGGGGCGCGCGGGGCGCGTTTCCGTAGGCACGACCGTTTTTGGGGGAATGATTGCTGCCACGACGCTGAACCTGGTGTTCATTCCCGTGCTGTACGTGATTGTGCGCAGCATTGTTCCGGGACGCCAGGCGCTAGCCGTGTCCCACGCTGATTGAGTTGTTTCTACAATTTCGCCTGGCATGAGGATTCAACCATGAAACAACACAGAGTCTCTCGCCGTTCGTTTCTGGCTTTTTCGGCGATGCTCCCGTGGGCTCTCTCGGCTCGCGCTGCGAAATCGATTCCCACCGGCCTTGAGCTGTATTCCGTGCGCGAGGAATTGAAAAAAGATCCGGAGGGCACCGTGCGCGCCGTCGCGCAGATGGGATACCAGGGCGTCGAATTCTATGCGCCGTATTTCGAATGGTCCGAAACTCAAGCCAAGCAGATGAGGAAGCTTCTGGACGATCTCGGCATCCGATGCTTCTCGACGCACAACAGCAGTTCCAACTTGAGTCCAGAGAAAATCGGCCGCGCCCGCGACATGAATCTGATTCTGGGCAGCAAATACATCGTGATGGCTTCCTCGGACCCGAAGCCCGGCCTGGATGGCTGGAAAGCGGTTGCTGACGCGCTGAATGCCGCCGCCGATCAGCTTGAATCATCCGGTTTGAAGGCGGGATACCACAATCACCGGCGGGAGTTTACTCCGGTCGAAAACCAGCGGCCGATCGAAATCCTCGCGAAGAATACGAAACCTTCGGTCATGCTCCAGCTCGATGTAGGCACTTGCATGGAGGCCGGTTCCGATCCGGTCGCGTGGATTCGCGCAAATCCGGGTAGAATCCGCTCTCTCCATCTCAAGGACTGGTCACCGGAACCGGAGAAAGGTTATAAGGTTCTGTTTGGGGAAGGGGCTGCAGAATGGGGGAAAATTTTCGAAGCAGCCGAAAGTGGCGGCGGAGTGGAATACTACCTGATAGAACAGGAAGGCAGCCGGTTTACGGAACTCGATACCGCGCGCCGCTGTTTGCAATCCTTCCGGTCAGTCCATCCAGAATGATGTGCGCGTGAAGGAAACTTCGCTTGCGGTTTGGATAATTCGGTGGGAAATCTGGAGCCGAGAGTGGGAGTTGAACCCACGACCTGCCGATTGTTCCAGAAACTCTATGTTGTTGAATCGTCTAGCTCTTTCTTGCGTCTTGCACCACGGTTTTCCAGGGTATTCGGGGCTTGCTGTTCCCTTACTGTTCCCCAATCCGAAGACGGAATGGAGGCTTTGTTTTCGGCTTCACAGATACAGTGATTACGGAGACGGAACTAAGAGAACTGCAGAAAGACCAGAAGCTAAGTCTACCGTTCGGCAATAGCGCGGCGGTATTTGGCAGGCAACGCTACCTCGCGTTACGAAGCTCGCGCTTTTTGGCCTTCATCGCGTACATAGCCACGTCTGCCTTCCGTAGGAGGACTTCGATCCTTTCACCGTCATGGGGATAAACTGCAACGCCTACGCTGACGGAAAGCAGCGGTCCCATCCCATCATTGGCAATGCTGTCGCAGATGCGTTGTGCCACTTGGTTGGCCGCCTCTGCGCCTGTTTCCGGTAACACAACTGCAAACTCGTCCCCGCCGTAGCGCGCCGCCGTATCGATGTCCCGGCAGAAGCTCAGAACATCGGCCACCCGGCAGATCGCATCGCTTCCCGTATGATGCCCGTAGCGGTCGTTGATTTGCTTCAATCCATCCAGATCAAATAACAACAGGGCAAACTCTTGCCCCGTGCGCTCGGAACGCTTGATTTCCATATTCAG
>Ga0137410_10002946_pt1 | contig 11527 bp, 12 predicted proteins | sample CZODoug1_16funga_FD_108878 | JGI IMG/M metagenome (GOLD analysis project Ga0137410, IMG submission 108878) | Vadose zone soil fungal communities from Angelo Coast Range Reserve, California, USA - CZODoug1_16fungal (Illumina Assembly) | ecosystem: Environmental > Terrestrial > Soil > Vadose zone... | reverse complement strand
TGTCAAAATGATCGTCGGATTGGCCGCGCTGCACGAAGGCGTCTTCGATCCGGACCAGGACGTCCAGGTTTCGACGCGCAAGAGTCTGAACCTGACCGACGCAGTGGCTCACTCGGACAACTCGGTCTTTCAAGTTTTAGGGCGGATGTTGGGCTACGAGCGCGTGATGAAATACGCCACGGATTTCGGATTCGGATCGAGGACCGGGATCAACTACAAGGGCGAAAGCGACGGATTCCTACCCGACGAGGGAGAACAAGAAACAGGACATATGTCCAGCCACGGTGACGGATTCGGCGTGACCGCCATTCAACTCGCGGCTTTCACCGCCGCGATCGCCAACGGCGGCGACCTCTATACCCCGCGCGTCGCGCGCAACGCCGAAGACACCGAGACCTTCGTCGCCGAATTGAGGCGCAAAATAGTGATGGCGCCCGAAGACCGCGCGAGGCTCCTGGCGGGGATGACGGGCGCGGTCAATTACGGCACCGCCAAGCTCGCTTATAATCCACTCGGCCAGGTGGCCGGCAAGACCGGCACTTGCACAGGCGCCCGCGACAGGCTCGGGTTATTCACCTCGTTTTCGAGCGTCGATGATCCGAGGCTCGTGGTGACAGTCATCACAACCGGGTCTACAGAAGCCGGCCGCCGCGCCGCCGAGATCGCCGGCAGAATCTATGCGAACATCTCTCCTCGCTTCTTTAAAGACCGGGTAACAACGCCTGCGGCTTCCGCCGGGACCGAAATCCCGGAGCCGAAGGCAAGTAATGTGAAGAATTGAGGGTGGAAGATTGAGGATCGAGGATCGAAGATCGTTATCCAGCGATCCTCGATCCTCGATCCTCAATCTTCTCAGTTTGAAATTCCTTTGGGAGAGAATTTGCGCAGCGCGCTGGGGAAGATTCTGATCGTGGTCGGCGTACGGACCTTGCCGTCAACGATAATTTCGCGCGCTGAAACTTCCTGTTCGTAAATATCCTTATTGGCCGATTTGTCCTGCATAATCATAGCGCCCTTCAACTCCAATCCGCCGAAAAGCCCCCGACTGCGCGAATAGGAAATGATTTGAGATTTAAGCAGAACGTCCGTGGACACGTGCGCGTTGCGCCCGACCGGCCCCGCCGAGACGGCGGCGCCTGCGCCGATTTCGAATTTGTCCTGCAGTAAACCTTCAAGGCCCGATTTGTTCATGACCAGCAGAACGAGATCCACGGCCTGTCCGCCGATCTGCAAGCCGAAGCTGCCGCCGCCGATGGTGAAGTAGGCAGGCGACCCCCACGAGCCTTGCGCCCGGCGGCAACTGATCAGCCCCTTGCCGTATTGCCCCCCGAAGATGAAGCCGCCTTTTTTGACCGAAGGAAAGACGGCGACGCACTGGGCCCGGTCGAGCAGTTCCTGCGGAATCCCCTGGTCCGGAGCCGACATAATCTCCTGGAATGCGGCGGCGGCCTTCTGCGCGCGTTCGCGTTCATCGACTTTGGACCCCTGGCCCGCCAGGCTCCGCATTGAAATCGTGAGGACGAGAAGTGAGGCGAAAACGGCGCCGATTACTTTTTTCATTAGGTATCTCCGGTAAAGAATCTGTTGAAGCGAAGTATTGTTGATTAAGACGCGCGACGGTATTTCTATACCTGAACGTCATTGTTTTTCAAGCGCGCGCAAAATAGCGTAAGATGCGCTCAGGTTGGAATCGGAGCATTCGGCATGAACTCATTCGACTCATTCACACTCGCCCCGATGTCTGCGGGCGACATCATCGATCGCGCGGTCAGGCTCTACGGGCGCAATTTTCTGGCGCTGTTGCGAATCGTGCTCGCGCCCAGCCTGGTCGCCTACGCGGGCTCGATTCTTATGTCAATCGGCTTGCGAAACGCCACTTTGTCGAAAGGCGACGAAAGGGTCGTAATCACCGTTTTACTGGTTCTGGGGGGCTTTCTGCTTTGGGCGATCGGCAAAGCGGCATTCTACGCCGTGCTGGGCGGGCCGTCGCGCTCGCTGGTGGCGCATTTCTTCGACGGCAAACCGATCCTGGCGCTGGATGTCTACCGCGCGGCGCGCGAACGCCTCTGGTCCCTCATCGGCGCGACCTTTGTAGTCGGATTGCTGATATTGGGCGCAATGATGATTGCATATTTTTTCGTCGCCACCATCGGGGTCCTCTTCATGATGATGATAGCGGCGATTGCCCAGAGCGGCTCCGAATTGATGGGAGGCGCCGCCACAATCATCTTTGCCGTCGTGGTCCTGGCGACGCTCGCCATCTCTTTCCTGCTGATTTACGGTCGCATTATTTACGTGCCGCAGATTCTGATGGTTGAGGGTAAAGGAGTTTTCAGTTCGATAGGCCGCAGCTTTTCGCTCGCCAACGGACAACTTCTCCGCATCGCCGCGCTCATCCTCTTTTGGGTCTACGTCGGCTGGTCCGTGCTGCTGCTGCTGTTTCTCCCTCTCGGCTATATCTCCGATTGGGTCAACCCGTTCAGCGTTGAACACCCTCCGTGGTATAACATCGCCTGGCAAACGGTGGCGCAGTTGAGCGAGATTCTGCTCATGCCGATCTTCATGATCGGATGCACTTTGCTTTACCTGGACAGCCGCGTTCGCAAGGAAGGCTTCGATGTCGAGTTGCTGGCCAATCGAACACTCGCGCAGCCGCCGGTTCCGCCGCCCCTCTATCCTTTGACGCCTGCGCCGGCGACGTCTGTGTGGACGCCCGGGCCCCAACAACGCAGATCGTTTTCGACCTCCATCCTCGGACTCGACGATTACAGCCCCGCGCCGGCCGACCCGGTTCCTGCGCCGGGCGCGCAATTCGAGCTTGAAGTCACTCGGAAGAGCTGCCAATGGTGCGGCGCCGAAACAAATGACGAGGATCGTTTCTGCAGGCTATGCGGCTCGGCTTTTCACAGTGGTTTTCCTGTGGATGAATAGCCGCAGAGGTCACAGAGAACACAGAGAAATCATTAGTTCCCTCATTGCCCTCTGTGCCCTCTGTGTGCTCTGTGGCTAACAGTCTTCATATGCGCATACGGACGAATCAATTCTATTTCGCAATCGCGTTTCTCGTTTCTCTATGCGCCCTGCCCGTGTCGGCTCAGGGGCGCTCGACCGTAGGCGATTACGCGAATCGCCTCGCCCAGGCGGAGCGGGCGGTGAACGAGACGCTCGAACGGAATAGTCCCGCCTCTGAGTTGGCGCCCCTGACGAGCGAGGTCAAGCGGCTGCTGCCCGCGAGCGAGGAGGTCGAATTCAATGGCGCCATTACCCGCGTTGACAACGCATGGTTGCACGAAGCCATGAATAACGTCGCCAAGACCGCGGAAGGCGACGCCGAACGGCGCCTTCCGCTGCTGGGCGAAATCTCGGCGCGTCTGGCCAGACTTCGACAAAGCGTAAAAGCGGCTCAAACGGCGGAAGATCCCGCATTGCAGGATCAACGCGCCAGGCTCGACAACATTCTCGCCCGCCCCGAATACCAATCCGAGGAAAAGCGTGAATCGGCGATAGCGCGGTGGATCAGGCAGATGATGGAATCCATTGCCCGGCTGCTGATGAAACTGTTCGGCGGGTCTTCCGCGCGCGCGCCACAGACCGGCGGCGCCGGATTGGTCCTGATCTTACGGGCGCTGCTCTTTCTGGTCGTGATAGCGGCTCTGATTTTCGGCGCCGTGAAACTCGCGCGACGGTTTCAGGCTCGCCAAAAGCCGGCGGAAGAGGCGGAGACGAGGGAGGCGCTTGGCGAGGTGATCGCGGAAGACGCCACCGCCGCCGATCTGTTCGCGATGGCCTCCGATCTGGCGCGGCAGGGCGAATACCGTAAAGCGATCCGCCGGGCGTATATCGCGCTGCTTTGCGACTTCGACCAACGCGGCAAGCTGCGCCTGGGCCGCTCGAAGACCAATCGCGATTACCTTGACGCGATGCGCTCGGAGCAGCGGATATATCCCACGTTCTCCGTCATGACTTTCGCGTTCGAACGCGCCTGGTACGGGCAGGAGCGCGCCACGGAAGAGGAGTTCCAGAACTTCGTCACGCTCTATCAGGAGGCGATCCAATAGACTTCCATGCGTCGTTATTTTGGCGTCACAATTACGATAGCCGTCGTGATCCTCACGCTCATCGTGATGAGCGTGGCGGGCAACATCACATTCGACCGGCCTCTTGAGAATGAGTTCGCGCCGAATCGCTCCACGTATAATTCGGGCCCGACCGGGACGCGCGCGCTCTACCAGTTGCTCGAAGAATCGGGAACGCCCGTGAAGCGATGGAGAGGCCGTTATTCACAGCTTCACGCCGAGGCCAAAGGCTCGATACTGGTCATCATCGGCCCGTTTTTATCCGGCCAGAAGATCTCCGATGAAGAGACCGTCACGCTGCAAGATTGGTTATCATCTGGCGGGCAAGCGTTGATCATCAGCCGATCTCCCATTGAACAGTTCGGAGACCCGGCGATTCGCACGAAAGCGTCCGACAAATCGCCCTCCTTGGACGCGACGCCCGAGCAATTCATTTATGAGGAGAGTGACGAATTGATCGCGCAACCGACCGAACTGACCCGAAAGGTTCGCGGCCTGGCGCTCTCCGACTTCGCCTCGCGGTTGAGTTTTCATCCTCAAGACGGGACTCAAGACGAGGCAGGCAAGGCAGAGGGGACGGATGCGCCGGATGAGGCGGATAGGACGGAGGCGCCGGCCGACCCGAGCGCCAAAAAAGACGAAGATGAAGAATATTCGGCGCCGACTCTCTCCGCTCCGGTAATTCACCTCGGAGATAAAGACGGCGCGGCGCTTGTGGACTTCACCTACGGCGAAGGGCGCGTCATCTTTCTTTCCGATCCGTTCGTGGTCGCCAACAACGGCATAGCGCGCGGAGGGAATCTGACGCTGGCGATGAACATTCTGCGTTCGATGGGCGCTCCGGACCGCCGGATTCTCTTCGACGAATTCCATCACGGCTATCATGACGAAGGCAATCCGCTGGTCAATTACTTTCGCGGCACGCCCGCGCCCTGGCTGCTTCTCCAGGGGCTCGGCTTGAGTCTGTTGATCATTTACACCTATGGCCGACGTTTCGCCCGACCGCTGCCTTTGCCCCAGGTCGATCGCCACTCTCCCCTGGAATTCGTCGGCTCAATGGCAAACTTGCAACAGGCGGCCCGGGCGCGCGAACTGGCGCTGGAGAACATCTACCCACGATTCAAGGCCGGCCTCTGCCGCAAGCTCGGCCTTTCATCGCGCGCGTCCAGGGATGAGATCCTGGCCGGCGCGCGCCGGCGCCGATTCCCGATTTCAGAGATTGAATTGCGTCAGACGTTGAGCGATGCGGAGATGACTCTGGCGGGAGAACTAATCGACGACGCGCGCCTTCTCACCCTGGTGTCGAGGATGCGGCGCATCATTTCGCAAACGGCGCCGCGCGCGTAAGCAAGAGGTCCGCCGACAGCGCCGCGAGTAATGCTGTTAGACCTTCTCGCCGCGAGCGCGCATATCGGAGAGGACCCTCTCGATGCCGAGCTTATCAATCGTCTTGATCCCGCGAGGCGTTACGCGCAGCCGCACCCAGCGGCTTTCGCTCGGAACCCAGAAACGATGCCACTGCAAGTTCGGATCGAAGCGGCGTTTCGTTTTATTGTTGGCGTGCGAGACATTGTTACCGAACATCGGTTTCTTGCCGGTCACCTGACATTTCTTGGCCATAAATGATCTATGCTCCTCAATAATAGGACTTATAGGTTCTATAGGTCCTATTCATATTCATGATTGCGAAGCGCGGGACTATACCACAAGCTCCGCTTCAAGGCGAGGGGCCGCGCGCTTGACAGCTTCGCCCGCGAAATTGTTTGATAGCGCGTGCCCTCGAGAGATTGTCGTCAGGAAGATTGTTGGGGGAGCCACGCGCGCCAATGAATCGCTATCGATTGTTAATCGTCGCGCTCCTGATCATCGCTCTAAGCTTGCTCTATGTGCATGGCCAGGTTCATGGGTACGACGACCGGATCATAAACGACATAAACAGTTTAGACACTAGCGACTGGCCGACGCCGCGCGTGGCCGTCGTATTCGGCGCGAGCGTTTACAGCAATGGCGATCTCTCACCGATCCTGGCAGACCGCGTCAATACGGCGATAGAGCTTTACAACGCTCACAAAGTGGATCGGATCCTCGTCTCCGGTGACGCCCGCCACCGAAGTTACAACGAACCAAAAGCGATGTACGAGTATCTGATCAGCCACTCCGTCGCGCTGAAAGACGTGATCGTTGACGTCTCAGGGCGCTCGACTTACGAGACATGCCTGCGCGCGAAAGAGGTTTTCGGCCTCAAGCGAGCGGTACTGGTCTCACAGGGTTTCCATTTGTCTCGCGCGCTCTACATAGCCAATCAACTGGGCCTGGAGGCCGTCGGGATGGCCGGGGATATGAGGGCGGAGCAGGAGATCGATTACCAGGGCGTGCGCGAATGGGCGGCGGAGTTGAAGGCGTTCCTCAACCTCAATTTCATCCCGCCCACCGCTTCGCTGGAAGAGGGAAAAGTGATCAATTGAGCTAATGAGCTAATCTTCCTATTAGACTCTCGCTCCCGGGAGAGCCTCTTGACTCTCGGCAGAGCCTCGCGGATAATGCCTGCGTCATAAATCTTGTTTATCAAATTTCCCATAAGATTTCCGCTGGACGGCGCCGGAACTTATGCCCAAACATATGCTTGACAGGCCCATCACAACTCGGACTTGCGCCCGATTCGCGGGCGCTTCGCGCCGATCAGCTTGGCCCTTCTCTTTAAAATTCGCCTTTAGCTTCGGATTCTATTTTTACTTTAGCCGCGGCTTTAGCCGCAGCGGGGGGGGCATAAGTTCGTTGGCTTGACCGAGAGCGAACGAAACGCCTGAAGAAAGGCCCCTCATTCAAATCGAGTGAGGGGCCTTTTGATTTAGCCGCGCAGCAATCGCGCGCGGTACTGTTAAGGAGTCATATCGAATGATTGGAACAACGGAAGCGAATGAAATGAAGAACCAGCGCGTCGCGTTTCAGGGCGAACCCGGCGCGTTCAGCGGCGAGGCGGCGCGAAAACTGCTCGGCCACGAGGTCGAGCTTATTCCCTGCGAAACCTTCGAAAAGATTTTCGCCGAGGTCGAAGATGGTTCAAGCGATTATTGTCTGGCGCCGATCGAAAATTCGCTCTTCGGTTCGGTTCATCAAAACTACGACCTGCTGCTCAAACACAGTCTGAGGATCGTGGGCGAAACCAATCTGCGAATCATTCATAACCTGATCGCCGCGCCGGGGGCGAGACTCGAAGACGTGAAGCGCGTCTATTCGCATCCGGTGGCGCTGGGGCAGTGTAGAAGCTTTCTCACCGGGCGGCCCGAAATGCGGCCGATCGCCGCTTACGACACGGCGGGCAGCGTCAAAATGATTATGGAGAGCCGTGAGTCCGGAGCGGCGGCGATCGCCAGCGCGGAGGCGGCTGAAGTTTACGGCGCCCGGATCCTGGTTCCCGGCATCGAAGACGACCAGGCGAACTTCACTCGATTTTTACTGCTCGCGCGGGAAGACGATTGCGCCGAGCCGCCGCCCGGCGCGGACAAGACGTCGATAGTGTTCGCGCTCGAAAACCGCACTGGATCGCTTTATCGCGCGATGGCCGTGTTCGCGCTTCGCGATATTGATTTGCTGAAGATCGAATCGCGCCCGCTCATCGGTCGCCCCTGGGAATACAGCTTCTACCTGGATTTCATCGGCGCCCAGGACGAGCCTCGCGTCAGCAACGCGCTGGCGCACCTGCGGGAATTCGCCACGAGCGTCAAAGTTTTGGGCTGTTATAAATCAAACACCGATACGACGCCGCGCACGTAAGCGCGCGGCGCCGCGCCGATTCAAAGGAGCCGTTGACAATGATTGTAGCAATGCAAGCCGGAGCGACAGAGAGCCAGATCAACCACATCTGTGACCGCGTTCGCGAGTTCGGTTATACGCCTCACCTAATTCGCGGGACAGAGAAAACCGTCATAGCCGCTATAGGACCTGGCGACAAAAAAGAGCACATCGAGGGCCTGAAATCGGCCGACGGAGTCGAAGACGCCTTTCCGATCCTGCAACCCTTTAAACTTGTCAGTAAAGAAGTCAAGAAGCAAAGGAGTGTGATTCGGGTCGGAGACGTGGCGATCGGCGACGGCGGCTTCGTGGTAATGGCGGGGCCGTGTTCGGTAGAAGGCCATGAACAACTTATGTCGACCGCCGAGTCCGTGGCGGCATCCGGCGCCAAGATCCTTCGCGGCGGGGCCTACAAGCCACGCACTTCGCCCTATGATTTCCAGGGACTCGCCGAAGAAGGGCTGAAACTCCTGGCCGAGGCCCGCAAACACACTGGATTGAAAGTCATTACCGAGGTTCTCGATACGGAGGATGTCGAACTGGTGGCGGAGTACGCTGACATTCTGCAGATCGGCGCGCGCAATATGCAAAATTTCGCGCTGCTCAAGAAGCTGGGTGAGGTCTCGAAGCCGGTCATGCTGAAGCGCGGATTGTCGGCGACGATCAAAGAATTCCTGCTCTCGGCGGAATACATCGTGACGCATGGCAATCCGAATGTGATGTTATGCGAGCGCGGCATTCGCACATTCGAAACGGCCACGCGCAATACTCTGGATATTGCGGCTGTCCCGCTGCTGAACGAATTGACCTACCTGCCCGTGCTTATCGATCCGAGCCACGCCACGGGTAAACGAAGTCTGGTTCGTCCGCTGGCGAAGGCCGCCGTCGCGGTCGGCGCCGACGGTTTGATGGCCGAAGTCCATCCCCGTCCCGAAGAGGCATGGTCGGATGGGCCTCAATCGCTGAGGTTTGAAGAATTCGCCTTGATGATGCGCGAAATCGAGCCTTACATTGATCTGCGCAAAGGATCGAAGATCGAGGATTGCGGTTAGCCACGGAGACACAGAGAAGAAAGAGAAAAGAGGCTTTCTCGACGATGTCTTTTTCTCTACTTCTCTGTGTCTCCGTGGCTCTGTGGCTAACCGCAATCCTCGATTATCTTCTTGCTGCGCTCCTGTCGCCGTGACACAATACCTCGCTAGCGGGGAACGCCACTTGTATCACTTTTGGTCGAAACGAATTGAACACAAGCGGCTCTTACAAATTCACTGACAGTCGGACAAATATGAAAGTCAAAAAAACTGCCCTGATCATATGCAACGACGATAAGGAATATTGGATAACCCAAAAGCAATTCTGGAACATGGTGCGGGAAGGAGTGGTTGTGCAAACCGGCAATCATCCGTTGACCGGACGCTTCCGAGGCCGGGACGATCAATTGCTGATCACGATTCAACACACGGTGCTTAACAAGGCGACCCCAGTTCACACCGGGGAGGTATTGCGCATCCTACGATTGCGAAAGAATAAAGGATGAAAAAAGGGATTGAGGTAGAGACGCAAGATCTTGCGTCTCTACCTCAATCCCTTAAAACCGCGGAAAAATTCCTGCCGATGGCCTTCATGACATTTCAATGCCAACCGCGCGTAAGGCGTTAAGCGTGCTTGGTTTTGATTCCGTCAGCTTCATCTGGCCGTCGCAAACGATGGCCAGAGGACGTCCGTTATGCTTCTTATGGGGAGTAGAGTCGGCGTTAACCTGCTCACCGGTAGTCAAAAGCCACATATCGGTCAGCCATTCATGGATTACTGAATTGACCTTCTCCTGTAATTCGGGATGCTCAACGGACACGGCCTTTTCTTCAATCGCCAGATCATTACTCTTGGCGTTGTTTACGGCGATCACTTCTTCTGTTCCCGCCGTCAGAGCTAAATCGCCAGTCTTTTTGATCATTATCGTCCGTTCCTCTCTTTTCAAAGTCCGATTCCGTAAATTACTTAATGTCTTCCTCCTGTAATGCGCGTTCAGACGCAACATGAATGCCATAAGTTGCTTTGGCGCCTACTATTTGTAAATCTCTTTAGGATATCTGAATGATCTGATGACGGAACGGAAGATAATCAACCCTCTTGCAAAGGGATTCTGATCTATTTGCCTACTTAGGTGTCCGAAAGGCAATTCTAAAGCGTAATCAGAGCGTTCAAAGACAGATTGAAATATTTACCCGGTTCGGCGTCCGTGGCGTGACAATTTGGGATAGTCGTGTCAACGATTGGGGACCATAGGTTACACAAAATCAGCACCGCGAGCGAGCAGCGAGTTATGAAGACTGTTAGCCAGAGAGCACACAGAGAACACAGAGAAATCATCAGGTCCTGCGGCGCCCTGCGGTGCGCTGCGGTGGCTATTCATCCACATGAAAACTGCTGTAATGTTCACAATCTATTCACAGTTCTTTATATATTCTCTGCTATCATTGAGCGCATGCGAAACGTCATCACCGCTCTGACGAAGCGACTGTTATTCGTGGCGCCTGTAGTATGGGCCGTCGTCACACTCGTCTTTCTGTTGATTCATATCGTTCCCGGCGATCCGGTGCGGAACGCGCTCGGCGACAACGCGACCGAACAGCAAGTCAACGAGTTGAAGCGTAAGCTTGGTCTGGACCAGCCCCTATCCCGGCAATACGTCAATTACTGGCGCGGAGTTCTGCAAGGCGATCTGGGCGTAAGTTTGATCAATCCGTCTGACCACATCCTCGAAAAAATCCTCGGGCGCTATCCGGCGACGATCGAGCTGGCTCTGGCCGGACTCGCCTTCGCAATCCTCGTCGCCATCCCGCTCGGCGTTACGGCGGGCACGAATCAGGGCAGGGCGCCGGACAACATCGCGTCTGTCGTGGCGTTGCTCGGCATCAGCGCGCCCGGCTTCGTGCTAGGGCCGTTGATGATTTACCTGTTCGCGATCAAGCTCAATCTCCTGCCCGTTTCGGGCCGATTCGGGCCGGAGTATCTGATCCTGCCGGCGGTCACGATGGGGGCGCCGCTGGCGGCGTTCCTGACCCGCATGGTTCGTTCGAGCGTGATCGAGGAGTTGGGTGAGGATTACGTGAGGACGGCTCGCGCGAAGGGCTTGAACGAGCGGCAGGTGATTTATAAACACGTCCTGAAAAACGGTTTGATCCCGGTCGTCACGGTGATCGGGCTGCAATTCGGCGTGCTGCTGGCCGGGGCCATCATTACCGAAGTGATCTTCAGTTGGCCGGGCATCGGACGTTTGACTGTTGAAGCGATCAATTCCCGCGATTATCCCATGGTTCAAGGCTGTATCCTGATGATCGCGCTGACATACATCGTAGCCAATTTTCTTACGGATTTCGCATATCGGCTGCTCGACCCCAGAATTAAAGTAGAATAGTTAATATGAATCGTCTAGGCAAAGTCGGCTTGGTCATCATTTCCGTCTTCCTATTCGTCGCGATCTTCGCGCCACTGATCGCGCCCTATGACCCGCGCGAGCAAACACGGCTCGAAAGCGGTCTATCGACCGAAGAGAGGTTGAAGCCCACGCGCGATTACGTCTTCGGGCGGGACGACCTGGGACGCGACGTCCTGTCGCGGGTGATTTACGGCGCGCGCATTTCAATGCGGGTCGGAGC
>Ga0137410_10002944_pt1 | contig 11528 bp, 8 predicted proteins | sample CZODoug1_16funga_FD_108878 | JGI IMG/M metagenome (GOLD analysis project Ga0137410, IMG submission 108878) | Vadose zone soil fungal communities from Angelo Coast Range Reserve, California, USA - CZODoug1_16fungal (Illumina Assembly) | ecosystem: Environmental > Terrestrial > Soil > Vadose zone... | reverse complement strand
TTGTGGAGCAGTTGGACGGAATTTTGCGCCCAAATGCGCCCAAAAAGAAAAACGGCTTAGAAGTGGAGTCTTCTAAGCCGTTGTATCTAAACTAGAAAATGGTTGCGGGGGTCAGATTTGAACTGACGACCTTCGGGTTATGAGCCCGACGAGCTACCAGGCTGCTCCACCCCGCACACCTACTATATCGGACGCGCACGCTTCCGTCAAACCGAGGCAAATTATTAGCACGTCCTTGTGAATCAGAGGGGGGCAGTTACCACTCGTTGTAAGGCGTTTGATCGAAAGGCGAAACCCGGCCCGAATTCGAATGAACGTCAACCATGCCCGTACTGGTTTGTTCCGGGCTCAACACGACGGTATCGTATTGGGGCACCCAGTCCTTCGCGCGTGTCATCGGATCCGTCGGAACTGAACGCAGATAGCCGCCCTGCACGAGGTCATCGACGGATTGTGGCGCCGCCTGCTTGTCGAGGGTGTAATTGTCGATCGAGGTTCGAATTGTCTGGAGGTTGTTTTTCAGTACGGCTTCGTTTGCCTTCTGCACTGATTTGTCATAACGCCCCACCGCGATGCCAATCAGGATAAGAATAATCGTGATGACGATCATCAATTCAATGAGCGTAAAACCCGCTCCCGGAATTCCGCCGTGGCGTTTACGTAGCGATGACCCACCAGCCCAGATTTGCGACCGCATTTTCAATTCAATTCCCCGTTCAAACTACCAGTCTGAATACTTTGTTCCATCCAGCGCCGTTCCTGTCGACTTCGAATACACATCGAACACGTTCTTGCCGCCCCAGCTCGTGGAATCCGGATCGTCCTGAACCGCGCGCAGTCCCCAATCGGCGCGCCCGGTCATCGGGTCTATTGGAATCTTCCGCAGAAAACGAATTTTCCGGTCGCTGCTTGCGCCGAGCTGCACTCCCTTGACCAATGTCTCCAGGTCGGGTGGATAGCCTTCGCTGCCAATCTCCACGCGGATCTGGTTTCGGTCGGCCGCGTCTTTATACCGGTCGATCGCATCTTTCATCTCTCGCAGATCGCGGCGAAGTTCCGCCTCTTTCTGTCGAACGATGGTGTATTTCGCGATGGGCAGCGCTGCGGACGACAGAACCATCAGAATCGCGCAGGCGATGATCAGCTCCAGCAGCGTCATCCCTGTCTTGGACGAATGCGCCTTCCGCCGGATTCCTCTATCCATTTGCCACTGATATGAAATGCTTCGCAACATCGCAGGCCCCATTCGATTACGGCTGGACTTGAACCGTCGCCTCGCTGGTGATCAGCGGTATAAGATTCTGCCGCGAGTCTTTCGCGTTGACTTGGACGATCGACAGATTCGATGAGCCGGCCGCTAGCCCCTTGATGACGAGTCCGATCAGCGTTCCGCTCCCGCTCACTCCGGGCGTATTCGGCCCGCGCGTCGCGGAAATAATCGACTGTCCTTTGTCCTTGAAAGGCTGGTGCACTATGGCGATTTCCTGCGTTCCCCCGGAGAGGAATCCGCCATGCCGCACTTCTTCCACACTGATTACCGCAGGGTTGTATTGCAACAAAAGTGGAATGGAGAAGAGGTCCGTCACGTTCTCGACCACCACGCCGATTGTTGCCGTTTGCCCCGCTTTCAACGTCAAGCTCTGAGGCTCAAAGCGTATCTTCGCCGCCGCCGCCGCGGGTGCCGTCGTGCCCGGCGCGGGCGCAGGTGCTGCAGTTCCCGGTCCTGCGTTTTGATTCACCTGAGGCGGTTGCGCGGGTTGCTGTGCCGGTGCATGTAGCTCGCTCTCGCGCTTCACTTGTACGTTTGCCTCGGAGCCCGAATAGAGCGGTCGCAGATTTGCTTTCGTCCATTCCGGAATTCGCACGATCCGCGGCGTCAGGACAATCAGCACTTCGTCTTCCTGGTGATCCGTCTTGTCGTGCGAGAAGAGATATCTCAGCAAGGGGAGCTTCGCAAAGCCCGGCCACCCTTCCAGGGTTTTGCTATCGGTCCGCTGAATCAGGCCTGCAAGAATGCTGACCTCGCCTTCCTTCAACCGGATGTCATGCTCAATAACCCGCTGGCTGATGACTGGCTGCGTAATCCCGCCGATGCTCACGTCATTCGTATGCGCGGACACTTCCACTTTCAACTTCAAGCTGACATCACGATTCGGATGTACGCGAGGCGTAAGGTCGATATTCACGCCAACATCCAGGTAGGTGAATTGCGTATTCACCAGCGGGCTTATTCCGCCCGCGGTTCCAGCGGCGAGTCCAAGGCCTGACGAAAAACTGCCTGTGGCGACAGGTATGCGATCGCCAATCTTCAGTTTGGCGGTTTGGCCGTCTATCGAGCGCACTTCCGGGTTCTGGATAATCTTCGTGCTCGTATCGCTCAGGATCGCGCTTGCCGTCGCGTTCGGCAGCGTGAAGACAATGTCGTTTCCGTTCAGGTGGCGAAGCTGATTTAGAGTGGTGCCGGTGTTGGTCGATGGAGTACTGCCCGACGTGGTCGTGTTCGGGTTGATTGCCACACTGGCGGTTTGCCCCGGGAGTATCCCCAGGTCCCTTAGGCGATCCGTGCGCGCCTCCAGTACTTCGACCTGTACCACCACTTCCGGCTTGGCTTTGTCGATGTCGCGGATCATTTTTTCCGCCAGCAGCAGTTTGTCCGGGGTGTCGCGGACGATGATCGCGTTCTGCGAGTTGAGTTGCGTAATTCGTTTCAGATCCAGCAATTGCCGCAGCCCGGTCACAATTTCGGTCAGCTCCTGCGGCTGAACCGTATTTGAAACATATAACGTCTTGACCACCTGTTCTTCGTAGTCTCGGCGCTTTTGCGGCTGGTCGGGAATCACAAAAATAGTGTTTTCCGTGACCGGCTTGACGAAAGCCTTACTCTGCAGTTGCGCGATTTCCAGCGCCTGCTCCAGCGTCACATTATTCAATTCCACGGTAATCCGCCGGGCAGGGAAGTCCGGGTCGTAAATCACTGTCAGGCCAGCAAGTTTTCCGATCGTATCGAAGACCTTCTTCGCATCCTCGGACATCTTCAAATTGATAGGAGCCCGTGAGAGCGGTTTGATTTCTGGCGGCAGTGCGGCCAATTGCTGGTCGTTTGGATCGGCGGGCGGTTCTGCCGCCGCATCGGTGGCTCGGTTCTTCTCCGCGATCATTTCGACCGTCTTTCGAAGCTCCTGGTCTGCTACCGGGCTCGAAGGATCGATCATTTGCGCCCGCTGGAATTCGCCTGCTGCGCCCTGCAAGTCGCCGCGATTCCTCATTTCGACGCCGCGTTTAACATGCATTTCGCTCGCATCGAAGCGTACCCGGTTTAGTTTGATCTTGTAGCTGGCGTTGAAGGGGTTGGCTTTGGCGGCTTTTTGATAGTAGGCGAACGCTGCGTCGTAGTCCTGCAGCGCCTCCGCCTTCTTACCCTGGTCGTAATCGGGTTTGCCCTTCGGGCAGCCTGATGTCAGCAGCCCGAAACCAATACACAAGAATAGGCTTCCCCAGCGGCGCATACACTCTCCGAGGCCTCGACATGAAGCCAATGCCAGCAGTCTAACATTCGATTTAGAGGCCCGGCAAGGACGCTTAGGTTGGCCGGTCTTGCATCCAACAACCCTGCTTTTTGTCGAGAGTGACAAGTTTTGACGCAGCAGTTAAGATGGAGCGTTGTGGCCAAGCCTCCAAAAAAGACAGAGAAATCCGCTAAGTCCGGCGAGCAAATCGTCGCCCAGAATCGCGCGGCCTCCTATAACTACCATATTCTTGAGAAACATGAGGCCGGCCTCGTGCTTCACGGTACCGAGGTCAAGGCCCTGCGGGAAGGCAAGGCCAACATCCGCGATGCCTACGTGGATTTCAGGCCCGGAAGCGCGTGGCTCGTTAACGCGCACATTGCACAGTATTTACCTGGCGGCCCATGGAACCACGAGCCTTTGGGCTCTCGCAAGCTCCTGCTTCACAAAAGAGAGATCGACAAGCTCTCCGGCCGCACCGAAGCCAAGGGTTTGACCGTCATTCCCCTCAAGATTTACTTTCGTAACGGTATCGCCAAGGTCGAAATCGCCCTGGCGCAGGGCAAGAAGTCCTGGGACCGCCGCCAGGACGAACGCACCAAGGAAGCTCGTAGGGAAGTCGAACAATCCATGTATCGCAATCGGAGGCGATAACGCACCATGCAGATCAAGCTCGTAACCCAGCCGTTTGCAGCACTCGAAACCGATGCCCTGGTTTCTTACGTATTCGAGGAATCGGCCCCAGTTCAAGGCCGCATCGCGGAAATCGATAAGGCTGCCGCGGGCCTGCTGCTTAAGCTCGCAAAAAGCGGGGAGTTGACCGGCAAAATGCTGGAGTTCACGCTCGTCCACGCCCCCGTGGGCCTCAAAGCCGCGCGCTTGCTCCTCGTTGGGGCGGGGAAGCGCGAGCAATGGAATAGCGCCACGCTTCGCAAAATTGCTGGCGCCGCTCTTCGCTACCTAAAGGCTCGCTCCGTTAAGAATTTCGCTCTCCTTGTTCGGGAGGGCCACGCCACTGAAGAAGCTGCCCAAGCTATCGCCGAAGGCGCCCTGGCCGCCAATTTTGAAACGGACAAATACAAAACCGACAAGAAAAACGACAAAAACATCGAATCGGTCCAGATTGCGGGCTACTCGGACTCGGAACGCGCCGCGGGGGACAAAGGTCTTTCCAAAGGTCGCATCATCGCTGACGCGCAAAACTTCGCGCGCGACCTCATCAACGAGCCGGCCAACAAGCTCACGCCGCGCATCATGGCCGAGAAGGCCGAAGCCATGGCCAGGGAATCTAGCCTCGCCGTTGAAATTCTCGACGAAAAGAAAATCGCCGGCCTCAAGATGGGCGCGCTTCTCAGCGTCGCCCAGGGCAGTCCCGAGCCGCCCCGCGTCATGGTCGTCACTTATACGCCCGCGAACTTGAAACCCGGCGCGCCAGTGATCGGCCTCGTCGGCAAAGCCGTCACCTTCGACACCGGCGGCATCTCCATCAAGCCCGCCGACGGCATGGAAAAAATGAAGTACGACATGGCTGGCGGCGCCACCATGCTCGGCGTCATGCGCGCCCTTGCCGCGCTGAAGCCCAGCGTCAAGGTGATCTGCGTCGTGCCTTCCACCGAAAACATGCCCGGCGGCAAAGCCCAGAAGCCCGGCGACATCCAGACTGCTATGTCCGGCAAAACGATCGAAGTCCTCAATACCGACGCCGAAGGCCGACTCATCCTCGCCGATGGCATCCACTACGCCAAGCAGCTTGGCGCAACGCATCTCGTCGACGCCGCTACTCTCACCGGCGCCATCGTCGTTGCCCTCGCCAACATCAACGTCGGCGTCTTCGGCTCCGATCAAGCTTTTACCGACAAGCTCCTCGCCAGCTCGAAAGCCGCTGGCGAAAAAATGTGGCAAATGCCCATTGACGACGACTACCGCGATTTCATCAAGGGAACCGTCGCCGATATCCAGAACATCAGCAGCGGCAAAGGCGGAGGCGCCATCACCGGCGCTATGTTCATCAAGGAATTCACCGGCGACACGCCCTGGATTCACCTGGACATCGCCGGCACCGCCTGGAACGACGACGCCAAGCCCTGGCTCGCCAAAGGCCCCACCGGCGTGGCTCTACGCACCCTCGTCCACCTCGTCATGTCTTCTTGAGAGTAGAATCGCTTCTTTCATTGAACGCGCGGAAGCAGGAGAGGCCATGCGCAAACTATCGGTCACCATACTTTTGGTTTGCTTGATACCCATAACGCTGCCAGCCTCTGTCGCGGCGCAAACCGCTCCCACCTTTGTAGGTGTGAGAACCTTCCTGAGTGCGCCCTACGAGCCGGACCTCGACAAGTTACACGCTGATTTCGCGGTGCTTGGCGTGCCATTTGACGAAGGCACTTGGGGGCAGCCCGGAGAACGCTACGGCCCGCGCGACTTGCGCGAAAACTCCCAGGAATATGCCCATGATCTGACGGACGGCTTCTATTACATCGACGGCGACCGCACTGTCCTCAAAGGCAAGCGCTGGGTCGATGTGGGCGATGTGATTGTCTATCCCACGGTTCCCGCGGAGACTGGCGAGAAAATTACCGCAGCCGTTAAGAAAATTCTCGCGAAAAAAACCTTTCCGATTATCTTGGGCGGAGATCACAGCATTACGTTCCCGGTGATTCGCGCCTTTGACGTTCCGCTGACGGTCGTCCACATTGACGCGCACCTGGACACCTGGAATGGCGCCAAGGGCAATCTCGATCACGCCTCCTGGGTTCTGCGGGTGGCCAAGCTGCCTTCGGTGAAGAAAATCGTGCAGCTCGGCATGCGCGGCATCGCCAACGACCAGGAAGCAGCCGCCAATGCCAAGGCGCTCGGCACCAAAGTTGTTACCAGCGAGGAAATTCATCGCCGCGGCGTTTCTGCCGCCATCGACGCCATTCCCCGCAGCGAGAATATCTATGTCACGTTTGATGTCGATTCCATGGATCCCACGCTCGCGCCCGGCACGGGAACATACGAACCGGGCGGCCTCAACTTTGCAGAAATCGACGAACTGATGAAGCAAATCCCGACCAAGGGGAAGCTCGTCGGCCTGGACATCGTGGAGGTTAATCCCTATCGCGATCCCAGTGGCCGCACCGCCCAGACCGCCATTCGCTTGATGGTTGATTTACTCGCCGCCGCTTTCTGAAAACGCCGCTGTGTGCCCGTCCAGCGGACGCCTTGCGGGGAGTTCACATCTTTTCCGGTGCGCTGATTCCCAGCAGCGACAACGCCCGCACCAGTTGCGCCTCCACCAATTCCGTCAGCCGCAGCAGAAACGCCCGCTTCTGCTCATCCGCTTCCGACAAAATGTGGTGCTTGTGATAAAAATTATTAAAAGCCTGCGCCAATTGAAACGCATACTTCGCCACGAACGCCGGCTCCTGCGTCGCAATCGCCGCGTCCACCGCGTAATCAAGCGAACCGGCCGCTACAAGTAATTCCCAGAGCGAATTTCCCTCCACCCCCGCCAGCAATTTGCTTGCGGATTCCTTTGTTACCTTCACATCGGTCGCGCCCGCCTCTTTACCCTTCCGCCGAATCCCGCGAATTCGCACCACCGCATATTGGCAATACGGCCCCGTCTCGCCTTCAAAGCTCAGCGCATCCTTAAAATCAAACGCGATAATCGCGTTGCGTGTGAACTTCAGCAGGAAAAATCGCAGTGCCCCTACCGCGATCGCATGCGCCGTCAGCTTCTGTTCCTCCGCCTTCATCTCCGCATTCCGCTGCTGCACTTCCTCGATCGTTGCTGCCTCTAGCTTGTCTAGCAGATCGTCCGCCTTAACGCCAAAGCCTTTGCGCCCGCTCACTTCCACATACGGCTTCTTCGCCTCTTCCGGCGCAAGCTCATATCCCATCTCTGCCGCGCATCGCGGAGTCAGCGCCACAATCTCATACGACAAATGAATCGACTGCTCCGCCGCCTTGGCATGTCCCAGCGCCCGCAGTCCCGCCGCCACCACCTTTTGTAAATACGCCTGCCGTGCATCAATCACGTTGTAAACACTTGACGCTGCCTCGCCAAAGTGCGGGGCCGCCGGATCATTCGCCCCGCTCGTCGTAGCCCAAACGGTTTGCCCCTCCGGCGCATTCGGCCACTTTCGATAATGAAAATCCTTCCCCAGCAACCCGAATTTCCAGAGCTGGTAAGCAATATCCTTCCCAACGTAAGTCACCGTTCCATTCGACCGCACAATAATCTTGTCCTGCGAATTCTCCTCCTCTTCATTCTTCTCTGTGTCCTCTGCGGTCTCTGTGCCCTCTACGTTAATTCTTTCTTTTTCTTCCTCTCTCCAAGGCATGATCCAGCAACCGGCCATCTTTGCGCTAGTTGCCAGTTGAATCGCCCCCGATTTCTTCAACATCTCAAACGCGGCATCCCAGAACTTCAAGTGCAAAATCTCGCTCTCCCGAGCCAGCAATTCGTACGCGATATCCAGCCGGGCCATCGTCCGCAAGTGGCATCCCACAATCGCATCCGCTACCACTTGCGCCACTTCTGCATCTTCTCCTTTGCCCTCTTCAATCGCACGCAGAGTATCTCCGCGTAACTTTGCTGCCCGCTCCTTGTCCTCCGCAAAAAAACTCGTCGCCTTCGCGTACAAATCCCAGCAGTAATAATCAAACTTCGCTTCCGCCGCTCGGTTCCTCACCCAGACCGGCGTAACCTTCTCCATGTGCAGCAAACCGATCACCACGTCCGCCACCTGCACGCCCGTGTTATCAATATAATTTTGAACCTGCACTCGGTGGGCCGCGTGCCGCAGGATTCGCACCATCGTGTCGCCCAGCACCGCGTTCCGCACGTGCCCGATGTGCGCCGCCTTGTTCGGGTTGATGCTCGTATGCTCGACAATGATTTTGTGGGACAGCCAATCCTGGCTGTCCGCCTTCTGCTCCGCTCCCTGCCTTAACGTCTCCCAAAACGCTCCCCGGTCAAAATACGCATTCAAATACCCGCCCCCCGCTACCCCGACTTTGGCGATCCCCTCAACCTTGCCCAAACCGTTCGCAATCTCCTGCGCAATCTGCCGTGGCGCCCTCTTCAAACGCTTCGCCAATTCAAAGCACACCGGCGAAGCCGCCTCCCCCATCTCAATCTTTGGCGGCCGCTCCAGCACAATGGCCAGCTCCACCCCATATTTCTCACGGATGTGCCTGGCCAGCGCCTCGCGCAATCGCTCCGTCAGTCTCTGGTACATGATTCTCCGTTCTTTTCCAAGGCCATCGAGTATAGGGGACTCGCACAACCGAACACCAGTCTCCCCGACCTGCACGTTTCAAGGCGTGTCGGCATTTCCTTCCTAAATTGCATTTTCTCCTTCAAGTTTTCCTTGACTTTTATTGCTCCTGTGGTACAGTATCTCTCGTATAAATCTGCATCTGGAGTGCGGGAGCTTGCTCCCGCTTTTCTTTTTCAGCCGAGCCATTTCAGTCTTTGCCAGCCCAAAACAACCAAAAATCGTGCTCTTTAGAATCAATCATTTACGAAATGCAAATATTGTAAGCCCTTTGTTTTGACATTCATGCAAATTGGTGGGGGGGGTGGCGGGTGCCCTTGTCATTTCACCCCGTGCGCGTCGCGAGTCGCCTCTCGCGTTTGACACCCTTACCCTCCGCCGATAGTATCAATCTGCATCCGGCGGAGAGACGTTTCAGGCGGCAATCCGGCCCGCACGGTGGCATCCCATGAAACTCGCTTATTTCGATTGTTTTTCCGGCATTAGCGGCGACATGACGCTCGGCGCCTTAGTTGACGCCGGCTGCGACGTGGAACATCTCCGCTCTGAACTCCGCGGCCTGCAAGTTCCGGGGTGGGATCTCACCGCCGAAAAGGTCTGGAAAAACGGCATGGCCGCCACCTACCTCAAGGTCAAGACCGAAGATCAGCACAAGCATCGTTCCCTCAGCACCATTCTTGAAATCTTGCAGAAATCGCAGCTCGCGTCCGAAGTTCGTCACCGCGCCGCGGAAATTTTCGTAAAGCTTGGTGAAGCCGAAGCCCGCGTCCACGACGTTCCGCTCGAAAAAATTCACTTCCATGAAGTCGGCGCCGTGGACGCCATCGTGGACATCGTCGGCGTCTGCGTAGGCTTCCACGCGCTCGGCATCGAGAAGTTCGCCTGTTCTGCTTTGAATGTGGGCGGCGGAACAGCAAAAATGGCCCACGGTGTTTTGCCCGTCCCCGCGCCTGCCACGGCGAATTTGCTGCAAGGCAAACCGACGTACTCGAATGGCGTGCAAAGAGAACTCGTCACACCCACGGGCGCTGCGATTGTTGCGACCCTTTGCGATTCGTTCGGCCCCCAGCCTCCGATGAGCGTTACAGCCATCGGGTACGGCGCAGGCACGGCCGATCTGGAGGGTCAGCCTAATGTTGTCCGCATAATGATCGGAGAATCCGCAGAAAAAACTCTCGCCGGCTTCGACGAAGAAATTGGCGTCATCGAAGCCAATCTCGACGATATGAACCCGCAAATCTACGGCTACTTCCTGGAAAAAGCATTGGCAGCAGGCGCTCTCGACGTTTACACCACGCCGGTGCAAATGAAAAAAAATCGCCCCGGCACGCTTCTCACGGTCTTGTGCAAGCCGCAGGACACCAACGCGCTGATGTCGCTCATCTTTGCAGAAACAACCACCTTTGGCGCGCGCACCTACCGCGCCCAGCGCCGAACGCTGCCGCGCGAGTTCGTGAGCGTCGCCACAAATTTCGGTGACGTGCGCATTAAAATTTCCCGAGTGAACGGCCGCATCCTGCACGTTGCGCCCGAATACGACGACTGCCGCAAATTGGCCGTCGAAAAAAATGTCCCTCTCCAGCGCGTGATCAGCGAAGCCCTCCGCGCCTACGAGTCGACCGGTTAATTTTTCTTGTTTGGGACTGAAAACTGAAAACTCGACGATGCCCGGAAAACCAAAATACTATCTGACCACGCCGATCTACTACACGAACGGCTTGCCGCACATCGGCCACACCTACTCGACCATCGTGTGCGACACCATCCGCCGCTACAAGCGCATGCGCGGGTACGACGTGGTGATGACCACTGGCACCGACGAACACGGCGTCAACGTCGAGCGCTCCGCCAAAAAAGCCGGCGTCCCTGAATCCGAATTCGTCGCGAAAATGGCCGCCGAATGGAAAGCCCTTTGGGACGAACTCGGAGTCCAGGGCGACGAATTTATCCGCACCACCGACCTGAAGCACGCCCACACCGTGCAATGGCTTTTCAAACTGTGCCGCGAAAACGGTTTCGTTTACCCCGGTCACTACACTGGGCAATACTGCATCTACGACAATGCTTACGTGGACGTGAAGCCCGGCGAGAACTGCCCCGATTGCGGCCGTCCCACGGAAACCGTCACCGAAGCCAATTTCTATTTCAAGCTCTCCGCGTTCCAGAAGCCGCTTCTCGATTGGTACGCCAAGCATCCCGATTTCATCCAGCCCGAAGCCCGCCGCAACGAAGTTCTCAGCTTCGTCGAAGGCGGCCTCCGCGATCTCAGCATCACGCGCACCTCGGTTCGCTGGGGCATTCCCGTTCCCGGCGAAGAGCCGCATGTTTTCTATGTATGGTTCGACGCGCTCACCGCCTATCTCAGTGCCGTCGGCGGCCCGCAGTATGAGAAAACCGGATTCTGGCCCGCCGATCTCCATCTCGTCGGCAAAGAGATCATCCGGTTCCACGCCGTTTATTGGCCCGCGTTTTTGATGGCCGCTGGCCTGCCATTGCCGAAACAAGTCTGGGCCCACGGCTGGCTATTGATGGACAGCGCCAAAATGAGCAAGTCGCTCGGCAACGTCGTTCGCCCGCGTCCCATCGTTCATGTCCTCGGCATGGACGCGCTTCGTTATTATCTCCTGCGCGAAACGGTCTTTGGCCAGGACGGCAATTTCAGCTACGACGCCCTCGTCCAGCGCTACAACAGCGACCTCGCCAACGGTCTCGGCAACCTCGCCAGCCGCACCGCCGCGATGATCGAGAAGAACAG
>Ga0137410_10002943_pt1 | contig 11529 bp, 8 predicted proteins | sample CZODoug1_16funga_FD_108878 | JGI IMG/M metagenome (GOLD analysis project Ga0137410, IMG submission 108878) | Vadose zone soil fungal communities from Angelo Coast Range Reserve, California, USA - CZODoug1_16fungal (Illumina Assembly) | ecosystem: Environmental > Terrestrial > Soil > Vadose zone... | reverse complement strand
TCGCGGAATATGCAACGCCCCCGCAGAAGGAGCGCTGGCTCAAGCGCCTCCTTACAGGTGACATGGTGATCAGCCTCGGCATGAGCGAGCCCGATGCAGGCTCTGCGGTCACCGATCTTGTCACCAGCGCCAAGGCCGACGGCGCACACTACGTGATCAACGGCTCGAAGGTGTTCTCGACCTTCAGCCCGGATGCCGAGATCTTTCTCGTCTATCTGCGCTACGGGCCCGGCCTCGGCGGCATCGGCTCGGTGATCGTCGAGCGTGGTGCGCCGGGCTTCACCATCGGCAAGCCTTCGCGCTTCATGAGCGGCGAGGAATGGTCGGAGCTGCACTTCGACAACTGCCGCATCCCGGCCGAGAACGTGCTGCTCGGCCCCGGTGGCTTCAAGCAGCAGATCGCCGCCTTCAATGTCGAGCGGCTCGGCAACTCGGCTCGCTCGCTGGCGCTCGGCCGCTACGCCTACGACCGCGCGCGTGAGCATACGCTGACGCGCGAGCAGTTCGGCCGCCCGCTCTGCGAGTTCCAGGGCCTGCAGTGGAAGTTCGCCGAGATGGCGATCAAGCTCGATGCCGCGCAACTCCTGCTCTATCGTGCCGCCACCAATGCGGATCGTGGCCTGCCCTCGGCCTACGAGACCGCGGTCGCGAAGGCGGCCTGCAACCAAGCGGGCTTCGAGGTCGCCAACGACGCAATTCAGGCGATGGGCGCGCTCGGCTATTCAAGCGAGACGCTGGTTGAATACTGCATGCGGCGCTGCCGCGGCTGGATGATCGCGGGCGGCTCGATCGAGATGCTCAAGAACCGCATCGCCGAGCATGTGTTCGACCGCCGTTTCGACCAGCGCCCGCCGCGCGCCAAGCCGCAGGCGGCGGAGTGACCCTCTGAAGTAGCCAGCATGAATCGATCCGCCTCCCCTGCCGAGCTGGCGCAATTTCTGCTCGCGCCGCGCTCGCTCGCGATCGTCGGGCAGTCGAACGATGCGGGCAAGACCGCCGGCCGGCCGCTGAAATATCTGCGCCAGGCCGGCTACGCAGGCCGGCTCTATCCGATCAACCCGGCACGCGACATGGTGCTCGGCGAGCGCGCCTGGCCGTCGCTCGCCGCACTGCCGGAAGTGCCCGAGCACGTCTATGTGGTGGCGCCGACCGAGCCTTCGATCGAAGCGGTCGCGGAGGCGGGGCGCCTTGGCGTCAAGGTCGCCACGTTATTGGCTGATGGTTTCGCCGAGGCCGGCCCGCAAGGCGACGCCCGCGTCGCAAAGCTGCGCGCGATCTGCGCCGAGACGGGCATTCGCGTGGTGGGCCCCTCGAGCCTCGGCGTGGTCGATCTGCGCTCGAAGGCGCTGATCACCGCCAACGCGGCCTTCGACGAGGCCGAACTTCCCGCCGGTCGCATCTTTGCTGCGTCCCATTCCGGCAGCATGATCGGGGCGCTGCTCTCACGTGGCAAGGCGCGCGGCATCGGCTTTGCGGGCCTTGTCTCGGTCGGCAACGAGGTCGATCTGTCGCTGGGCGAGATCTGCGCGCTCACGCTCGATGATCCCGACATCGACGGCTACATGCTGTTCCTCGAAACCATGCGCAACACCCCAGCGTTGCGGCGCTTTGCAATGGCGGCGGCGGAGCGCGGCAAGCCGATCCTCGCCTACAAGCTCGGCCGCTCGGCGGCAGCGCGCGAGCTCGCGGTCACGCACACCGGCGCGCTCGCAGGCGAGGACGATATCGCGGACGCGTTTCTCGCCGCCTGCGGCATCGCACGCGCTGAAACGCTCGAGGGCCTGCTCGAAGGCCTGCCACTGCTGCAACGCGTGCCCGCCGCAAGCGCGGCGCGCCGCATGGCCGTCGGCGTGGTCACGACCACCGGCGGCGGCGCCACCACCGCGATCGATCCGCTCGCCATGCGCGGCATCACGATCACGCAGCCATCCGCCGACACGCTCGCGCGCCTCAAGGCCGCCGGCATCGAGATCAAGCCAGCACGCCTGGTCGATCTCACGCTCACCGGCACGCGCTACGACGTGATGAAGGCCGCGCTCGACATTCTCACCACCGCGCCCGAGTTCGATCTCATTCTGTGCGTGGTCGGCTCCTCGGCGCGCTTCTATCCGGAGCTTGCGGTGCGGCCGATCGTCGACAGCGCCGGCGCCGGCAAGCCGATCGCGGCCTATCTCGTGCCGGAAGCGCCGCAGGCCCTCGCCATGCTCAGCCGCGCCGGCGTGCCGAACTTCCGCACGCCGGAAGCCTGCGCAGACGCGATCGCGGCAGCGCTGCGGCGGCGGGTGCCGATAACACAGCCTCAACGCAATCTCTCGACTGGCGTTGTGACGGACAGCGCCACATCGTCCCCTCTCCCGCTTGCGGGGGAGGGACAGGGAGGGGGCCAGCAAGCACCGAATTCTCCATTTGCCCCCTCCCCACCCCTCCCCCGCAAGCGGGGGAGGGAGCAGGCCGAGTTCGCCGCAACCGCGGTGCCCTCCAACACGGGAGAAGCAGGCGCGCGCCTCATAGACGAGCTTGAAGCCTACGAACTGCTCTCCAAACACGGCATCGCTTGCGCCCCCTCGCTCGCGCTCGATGCCGATCTCACCACCGCTCCCGCCCTGCCCTTCGCCTATCCGGTCGTCGTCAAGGCGCTCTCGGCTCAACTCGCGCACAAGAGCGATGCCGGCGGTGTCGTGCTCAATGTTACGGATGGCGCCGCGCTGGTCGCCGCCTGTCAGCGCATTCGCGCGAATGTCGCGGCACATGGCCACACCATAACCCGCGTGCTCGTGCAACCGATGATCGCGGGCGTCGGCGAGGTGTTGATCGGCTATCGGGTCGATCCCGATGTGGGCTCGCTGATCATCGTGGCGATGGGCGGCATCTTCACCGAGATCTATCGCGACCGCAGTCTGCGGCTTGCACCGGTTGATCTCGCGACTGCGCGCGAGATGATCGCGCAGGTGCGCGGCCTTGCGACGCTCAAGGGCTTTCGCGGCAAGCCCGCGGGCGATCTCGATGCGCTCGCGCAAGCGATCGTGGCGCTGTCACGCCTGGCCGATGACCCGAGCGTGCTCGAAGCCGAGATCAATCCGCTGATCGTCAAGACGGAAGGTGTCGTGGCCGTCGATGCCGTGGTGCGGCTCGCCTGAACGCACTCGACGGGTGTAGAGTCGATCTCTGTCAAGAAGGGCCCGTGATGGCCCCTTGAAGGGAGGACGACCATGCCACACCACGATGGCTCGACCACCTATGCGAAGGGTGCCTGCTGCGACACGCCACGGGGATGGCCCGCGTCACGCCGAAGCTTCCTGCAAGGCGGCGCAACGCTCGCTGCTGCGGGAGCCGTCACTCCTCTATTGCCCGCCACAAGCATCGCGCAGACTGCCGATCCCGAGCTCACGCGGCTCACGGGCGCGCGCCGCGTTCTCATCAAGGGCGGCGTCGTGCTCACGCTCGACCGCCAGGTCGGCGATTTCGCGCAAGCGGACGTGCTGATCGAGGATGGCAAGATCCGCGAGCTGCGCCCCTCGATCGCCACATCCGGCGATGACACCGCCATCGTCGATGGCGCCAACCACATCCTCATCCCAGGCTTCGTTGACACCCATTGCCATTCCTATCAGGGCCTGTTGCGCGGCGTGCTCGCCAACGGGCTGCTCAATCCCGACTACAATCAAATTGTGCAGAACACGGTCACGCCGGCCTATCAGGCAGCCGAGGCCTACGCCGGCATGTTGGTGACCGCGCTTGGGATGATCGACACCGGCACGACCGCGATTGTCGACATCTCGCAGGTGAGCCATTCGCCCGAGCACAGCGACGCGCTCATCCGGGCGCTGCAGGAGACCGGCCTGCGCGCCGTCTACAGCTATCACCGCGGCAGCGGACCGGCGGCGCAATATCCGCAGGACATCAAGCGGCTGGCGCGCACCTATTTCAGCTCGCGCGACCAGCTTCTTCGCCTCGCCTTCACCACCAATCTCACCGCGCCCATGTACGCGCTGGCGCGCGAGGTCGGCGTCCCGGTGGTGCAGCATCTCGTCGGCAACAATCTCACCGCCCCGCTGCGGGAGCTCGAGCGCGCCGGGCTCACACGGGCGGGTGACGAATACATTCATTGCCTCGGCATCGACGACGCCGGCTGGCGGCTGATCAAGGACACGGGCGGCCGCGTGTCGCTCTGCACCACCATCGACATGACCATGGGCCATGGCACACCCACCATCCAGGAGGCGCTCGATCACGGCTTCCGGCCGAGCCTCAGCTCGGACCATGGCGTGACCATCACACAGGACTTCTTCTCGCTAATGCGCTCGACCTTCACCTATCAGCGCCTGCGGGTGCTGCAGCGCGCCCGTAGCGGCGAGCAGAACCTGCCGGCGTTGCTCACCTGCCGCGACGTGCTCGAGTTCGCCACCATCGAGGGCACGCGCTGCGCCAATCTCGATGACAAGGTTGGCACGCTGACGCCCGGTAAGGACGCCGACATCGTCATGCTGCGCGCCGATGCGCTCGATATCTGGCCGCTCAACAACGCGCCGGGCGCGGTGGTCAATCTCATGGGCCCGCGCCATGTCGAGGCGGTGTTCATCGCCGGCAAGCTCAAGAAGTGGCGCGGCACCCTCGTCGGCGTCGACCTCGCGCGGGTCAGGCGCCTCGCGCAGGAGGCGCGCGATGCGGTGATGCGCCGCGCCAATGTGCCGGTGAATTTGCTGGGGTGAGGCGTCATTGGAACGCACCGAATCGAGCACGACAGCGCGTCGCCGCTGCGCTAGGTTCAGGCCGCTTTTTGCAAGAGGTGCCCGATGTCCCATGCCGAAGCGCTCCATGTCCGCCACCCCGCCGCCGGGGCCACCGAGGCCATTACGGGCTTTGTCAGCGCGCTGCGCCACGCCTCGCTGAGCGAGGAGGTGCGTCACTATGCACGCCGGCATCTGTTCGACACGGTTGGGGTGATGATCGCGGGCGCCGGTGGCGAGGTCGCGACCCGCGCCGAGGCGGTGCTCGCGAGCGTGCGACCGGCCGGCAGCGTGCCGGTGCCGGGACGTGCACGGCGCGCCGATCTGATCGACGCGGCATTCCTGGGCGGCACCGCCGCGCATGGCATCGAGCTCGATGATGGCTACACCAAGGGTTCGGTGCATCCCGGCTGCACCGTCATCCCGTCAGCGCTGGCGGTCGGTTACGCCAAGGGCGCGAGCGGCCGCGACCTGATCGAGGCGGTGGTCGCCGGCTACGAGACCGTGACCGCGATCGGCCGCGCCTGCCATCCGGCGTTGCGCCATCGCGGCTTCCATCCAACCGGCGCGGTGTCGGTGTTCGGCGCCGCGATGACGACCGGCAAGCTGCGCGGGCTCTCCGGCCGCATACTCGCGAACTCGTTGGGCATCGCGGCCTCGAGCTCTGCCGGCCTGTTCGCCTTCGTCAATGGCGGCGCCGACATCAAGCGCCTGCATGCCGGCCACGCTGCGCGCGAGGGCGTGCAGGCGGCTCTCCTTGCCGAGCAGGGGGTCGAAGGCCCGCCCGGCGTGATCGAAGCGCGCGACGGCTTCATGCAGGCCTTTGCCTATGCGCGGCCCGAGGAAGCGCGGCCGATCACGCTGCCGCCGGAGGGACCGTTCGGCATGACCGACTGCTACATCAAGCCCAACCCGTGCTGCCGCCATATCCAGCCGGCGACCGAGGCGCTGATCACGCTGCTCAAGGACGAAGGCATCGCGACCGAAGACGTAAAGCATGTCGCGGTCGAGACCTATCGCATCGCGGCCGAGCATGCGGCAACCGGGTGGGATGACTTTGCAAGCTCGCAGCTGAGCTTCCGCTATCTGATGGCGCTTGCGCTCAAGTTCCGCGCGATCCGCTTTCCGTATTTCGAGGAGAGCGTTCGCCGTGATCCGTCGATCGCGGCGCTTGCGAGCCTGATGGAGATTTCGGCGCCCAGCGAGATCGACCGGCTCTACCCGCGGCTGCGGCCGGCGCGCGTGACCGTGACCACGGCGCGCGGCAAGTTCACGCGGCAGGCCGACGAGGCGCTCGGCTCGCGGCTGGTGCCGTTCGACGACGACGGGCTCAAGGGCAAGTTCCTGGAGTTGGTCGCCCCAGTACACGGTGAGAGCAAGGCGAAGCAATTGATGGCGCAGGTCTGGGACATCGAAGCGTGCTCCGACGTGCGGCCGCTGGTCGAAGCGCTGGCGAAGCCGTAGAGCGTTCGTTGATGCCCAAGCGCGTCTTCCTCGTTCACCCGACTCCGCTGGCGATGGCGCCGATCGATGAGGCGTTCAAGACGCTGTGGCCGCAGGCGCAGACGATCAACGTGCTCGACGAGTCGCTCTACACCGACATCCCGCAGGACGGCACGCTGGCGCCCGCGATCTACGATCGCGTCGCAAGCCTGCTGCGCCATTGCGAGCTGAGCGGCGCCGACGGCATATTGTTCTCCGGCTCGACCTTCGGCCCCGCCGTCGACAAGGCGCGCGCCGGCATGCGCGTGCCGGTGCTGCGCGCCGAAGAGGCGATGATGGAGCAGGCGGTGACGCTCGGCGAGCGCATCCTGCTCGTCTGCACCGCCAAACGCGCCATGCCGGTGGTGCGCGGCACGCTCGACGACGCCGTGAAGCGCGCCGGCGTCACCCGAGCGATCAGCGAGCTCTGGGTCAAGGGCGCGCGCGACGCCATCACCAGCGGCGACGTTGCCACGCACGACAAGCTGGTCGCCGAGCAGGTGATGGCGGCCGGCGATTTTGACGTCGTCATCTTCGGGCAGATCTCGATGGTGCCGTCGCGGACCCCTTTGCCGCCCGACATCGCGCGGCGAGTTGTCATCGGCCCGGAAGCGACTGTCGTGCGCATGCGCGCGTTGATCGATCACTGAGCGACACATTGCATCGCGTCTATCGAAACAGGCTGAATTCGCTTTTCTCCGTAAACAGCCAGGCGCCCTGGCCCAATTCCTGCGGAAAAGGCACCACCAGACAATCGCCAGCGCGGCGCGTGCGCAATCCAGCGCGAGCGAGCATCGCGGCGACTGCATCGAGTGACGCGACCACAATGCCGTAGGCGCCAATGAATGGCAGGCCTGGGACTGCAACGTCCGGCAGCGCCGCTTCAAACGCGGCGCATGTGACCAGATCAACGCGCCCGCGATCGAGCGCAATCTCCCGCCCCGAGCGCGTCGGCGTCGCATCGCGGCCGGTGAAGCGCATAAAGCGCGCAGATGCCTCCTCGACATCGGGCACGACCATCACAACGCTCGCCAGCGCGCGCGCGCCATTGGGATGCGCGAGCCAGCGCTTCTGCCAGACCGCATCCTCGGTGTGATGCGTGAGGATCTGGATGCGGCCTTCCGCCATGGCACCGCGCTCGACGCGCGCGACCGTGAAGGCGGCGGTCGCCGGCCCTGTCTCGGTGTCGACCGGCCGCTGCATGCTGACCAGCGGACGCAGCACAAGGCCCGCGGCGCCGAGCCGCGCGTGCGCCTTGCCGGCATCCGCCACCGCGAAGGCCGCGAGATGAACGCCTCCATAGCGCGCCATGGAAAGATCGATCTCAGCCGCAAGCGGCGTATCCGCCGTCTTGAACAGCACCTCGACATAGCCGCGCGCGAACATGGCGCAAATGTTGCCGGTTCCGGTCAGCGTGCCATCCGGATTGACCTGGACCGACACCGGCGTCGGCGCAAAGCCGCAGCGCACGAACGCATGGCTCGCGGCCTCGCGGTCCGGCACGAAGTGGCCAACGTGATCGAGGAAAATCTCCTCGCCGAGCGGCAGCTGGCGGTCGACTTCGGCTTGCTCGGAGCGCACCATCAGCTATTCGTTCCCATGTGGTGGAAAGCCGCACGATCCTTGCACGTCTGATCCTTGCACGTCTCTTGCATGCTTCCATAGGACTGGCATCGCGCTTCCCGACTACATATCGTCAAGGTGATCTCGTGAAGGTAGTTCTGCGGGGCGGGAGTTGAGCAATGAGGAATAGCATGAACCGACGCGAAATGGTGGCCCTCGGCCTGGCGTCCCTGTCAACGACCGCCCTGTCGCCGGCCCTCTCCCCGGTCTTCTCCCCGGCCTTGGCGCAGTCGCGCTATCCGGAGCGGCCGATCCGCCTGATGGTGCCGTTCTCGGCCGGCGGCGTGGTCGATGCGGTCGCCCGGCAATGGGCGGAGCGCGTGAAACCGCATCTCGGCACGATCGTGATCGAGAACCAGGGCGGCGGCGGCGGTACGACCGCGACCGGCGAAGTGGCCCGCGCGCAGCCCGACGGCTACACGGCGCTGCTCGCCAACACCAGCGTCATGGTGCTCAACCCGGCAATCATGCCGAAGGTGCCGTACGATCCGATCAAGGATTTCGCGCCGGTGTCGATCCTCGCGATTTCGGCGAGCGGGATCATGATTCATCCGTCGGTGCCGGCCAAGACGCTGAAGGAATTCGTCGCCTACGCCAAGGCCAACGCCAACAAGCTGTCATACGGTTCGGCCGGCGCCGGCACCATGACGCAGCTTGCGGGCGAGCTGTTCAAGCAGATGATCGGCGCGCCCGAGATCATCCACGTGCCCTATCGCGGCGCCGGCCCGAGCATCACCGACCTCGTCTCCGGGCAGATCCCGATGGCGACCATCAATCTCACCGGCCAGACCGTGGAGCTGCATCGCAGCGGCAAGATCAGGATTCTGGCGGTCACGTCGCCGGAGCGGCTCAAGGGCGTGCCGGAGATCCCGACCGCGATCGAGGAGGGCATGCCCGGCATGGTGGCGCAGCTGTTCATGGGATTGTTCCTGCCGGCCCGCACGCCGCGCGCCATTGTCGATCAGGTCTACGAGGCGACGCAGAAAACGATGAACGACCCGGCGATGCAGAAGGCGCTGATCGACCAGGGCCTCGAGCCGATCACCAATTCGAGCCCCGAGAAGGTCCGCGCCTTCATCGAGGAAGAGGTGGCGCGCTGGACGCCGGTGGTGAAAGCGGCGGGACTCACGACGCAGTGAGCGAGATAGTGAGTCGTGAGTAGTGAGTAGTGAGTAGTGCTTAGTGAGTAGTAAGTGGTGAGGCTGCTGATTGTTCGCTTCCTACTCACTACTCACTACTCACTACTCACTACTCACTACTCACTACTCACGACTTGCTGCCCGCCACTCGCTGCTCGGCATCCCGATGCAGCGCGCCGCGATCGACCTTGTTGGTCGAGGCGAGCGGCAGGTCATCGACGAACCAGACGTGCCGCGGGTGCTGATATGCAGGCGCATTGGCGAGCGCGAAGCGTTTGATCTCGTCCTCGCTCGGAGCGTGGCCTGGCTTGCGGATCACGAACGCCACCGGCTTCTGGCCTTTGATGTCATCGTCGATCGGGACCACGGCGGCTTGCGCGACGTCCGGATGGCGCTCCAGCATGCGCTCCACATCGGCCGGATAGATGTTCTCGCCGCCCGACACGAACATGTCGTCGGTGCGGCCGACGAAATAGTGGAAGCCGTTTTCGTCGCGGCGGAACACATCGCCGGTGATGTAGTAGCCGTCGTCGGTGAACGGCGGGCGCACATCAGGGCGGTTGTGATAGCCGTTCATCATCGCCGGGCATTTCATCTCGAGCACGCCCTGCCTGGCGTCGCGGTCGTTGCCGTCGACGAGGCGCAGCGCGACCTTGGGATGCGGATAGCCGACTGACATTTCCGGCTGCGGCAGCCCTTGCGGATGCGGGCCGAACACCACTGGACCAGCTTCCGTCGTGCCATAGGCGTTGGTCACTGCAGCCTGCGGGAGCGCGTGATGAATCGCCTCCATCAGGCTCGCGCTCACCGGCGCCGAGCCCATGCGGATGAACGCGACGCTTGACAGGTCAGTGCGCGCGAGCAGGTCCTGCTCGCGTAGCATCATGGCGATCATCGGCGGCACCGCGGTGAGCCAGGTGGTGCGGTAGCGCTCGATTGCGTCGATGTAGCCGCGCGCGGTGAACTGCGGCAGCAGCACATTGGTGGCGTGCGCCGCGCAGGCGAGCAGGCTGAGCGCCAGTGCATTCATGTGATAGAGCGGCGCCGCGATCAGATAGCGGTGGCGGTCGAGGCCGGGGGCGAGCCGCGTCTCGACGACCCAGATGTGGCTCTGGTGTGAGAGCACGACGCCCTTGGGCGTGCCGGTCGATCCGGAGGTGTAGAGAAACATGCCGGGCTCGTTTGGCGCCGGCACGATCGCCTCGAACGAACCGGGATCGAGGAAAGCGTCGAAGCTCTCGGGCCCCTCGCCGCCGAAGACGACAACCGGAAGTCCGACTGGGCAATCGGCGCGCCTGGCGCGATCGCAAAACACAAAACGCGCGCCGGCATCCTGCATGATGAAATGGATGGTCTGGCGCGGAAACTTGAAGTTCACCGGCACCGCGACCAGGCCCGCGCGCATGATGCCGAAATAGGTGGCAAGAAACTCCGCCCGGTTGGCGGAGAGGATCGCAACGCGCTCGCCGCGCTTGAGGCCGCGCGCAAGCAGCGCCCGCGCCACTGCGTTCGCCATGGCATCGAGCTGCGCATAGGTAAGCTCGCGCGGGACCTTTTCGCCGCCGAGATCGATGACCGCGACCTTGTCGAGATCGCGATCGCGGACGATCAGATCGCCGAGGTTGGAGAAACGCGCCATGAAGCAAGATTAGCTTTTTGGCGGTGGCGGCGGTGCCGTGAAATAGGTGCCGCGGCCACTGGCGAGCAGCTTGCCATCCTTGTCGAACACGTGGGCCTCGGCGGTCGAGAACTGACCGCCCATGCGGATGACCTTGCCGCGCGCGGTGAGATCACCCGGCATGGCGGCGGCGTGAAAGTCGACACGCAGATCAATGGTTGGCACGCCGCGGCCAGTCTTCTTCACCATCGCCCAGTCTGCCGCAAGATCAACGAGCGCCGCCAGGATGCCGCCATGGGTATAGCGCCGGTCGGGATTGACCACCCACTCCTCGCGCCAGGTCGCGGAAAGCTCGATGCCATCGTCATGCACAGCCACGACCTTGAGCCCGAGCCACTGGTGATAGGGGCCGCGGGTGATGAGGGCTTGGACCTTGTCGATCGTCATTTCTTCGGACATGAACCACCTCGTGTCCCGGGCGACCGACCCCGGCCTCTTGCCGGGGGGAGGGAAGACCCGGGACCCATATTAATGCTGCAATTCAATCCCTGGGTCCCGGGTCTCACTGCGTTCACCCGGGACACGAGACTGCCTCACGGTGTGACAACCACCTTGCCGATGACCTCGCGGTCCTGGATCAACCGCAGCCCCTCGCGCGCCTCGCTGAGCGGCAGCACCTTGTCGATCACCGGCTTCATCTTGCCCTGCTGGATCAGGTCCATCAGGCCCTTGAGGTCCTCGTCGTAGAAGCTATTCGAGCCGATGATCTTGAGCTCGAAGCTCCAGACGTAGCGCAGGTCCTCCTTCGGGTCGTAGCCCGCGGTCGCCCCGCACACGAGCAGCTTGCCGCCGCGCTTGAGACAGCGCAGCGATGGATGCCAGGTATCCCCGCCGGTGAAGTTGATCACCACGTCGACACCGCCCTCGTAGCTGCGCCGCT
>Ga0137410_10002935_pt1 | contig 11538 bp, 12 predicted proteins | sample CZODoug1_16funga_FD_108878 | JGI IMG/M metagenome (GOLD analysis project Ga0137410, IMG submission 108878) | Vadose zone soil fungal communities from Angelo Coast Range Reserve, California, USA - CZODoug1_16fungal (Illumina Assembly) | ecosystem: Environmental > Terrestrial > Soil > Vadose zone... | reverse complement strand
TCTTCCATTCCATCCCGCGAACCATTTGTGGTCCCATTTTGGTCCGGCACATCCAGTCAGCCGCGTATGACACTAAGTATTTTAGAATCAGCAAATGCGCGCAGGCCTAAGGAAAGCCTACCGGGCAGGAGAGGCCGCGAAAGCTTACAGTATGACGGAAAGGTTATGGCACATCATGGAACTAGTTTTCTCTCTCTTGTGGTACCGGTCAGGCCAGACCTGCTCGTGGCGGCTCCAATTGAAACCTACCGCAACTAACATCCTTATATTGAGTAAGTTGCAAGAGGGGCAGTTAGCTCGCGTCTTAAGGCCACACCTTTTCTTTGGCAGACTGATTGCACCTTGACCATCGGACGCGTTAATGGCGGTAGCTTCGACTGAGTTGACCTGTAACCGTATGAGCGAATGCCAGTCTAATCCTGGAACGGTTTTTAATCCTCCTGAATCTTTTCCCGCAGTCAGGATGGTTCCGTTGACTAGGAATGGACCCAAAAGGGTGATGTGCCCCCTTGGCATCGCTTGTGGGCGAATCGTCAGAGTTGGTAACCACAGGTCTTGGAGTTCACTGCGGGAGAGCTATGATTAAAGTCGGAGTTATCGGGTACGGATATTGGGGTCCCAACATCGTCCGCAATTTTCACGGACAGGCTCACACTCGCGTCGAAATGCTTTGTGACAAAAATCCAGACGCCCTGGCGCGGGCCAAACGCAACTATCCCGCGATCGAAGTAACAACAGATCCCTGCGACATTCTCAAATCGCCGAATATCGACGCTGTAGCGGTGATTACCCCAGTATGGACGCACTACGACCTCGCGAAGGCTGCGCTGGAACACGGCAAACATGTATTCGTCGAGAAGCCGTTCGCCTCGTCTTCCGCGCAGGCATCGGAACTTATTGAACTCGCCGCGCGCAAGAACCTGACAATTATGGTGGACCACACCTTCTTGTTCACCGGCGCGGTGCGAAAAATCCGCGAATTGAATGACAGCGGCGTATTGGGTGATTTGTATTACTACGATTCGTTGCGCGTGAATCTCGGCCTCTTTCAGCATGATGTGAGCGTCATCTGGGACCTGGCTCCCCACGACCTCTCGATCATGGATCATCTGATCAAAGGCAATCCCGAAGCTATCGTGGCCACGGGACAAAAGCACTTGAATGGCGTCGAAGACGTCGCGTTCATGACGGTTTATTTCCCCAACAGCGTGATCGCGCATATCAACGTCAATTGGCTCTCTCCGGTCAAGATCCGCACGACGCTGATTGGCGGTCAAAAGAAAATGCTGGTCTGGAACGACCTGGTGGCTGACGAAAAGATTCGCGTTTACGACCGCGGCGTCAATATCGCTTCCGGCGAAAAAGTTCATGAGCTACTGGTGAATTACAGGTCCGGTGACATGTGGGCGCCGCAGATCGAACAACTGGAGGCCCTGCGCGTCGAGCTCGATTACTTCGCTGACTGCATCATGAACAGTAAAACGCCGTTCAATGACGGAGAAGCCGGTTTGCGTGTCGTCCGAATGCTGGAAGCGGCCGACTGTTCCATCAAGCGGAGAGGAGAACTAGTACGCCTGTGAACGAATTTTGCTCAATTGCGGCGGACGTGAAACTGGGAAAGGGTGTCCGGCTCTCCAAGTTCATCAACTTGTACGGATGCGAAATCGGCGACGAAACGAAGATCGGAGCCTTTGTCGAAATTCAGAAAAATGCCAAGGTCGGCCGGCGCTGCAAGGTCTCCAGCCATACATTCGTCTGCGAAGGCGTGGCCATCGAGGACAATGTTTTTATCGGCCACGGCGTGACCTTTATTAATGATTCTTATCCGCGCGCAACTACGTCGGAGGGCGAACTGCAAACCGAGAGAGATTGGCACGTCGAGGCTACCGTCATCAAGCGCGGGGCGTCCATTGGCTCGGGAGCTACCGTTCTTTCCAAAGTGATTGTTGGTGAAAACTCTATCGTGGGAGCCGGAAGCGTTGTGACTCGTGACGTGCCGCCGAACGTCATCGTTGCCGGCAATCCCGCAAAAATCTTGCGACCCGTACCATCGAAAGCGAGGGCCCAGGAATGACCGTGAATCGCCCTATTCCCTTTGTCGATCTCGTTACACCTCATGTCGAACTCCAGGATGAGCTCGTTGCTGCTTTTACGACAGCCATCCGATCCGCTGCATTCATTGGGGGCCCCGCCGTCGAGGGATTTGAACGTGAATTCGCCGAGTTTTGCGACGCCAAACATTGCGTGGGCGTCAGCAGCGGTACTGATGCCTTGCGTTTTGCTCTTACGGGCGCGGGTGTTCAGCCGGGAGACATTGTTCTCACGGTTCCTCACACATTCATTGCCACGACCGAGGCAATTTCGCAAGCCGGAGCGTTTCCGGATTTCGTGGATGTGGATGCCAGGACCTATACGCTGGATTCGGCGCTTTTGCGCCAGTATATGGAGACCAAGTGCGCACTCGACACTGGCACTTGCCGCTATGTCCACCGTACGCTGGGCAAACCCGTCACTGCGGTGATCCCTGTTCATCTCTATGGGCAGACCGCGGACATGGATCCCATCCTTGAGGTGGCTGAGCAATTCGGACTCGTCGTTATCGAAGACGCCTGCCAGGCGCACGGCGCTGAATATTTCTCGAAAAAAGAGAATCGCTGGCGTAAGGCCGGATCGATGGGATGCGCGGCCGCATTCAGCTTTTACCCGGGCAAAAACCTGGGCGCTTGCGGTGAAGGCGGTGCCATTACAACCAATGACGAAAAGGTTGCGAAGAAGTCCAGAATATTACGCGATCATGGACAATCCCAGAAATATCACCACGAGATCGAAGGTTATAACGGCCGGCTGGATGCCATTCAGGCGGCAATCCTGAGCGTGAAGCTTCCTCATCTGGCCGAATGGAACCGCCGCCGGCAGGATGCCGCGCGAAGATACGACGACATGCTTTCCGCGTTTGAAGACGTCATTATTCCTTACCAGCCCGAATGGTCACGCTCGGTTTATCACTTGTATGTTATTCGGGTGTTTGACCGCGAAGGTCTTCAGAAATATCTGGCCGAAGCAAAAATTTACACCGGCATTCACTATCCCATCGCGCTTCATTTGCAGCGCGCCTACAAGCACCTCGGATACAAGCAGGGAGATTTCCCGGTTTCAGAAAAGGCGGCTTCGGAAATTCTCTCGCTTCCCATGTATCCCCAACTCGAGCCCAGAGACCAAACCAGAGTCGTTCAGACTATTTTGGCGTTCCTATCACAAAGCTTAAATTTGCGGGAACACAGCTTCGCTCTCCGAGAAAGCCAGGTCTGAACATTATGATAACCATGAAAGTTCTGCCTGAAGTTCCGCCAGAGGCGCGCATCGAAAATATGCCGCCACGCGCCGAAGCGCGGTCAGAAACACCGCGCAAAAATATCTGGATTGACCTCGACAATTCGCCGCATATTCCGTTTTTCGCTCCGATTGTCCCGAAACTTGAAGCGCTCGGCTATTCCGTGTTCATGACCGGGCGTGACGCCTACCAGGTTGTTGAAATGGTGGAATTATTCCATCTGGATTGCAAAATCGTGGGTCATCATTATGGAAAGAAAAAGTTCCTGAAGGTATGGGGAGCGCTCACCCGCGCGTTGCGGCTCATTCCCACCATTATCAGCCAGAAGCCTGACCTGGCTGTCGCCCACGGATCGCGAACCCAGATACTTACGGCATTTCTTCTTGGCATCCCGGTTATGCAAATCGCAGATTACGAACATTCTGCCCCTGGGTTCTTATACCTTGCGCCCGATTGGGGAGTTGCTCCGGATGTGATCCCGGTCGAGGCCATTCATAACGATCCCAAGCGCGCTCTTCGATATCCGGGAATCAAAGAGGACGTTTACGTTCCCTCTTTCCGGCCCGATCCGGCGATTAAGGCTCAGCTTGGACTCCTGGCAACGGATCTGGTTGTAACCATCCGGCCGCCAGCGAGCGAAGCGCATTACCATAAACCTGAGAGCGACGATTTGTTTCACGCGGTTGTGGAAGCTCTGGCAAAAAAACCTGATGCGAAGATGGTTATATTACCGCGAAATGCTCGGCAAGCCGCTCAAATTCGCGACCTCTGGCCCCATCTGCTTGTTCAGGGAAGAATATTCATCCCTGAACGAGCAATCGACGGCCTGAACCTGATCTGGTATTCCGATTTGGTGATCAGCGGAGGCGGGACAATGAACCGGGAAGCGGCTGCGCTTGGCATTCCCGTTTACAGCATTTTTCGCGGCAAATTAGGCGCCGTGGATCGCTACCTCTCCGACCAGGGCCGATTGGTTCTGATTGAGAGTGTCGACGAGATCGCGACAAAAATTAAACTCGTTCGCAGAAATGGCGTAGTCAGAACCGAAAGTAACCAGCGCTCCGCCCTGGAGACCATTGTAGGTTTTATCGTGGGAGCCGTGGAGTCAAAGCAGCGGATCGGAAAGTAGAAAACCAGTTGGTATTGGCCGGAAGGGTCATGGGTGGCAGATCGTGAAGATTCTAACTATCGTAGGCGCCAGACCGAATTTCATGAAGGTTGCACCAATCATTGCGGCAATCAACGCGCACAATGGCCGGATTGCAGCCAACCCTGCGGAGTTATCCGACTCTTCACCTGAACCGATCGGACATATTCTGGTTCATACGGGCCAGCATTACGATGAAGTGATGTCCGGCTCCTTTTTCAACGATCTGAATCTGCCGAAGCCGGATGTGCACCTTGGTGTTGGTTCCGGATCGCACGCGGCGCAAACTGCGGAGATCATGAAGAAATTTGAAGATGTGGTCGTGTCTGAAAAACCAGACTTCGTTGTGGTTGTTGGGGATGTGAACTCAACGATGGGTTGCGCCCTGGTTACTTCCAAGATCTCATTCGATGTGGCTGGTTCCCGGCCAGTGATCGCGCACGTGGAATCGGGATTGCGCTCTTTCGATCGAACCATGCCGGAAGAGGTCAATCGCATTGTCACCGACCATGTATCCGACCTGCTCTTCGTCACCGAAGAAAGTGGAATTCAGAATTTATGTAATGAAGGCGTTTCCCTCGAGCGCGTGCACTTTGTCGGCAACACCATGATCGATTCTCTACTGACGTTTAAGGACAAGGCTGAGCAATCGACGATTTGCGAAAAATTGGGGCTGAGAGCGGGTTCCGCGAACGGTTCCAGGTCGACGCTTCCCTACGCGCTCTTGACGTTGCATCGCCCCTCGAACGTCGACAATCGCGAAGGGTTTTTAAGCATCCTGGAGGCTTTGCAGGAATTGGCCCAGGACGTTCCGGTGGTTTTTCCCGTCCATCCTCGAACTCGCCAGCGGATTAAGGATTTCGGCCTTGATCTGGGCAATGGCCCGGATGCGGCCGGATCGAACGGAAATTCAGTCGCCGCAAACCGCGGCGCGGGAATCGTGTTGACCGATCCCCTGGGCTATCTCGATTTTCTTTGTTTGATGAAGCACGCCTCCATCGTTGTAACCGACTCGGGCGGCATCCAGGAAGAAACAACGTGTCTGGGCATTCCGTGCGTGACTGTAAGAGAAAATACCGAAAGACCTGTCACCGTGGATTGCGGAACGAATGTTGTCGCCGGTACAAAAAAAGACAATATCCAGGAAGCGATCCGCCGCCAGATGCATAGAGAAGCCGGATCCACAATGCCCAAAAATTGGGATGGCCGAGCCGCAACGCGCATTGTGGACATTTTGATTCAGACTCACGCCGTCAAGAACTCATCTCATCGCCCGCTGATCCCACAAGGTTGCGTCTGAGAACGACATGGACAATCTGCAATCAAAAGTTACGGACGGCGAAATTAAGGACGCGGCGATCAAGCTGCTGGCTTATTGCCGGGCGAATAATTGGGCCGGCTACGACCCGTATGATGCGCTGAACAGCGAAATCTTCAAGGCTCTGCCATTTCTAAACTTCAGAGTTCCGCGCCTCGTGCTCACGCAAACTTTGAAACGGAGCCCCATTAATATTCGGCCCCTCGCGCTTGTTCCCAAGACTCAGAATCCGAAAGCCATCGGGCTGTTTTTGTCGGCGTTTGTCAATCTCTCGAAAGCGGGGATCGCCGATCGGGAAGGGCTTGTCGAAGCCATGGCCGCACGTCTCGTCGCGCTTCGATCAAAAAATGTTCCTTACTGGTGCTGGGGATACAGCTTTCCGTGGCAGATGCGCCAGAAAATTGTTCCCAGCGGAGCGCCCAATCTGGTGTGCACCACTTTTGCAGCCAACGCTCTGCTGGACGCTTACGAGCACAACCATGACCCTCGGTGCCTGGACATGGCGGCAAGCGCGGCGGAATACATCCTGAACGACCTCTATTGGGCCGAGAGCGAAACTTTTGCCGGCTTTAGTTATCCTCTCCGCTCCATTCGAGTGCTGGTTTACAACGCGAATTTTCTTGCGTCCGCATTGTTGTGCCGCGTGTACAAGCTTACGGGCGAAGTTAAGTTTCTTGGTCCAGCCCTGCGCGCGGCCCGCTGCTCGGCTGCGAAACAAAACGCCGACGGCTCCTGGTATTACGGCGACGCGCAGAAGCAAGGATGGATTGACAACTTCCATACCGGGTTCAACCTGGGCGCCTTGAAATCGATCGGCAAATACGCCGAAACCACCGAGTTCGAGCCGCACATACAGCGCGGATTCGAGTTCTATCGCAGCAATTTTTATCGCGAGGACGGCGCGGCACGATATTTTCACACCTCTACTTTTCCCATCGACATTCATGCCGTGGCGCAAACCATCATCACGCCCCTGGAAATGGATGCGGGTGACGCAGCGAATCAGCGAATGTCGCGCACGGCACTCCAGTGGGCCATGAATCATATGTGGGACGATCGCGGATTCTTCTACTACCGGGTTCTCCGTTCGTGCACGATTCGGACTTCCTACATGAGATGGTCGCAGGCGTGGATGCTTCTTGCTCTGTCTTTCTTGCTCCGCACATCGGACGAAACGATGAACAATCAACAAATCCAGGTCTCCAGTGCACTGGCGGGGGCACGATGAAACTCCCTTCCTATGTCCTGATCACTCCGGCCCGCAACGAAGCGGCGTTTATCGAATTAACCATCAAATCCATGGTGGCGCAGACCGTCCGGCCTGCGAAGTGGGTTATCGTCAGCGACGGCTCGACCGACGGCACCGACGAGATAGTAAAAAAGTATGCCGCGAACCACGACTGGATTGAACTCCTCCGGATGCCTGAGCGATGTGAACGCCATTTTGCGGGAAAGGTTTACGCCTTTAACGCCGGTTACGCCAGGCTGAAAGAACTGCGCTATGAAGTGATTGGCCTCGTCGATGCAGACATCTCATTTGATGAAGGGTACTTTTCTTTTTTGCTAGGTAAGTTGGTCGCGGACCGCAAGCTGGGACTGGTTGGAACTCCTTTCCAGGAATCTTCCAGGCCGGCTTACGATTATCGATTCGTGAGTATTGAACACGTATCGGGTTGCTGCCAACTGTTCCGGCGGGAGTGTTTCGAAGACATTGGCGGATACGTGCCGGTAAGGGACGGCGGTATCGATCACATTGCAGTCCTGACGGCGAGGATGAAAGGCTGGAAAACCCGGACGTTCACCGACAAAGTCGTTCAGCATCACCGGACAATAGGCAGCGCCCAGCACAGCAGGTTCAAGGCGGGATTCAGGACAGGTGCGCAGGATTACGCACTCGGCGGCCATCCAGTTTGGGAAGTGTTCCGAACGATCTATCAAGGGACTAAGAAACCATATATCGTCGGCGGACTGGTTTTAGGTGCAGGGTATTTTTGGTCGATGATACTGCGGAAGAAAAGGCCGATTTCTCGAGAAATGATGGCGTTTCGAAGGCGTGAGCAGATGCAGCGGCTGCGGACATTCCTTAAGTTAAACAGATCTGATGGCGGCTGCAATTGTCCGCACAATTCTAATGGGCAAGAGCCGAGGAGCGTCTCTCCTGCAGATTCCCTGGACGCTGTTCCACCGCGAGAAAGGACCGTACGGTTTTGAAAGGGATCTCTTTGGACACGGATGCCGAGGCGGTTGCGACGACCTCTTCGGTAGCTGGCGCCGGACTTCTGATCGTGAACGCCGACGATTGGGGCCGCGACCTTGCTACTACTGACGATATAGCGAGATGCGCGCTGCGTCAAAGGGTGTCCTCGGTCAGTGCCATGGTTTTTATGGAGGACTCGGAACGAGCTGCGGGGATTGCGCGAGAGTCTGGAATCGACGCCGGTCTTCACCTCAACCTTACGACACCGTTCTCCGCGCTGAATTGCCCCGCACTTTTAGCGCAACGGCAAAGAGAAATTTCCGAATGCGTGCGGCGGTATTCCTTCTCACGAATTATCTTCCATCCCTGGATGGCTCGTTCGTTCAAGTACGTGGTGGAGTGTCAGCTCGATGAGTTCCGCCGCCTCTATGGGGTTAGCCCGGAGAGAATCGACGGGCACCATCACATGCACCTTTGTTCAAACGTGGTTTTTGGAGGACTGCTGCCCGCCAGGGTGGTGGTGCGGAGAAACTTTTCATTTTTATCGGGCGAGAAAAACATTTTCAATCGTTCTTATCGCAAATTCGTGGACAGCATATTGGCAAAACGCCACGGCATGACGGATTTCTTTTTTTCGCTGCCACCTTTCGCTCCGCGCACCCACCTGGAACGAATTTTTTCGCTGGCGAAGACGTACACGGTCGAAGTTGAGACACATCCTGCGAATCCCGGTGAATTTGCTTTCCTCATGGGTGATGAATTTCTCAAGCTGAGCGAAAACGTCGAAGTGGCGCGGCGTTACGAGGTCCGGCGTTTTGTGGATCCCCGAAGGAACGGCCGTTCGTAAACATGGAGCGATGGCGTGACGCATATTGCTGTATGCATTTGTACGTATAAAAGGCCCGATTATCTAAGGCGCTTGCTGAAGGAAGTGGCAAGCCAGGAGACTGGCGGCCTGTTCACGTACTCCATTGTCATCGCCGATAACGATGAGTCCGAATCCGCCAGGCCCGTTGTATCCGAATTCGCGGCTTCATCGGCCGTTCAGATCAAGTACTGCGTCGAGCCTGTGCAAAATATCGCCTTAGCCCGGAACAAAGCGATCGCAAATGCCAGCGGAGACTTCATCGCTTGGATCGATGATGATGAATTCCCCAAGCAAGGGTGGCTGCTGAACGCATTTAACACTTGCGCGCAATATGAGGTCGATGGCGTGCTCGGGCCAGTGAACCGCTACTTCGACGACAAGCCGCCGGATTGGATCGTCAAGGGTAACTTTTATCAGCGGCCTACCCACAAGACAGGTTTTGTGATCCCGTGGAACGCGGCGCGAACGAGCAACGTGCTATTGAGATCAGAATTATTTGCCGGCGAAAAGCTGCCATTTCGGCCGGAATTTCGTACCGGAGAGGACCAGGATTTTTTCCGGAGGATGATCGAAAAGGGGCATGCGTTCGTATGGTGCAATGAGGCCGTGGTATTTGAAGTTGTTCCCCCATTTCGCTGGAGACGCACGGTCATGCTGAAGAGAGCATTGCTTCGCGGAGCGACCGCGGTGCTGCATCCCACTTTTGGGGCGATGGGCATCGCAAAGTCTATCGTTGCCGTGCCGCTATACACCTTTGCGCTTCCATTCGCGTTAATTTTGGGACAGCACAAATTCATGTCTGTTCTTGTTAGCCTTTTCGACCACATAGGCAAGCTGCTGGGGGCCGTGGGTATTAATCCCGTGCGACAATCTTATGTCACGGAGTAGATGGCAAAAATGGGCCAATTAGTGCAGAGCGACACGATCATAGGGGCGGACGACCGAATTCTGGTGACCGGTGCAACCGGTTTTATCGGTGTCCGGGTCGTTCGAAGTTTATTGGCCCTGGGGTTTCGAAACGTGCGCTGTTTCAGCCGTCCATCGAGTCCCGCGTCAAAGGTACAGGATCTCTTGCAACTGGGTGGCAATGGAAACCACGTGGAGATGGTGACGGGCAACCTGTTATCCCGGCAGGATTGCAAGGCGGGAACTGAAGGTGCGTCAGTCATCGTTCATCTGGCAGCGGCTCGTGGCGAGAAATCAATTCCTGACGCCTTCATGAATTCCGTTGTCACCACGCGAAATCTCATGGAAGCCGGTGCTGCGAACGGGTGTTTGAAGCGAATTGTGAACGTCAGTTCATTTTCTGTCTACAGTAACCGGAACAAGCCGGAACGAAGAATGCTTGATGAGAATTGCCCCGTCGATCGGCATCCCGAGTTGCGCGGAGACGCCTACACGTTCGTAAAAGTGAAGCAGGATGAGATCCTGGCTGAATATGCGCAGCGGCTTGGTGTGCCATACGTCATCGTCCGCCCGGGCTATGTCTTTGGCCCCGGTAATCCAGGAATTTCTGGCCGGGTGGGCATAGGAACATTTGGCATCTTTCTGCATCTAGGTGGTTCCAACAAAATCCCATTTACGTACGTGGACAATTGTGCGGACGCAATCGCTCTCGCGGCGGTAAAGCAGGGAATTGACGGAGAGGTGTTCAACGTAGTCGATGACGATCTGCCCACCAGCCGGAAGTTTCTCCGCCTCTACAAAAAAAACGTGCGCCCTTTCCGCTCCATCTATATTCCGCATTTCATGAGTTACGCACTCTGTTATCTCTGGGAACGATATTCGGAATGGTCGCTCGGACAATTGCCATCTACATATAACCGGTGGGTTTGGCATGGGTATTGGAAAAAAACCCGTTATTCCAATGACAAATTGAAGTCACGGCTGCAGTGGAGTCCAAGAGTTCCCATGATGCAGGCTATGCAACTCTATTTCGAAAGCTGCCGTAGCGGAGGACCCGGTGCTTAAAGTAGCCATCATCGGATGCGGCAAGATTGCGGACGCCCACGCGTCTCAAATTCAAAGGATCAAAGGATGCAGGATCGTAGGAGTGTGTGACCGCGAGCCCTTAATGGCTCGACAGTTGCACGATCGTTTCAAGGTGGATTTTTACACCGGAGACCTGGAAGAACTTCTGCATGTAACAAAGCCGGACGTGGTGCATATCACGACGCCGCCGGACAGCCATTTCGGGATTGCCAAACGTTGCCTGGAAGCTGGTTGTCACGTTTATGTCGAAAAGCCGTTTACACTCTACGCGCACGAGGCGGAAAAATTAATCGCTCTGGCGAACGAAAGAAGGCTGAAGGTTACCGCCGGGCATGACGATCAGTTCCGGAACGCGGCGCGTCGGATGCGAACACTGGTACAAGCTGGGTATCTCGGCAGCGGGCCTGTGCACATGGAGAGTTACTACTGTTATGAATTTAGCCGCACCGGATATGCCGGCGCGCTGCTGGGTGATAAACAGCACTGGGTTCGCCGGTTGCCGGGTAAGCTGCTTCACAACGTCATAAGCCATGGGATCGCGCGAATTGCCGAGTTCCTGACCGCGGACTCCCTGGAAATCGTCACCGTCGGCTTTACGAGCCCTTCCCTCCGGAGTTTGGGCGAGAGTGAAATCATCGATGAAGTGCGAGTGATTATTTCCGATGCGAAGGGCACCACCGCCTAC
>Ga0137410_10002934_pt1 | contig 11542 bp, 10 predicted proteins | sample CZODoug1_16funga_FD_108878 | JGI IMG/M metagenome (GOLD analysis project Ga0137410, IMG submission 108878) | Vadose zone soil fungal communities from Angelo Coast Range Reserve, California, USA - CZODoug1_16fungal (Illumina Assembly) | ecosystem: Environmental > Terrestrial > Soil > Vadose zone... | reverse complement strand
GGCTGTCGCGGCAGCCCGGAGGAAAGATCCGTCGTGTTGTAGAAGGAATAGCTGCCGTAGACGGAGGTCGCGGCATATGAATAGATCGCGACGCCGAGGACCTGGTTTCCGCGCGCCGAGGGAGCGAGGGCGCGACGAATCTGGGCCAGGGAGTCCTCCGGGTAGTTCAGGAAAGCACCCATCCCGGTCACGACTCGATTGGCAAACCCGGAATCCTTCTCAAATGCCAGCCATCCATCGAACCAGGCCTTCTCTCGACCGATCCATTCGCTGTCGTAGTTCATTGGCACTCCGAAGTCGACGTAGCCCTTGAGCAGCCAGTCCGCCCAGTCCTGAAAGACGGACGAGTAAGCAGACGTCCGCCACCAGTTGGCCAGGTTCGCCGGCCCACCGCCGAAGCAGATGAATGCCCCGCTCAGCTTGACCGACGGCTTCTTCTGCTGCAGGTCGGTATGCAGGTCGCGCACGAAGGCGGTCACGCGGTCGCGACGCCACGCCTGCCACCGGCCGTCATCGGGCGCCGGCACGCCGCTCGCGCCGGTGTCGCTCCTGTATTGAGCCAGCGAGGTGGTCGTGTAGCCCCAATTGACGCCTGGATAGCGGACGAAGTCCATGTGCACGCCGTCCACGTCGTAGTTGAGGGCGACGTCCATGAAGATCTTGTGCGTGTATGCCTGCACGTCAGGATTGGCGGGGTCGAGGAATCCTCCGACCGCTCCGTCGTTGGTGCGATTGACCCAGTCCGGGTGCTTGCGATACACGCCGCTCTCTTCGCCGGCGAAGAACGTGTTGAGCCATGCGTGCACCTCGATCGAAGGTCGCGACGCGTGAGCGACCTGAATGAGGTATCCGAGTGGGTCGAACCCCTGAGATCCCGTGATGTCAAATGCGCGAGGTTCCTCAGCCGACCGGTTGAAGTACGCGACGCCTCGCGTGCGCACCTGGACGATCAACGCGTTCAAATTTGCTCGGTGCGCGTCGGCGACCAGCTTCTCAACCTGAGCGCGAGACTTGATGCCGTCGTTGAACCCGTCGACCCACATCGCGCGGTACTGGGGAGGGCCGTACACGATTGGAGCCTCGGACGGTGTGGGCGAAGGGGAAGGCAGCCCCGTTGGCGCCGGCGCTGAGGGCGACGTCGCAACAGCGGCTTGCGAGCCAGGCATGCAGCCGCTCAACACCACCACGAGGAACAGGGCCCGACCGAGATGCTTTCTCAAGCGATCGCGAAGAGCACGTGGTTTAGGCCGGTGGTTTCGATCTCGCCGGGGTGCGCGCGTCTCAGGGTTGCGATGGCGTCATCCGTGAACTCCTTGCGGCGCTGAGCGTCGACACCATCCAGCCGCGCCGCGCAGTCCCACCAGCTCGTGCACATCGACACCATCTGCTCGGCCGAGGCCCAGCGCACTGCCTCCTCGATCAGCTCAACGCGGGCCGACGCGAATCCTGCGTCGAGCGCGGCCTGGGTGAGCCGATTCGGATCCGCTACCGCATCCCGAGTCGGCTTCTGGTCGACAGCACTGGGTGCCGGGCCAAGCCAGCGATCGACCACCGCGTCCAGCACCGCCCACACGGACGCCACCGCCCGCTCAACCGGAACGCTCGCCGCGAACCTGGCGTTCGGACGCAGAATGCGTCGCGCCTCGCGAAGAGCGACGACCAGGTGAGGCACGAACTGAAGGCCGTGTCCGCAAGCAGCCCCATCGAATGACTCATCGTCAAATGAAAGCTGCCCGATATCCATCACCTCAAACCGCGAATTGGGAGTGCCGGCGGCTCTGGCCAGCTCGATCATTCCTGGCGCGAGGTCCACGCCAACCACCTCTCCTCCTGGAACGACCTGCAAGGCGAGCCGGCGGCTCAGCGTTCCCGGCCCACAGGCAAGGTCGAGCACGCGCATCCCAGGGTGCGCGTCGACGAGCTCGATGACTCGAAGCCGGCCGCGCGCCTCACCGCGCTCCATGACGTCCTCGAGGCGCCGCTCATAGGCGAGCGCGTGGCGGCTGAACACAGCCGGAAAGAGGTCCTTGGACTTCAAGGGCTGAGATTGTGCCACTCTCGCTCGAGCCACATGGCGGCCCGCAGCGTGTCTGAGTTGGTGCGACCGACCACCTGCATGCCGACAGGCAGCCCGGAACCCGGCGCCGGAAGTGCGACCACCGGCTGCCCCGTCGTGTTGAAGGGACGCGTGAATCGCGTCAGGGGTTCGCGCACCTCGTCGCCGGCCTCGATGCGCGGTGCAACGATCGCGGTCGCCGGCAACAGCAGCGCATCGATGCCCTCCATCGCTCGCTCGGCCTCCTCCACCAGCCGAGACCGCTCCCGCAAGGCGTCCACGTAATCGACCCCAGGGACACCCAGGCCTCGCTTGAGGTGGGCCCGGACGTCGGCGCCGTACTTCTCCGGGCTCTCGGCGACCCACCGGCGGTGATAGGTGGCCGCCTCGACCAACAGGATGGTCAGCCCCGCGCGAAACAGACGGTCGCGATCGACGAAATCGATCTCGGGCCATCCCTTCGACACCAGCCGCCAGGCGCGTTCTGTCGGCTCGTCGAGTCCGCCGACCCATGCGCGCGGCACGGCGATTCGAGGCCTCGCGAGGGTGCCCGTCGAGACTGCCTCGCCGGACATCATCGAAAACGCCTGCGCGACCGCGGTCAGGTCGGGGGCCATCGGGCCAAGCGTGTCGAGCGACCAGGCCAGCGGGATTACGCCGGCGACGTCGATGCTGCCGAGCGCCGGCTTGAATCCGACCACGCCGCAGAGCGACGCCGGAACCCGGATCGAACCTCCTGTGTCGCTGCCGATCGCCCAGTCGCACATGCCGGCGGCCACCGCGACCGCCGAGCCTCCCGACGATCCGCCCGCCACTCGGGTCGGGTCGTGGGGGTTGCGCACGGCCCCGTAATGCGGATTGGTGCTCGTGACGCCGAAAGCGAACTCGTGCAGGTTGGTCTTCCCGACGACCACGCAGCCCTCACGCCTGATGCGCTCGACGACCGGCGCATCGCGCTCGGCCGGCTCGTTGGGAAGGATCACGCCCCCGGCGGTGGTGACCATGCCGGCGACATCGACCAGGTCTTTGACCGCGACCACCGTCCCGGCGCCGGCCTCGTCTGAGATCGAGATGAACGCATGCAGGTCGGCCTGCTCCTCGATCCTCCGGCGCGCCTCACTCAAATCCATATGGCAATTCTCGGGTGTCCTGTGCGCCGGGGAGTTATCCTCCGACACTGATGTCAGCGACGGTCGGTTCCCTCACTGCCAACCTGGCCTGGAACAAAGTCGACGTCTTGACCCAATACCAGCGGATCACAGCCGAGATCCAGGTTCGGGCTCGCCTGCGCGAAACCATGAACGACCCGGAGCCGCTGTTCCACCTGCGCAACGTGAGCGCGGAGCCGCTCCTGCCGGGGGCTGTACCCCTCAACGGCGTGCCGGAGGGGCTGTTCAACAAAGGCATGATCGGCGGAATTCGCACGATCGATCCTGAGCCCCCGGTGCCCGACCAGGTGATCGAGCTCATCCGCCGCTACGTGATGTTTCAGGCGGCGACGTTCATGGTCACCGGCGCAGCTGAGTTCCCGAAGGTCACCGAGCCGGCCATGCACAACGAGATCCTGCTCAAGTCCCGGTTCATGCCGATGGTTGACGTGACCATCACCGTGTTCGGGGTTGCCGGCAAGAGCTGGACGCAACCCTCGATCCTGGTCAACCGCGACCACATGCTGGCCCTGTATCTAGGCTGATCCCCTCGAGAACACGCCCCGCAGACGCGCCCAGAGCACCGAAAAGAGAAGGCCGAACGCGTTGACCGGCTTGGCCGTGGCCGCGACAGCTTGAGGCGCGGCGCTTGCGGCGGACGCTCCGGGGCCGGTGCCGGCCTCCGCGGCGGGCTCGCCCGCCTCGACGTTTGACTTGATGCAGGCGGCCATCTCGTTGACGATCTTGCGCGAGACGTCTTCCATGACTCCGCGCCCGAACTGGGCGACCCGCCCGGCCACGCTGTAGTCGGTCACGATCTTGACCACCGAGCCGACGCCTTCGGGCAGCACGCTCATGTGTGCCTTGGCGCGGGCAGATCCGGGTCCCGTGGTCTCCCGGCCTTCAGCCTCGAGCGTCGCGGAGCGCTCGCTTTCGTTTCGATCCACGATCCTGGCCGTGCCGTTGTAGGCCACCGTGATCGGGCCCACCTTCACCTTGACCTTACCTTTGAAGGTGCTGGGATCGACCACTTCCGAGAGCTCCGCCCCCGGCACGCACCCGACGATCTTGTTGACGTCCAGCAGGTAAGCGAACACCCGATCCGGAGGCGCGCCGACGCTGAACGAATTTTCTAGTTGCATTTCGTCGCTAAAAGTAGCGCAATAGACAGGTTCGCCTTCAGCTCGCCTGGTCGACCATACGGTCCCGGGTGCCGCCGCCCTCAGTGGGGCAAGAGTCCTTAGGGAAATGGAGGAGCGTGTGAAGCACAAGGTCGCGACGACAGTCAACGGGAGCAAGCACGAGCATGAGGTCGAGCCACGGCTCCTGCTCGTGCACTACCTGCGCGATGTGCTCGGTCTCACGGGCACCCACATCGGGTGCGACACGAGCCAGTGCGGCGCGTGCACAATCCTGGTCGACGGGAAGGCCGTCAAGAGCTGCACGATGTTCGCCGTCCAGGCCGAAGGCCGCAGCCTCACCACGATCGAAGGTATGGCGAAGGACGGGGAGCTTCATCCGCTGCAGCAGGCCTTCTGGGACGAGCACGGACTCCAGTGCGGCTACTGCACCCCGGGCTTCATCATGGCGGCCGCCTACCTCCTCGACCAGAACCCGAACCCGACCGAAGACGAGATCCGCCGGGGGCTGGAAGGCAACCTCTGCCGCTGTACGGGCTACGTGAACATCGTGAAGTCGGTGCAGGCTGCGGCGAAGACGATGGGCGGCGCCCACGCCAAGCCTGCCGAGAGCCAATCCGCCGTACGGGGGAGCTGACATGGCCGTCACAACGATGATCGGAGCGAGGATCCACCGCCGTGAAGACCCGCGCCTCGTTTCGGGTCACGGTCGCTTCATCGACGACATGACCCGGCCGCACATGGCCTTCATGACTGTTGTGCGCAGCCCTTACGCACACGCCAAGATCCGGTCGATCGATGCCTCTGAAGCCAAGAAGGCGCCTGGCGTGCACGCCGTCTACACCTACGCGGACTTCAAAGACCACATCACGGGCGGTGTCCCGGTAACCGCGGCTTTCGTCGCCGAGAAAAAGTACGTGCCGAACCAGTTTCCAATCGCACATGACGAGGTCGTGTACCAGGGCGAACCTGTAGCCGTCGTGCTCGCGAACGAGAGTGGTCAGGCTGCCGATGCGGCGTTGCTGGTCAAAGTCGATTACGAACCGTTGGCGGCGGTCATGGACATCGAGAAGGCGATGGAGAAAGGCAGCCCTACGGTCCACCTTGGCGCCCCGGACAACATCGGATGGGACTTGACCTACTCACCGGACTCACCGGAGGCGTTCAAAGAAGCCGAGGTCGTCGTCAAGGAGCGGATCCTCCAGCAGCGGCTCTTTCCAATCGCGATGGAGGGCCGCGGCGTCGTCGCCGAATATGACGGCTACGACAAGCACCTGACGCTCTGGACCTCGACTCAGATTCCTCATTTCGTCCGCCTGTTCGTAGGCACCGCGTGTGGGCTGGCCGAGAGCCAGGTGCGCGTCATCGCCGGCCCCGATGTGGGCGGGGGCTTCGGCAGCAAGATCCGGCCGTACGTAGAGGAGTACCTGGCGGTCATTGCGTCAAAGCTCTCCAGCCGGCCGGTCAAGTGGATCGAAGGACGTTCAGAGAACCTGGTCGCCACCACGCACGGCCGCGGCCAGATCTTCGACATCGAGGTAGGAGCCAAGAAGGACGGAACGCTGGTCGCCCTCAAGGTCACCCAGTACATCGACCTCGGCGGGTATCAAGGCGTTTTCGGAGCGTTTCAGGCAGTCGCCTGCCTGCTGTCGGGTGGCGCATACAGGTGGAAGCACATCGCCGCTCGCACGGTCGGGGTCCTGACCAACAAGACATCGACCGATCCGTATCGGGGGGCCGGCCGGCCCGAGGCCACCCACCTCGTCGAGCGAGCGATCGACCTGGTTGCGCGCGAGGTCGGGATGGACCCCGTGGAATTACGGCGCAAGAACTTCGCGACAGAGTTCCCTTTCACGAACAACTTCGGACTCGTTTACGACTCGGGGAACTACGGCGGAACGCTGGACAAGGCGCTCGAGCTCGCTAACTACAAGGACCTGCGTCGCGAGCAGGAAGCTCTCCGCAAGCAGGGACGTTACCTGGGGATCGGTCTGTCCACGTGGATCGAGATCTGCGGGCTTGGACCAAGCGCGGCGACAGCTCCCGCCGCCGGTGTGGCCCTCGTGGAGTCGTCGCAGGTGCGCATCCACCCCACCGGCGGTGTGTCCGTCTACGTGGGGACGCATTCCCATGGCCAGAGCCACGACACGACCTTTGCCCAGATCGTTGCGGACACGCTCGGCGTTCCTTACGACTCGATTGAGATGCACCACGGCGATACCGCGGAGGGACCTGCCATGGGTTACGGCACCTACGGGAGCCGCAGCCTCGCGGTGGGCGGAATGTCAATCCGCATGTCGTGCCTGAAGGTGGTCGACAAGGCCAAGAAGCTGGCGGCGCACATCCTCGAGGCCGACGAGGCCGACGTCGTATTCGACCAGGGCCGCTTCCATGTCAAGGGCAGTCCCGAAAAGGCGAAGGCTTTGGGCGAGATCGCTTTCGCCAGCTATGGAGCAGGTCTGCCGGAAGGCATGGAGCAGGGCCTCGAAGCCGTCAGCTATTTCGATCCGCCGAACTTCACGTGGCCGTTCGGCGCTCACATCTGCGTCGTCGAGGTCGACCCGGAAACGGGCGCAGTCGACATGCGCAAGTACATCGCGGTCGATGACTGCGGCAACGTGATCAACCCCATGGTCGTCGAGGGACAGCTTCACGGCGGAATCGTGCAGGGCATCGCTCAGGCGCTGTTCGAGGAGGTCGTTTACGACGACGAGTCCGGTCAGCTGAGGACCGGCACACTGACCGATTACCTGGTGCCCACCGCCAACGAGATTCCTGAGCTGGTGCTTGCCAGCACGGTGACCCCAAGCCCGAGCAACGCGCTCGGTGTCAAGGGAATTGGCGAGGCCGGCACCATCGCCAGCTCTGCCGCGGTGATCAATGCGATCTGCGATGCGCTCGCGCCGTTCGGCATCAAGCACGTCGACATGCCCGCCAGCCCGGATCGGCTGTGGAAGCAAATCCAACAGGCGCGGGAACACTCGAACGGTGAAAGGGGGGCTCGCAAGTGATTCCAGCCGCATTCGAATACGCCCGCGCCTCCTCCGTCGAGGAGGCGGCAAAGCTGCTGAACAAGTTCGGCGAGGATGCGAAGGTCCTGGCCGGAGGCCACAGCCTGATCCCGCTCATGCGCCTGCGACTCGCTCAGCCCAAAGCCCTGGTCGACATCAACGGCATCAAAGGCCTCGACCAGATCAAAGAGCAGGGATCGAAGCTCCACATCGGCGCCTTGACGCGCCACGTGGCGATCCAGAACTCCGCCGTCGTCAAAGACAAGCTCCCGATCCTGGCCGAGGTGGCGGGCGAAGTCGGCGACAACCAGGTGCGCAACATGGGCACCATCGGCGGCGTGGTCGCGCACGCGGACGCGGCCGGCGATTATCCGACCATCGCCCTGATGCTGGACGCGGAGATCGTGACGAACAAGCGCACGATCGCCGCCAAGGATTTCTTCAAAGACCTGTTCACGACACCGCTTGCCGCGGACGAGATCGTCACCGAGGTCGTGTTCCCGGTGGCGAACGGTCCGCACAAGTACATCAAGTTCCGGCGCCGCCTTTTCGACTGGGCGATCGTGGGCGCGGCGGCCCAGAAGATGAACGGCGGCTGGCGCATCGGCCTCACCAACGTTGGGCCGATACCGGTCCGCGCCAAGGCTGTCGAAGATGCTCTCCACAAGGGCGCCAAGCCGGAGGAAGCGGCGCAGCACGCGTCTGACGGCTTGAACCCGTCCGGTGACCTGCGGGCGAGCCCCGAGTACAAGAAGCACCTCGCCCGGGTGTTGGTCAAGAGGGCGATCGAGCAAGCGCAGTAAGAGGACGGCGAAGGCCCGGCGCTCGCGCCGGGCCTCTTGCCATCTCGTAACCTTTGCCCGTGATCGAGGGCGCTCCCACCACCATCGAGGACGTCGAGAAGCGCCTGCGCGAGCGCAAGTACATCGGCGACCGCGGCCTTGCCACGTCGATCTTCCTCGCCCTCAAACTGGAAAAGCCCCTGTTCATCGAGGGCGAGGCGGGCGTTGGCAAGACAGAGGCGGCCAAGGTCATGGCCGCCGTGCTGGGCGCCCGCCTCATCCGGCTTCAGTGCTATGAGGGAATCGACCTCGCGCACGCCGTCTACGAGTGGAACTATCCGCGCCAGCTGCTGCACATCCGGCTGATGGGGGACGGCGAGGACCGCCGCGCGGCCGAGCGCGAGATCTTCAGCTCGGAGTTCCTGCTGCGCCGGCCGCTCCTCGACGCCATCGACAACGACGACGCCACCCCGCCGGTGCTGTTGATCGACGAGATCGATCGCTCCGACGAGGAGTTCGAGGCGTTCCTGCTGGAGCTGCTGTCGGACTTCCAGGTCTCCATCCCCGAGATCGGCACCATCAAGGCCAAGCGCGCGCCGTTCGTCGTCATCACCTCCAACCGGACTCGCGAAGTGCACGACGCCCTCAAGCGGCGGTGCCTGTACCACTGGATCGACTACCCCGACCTCGAAAAGGAGGTCGAGATCGTGCGTGCCCGAGCGCCGGAGGCGGCGGACGGTCTGGCGCGAGAAGTCGCGGGCCTCGTCCAGGGCTTGCGCAGCATGGACCTTTACAAAGTGCCCGGAGTCGCAGAGACGCTGGACTGGGCGCGATCCCTGGCGGCGTTGGGAGCGACCCGCATCGACTCCACCCTAGTGAACGCAACCCTCGGCGCGGCGCTCAAGTACCAGGAAGACCTCGAGCGCGTGCGCGAGCAGGTGCCGGCGCTCGTCGAGAAGGCGAGAGGTGCCTGACCAACCGGATCTTTTACCGAGGTTGGGGGCGTTCGCGCGGCTGCTGCATGACGCCGGCATGGAGGCGGGCCCGAGGCGATTGACCGACGCGACCCGCGCCCTGGTCCACATCGACATCGTGCAGCAACAGGATTTTCGGAACGCGCTGCGCTCGGTCTTCGTGAGCCGCAAGGAGGACATCCCGACGTTCGAGGCGGCTTTCGACATCTTCTGGGCGCCGCCTGATCCGCGAGCATCGGCCGGCGTGCTGCCCGGGCGCAGCCGCGCTCTCCCGATGTCAGCGGAGAGGGCACAGGCGTGGGCGAACGCGCTCGGGCTGAACAGCTCGCAGATGAACCGGGAGCGGGACCCCACGGCGGTGCCCGCCAGCTCGAGCGGTTACAGCGCCGAGGAATTGCTGCGGCACAAGGATTTCGACCAGATGACCTGGCAGGAGACCGAGCAGGTGCGTCGTCTGCTCGAACAGGCGCCGTGGCGCGTCGCCGAGCGGAAGACGCGCCGCCTGCGGGCGGCTCGCGGCGGCCGCATCGACCTTCGCCGTTCCGCGCGCCACGCGATCCGTTCGAGCGGGGAGCTGATGAGGCTTTTCCACCGCAAGCCGCGAGTGCGAAGGCGGCCGCTGGTCTTGATCTGCGACGTCAGCGGCTCGATGGAGCGCTACTCGCGCCTCCTCATGATCTTCGCGCACGCGATCGCCCGTCGCGAGGACCTCGAGGCGTTCGTGTTCTCGACGCGCCTGACGAGGATCACGCGACTGCTCCGCTATCGAGACCTGGACCGTGCCCTCGAATCGGTGAGCAAAGGAGTCCACGATTTCAGTGGAGGCACGCGCATCGGCGAGGCGCTGGCCGACTTCAACCGGCACTGGTCCCGCCGCGTGCTCGGGCACGGAGCCGTGGTGATCATCGTCAGCGACGGCTGGGACCGGGGCGACCCCGAGCAGCTGACCGCAGAGCTCATCCACCTGCGCCGCTCTGCGCACCGGTTGATCTGGCTCAACCCGCTGCTCGGATCGGAGGGTTACCAGCCACTGACGCGGGGCATGGCCGCGGCGCTACCGCTGTGCGACGACTTTCTAGCCGCCCACAACGTTGCCGCGCTTGAGGACCTGGGCCGGCTGCTGGCCGGCCTCGACAGCAGGACGAGGACGCGCTAGAGATGCGCGAGGTGCTGAGCGAGCTGACCGAATGGACCACGGCGGGTGAGGACATCGCGCTAGCAACGGTGGTCGAGACGTGGGGCTCGAGCCCCCGCCCGCTGGGGTCGAAGATGGTCGTTACCCGCTCGGGTAAGATGGCCGGCTCGGTCTCGAACGGCTGCATCGAAGGCGCTGTCTTCGAGGAGGCCCAGAAGGTATTGAAATCGGGTGAGCCCAAAGTCGCCGCATTCGGCGTGGCGGACGACGTCGCGTTCGAGGTGGGCCTTGCGTGCGGTGGTCACATCGAGGTGTTCGTTCAGCCGCTCGGTCGCGTGCACCAGCAGCTCATCGAGATGCTTCAGCGGAACGTGCCGGCGACGCTGCGCACGAACCTGGTCACCGGCGAGGCGGAGCTGGTCGAAGGCGCTCCCCCAGGTTCCGAGCTGGCCCGTCGCGACGGCGATGTGTTCGTCGAACCGTTTCGCCGGCCCGCTCACCTGATCATCATCGGTGCGATCCACATCGCGATCCCGCTGCATCGGCTCGCCAAGCTGATGGGCTACCGGGTCACGATCGTGGATGCGCGCGCCAAGTTCGCGACGAGGGAGAGGTTCCCCGAGGCCGACGAGCTGATCGTCGCCTGGCCAGATGAAGCGATGGCGCGCCTTGAGATCGACAACGCGTCCTACGTCGTGGTCCTCACGCACGATCCGAAATTCGATCTCCCGGCGCTCCGCTCCGTGCTGGCGAAGCAGGCCGCCGGTTACGTGGGTGCGATCGGCAGCCGCAAGACCAACCAGAACCGGTTCAATGCGCTGCGTGCCGAAGGATTCACCGAGGAGCAGCTTGCGCAGGTCCACGGCCCCATCGGCCTCGACCTGGGCGGCCGCGGAGCGGAGGAGACTGCCCTTGGAATCCTGGCGGAGATCACCGCCACTCGATTCGGCGGAACTGGCGCTGCGATGCGTGAGGTACGCGCCTCGAGCGCTTGAGCCTCAGGCGCGCCCGGCGGAGTGGGCCCTGAAGCGCCTGGCCTTTTCCCGGTTCCCGCAGGAGGCCATCTTGCACCATCGGCTCGAGTGGTTCTTGGAGCGGTCGTAGAAGGCCCAGCGACACGTTTGCGAACCACACAGCTTCAGGCGAGTCCAGCTCTCATCCTCCATTGCCGCGTACAGGGTCGCCACGATGCGGCCCATCGCCCCGACGACCCCTGCAACAGCGGGCTCGAGGCGCGGTTTCCCGTCCGCACCGAATCGCATGCGCAGGCCGCTGGCGGCGGCGGCCCCGTTCAGGG
>Ga0137410_10002931_pt1 | contig 11545 bp, 9 predicted proteins | sample CZODoug1_16funga_FD_108878 | JGI IMG/M metagenome (GOLD analysis project Ga0137410, IMG submission 108878) | Vadose zone soil fungal communities from Angelo Coast Range Reserve, California, USA - CZODoug1_16fungal (Illumina Assembly) | ecosystem: Environmental > Terrestrial > Soil > Vadose zone... | reverse complement strand
GCGGATGATCGCTCGGCACGCGCTGTTCGGGCGAGACGTAACTGAAGAGTCCGGCTTGCGGTTCGACTTCCCCTCGCATCGCGTTCACTCCGTTCCAGCGATGTCGGCCATTATCGCGCGCGCGACGCGACAGCGCCCGCGTTTTGCATCACCCTGTTAGGTCGCTGTCACACCAGAGCCAGTGATGTCGTTAGGAACTCGGGAGGTTCGCGCACCTGAACTCGGTGTCGGGAAAATCCGGGGAAGTCCACAGTCATCGACGGCGGGCGTCGGCGCGCTGCCCGCGAAAAGAGGAATAGGACAGAGTGAAAAGCGCTATAGGTCCTGGGCGACACGGAACCCCAAGTCGTCGTTGCTGCCGTTCGCCGAGTCGTCCGCGTAGCGGCAAGGCACCCCCAGGAGCTGGGGAGGAACGTGAAACGAGCCGCCGCGGTTCACCCGGTCGGAACAGTCAGTCATGATCCGCGCTGAGCCGTCGCTCGGCGCTTCATCGTACGAATCGTAACAGTCTTCCGCCCACTCCCGCACATTGCCAATCATGTCGTACAGCCCAAACGGGTTCGCCGGAAAGGACCCGACGGGCGCCGTGAACGGCCATTGATCTCGTCCAGAAGTGCTAGGGCCGTTAGCTTGGTCGGCATCAAATGACGTCCCCCACGGATAGTCGGTGTTCGCCCCCCCACGCGCGGCGTATTCCCATTCCGCTTCCGTTGGCAGGCGAAACTTTCCACCGCTTCTCTGGTTCAGCCACGCAATGAATGCCTTCGCGTCGTCCCAGCTCACGTGGATGACTGGCCGATTGCCGCGACCCCAGCCTTCGTCACTCGGCAACGCTCGTCCGGTTGCGATTGCGAACGCATCATACTGATCAAACGTCACTTCGTAGGCGCTCAATCGAAACGCCTTCAATGTCACGCTGCGCACCGGAATCTCATCATCGCTCCCTGTACCGGATACGTCTCCCATGCGAAACGTGCCGGCAAGAATTGTTCGCATGTTGCTTCGAATTTCTGCCCGCACGGCAGGCCGATTTTGAACGGCTGTTGTTCGCGAGGACTGGGCGTTCACAGCCTGAAGCACAAACCCGCCAAGTCCCGCGAACAAAACCATCATTCTGTACAAGCGGAGCGTGTAGCGGCGGGCCGAGGGCCCGGAGGTTGCCGTTCGCATGACGAAGTCAACTCCTACCAAGTTAGCTTTGTTGTGTGTCAACGATACCGCTAAATAGCGCAGACTTCGACATTTCAAGCGCCGCCCCGCGCGGTCGCTGCGTCTGGAGCCTGGCAGGGAAGTTTCTGGCCGGCCAGGCAGACGCACGGTCGCCTGCTCTGCGAGCGCGCTCGGTCGTGGGCCGAACCCGGACTAGTTTGTGGTAGCAGGTTTGCCAAGGACTGGCGGGACGTCCACGCACCTGAACTCGGTGTCAGGAAAATCCGGGGAAGTCCACGTTGGCGCTTCATAGTGAACGGGCACGACCAATTCTCAGGCGCCTGCAGCGCGGGCACGCTCGGGATAGGTGACGTTTGTAAATCCGGGGACTACGACTCTCTCGGGCCGATTGTCGTTCACGCAGAGTTGATCAATGACGAAGTGCGCCACGGAATTCGAGAGCAGCTGCCGTGGATCCTCCATCACGAAGCGCAAGCGCGTAATTGCAGTGAATCGATCGTCAGGTGAGCGCAATCGAGGCATGTCGCTGAGGCTTTGCGTATTCTCCCGGATGACCGGAGATTCATCGTCAGACTCCACGAAGGATGGAAACCCGGCGAACATCAGACGCGACATGTCGATGCCGCCCCGCAAGTGCATGCAGGTTTCGCGATAGGTCATCTCGGCGCGCCGCGCGTAGTCGTCGTTGTCGAGTTCGCCCACCGTGGCTGTCGGACCATGAGGCGTGATGAAGACGTTGGCACGCGGCAGGCGCTTGTCCGAGGCCTTCCACAGCAAGTAGCAGGCGTTGTTGGTCTGCCACGTCAGCCCCGAGCTCGGCCTGCCTGAGGGACCCGTAAACAGCACCGAGATATTCGGCCAATCGATCTCCTGCGACCGGAGCCACGCCATGATGCGGTAGGCAATGTCGAGGAAGGCCAGCCCGAATGTGCCCACCATGACGTCGTTCATGGGAACCGGCGTGGCCGGATCGTCGATGGGCTCCAGATAGTTGCGACGCAGGTTTTCATACGTCATCTGCCCCTCGTCCGAGAGGCAGCGGCGCAGGAACCGCTCGGTGATCGCGCACGCGTAGCTCACAGCATCGGCAATCTTCGACTCTTGACCCCGGAATGCGTCTACCGCGACGTGCTGGCGCCAGTAGGCGGCATCGTTCACCGCGCTGACGTCATTGATTGAAGCGAGCAACCGCGCGGCGTCGTCACGCCACGCCGGGTAACCGATTTCGCGGAGCCGAAATATCCACGCAACGGCCGGTCCCAGGTGCGAAGCCGCCGTCAGCTCGACGAACCCCCGGGTCGACAGTCGAAAGCTCTGTACGAGCGGCCGGGCACCTCGTCCTGGGAAAAGCACGTAGTCGGATCCAGTCACGACGAGCATAACGTCGGACGCGTTCATTTCGACGAGTTGGTGCGTCAGGTGCTGCCCAATACTGTTCACACCGGTATAAGTGTCGTAGAGCTTTTTGAAGCCCTCGTGTGGTTGATATCCTTCGGTCACTGCTCCCTCCCCGCGTGCGCGGTCTCTCATACGTTCACGCGATAGATAACGGTATCGGTCCGAAAGCGGACCTCGCGCGACAGACTATTGGATATTGCCAGCCACCAACCACTGTCGATCTGGAAGGCGGCCGCGTCGGTGCCGCCGAAGGTCGGGAACTCCTCGGCAAGCTCCATTTTGTCGCCATTCCACACGTAGATGCGTGACATGAGATCCGTGCGGGGCGCCGACGGCTCGCCCTCGATGAAGTTCACCTGCACGAGATAGATGCGGCCGCCGGCGTGCATCACGGAGAACTCGCGCCCTCCCGGGCCGCTCAGGACCTGGTGCGGACGAAAGCCCGCGCCGTCCCAACGGTAGAGCGTGCTCTCGCCGCGGATGTTCGCAAACGCGAGCAGAGCCGAGTCTCCTGCGGTCAGGAACCGGAAGCAGCGGCCCCCGCTGTCGGCAAAGTTCTGTGCCGGCGCGAACGACTCCCGGCGCCACTCATAGAGTACGGATCGCCCGGCATGATCTGCGTAGCCCAGGAAATGCCGATTCTCCAGCTCGAAATGCTCCCAGTTGTAGCCCCAGAGTCCCTCAAGGGGGGTGAAGGGCTCGAACTGAGACCCGCGCCACTCGAAGACGCATGAACTGCGCGGGTTCACGGCTTCGATGTGCGGCAGTGTGACGCCCTGCGCCAATGCGAGAAACCTGCGCTTCCCGATCGTGAAGAAGCGCCATTGCTTCGCCGCGAAACCCCGAATCGACTGGATGACAACCCAGCGGTTGTCCACTCTGCGGTAAATCTTCTGATCGACGTTGTATTCGTAGGGCCCATGGCCGGTGCGCACGCTTGCGGTCGCGAGATACGCGACGCCGTCCATCGTGAAGTATTCGATGTCTTCGCCGCCCGGAACGGAAAGCTTGTCGTCCAGTACGAACTTTCCGGCGTCCCACCCATAGATGGGCGCGGTCACGTTGCTGTCGCCGCCGTTCATGTGTGCCGGCGTTTCCGGGACGTCCTGCGCAAGTTGCGGGATCGCGAGGTAGGGCACGTTGCCCAGCGTGTAGAACGCGACACCGCGAGCGCCGGATGTCGGCAAGCGCTGGTGCTCGGTCAACATCATGCTTTCGGCTCGTGCGTGCCGACGAGTGCGTAGCACACAGCAGCCACCAAGCAAGCGGCGCCGGCGGCCAGGTATAAGAACGTGCCGTCGGCGCGCGCGGTGAGCAGCTGGCCCGCAGCCAGCGGGCCCACGATCGAGCCGAAGCGACCCGCCGTGAGTTGCAGGCCGACACCGGCTGCACGCATGGATTCCGGATAGAGACGCACGAATGCCGCCGGACAATTGAGCTGACCACCAATGATTAGCACCCCTGCGATGAAGGCGGCACTCAACAACGCGACCGGCGATGCGAACGACGCACCCAGTGCGGCCACAGCGACGGACCCCAGTGCGAACATGATCACCATGACACGCAGTAATCCGAATCGTCGCGCGAACTCGATCGACAGCAGTGCACCTGCGACTCCGCCCAGATTGATGGCAACTGCTGACAGCGCGGCAATGCGCGTTCCAAGGCCCGCCGACCTCGCGAGCATCGGCGTCCAGCTGTTGAGCAGATAGGCAACGCACAGCAAGCAGAATATGCCCAGTGCGGCGAACAGCGTCGGCGCCGCGCGCCCGTTCGCAAATAGTTGCAAGAGGGTTCCGGGCTGTCTGGCGCCAGGGGCGGTAGTCTTTGGGCGGTCCATTGCGAGAGTCTCGCGAAACAGCAGTCCTGCCGGCGCCGCCACCAAAGTCAGAACGCCCGCGCCGATGAACGGATTGCGCCAGCCGGACTGCAGCAATGCCGTCGTAATTGCGCCTCCCACGACGGCGCCCAGCGGGTAGCCCACAAACATGGCGGTCACATGCCCACTGCGCTTCGCCTTGTCGAAGGATTCCGCAACCAGCGGAATCACGGCGGCGAGCGCGCCTCCCAGGGCCATTCCACTCACGAATCGCGTGATTGCGAAAAAGACCCAGCTGCTTGCCTGCGAACAGGCGAGTGTCGCGAGTCCGCCTGCGAACATCGTCCCGACGAGTACCCATCGGCGCCCAAAGCGATCGGCGACTGCGCCAAATACGAGGCTGCCCAGCATGGACCCCGCGAAACTCGCGGCGAACAGCGTGCCGAGTTGGTGCGCATTCAACCGAAACGCCTCGGCGACCAAGGGCCCGACGAATGACAGGATCAGCATGTCGTAGCCATCCAGCATGACGAGCGCGAAGGCGATCGCTGTCAGTGTCGCGGAGCGCATGGGACCCACCGGCATCCGATGTCACGTGGCGAAGAGGCGACGCGGATTCTCGACGAGAATCAAGTTTCGCTCTTGATCGGACGGCGCCCATTCGGCAAGCCGACTGGCGATCTCGCCCGTGTCCACGTCGGAAAACGAGATGTGGGGCCAATCGGAGCCCCACAGCGCACGCTCCGGTGCGCGCTCCACGATGGCTCGCGCCACGCTGTCGATCCAATCCTGCGAGCCGTACTTCGCGATCCGGTAACTGCCGCTCAGCTTGAGATAGCAGCGGCCGGTCTCAAGCAGACCGAGTAGCCGCGCGAGGTCATCCTCTGCGCCACTGCGCGGTTCCAGCAGGTAGCCCATGTGATCGATGACGAAGTCGACCGGCAGATTGGAGAGTTGATGGAGAAGATCGAGAACGAGCCGTCCGGGTGTATAGAACTGCAAGTGCCACCCGAATCGAAGCGCGATCCCCGCCATCCAGTCGATGTAATCGCCCACCGCCTTCGGCGGATCATCCGCGCGCTTGAAGAGGTCGAGGCGAATCGCGCGAACACCGGCCACGTGAAGCTGGCGAAGCTCTGCTTCCGGGACGTCCGGCTCCAGCATGGCAACGCCCCGTGCAAGGTCGCCAACGCTTGCCAATGTATCGGTCAAACAAGAATTGTCGGTGCCATAGAAGCTCGGTTGAACCAGCACAAAGCGCTCGACGCCGAGCAACGGCATCAATTGCCGATACTGCTCAACGGTCCCATCCGGCAGGGTGTAGCGCGGGTCTGCAACGTGCGGGTAGCGCTGCGCGGGACCGAACACGTGCACGTGCGTATCCCAGCTCCCTGGCGGGAGCTTGAAACTTGGGTGTGAGATCGTTTCGAGCGGCCTCAACGGTAGCGAGATTAGAGGCTCGTTGGCCACCCTGCCCTCCAGTCGAGTACGCGCTGGGCAAGCCCCGTGGCGAGAAGCTCGGTATCGATCGCCGCAAGCAGCAATGGCGCCGCGCCGGCACGCACGAGTTCGTTGAGGAGCGACACTTCATTCAGACCTCCGACCACCGCGGCCTTGCCGTGCTGTCGTGCCGCTTGGATGACGCTCAAGCAAGCGGACATGACCTCCGGATGACTCGGTTCTCCGGTGTGTCCCAGATCGGTGGACAGGTCATTCATACCCACGTGCAGCAGATCAACGCCGTCAATAGCAGCGATCGATCCCGCATTTGCGACACCGACCCGCGACTCGAGCAGTGCATGCACTGTCGTCGCCTCGTCCGCACTCTGCATGAGTTCACGGGCTGCAAGGCGGCGATAGCTGGATTGGGGTAACAAGCCGATACGCGACCGAGATCCTCGCGGCGGAAAACGCGCAGCCCGCACAACCTCCCGGGCATCATCGGCCGCCTCGACTCGCGACGCGATGATTCCAGTGACACCACCATCGAGGAGCGGGCCTACCACCCCGAGATCCCGATGAGGGATCCGGACCCAACCCTCCAGGCCAAGATCCCACGCACACGCCGCGATCTGCGTGGCGCAATCGATGGATATGCTGCTGTGTTCAAGATCGATCCAGACGACGCCGAAGCCCGCGGTTTTCGCCATACGTACGATCTCTGTGGTCCGCGCATTGCGAATCCCAAGGCTGTACACCGGCGTGCCGGCGCGAAGCTGATCAAGCACGGATGCGGGCATGGACTTCAACGCCTCCGGAACGGCGGGTCACTGGCCCGGGCCCGCGGCCAGAGGTTCGAGCTTGGATGGGCAGTACGCCGAGAGGAAATTCACGAGGACATGGCGCGTGATCTGCGCGCCGAGGCTACCCCAGACAAGGTCATAGCCGTGATCGCTGTAGGGGATCTCGAGCAAGGTGTTGGGAACGCGAACCTGCTCAAGCCTGGAGCGCAATTCCGCATGGCCGCCGATCGGCACGAGGTGATCGTGTGCGCCGTAAACGACCATTGTGGGCGGCAGGCCCGCTCTCACGTGTTCAACTGCAGAAACGGCGTGATAGCGCTCGGGAAATTGTTCCGGCGAACCCCCGAGGTAACCCGTGTTGATGTCGCGGCCGCCGACCGGCCCGAGCTTGAGGTCTTTCTCCCAGGCGAGGGTGAAATTCTCGGCGGGATATATTGCGAAGACCGCGGCTGGAACAGCCACATTGCCGCCGCAACTGCTTGCGACGGAGCCGTCGCCAATGCCGTACGCGACCTGAAGCGCCAGCGACGCGCCGGCCGACTGCCCGACGATCAGCGTGTGAGCTGCAGCGACTTGAAGCTGCGGCGCGTGCTGCCCGATCCAGGACAGAGCACATGCGACGTCCGCGGCAGCGAGATTCCAGTTGACCGGCGGATTCAGGCGGTAATCGACGTCGAAGACGGTGTAGCCGCGCTCCGCAAACCAGCGATCCCAGGTTCGGCCGTCGCTGCGACTGCCCCGGACGAATCCACCGCCGTGAATCATGACGACGGGCGTCGATACCGCAGCGCGCGCACGACTCGTCGGCTCATAAATGTCTAGATAGAGGCCTTTGCCGTCGACGGTCGCGAACTGCTCCGTGCGGCTGGGTAATGCCTCCGGACCCGAGGCCACAACACGCAAGTGCGCCCCCCAGGACAGCGTGGCCCCCGCGCGGTGCGCCGCACGGATTTGCGAAGTGAGCGGAATGCAAAGGACGGCTGCTGCGAGCGCATTCGCAATGATCATCACGAGGGCTGTCCTGCCAGCGCCAATCCGGCGAGCCAGCAGCGCAGCGATGACACCGATCAATGCGAGGAGCACAACGTGCAGCGCAAGAAGGCCCGTCAGGAAGGACGCCACGATCCCGATGAATGGCAGCTGCGGCCACAGCGAACCGATCGCGGCCATGAATCCAATCACGCCAGCGAGGACGGCAACGACGGTGCAGGCCAGTCTCAACCACCGCCGCACGGCTGCCTCCCGTCCCGGCTCTCGACTAGAAGCGGTATCCAATTCTTGCCCCGTACTGGCGGGGCGCGCCCCAGACCGCGGAGTTGAAACCGATCGTGCCCGCCGCGTAGCGCTCGTCCGTCAAATTCGTGCCATAGGCTTCGAGCCAGAGGCCGTTCTTGAAGCTGAAGTTCACTGTTGCATTGAGCAGCGAGTGGGACTCGAGAAGATCCCTGGGCTCGAGCTGGAACAGCGACGCAAACGCGTCATCTGTGTAGGAGTACTGCGCGGTCAGCGACAGAGTCCCTTTTGAGCTGGTCACGGCATAGGTGCCTCCGAGATTGGCCATCCACCGTGGGGCATAGGGCAACGAGTTGCCCTCGAGGTCCTGGGGTCCGGCAAATGGATTCCCCGAGTCGACCAGGACGAGCGCGCCGTCGACCGACGAATGGTTATAGCTGCCGCCTACCTTGACCGTCAGGTTGCCAACCTGCGCGTCGAGCTCGAGCTCGGCACCGTAGATCTTGGACTGCGGGACGTTGAGAATTGCGCGCTGACCGGCCGCGTCGATCGCCGTCGCCTGCATGTCCTTGTAGTCGTAGTAGAACGCAGCCACGCTGGTTCTCAATCGACGGTCGAGGAAGTTGCTCTTGTAACCGGCCTCGTAGGCCGTGATCGTTTCAGGTTCGAAGGTCAGCGATACCAGGTTTCCTGCATTCAGTCCGCCGGGTTTGTATCCCCGCGAGGCGGATAAATAGAACGTGGCGTCGGCGTTGGGAAAGAAGCTGAGCGCAACCTTGCCGGTCGTCTCCGATCCGTCAATTTCGCCGTTGAGCGGCACGGGTATGAACACGACCGGCGGCGCCGGCGGCGGCGCTCCCGTGGGAATCTCGAGCGTCTGTGTTCCCGTCTGCGTCTTGTCGTCCCAGGTCTGGCGGGCACCCGCGAGGAGCTGCCATTTCTCGGTCAGTGCGTAGGTCGCCTGTGCAAATATGGCGTATGACTCCTCGTCGGGCTTCGTGTCGATCGTAAATGTCGGTGGCGGTCCGGGAGGCGCGTTAGCGAGGCGCAGGAAAGTCGGCGTGCGGTCGCTCAGATAGAACGCACCTACAATCCAGTTGAATGGCCCCGGGCCCTCCGAGATCAGGTTCAGCTCCTGCTGAAATGTCGTCTCGTTCAGCCGTTGCACGGCGGCGGACAACGGGAAGTTCATCTGATCGTTGTCGAAGTGGTTGTTGATGTCGGCGTCCTGGTAGCCCGTCAGGGATCGCAGCCTGATGCTATCGCTGATGTTCCAGTTCAGCTCCGCGGAAACCCTCGACATGTCGTATTCGTCAGAGCTGGGCTCGTCGTAGCTGATCGTGAATGGATCTGACAGGCGAGGATCGAGCGCGTTGTTGGCGCCTGCGAGTTCGCCGTAGTCCTTGCCGATGAATCCGTCGCCGTCCCGCTTCGTGATTTCGTACTTCAGATAGAGGTTGACGCTCGATATCGGTTGCCACTCGAGCCCGATGCGGGCGCCCCAGCCTTCAGCATTGCCGGGGTCGAGATTTGACGTCTGCGCCGCGCTTCCCAGATGCAGGTCGTCGTAGAAGCTGTCACGCGTATAGTAATTTGCGGCGACGCGCACCGCGAAGGTCTCCGAAGCGGAAGCGTTGAAGGCGGCTTCCGTCTTCGCGAAACCCAAGTTGCCGAAACTCTGTGAAATGTAGCCCGACATCGACTCGAACTTGGGCCGCACCGAGTTGACGAACAGCGCGCCGCCGGTCGAGTTCTGCCCAACGAGCGTTCCCTGCGGGCCGCGGAGGATCTCTACCTGCCCGACGTCATAGTACTGATCGGCGATCGCGGTCTCGTGAGGAATGAAGAATCCATCCGAGTACACGGCGACGCCCGAGGAGGTCGTCGGGTTCGTAGCCTGCAGCCCGACGCCACGTATGTTGACGTAAGACAGGGCTTGCTGATTCTGGATGTTGATGGACGGCGCGACGGTGCCAAGGTCCTGGACGGTGCTTACGCCTTCGCGCGCGAGTTCATCGCCGGATTTGACGGTGGCCGCGGTTGGTAGCTGGTCAAGGCGCTGCGAGCGCCTCTCGGCGGTCACGACGATTTCGTCGAGCGCTGGCGTGGCCTTCGCCGTGGCGCGTGAATCGGCCTCTTGAGCAGGCGTGATCTGTGCGGCACAGAAGCCAAGTATGGCGCTGACCAGGATTGCCGATCTGCTCATATGTCCCCTCCCCGTTGGCGACCCAGGTCGCGATCGACTGCGAGTGTTGTGCGGACAATAGACGACGCATATAGTTGTCGTCAAGATGACGTATCGTCATTTTGACAAAGCTGCGACGCCGCGACCGTCGGCGCAGGGGTGTTGCCGCTCAGGGCACCGCAGGAGATCGGATTGCGTAATTTGCTAACATCCGGCGGCGTCGCGAATTCGCATCGGGCAGGGTGACGTAAGTCAATGTCCAAGGCTCACAAGGCAGAATCAAAGAGCGCTGTCGCGCCGATCAACCATCGAACGCGGACCGGCCAAGTCCGGCGGGCACGGACGCGTGGCAACATCCTCGCAGCCGCATTTGAGGTGTTCGACGCAAAGGGGGTGGGCCGTGCAACCGTAGAAGACGTGCGCGAGCGCGCTGGGCTCGCACGCGGTTCCTTCTACAATTACTTTCAAACCTACGAAGGAATGTTGAAGGACCTGGCTGCGGAGATCGCACGCCGCCTCAATGCCGAGCAGTCGGAGCACTTTGACGATATCCCGAACCTGGCGGAGCGCATATGGAGCCACGTCCGCTATTCGATCCTACGCCTCTCCCCTGACCGCTCATGCGCCGAGATTCTGATTCGTGTGACGCCGCTCGTCGGCTCGCTGACCGATCACATGCGGGCGCACGCGGAACGCGAAATGCGACTATCCGCAAAGAGTGGGGCCATAAAAGTCCCGTCGACCAACGTAGCACTCGACCTCGGTTACGGGCTTGCCACGATGATGTTGCGACGCTCTCTCGAGGCCAAGATCGACAAGAAGGAGATCGAGGCGGCGGGTGTAATGCTGCTGCGAGCCTATGGCGTGGAGGAAGCCGAGGCTCGGCGCATTTCTCGCCTGCCGGCGCCAAAGATGCCAGGGACCACGCTGCGAGCAGCCGTGCTGGCCCATTTCGGAAGCAGCGATTGATAGCACTGTGAAACAGCGCGGGCACGCAATGGGCACGCAAACGCTGGCAATCTATTGATCGTCTGTGGTCACCGGTGGTGACGGTACATCACCTAAGTCGCTGTTTTGACAACCATCCGGTTGGCTTCGGGACGTATAGGTCGCAGGTTCAAATCCTGTCACCCCGACCAGTCAGATCAATAAGTTACGTGTATCACCTGTGAGGCTTTCGAGCCGCATGGGCACGCTTCGGCACGCAACTTCGATCTCGCATGCGCAGATACCGCGTCTCCATGGTCATCGATGGCTACGGCACAGCGCCAAGTCACTCTTATATATAGAGAACGCTACATCGTTTACGTATAGCTCGGGACTCGCCTTTCGTGACGCCGCGCGCGGTATTAACGCTTTACGTTAATAACGCTTCTCGTTATTATTGGGCCGTGATCCGGACGTTCAGAACCAAGGAAATGGAAGCGGTCTTCCGCGGTGAGTTCGTCAAGGGACTCGATGGAAAGATTCAGCAGCGGGCGCGCGAGAAGCTGAAGT
>Ga0137410_10002927_pt1 | contig 11559 bp, 13 predicted proteins | sample CZODoug1_16funga_FD_108878 | JGI IMG/M metagenome (GOLD analysis project Ga0137410, IMG submission 108878) | Vadose zone soil fungal communities from Angelo Coast Range Reserve, California, USA - CZODoug1_16fungal (Illumina Assembly) | ecosystem: Environmental > Terrestrial > Soil > Vadose zone... | reverse complement strand
TAGAAGGCCAGCGCACCCTTGAACGGCCGTGGCACATTGCTGATCCCGTAGATGCCGCCCGTCAGCCACTCCTCGTTGCGAAAGACGAGGTAGACGAGCGTGTTGAACGCCAGCGTGACGAACGCGAGATAGTGGTGCTGCACCCGCAGCGCCGGATAACCGAGCAGCCAGCCGACGACGAAGCAGGCGGCGAATCCCAGCACGCAGGTCGGCCAGAACGGCCAGCCGGCCTTGGTCATGAGCCACGCCGTGATGTAGGCACCGATACCGACGAAGGCGGCCTGCGCGAGCGAGATCTGCCCGGCGTAGCCGAGCGTCAGGTTGAGCCCGACCGCGGCGATCGTCATCACCGCCCACATGCTGAGGATGAAGATGCCGTAGGGCTTGAGCCCGAGCGGCGCAAACAGGAGGAAAGCCCCGGCCAGCGCAAGCGTTCCCCCGATCATCAATTTTCGATTACGAGTCATACCGTGCGTTCCTCGACGCGGCCGAGCAGTCCCTGTGGGCGCACCATGATCACCACGATCAGCAGCAGGAGCGGAATCGCCAAGCGGTAGCTCGACGAAAGGTACGCGGCGCAGAAGTTGTCGATCACGCCGAGCAGCAGCCCGCCGAGGATCGCGCCGCGCACCTGGTTGAAGCCGCCGATCAGCGCGGCGATGAACGCGTACAGGCCGAGCCATTCGCCGTTGGTGAACTTGGCGAGGTAGATCGGCGTGACGAGCAGCGCCGCGATCCACACCAGCCCGGCGTTGATGAGGAAGGTGTAGAGGACCATGCGCTCGACGCGAATGCCGAGCAGGCGCGCGACGGCCCGGTTCTGCGCGGTCGCCTGCATGCAGCGGCCGGTGAGCGTGCCGGCGAGGAAAAGCTGCAGCGCCCCGACCACGACGATGCAGACCGCCAGGATGAGCAGGCTCTGCACCGCGAACACCGCGCCGAAGACGGTGACGTCGGTGGTGGCCCAGAGCGCCGGGAACGGCCAGGCGTCGGCGCCGTAGAACTCGCGCACCGCCTCCTTCATCAGGATGGCGAGGCCGATGGTGGCGATGACCAGCGGCAGCACGCCGTGCCGGATCATCGGGTCGACCATCAGGAATTTGAAGGCGACGCCGAGCAGCGCGAGCGTCACCAGGGCGCCGAGCAGCGCCGCCAGCCAGAACGGTAGCCCGAAAAAGCCCGTGCCGATCAGGACAAAGAACCCCGGCAGCATGACGAACTCGCCCTGGGCGAAATTGATGGTCTGCGAGGTCTGCCAGAGCAGCGTGAAACCGATCGCGACCAGCGCGTAGATCGCGCCGGTCGCGAGTCCCGCGACCAGAAGCTGCAGGAAGTCTGCCAGCGAGGCGGCTTGCTACTGACCGAGCTTCGGCAGGGTCTTGACGATCTTCTGCTGACCCTTCACCACCTCGGCGAGGAAACTGATGCGGTCGATCTCGCCGACGTTATCCCACGTCGTCTCGATCAGGATGCCCGGCTCTTCCTTCGGCGTGATGGTGAGCCCGTGCAGCGTGCTCGCCATCGCTTTGCGGTCGAACTTGCCGAGCTTTCTCTCGGTGACGTACTTCATGGCGTAGACCGCGGTGTAGCCCTTCAGGCCGTTGTGGTCGGGCTTGTACTTGAAGCGCTTCTGGAAGCGGTCGCCGAACTCCTTCACTTCCTTCATCGGCGCATCGACGGTCAGGCCGACGTGGCCGACCACGCCGTTGGCCGCCTCGGCCGCGAGCTCGATGGTCTTCTGGCTGAGCAGCGTCGTGTCGCCGACGAACGGGCCCTTGAGGCCCTGCTTGCGCGCCTCGCGCATGATGCGCGCGCATTCCTCTTCGTTGCTGTAGACGAACACCGCGTCGGCGTTCGCCGCCTTGAGCTTGACCACGTCGGCGGCGAAGTCGACCTGGCCGGACTCGGAGGACACGTCGGCGACGAGCTTGATGTTGCGTGCCGCCAGCTCCTTGATGAGGCGGTCGCGGCCGCCCTTGCCGAAATCGTTGTTCACCCAGATGAGGGCGATGGTCTTCGCCTTGAGCTCGTCGCGGATGTAGTTGGCGATCTTCGGCATGCCGATCTGCTGGCCGAACGAAGTGCGGAACATGTAAGGGCTGCCGAGCGTCGTCAGCTCGGCCGCTTCGCCGCCGACGAACTGCGGGATCTGCGCATCCTTCACCATCTCGAGGGTCACCTTGACGTTGCCCGACAGGATCGGCCCGAAGATCATGTACGGGTCGCCGTCGATCGCCTTCTGCATCTGCGCGCGCGCCACGCCCGGGTTGGTCTGCGTGTCGAACAGCGTCAGGTCGAGCTTCTGCTTGAGCACGCCGCCCCTGGCATTGATCTCCTCGACGGCGAGGATCACGCCGTCACGGAAGTTGCCGCCCGAAGGCGCCAGCGGGCCGGATATTTCGCCGACGTAGGCCAGTTTCACCTGCGCGAGCGCGGCGCCCGACAACAGCGTCAGCGCCGCAACAGCCAATACCGATTTCAGTCCTCTCATGGTCTCCCTCTCCTTGTGGTTCGACTGTATCACTAGGCCAGATCGATAACGATGTTGCCGACGACCTTATTGGTCTCCTGGAGCTCGTGGGCGGCAGCGAGGTCGTCGAGCTTGAAATGCCGGGAAACGTTGTGCTTCAGCCGCTTTTCCTTCAGCAGCACCCCCAGATCCGAAACTGCTTTCGCGCGCTCCTCCGGCTTCATCATGTAGACGAACACGAGGTCGACCGCCAGGCCGCGCCGCATCGCCTGGTAGAACGGCAGCTTCGGCTCGGGATTGCCCATCGAGGCATAGCTCGCGATCGTGCCGTTCAATTTCACGGCCTTCAGGTTGGTCTCGAGGTTGGCGCCGAAATCGACCTCGATCACGCGGTCGACGCCGCCCTTGGCGAATTCGAGCACCTGCTTCGCCACGTCGTCCTTCTTGTAGTTGATGACCAGGTCGGCGCCGGCTTCCCTGGCGAGCTTCGCTTTCTCGTCGGAGCTCACGGTCGTGGCGACGCGTGCGCCGCCCCACTTCGCCATCTGGATCGCGTAGTGGCCGACCGCGCCTGCTCCGCCGGTGACGAGGATGCTCTTGCCTTTCACCTCGCCGTCGGAGAACAGGGCCTGGTGCGCGGTCATCGCCGGAATGCCGAGGCATGCGCCGGCGGCGAAGTCGGCGCCGTCGGGAAGCAGCGCGACCTGCGCTTCCGGCAGGCAGCAATACTCGGCGCAGGTGCCGAACGCCCTGCCCCACTGAGCATTCCAGACCCACACCCGTTTCCCCAGTAGATCTTTATTGGTTTGAGAACCCAAAGCATCGACCACCCCTGCACCGTCGCTGTTGGGGATGACGCGCGGGAACTCGATGTTCTGGCCGCGCGTGCCTTCGCGGCGCTTCACGTCGGAGGGATTCAGTCCCGAGCATTGCATCTTCACCCGCACTTCTCCCTGCGCCGGCTTCGGATCCGGCATCTCGCCGATCGTCAGGACTTCCCGGGCCTTGCCGTTGCGCTCGTACCAGGCTGCTTTCATAGAAGTTTCCCCATTAGGATCACGTCGTCGTACTTGCCGTCGAGCTTGCGCGCGCGGACGCGCCGGCCTTCCTGCTTGAAGCCGAATCTCCGGTACAGCGCCCTCGCCGGCCGGTTGCTGGCATAGACCTGCAGCTCGATCTTCTCGATCCCGCGACGGCGGCAGTGCGCGATCGCCTTTCTCAGCAGGCGCTCACCGAGGCCGCGGCCGCGCACTTCGGGCAGCAGGCCCATGCCGAGCCCGACGGTGTGGCGGAAACCCTCCATCACGCGGGGCCCGGCGTCGCACCAGCCGACGATGCGCCGGTCCTGCGTCGCGACGAAAAACGGACACTTGGCGTCGAGAACCAACCGCATCCAGCCGCGCGAACCCTTGAGCGACGGCGCCGCGACCATGCCGAGGTGGCTGCGCTCGCGCGCAACCGCGTCGAAGCAGGCATGGTAGCCCTTCAGGTCGCGCATCGTCGCGGGACGCACCCTGATCATGCCAGCCATCGGCTCACGACCCCCGCCACCCGTTCCTCGTGGCGATTGTAGAAATGATCCGCGTCCGGGACGATCTCCACCGCGCACGCACCTTTGCAGCGCTTCCGAAATTCCTCGGCCGGATAGAGATCGCGCGGCTCCTTGCCGCCGCGCAGGTACAGCACCGGGCAACCGATCTTCGGCGCGAGCTCGAGGATGTCGGGGCAATTCGCCAGGTCGAGGAAGCTCTCGGCGGTGGTCGCATACCACCAGCCCGGCATGAGCATCAGGTCCTTGGGGTTTCTCTTCTTCGCCTCGCGCGTGAATTCCTCCAACCGGTCCTGCGCGAGCAACCCAGCCTTGCAGGCGAGGGGCAGCATGTTCCGGCCGCCGCAATGCGCCGAGAGCAGGACGAGCTTCGACGTCTTCGGATGATCGGCGACATGGCGCACGGCGAGCGTGCCGCCGTTGCTGTGGCCGACGACGATCGGCTCGGAGAAGCCCTTCTTCGCCGCCCAGCGTGCCGCGAGGCGGTTGTCCTCGATCGCCTCGGCATAGGTCTGGAACGCCGCCCCCTCTGCAGCGCGGCTGTTGCGGATCGCGAGGATGTCGTGGCCGCGCCGGTTGAAGGCCAGGCAGGCGTAGCCGAGCTTGGTCAGGACCGGCGGCAGGAAGCGCGGCGCGCCGGTGTAGAAGTTCATGGTGTTGCCGTGGAAGAGCAGCACCGCGCCGCGGACCGTTCCGCTGTCGGGCTCGTGCCACGCGCCGTCCAACGGTATCGTGTCGGTCGTTATGCTGACTAAGGTCGTCTTCACGCTATGAAAATCGGACTCGCAGGCACGGGAAGGATGGGCTCGGCGATCGCGCAGCGGCTGGCGTCGCTCGGGCACGAAATGATGGTCTGGAACCGCACCGCCGACAAGGCCCGTTCGCTGGGCTTTCCGGTGGCTGCGTCGCCGCAGGCCCTTGCCTCGGCGTGCGAAATGGTGATCAGCATCCTCACCGACGCAAAGGCGGTGGACCAGGTCTACGGGGAGATGCTGACCGGCGAGGTCAAGGGAAAGCTGTTCATCGAAATGAGCACCGTGCGCCCGCAGGTCCAAAAAGACCTGAACAAGCGGGTAGAAGAAAAAAATGCCTCCCTCATCGAATGTCCGGTGGGTGGGACGATCGGCCCCGCGAAGGAAGGCAAGCTGTTCGGCTTTGTCGGCGGCGACGCGGCGGACGTGGCGCGCGCGAAGCCGGTGCTCGACCAGATGTGCCGGCGCGTCGAGCACGTCGGCCCGATCGGCTCGGGCGCGCGCTTCAAGCTGGCCATCAACCTGCCGCTACTGGTTTACTGGCAGGCGCTCGGCGAAGCCCTGTCTCTGGTCAGGGACCTGCAGATCGAGCCGACCCGCCTGATGGACATCCTCGCGGACACGTCCGGCGCGCCCAACATGCTCAAGAACCGCGCCGCGACCCTCGCCGGCGCGCTCGGCGGCAAGGAACCGAGCCCGGTTACGGTCAACGTCGACACCATGAAGAAGGACCTGTCGGAAATGGTCGAGGAAATGCGCTCCCTCGGCTGGTCGCCGCTGGTGGCAAAGGCGGCGCTCGACGGATTCGTTCACGCCTCGAAGGCCGGCCTGGGCGCGAAAGACTGCTCGATGCTCCCGGTCAGCTGGAGCTCAAAGCCGCAGAAGCTTTGAAGCGTTGACGCCGCGGATCAGATTTTTTTCCTCGTCAGAAATTTTTAGTCTCTGCACTGTGGCAACAGGGTCGTCGAGGCCCATGTCGAAGCAGTAGTCGGAGCCGAGCGTCACCCGGTCGGCGCCGACGAGCTTCACCAGCGCCTGGTTGATGCGGTCGTCGTGGCCGATGGTGTCGTAGGTGAAGCGCCGCAGGTACTCGCTCGGCTTCTTCTTCATGTGCTTCAGCTCCGGCCGCACGTCGGTGCCGCGGTCCCAGCGGCCGATCAGCCAGGGAAACGTCCCGCCAGCGTGCGGCAGATTGAAGCTCAGTTTTTCGAATTCATCCAAGACCCCGCCAAAGATGAGATGGGCAGCAGCCACTCCGGTGTCGTACGGGTTGCCGCAGAGATTCTTCAGGTAGTACTTCTTCGTCCGGTCCTGGCCGATGGTGTCCACCGGATGCAGGAAGATCGTCCAGCCGAGCTCCTCGCACTTCGCGTACACGTCCCAGAATTTCTTCTCGTCCAGTTCCTCGTTGTTGACGTTGGTGCTGAGGTACAACCCCTTGATGCCGGGCAGCTTCGAGCAGCGCTCGAGCTCCTTCAGCGCGAGCTCGGGCGCATGCATCGGCAGCATTGCCAGGCCGAGCAGGCGCTCCGGATGCTTGCGATGCGCGGCGGAAGCAGCATCGTTGAACGCCTGGCTGAGCGCGAGGCCGAAGCCCGGCGAGGCCCAGTAAACCATCGGCGTGGTCAGCGAGAGCGCGTGGACGTCGACGCCGCGTTTGTCCATTTCTTTAATTCTTTCTGAAACAACAACAAACCTTTCATCAAACGCGTTCGTAATGTGCTTCGCCTTGAGGTGGTACTTGCCATCCTTCCGCTCGATGGACGCTCCCTCCCTGGCGCCGTCCTTCTCGAACAGCTTGATCCACTCCTCGGGGTACCAGTGCGCGTGAATGTCGATGGTTTTCATCGCGGTATGATCCCATTCCATGAGACTGCTGACATTGCTGTTTTGCTTGCTGGCCACGAGTGCCGCGGCGCAGGACTATCCGAACAAGCCGGTGCGCATCCTCGTGCCCTACGGACCGGGCGGCGCCACGGACATCATCGCGCGCATCGTCGCGGCCAAGCTCACCGAGTCGCTCGGCCAGAGCTTCGTGGTCGAGAACCGGCCGGGTGCGAACGGCAACATCGCCCTCGAGGCGACCGCGAAGGCCGTGCCGGACGGCTACACGCTGCTGGTCGGCAACGTCTCGACCAACGCCATCAACGAGACCATCTACGCCGGCCAGCTGACGATCCGCCCGTCGCGCGACCTGATCGCCGTCACCAAGCTGGTCGAGATCCCGCATATCGTGGTCGCCAGCGCCGCCCTGCCCGCCAACAACATCGCCGAGCTGATCGCGCTGGCGAAGAAGGAGCCCGGCAAGATCAACTTCGCCTCGGTCGGCATGGGCAGCTATCCGCACCTCGACATGGAGCGGTTCATGAAGGCCGCCGGCGTGGAGTTCACCCATGTGCCGTACAAGGGCGGCGCGGGCCAGGCGATCCCGGCGATGGTCGCGGGCGAAGTGCAGCTCGCGTTCTTCAACATGGCCTCGCTCCTGCCGCACATCAAGAGCGGCCGGCTGAAAGCCCTTGCCGCGATTCCCACCCAGCGGCTGCCGGAGCTTCCCAACGTGCCCACCCTCGCCGAGCAGGGCTACCCTGGGATCGGTACCAACGCCTGGCAGGGGATGTTCGCGCCGGCGGCGACGCCGAAGCCGGTGATCGACAGGCTCTACGCCGCCGTGGCGGCGGCGCTTGGACGCGCGGAGCAAAAGGAAGGCCTCGCCAAGCAGATGATGAGTGTGGAATTGTCAAAATCGCCGCAGGAATTTACAGAACTGGTCAGGCGCGAGACACAGGACTGGGCGGACTTCCTGCGCTCGGCGCGAATCAAGATAGACTAGCGGTATGGGGGAAGCCGCATGACGCTTTGGATTCTCAACACCGTCGGTCTGCTGGCGACTACGGTCGGTGTCCTGGTGGTGTTTCTGCACCTGCACCGCACCTCGCGCAGCATCGCGACATCGTCCCTGCCTGAAGCCTGCCAGCCCCTCGTCAAGGACCGGCGCATGCTGACGATCACCGTCGGCCTGATGGCCGCGTGGTTCGTCATTCAGTACGTAGCGGTCCTCTTTACTTAGCTTTCCAGACCGCGAGCGCGGCGACGCCGGCGATCGCGATCACCAGCAGCAGGTTTCCCCAGTCCCAGCCGTGCAGGTGGCCGAGCGCACCGCCGTGTCCGGGGTGCGCCCAGGCTTCCGTGGCGGATAGCAGGGAGACGGCAATCAGTCGGTGCATGTTCATTCCTCTTTGAGTGCGGCGTTGACCTTGGGCATCACCTGCTCGGCCATGAGCTGCATCGAGCGCCGGGCGAGCTTCGGGTCGACCCAGTCGTGGCACGGATAATAAAGGGTTCCGAACGGTCCCACCTTCTCGCGGAAGGCGAGGATCTGGTCGACGACGCTGTTCACCGTGCCGGCGAGCACCAGCTTGGGGGTGACGGTGTCGGCGGTGATCGAAGCGTCGGGCTCGCTCTGGTCGAGCTTGAACAGGTTGCCGCGCCCGCCCGCCCCGACCAGCTTGCGGATCAGCTGCTTGAAGTAGAACCAGTACGGCCCCTTGGACCCGTGACCGTATTCCTTGGCGGTTTTCTCGTCGTCCGCGACGAAAATTGATTTCGCTACACGCCAGTCCTCGCCTTTCCCGTCAGGACGTCCTTCCTTGTATTTCGGCCAATGGCTCGCCACCCATTCCGGCAGCAGGAAGTTGGCCGAGATCGGCGTCCAGCCGCGCTTCGCCGCCTCGGTGACGCCCTTGGAATGCGGCGCGACCGCGGTGACCACGATCGGCGGGTGCGGCTTCTGGTAGGGCCGGATGATCGCGCCCTGCCCGATCTCGAGAATCTTGGTGTTTTCGGTCGTGACGTTGAAGAACTGGCCGGTCAGGTTGTAGGGCGGTTCCTTGGTCCAGATGTCGAGCACCATGTTGATCGACTCGAGGAAGATGGCGTTGCGGTCCTTCTTGAAGTTGCCGAACACCTCGGCGTCCGACATCAGGCCGCCCGGGCTGATGCCGAAGATGAAGCGCCCCTTCAGCATGTGGTCGAGCATCGCCACCTGCGCGGCGATCGCCGCCGGGTGCGAATTCGGCATGTTGACCGTGCCGGTGCCGAGCACGATCTGCTTCGTCTCGTGCGCGAGGCTGGCGAGGAACATGCAGCAGGACGTGACGTTCTCGGCGAGATCGGTGACATGCTCGCCGACCAGCGCCTCGCGATACCCGAGCTTGTCGGCGAGCAGGATCGCTTCCCGGTCTTCGGCGTAGGTTTCCCACGGCTGCCGCGTCGGCGGGTGCAGCGGCATCATGAATGTACCGAGCTTCAAGCGACGACCTCCTCGATTTTCCCGCTCGCGGCGGACCTGAAGATGGCTTCCAGCGCCGAGACGTTGGCGATCATCTCCGCCTGGGGTACAGGATAAGGCTTGCCGCCGGTCGCGGCATCGGCGAAAGCCTCAAGGTTCGCAAGCACCGCCTTCGCCGGCGGATATTCTTTCGCCTCCTTCTTTCCGCCGCGGAGGGTCTTGGTGAGAACCCATCCCTCAGGCGCCTCGGGATGGGCCTTGTCACGCACCTCGACCCAGCCCTTGCTGCAATAGACGGCGAAGCGGCCGTCGAAGGGCGTCGCCAGGCAGGCGTTGAGCAGGGAATGGCCTTTGCCGAAATCCACCAGGATCGCGAGCGTGTCGCCGTTCGTGAGGTGGCTGCCGAGGGTTCTCACCGAAGCAAAAACCCTTTGCGCCGCGCCGAATACGCCCACCGACAGATCCAGCAGGTGAATACCGGTCGCGGTCATCGGCCCGGCCGGCGCTTCCTTGGCCGACAGGCGCCAGTTGTCCGCCGGCAGGGAGAGGAACTTGTCCTGCACGAAGTTCGCCTCGATCTGCAGCGGCGTGCCCAGCTCCCCCGACTTCACCAGGCGCATCGCCTCCTGGATCGGCGGCTCGAAGCGCTTCTCGTGGCCGACGGCAAGAGTCAGTTTCTTCCTGTTGATGGCGTCGATGGCACGCAAGACTTCCGGGCGGGAGAGCGACAGGGGCTTTTCACAAAAGACATGCTTCCCGGCATTCGCCGCTCTGACGATCTGGTCGGTGTGCAGCGTGTGCGGCGTGCAGAGAACGACGGCCTGAACGCTCGGATCTTCGATGACTTCCTCGAGACTCCGAGACAAAGGGATGTTTTGGGAAGAGGCAAAGTCGGCAGCAGCAGGATCCGGGTCGACGACGCGCACAACCTTCAGCTTCGCGCTCGATTTCGCCAGCGGGACGATGATGCGGCCCCACCAGCCCAGGCCGCAAATTGCAACATTCAACATCAGGCAACTCCGACCCGCGCCATCAGTCGACCGTCGCCCCCGCTTCCTTGGCCGCCCTGCCCCAGCGCTGGGTCTCGGCGGCGACGAACTGGCCGAACGCGGCGGAAGACGCGCTGGTGACGACCTCGACGCCGCCCTTCGACAGCCGTTCGCCCACTTCCGGCGACTTCATCGTGCGCACCGAGACGTCGTAGAGCTTGTCGACGATGTCCTTCGGCGTGCCGGCGGAGACGAAGACGCCCTGCCAGGAGCCGGTGTCGAAGCCCGAGTACCCCGCTTCCTGCATGGTCGGCGAGTTGGGCAGCGGCTGCAGCCGCTTCGACGCGGCGACCGCGAGCACTTTCAACCGGCCGGCGCCTACCATCGGCATCGCCGAGGACGCGGTGACGAACATGATGTGCGTCTCGCCCGCGACCAGCGCGCTCACCGCCGGGCCGGCGCCGCCCTTGTAGGGTATGTGGACCATCTCCAGGCCGCCCGCCGCCTTGCGCAGGTTCTCCATCTCCAGTCGGTTCTGGCTGCCGCTGCCGGGCGAGGCGTAGTTCACCTTGCCGGGATTCGCTTTCGCGTAGTCGACCAGCTCCTTCACGGTGCTGGGCGGAAAGCCCGGGTGCGCGACCAGCACGCCGGGCACGTCGACCACCTGCGTGACGGCGATCAGATCCTTCAACGGGTTCACCGGCAGGTTGGGGAAGACGCCGGGATTGATGGCGACGCTGCCGACATTGCCGAGGAAGATCGTGTAGCCGTCGGGCGCCGAGCGCGCGCTCTCTTGCACGCCGATGTTGCCCGAAGCGCCGGGCTTGTTCTCGACCACGACCTGCTGCCCGAGCAGCTCGGACAGGCGCGGCTGGATGATGCGGCCGACGAAGTCCGAGGCGCCGCCCGGCGCGAACGGGATGATCATCCTGACCGGCTTGCTGGGATAGGTTTGTGCAGCAACCAGTCCCGGGAAAAGGAGAAGAAGGAGGAGGTTTTTCATAGCTCGGAAGTGATGGGGAGTGGGATGGGTTTCTTCAGGCGCGCCGACTTGTCGAACGCCTTGGTGAGCATCAGGCGGTTGTGCGCCTCGGCCGCCGTGGCGTGCTGCGTGGTGAGGCCCATCGAGATGCGGTTCAGCCATTGCTCGGTCTCGTCGCGCATCGGGCCGCGCAGCTCGCCGAGCGCCATGTCGCCCGGCGGGTAGCTGCCGAGGAAGTCGACGCGCCTCTGGGAATCGGGCGCGTAGCCTTCGGCCTGGGATTTCGAAGTGGCAAGAACGATATCGCGGTGCGTATCGTCGATGGTCAGCACGCCCTCGGTGCCGGTGATGCCGACTTCCAGGCTGTACACCGCGCCCGGCCAGACGACCGGCAGCGCCCAGGAAATCACCGCGTGGTAGAGGCTGCCGTCTTCGAAGACGATCGTTCCAGCGGTCGCATCGATGCCCTTGCACAGCGGCCCGAGCGCCTTGTCCACCGAGCGCGCGTAGATCTCGACCGGTTTCTTCG